>OFHP01000054.1_pt1 | contig 87477 bp, 101 predicted proteins | sample 1521651 | NCBI WGS metagenome assembly OFHP01 (sample SAMEA3504105, study PRJEB24116) | mouse gut metagenome | biome: mouse gut; feature: mouse-associated habitat; material: faeces | place: Denmark | collected 2011 | reverse complement strand
TAACTATTCTGTCGCTATGAAGCCGACTTACGCACAGTAACCTCTGCACAGACCAACCTAGCTATATGCTCCGCTGTTTCGTTTGTGAGTAGGAAGAACATTCCGTCATTACGGCATTTTTTATGTGTATCGCCATTTAATGTATAAACAAAACCTTTAACGCAGGTATCGCTACAAGCAGTAGGTTCAATAAGTCTCTTACAGTCACGAGAAGCAGTCATTTTCTTTTGCATTTCAGCAGGCAGAGAAGCGATTATCTCCTCATACTTGCCAGCATTGTCTCCGTAAATACGTGCCAAAACCCCCGACTTCCGAAACACCCAATTCATTACAGTTTTCTTCTCTAGTTGGTATGAAGCAGCATAACCGCTCTTTGCTTCCTTGATTACAAGGTCACAGCCTTGTTCAATAAGTTTGTTATTAAGTTTCTCGACAAATGATTGATATTCTGGTGCAACTGCCGATAGAAACTCTTTGAACGAACCCTTTTCTTTTGCCATTACCTTTTCCCTCCATAAAATTCTAATTTGCTTATTCGTCCATCATGTATTAACTGTTTAGAAGTTTTGTCAAATCCTCAATAGAAGCGTCCATTTTCACAGAGACTTCTTCCATTGTCATGCCGGAAGCAAGAAAACGCTTTATCACCATTTTCATATCTTCGCCAACCTCAACGATATGGCCGTCCAAATCGTAGAACCGGATTACTCGTTGGCCCCAGCTATGTTTGATCACTTCTCCCAGGCATTCAATGTCCGGGTACTGTTTCAGCTTGTTTAAAAAACCGTCAAAGTCTTGTGTTTCAAAAACAATTTCGGCATTGTTGGATTTTTTTATTACCTTTTCCTTCGGCAGACCAACCAGCCAGTCAAAATCCTGCTGCAATGCCAGCCCGCAGGAAAAAGCGACGTTCTTTCCGTAGTCCTGAAACACCTCCAGTCCGAACAATTCCTCGTAAAACCGTCTAGCAGCATTGATATCTGCTACCGATATAACTGAACAGATGTATTTCATGCTTGGATCCTCCTCATAGTCGTTATAAGTATATTGACACGGCCAGTGTCATGCAAGCAGTCCTCCTGCCGTTTCATTCTCTCTGACTCTGGATAGGATATCATACAAAATATGTCCCTCCATGTCAAGTTTTCTTAATTTTGGGGACCGCCTACTCCTGGCTGGCAGTTGTCTGTTGCCAAACCGGTATCTGCACAGCAAATATGTGCAGGTTGCCGCCTAGACAAAATTCATATGTTTACTCAGCCACCCCATTTCTGTTCACTGTTTCAAAGTGCCATTCCTTTACTCAAGACAAAAGGCCCAGCGCATCGCGCCGGGCCTTAATGGATTTTGAGGGCGGACAGCCCATATGCAGTCACATAGACTATGCCCAAGATTTTCATTTTTTATCATCGTTTTGCCTGGTACCTACCGTTCCGCCGCCTCTATTTCTTGGTGATAAAATCTTGCCCTGCGCCGCTATACCCACATTTTTTGCAGTCCCAAATATCCTCTGTATCTGGGAAATGTGTCACCTCAACGCAATCATTCAAACATTTTTGGAACGTGCCCGTTTCATCCAGTTCCCAGTCCTGGGTAACATGCGCCGTAGCACAAAATACAGTCCCTCCACATATGGGACAGCGCATTTTTTCACCATCTCTCAGTAACATCACGACCTCCTCCTGTCTCTGATAGAAATTGATACTGTATAGCGCTGCATCAGACTCGGTATTCCCCCTTTACTCCCCAAACCAGTGGTTGGCCGCATCTGCCATTCAAACGGTCAGAATACTTGCATCCAGCAACCATATACTGATCCGGAGCCTTTGGCGGAACTGGCCTGCGCATCACTTCTCTGGTTGGCATATCAAAAAGCGAGGTCTGGGTATCAGCGCTCTGCTTTTCGTCTAACAGCTTATACCAGTAGATAATATGGTTCCGGACCAGATTCATATTGACTCCGTCCGGCCATGTAGGATCCTGGCAGCCACTGCAGGCTATGTCGTTCCATCGCTGGAACTCCCGATCTATCTTGGCTTGAATCTGCTGGGTGGCCATTTGTTCAGGTGGGATGTATTTCGCCATAGTCACACCTCTTTTATCAGTTTTGACTGCTGTTCCTGCCTTCAGGCCATGTAAAAAATAGGCTGTGATGCCGACAGTTAACTTCTGTCCGTCACAGCTCCTCAAAATGCTCGCATTCATGGATGCCCAGCCCCGTGATATCCTTGCCGTAGAGATCACAATCTCCGCAGCAGCAGTAGAAACGCTTCAGCATCGGATTCTCCGGGTCCATGTATAGTAAATCGTTCGGCTCCGAAAAGCTGTACTTATCCCCGCAGTATTGGCAGTCACAGCAAAGCGGCCCCTCATAGTGTGGATCAGACGGGTCTGTCGGACGGTTATGGCCCGCCTGGTACATTGCGATTCTTTCCAAGAGCAACGCCTTCCCCTCCGGCGTCAGCCTGGGCAGTTTGGAGAGGAACGAATAGAAATTGGCTACCGGTCGATAAGAGCCACGTAACTCAAATGAAATCAGCTGTCCTGCGTTCAGGCCGGGATAATAGCAGCTGTCATTATCCAAAATCCCCACATAACCTCCGCCTGTGGCATCCGTATCGTGGGCCTGCTTCGTTTTCGGGTCTACCAACACCCATACGCCCTCTCCATTACCGGCGAGATAGTCCTGCTCAGTCAGCGGGAGATTTACTTTAATGTACTCTGTCATGTTCTTTTTGTCCATGGTCACTTCTCCTCATACAGTTTTTTGTGGTTTTATCCGAACAATTCCTGCTCTGCCTTAATCGCACGCTCCACACCGGCGGCAAATTCCTCCTCGGTTTTGCCGTGGAACGCCAGGTTTTTACGGACAAGCTCCTGGTATGCGGGGTTTATATCGTCTGGCCAGTGGCCGGCGCCGGAAATATAAGCGAGCATGATCCCATAGGGTTCCAGTCCAGCCTCCAGGCAGCTGCGGCAGTACGCAAGACTGATCGGCCCGCAGGATGAAGCGCATACTGCAACGTTAGTTTGTTTTCCGCACACATCGCATCTGCCCTCATGAGCAATCTCTTCAAATTTCGGCATGGCTCATTCCTCCTAAATCAGTATTGTTGAGAATGCGGTTGTTGTATTCAGGTTACCAGAATATCTGTTCTTCCTCCTTTTCCTAAAAATGAAAACGGGACGCCTCTCAGCGTCCCAAACTCTGCCCCGCAGGGCCATATATAATAAAAAGGCGTCCAAAGGTACAAATACCTCTGGACGCTTTGCTACACGGTTACTTTGACTGCTTTTGCAATCAACTGATACTGTATGATTGGATTATATCCGATGGAACAGAGAATTGCAATCCTTTTTTGAATGCGTTGTGCGGCAGATCACTGCTCCCAATACTGCTTTGTCTTTTCCTCAGCTTCCTCCGGGGACAAGCCAAACTGCTCTGCCACCGTTTGGATGACTAAATCTAGCCCCTGGGAAAGTCTCTTCAGTGTGACCACGAGAACTTTAATACCTTCCTCGCGGCCCTCCTCGCGGCCCTCCTCACGGCCCTCTTCACGGCCCTCTTCGCGGCCCTGCCGGAGCAAGTCCCTAGTTTTCATTGCCCACGTCATGTAAGATACCTCCTTTGTCCGGTCGCTACGCACGGTATGTACGGCCTGTTTGGTTCTTTGTGCCAGCTCACTCGACGGCTGGATCTGGTCATTGTTGGTTCGGACATAGTCCAAAAATTCCAAAATGGGCTGAGGAGCATTGCCTTCCTGATAGCGGCTGTTCAGAATGATCGCATGGCTACCATCATCATAGGCGATGTCCTCACGGCCATTGATGCTGCTTACACGCTCATAGCGGGCCAGGCCAGCGTGATAGTAATCGAAATCACAGACAAAAATCACATAACTCTCCGGCAGATCCGTATAGTCCAGCCCTTTGCCTAGGCATCGCCGGTCGATGCCGCCCTGATAGTATCGGATACGGCGCTCAAGCCCCTTGCTGCTGGTTTTCTGCATCTCGATGTCGTAGTGGGTACCAGCGGCATCGTTCAGGTAGACATCCAAACGAATCCCATGCCCGGAAACGTCATCCGTCAGATCCTCCTGTTTGCTGATATACTCAATACGGGCAATGTCCTTTCCCAGCAGGCTCTCCAGGAAAAGCTGGCATACCTTGGGCTGCCGCATTACCTCTCCGAACATAAAATCGTCAGAAAGTGGAAGCTGGGATAGAGGTGTTATGTTGGTTGGCATTCTTTTATCCTCCCTTGTTGTTTATATTATATGCTTTTTTCTTCGATTTTGCAAGGATACCTTTTTCAGAATAGCAACAACGCGCAATTCGTCCAGGTGGGGCTGTGCAGCCCGGTTAGGACGCAGCACCATGCTTCACCAGATAGACCGCAAAGTCATACTCGGTCTTGTTGATCTTATACACAAACCCTTCTCTATGCAGCTTGTACTCAGTTCTGGGGCTGCTCTCCATATACTCGCCCCCGCGCTTGTACCAGGAAGTAACGCCATCCTTTTTCTGAGGCACCCAGCCGTCCTTAATACTGTTGATAATAAACTCTCGCCGAGTCATTACTTTACCGTCTACACGGATACTGGTATCCATCAAGACCGCAACCTGGCCAAAGCGAAGCGGGGTCATATCGTCAACCCAACCAAGGTATTTGGCCTTCTCAGCGGCAAGTTCTGCCTGCTCCTTTGCCCGCTTTGCCGCTTCTTTCTCTTGACGGGCCAAGGACTCTGCGCGCTCCTGCTCCGCCTTGCGGGCGTAGAAGTCCTCTCGGTACTGGGCATAACGATCAGCTGCGGCAGAGTCAAACTGGCGGACGAACTCAATTTGTGCGTTGCCAATAAACTTATTCTGTCCCATACGGTCGTTCAATTCGAGGCACATATGGGTCATGCTGTCTACTCTGCAGCGGCGCATGGTATCTGCCACCTGTTCTACAGTGTAGCGTTCCGGGTGAGACAACCACTCAAACTGCAGCCCATCACACTTGTCGTCAAAGAACACAAACAGTTTAAATTCCAGTTCTCCCCGATTATTGGGGAATTCTTTGCTTCTACACAGCGAACCAATCACATGCTGCACATCATACCAGTGACGGACTACTTTGTTGCCATCCTTACCGTACTCGATCACGCGCCGGCGCTCAAACGGGGTTGCCAGATTATCCAATGTCATAATATATGCTCTCCTTGATTAATAAACTAGATGTTATTCTTGCGATATAGTCTGCTAACAGGGGCCTCCCGCTACCCTTTGATTTGGAACTGTCATACCCAAAGAAGAAGGTGTCCATCCAACTTCCGAATCTGAGCATAGATCTCCTCTAACTGGCATACCTTGTGGCCTTCTTTCCACTGCCGAAGGAGCGCATCTAATTGCTCATCATAGCTGGGTACGCAAAAATCGTATGCAAAGTTGTAAATTTTCCCGCCATCATACTGTGCCAGAGCGAGATCCCCATTGAAAGAGCCAACATAAACCTGGCCATAGTAATCGTTCATCGCCCGAACCAAGTCCCTGTTCAAATCATTCAGAGAGTGGTCCTCTTCGCTTGGGCGTCCATAACACCGCAAATACCGTTCCTGAGCGGCAAGCGCTTCTTTTATGTGTTCCATAGCAGTTCCTCCGTGTTTTGATATAAAATCGGTCCAAAATATATGGTTTTTGGATGCCTTTTGGTAAGTAAGTTTTGCCCCAAAAGTCATTGCCGCGTTGCTAGCAGGGACCGCCCTCCGCACCATGAAAAGCACCGGCTGGCAATACCCACTCAGTCTGCTCCACATCATCCAGCGAGAACTCCCCGCTGGTTAATTGGGATAGTGCATTTGGATTATCGTGACATACGCAGCTCACCGCATCTCCTATGTATTCCGCCAGCGTCATCTTGTTATCCAATGTAAAACCCAGAATCCGTTCGTCCTCCTCCACGGCACTGACCCAATCCGGGAACAGCTCCCGGATACCGGCCCAGTGCTTGGGCAGACTGAAGATGCACATAGCACAGGAGCAGCGGTTCCATCCGGCGGCGTAACAGGGATGTGGCGCGATGTGCCATCGCTTGATGATCTCCCAGACCTGGGCCTCGTCCCAGTCGATGACACTGCGCCACTGGTGGACCAGCCTGTGGGATCTGGCAGTCGCGTTGGTACGGTGGATCTCCATCTCGTTGTACTTAGAGCGTCCAGCGCTCTCCTGCCGGCGTTCCCCAGAGATAATTAGCAGCTTTGTGTCCGCTACAGTATCCTCAATGTGGGAATACAGCTTGTCCTCCACTTGGGCCTTGAGCGCACCGGAACACCATCTTCCCTGATGGCATCCGGATTTTGCAGGAAACTTCATGCGCTCACCGTCCGCCCGGAGGCCGTCCATACTGCGAATCAGGGTATCTGCCACCTCACGTTTAAGGTTGGGGCTGCAGTAGCGCCCACTGGAGATACCGCCCTTCGCAGGGAATCTTCTGCAATCGCCTATCTCCTTCAGTTCATCCATCGCTATGTTGCGGATTACGGAGTCCGCAACCATAATCTTGAGGATGGAGCTGCACCAGCGTGTGGCCAAATTGCCGCTTTTGGCAGGAAATTTCATGCGATGCCCCAGTTGTTCCAACTCCGCCTGCTCCACACTGCTCAATATCGCCTCACGCAGTTGTGCAGAGTGAACCTGCTTCTTAGACAACTTACATTCCCGAATGATACCGCTATCCGGTTCAATATATTGGATTGGCCAGCTTGCACCCAGCCGGTACACCTCTCCCCAAAAACCGTTGACACGCCAAGATGTACGGAGGACAAGTCCCAGATACTCGGAGACGGCTCGGACATAGGCCTGTGTGACGGGCCAGTCCATCTTCCGATTAGGATGCCCGCCGTCAATATCATGGTGCCAGAGTTCGATCCGTTCCCGTGGGACGCCGCGCTCCAGAAGATCTAATACACATGCCAAACTGTCTTTCCCACCGGAGAAAAGAACGATAATTTTCTCATACTCCTCCAGCGGAAGCAACTGCGGAAGATAAATGCGGTCCATGTGCGGCGTTCCCCTGCGGCCTGGGATCGCTGGCAGTAAGGGCTGCCCGCTTCCATACCTATACCCGCTGTTCATAGCAGATACCTCGGTCAGAGAACGCCGCTTCGCCATGGTCATGCACCGGAATATTGGTATGGGTACCCTTGCTTTCTGTTACTGCTTTCATTGCTAGACACAACTCCCTTCAAAACAATTTTGCCCTCAGCCAGGGCAGAGACATCTATATAAAAAAGCGCACGGGCATCGCTGCTCGTGCGCTTTGTGGCCAAACTGGCAAAGATATTCTATTATACTGGGCAAGAAAAAAGCATCCAAAGGCCCACTGGCTCCTGGATACTGTGAAACACGGATACTGGAACCGCTGATAGCAGGTTACGGATACTGTATGAGGGCATTATATATCTTTTCTCCCATTCTGACAAGCGTTTTTTATGGGGATAGCATTGACGGATAGTCGTTGCAATGCTATAATGCAACCATAAAGTATCAGTGCCGCTTACGGAAGTGCGCATAGTTACCCGTGTATCAAAGTGCCATTTGCATGTTTGCAGATGGCACTTTTTGTTTTCCGCTCCTATATCATACTAAATGAATCGCCATAACAGGCACAACGCACACAGGCTGCAGTCTGTGTGCGTTTTTATATATATATTTCTCAACGCCAGTAGCAGGCGAAAAAATTGATTGGAGGTATCTTTTATGCAACAAATCGTGCTCCTTGCCCCCTGGAACTCCTATGCTGATGCCGTGGACCACTACTGCTATGTCCGCTGTCTGGAATTTGGCAATCTCTATGAAGCGGTTCGTGTCACACACGACAAGCATGGCCAGCAAGCAGAGTTCGTACACCGGATCATCTTCATGACAGAGTACGATGAACCGGCACTGACTGAGATCCTGCGCGGTTTCGGCTATGAAAGTCTGGACGTCTTCGTATGTGAGGCGAAAGGCATCGGTACGGATTCTGCCGGGTTTACGGTTCGGCAAGACGGCAGTATTGACAGGGCCGCAAGTCCATCCTGGCAAATCGACTATATGCTGCTCGCCAGCCTGATGGCCGAACATTTTGATGGCCGGATGATGACAATTCAGGCTGCAGATGACATGGCCCGGGTCGTAGTGGAGGGAAGTCCCATCGCACCCAATCCCTTCTGCATCCGGCGCACGTTTGGCGGCCAACTGGTTACAATTCCTCTGACAGAGAAAGAAGTCGATGTGGTCTGTGCTGCCAAAGGCAAACAGGTTCAGATGGCATATCTAAAAGACGAGATCAGCGACTTGGAAAAGAACGACCTCTGCTTTGACGGCCTCGGCCAGTCCGCCCTGCTCAACGATGAAGGACTTCTTACCGATGTTCAAAGGCGGTGGCATCACTACAACGGGAATGGAGGCGATCATACGGAGAATCTGCGGGAGGCCATCAAGGTAACCATCCATGCTCATTTTCCCCAATAATTGAATCAGGAGGGACTTTCATGTTCACTTTCCCAACACCAGGCCCGGTAGGGACTTCCTGCCAGGCTCATTTTTACACATGGGCGCAGCTGAGTGAGTTGTGTTCCACGCTGTTGACCGGTTTTTTCGACCGTCCTACCCCAGTCCAAGCCGTCGGAGAAATTAACCGCGACAGCTGGAGCCTGAAGTTCTTGGAGTCACCCATATCCCATGAAGACTTGGAGGCCATTTTCACTGCTCTTCAAGCTGATGATTGTGATAGGGATGCAAATGGGTGTTTGGTTTGGGAACTCTCCCAAGCTCTGTCCCAGAAACTTGTCTCATCAACGCTGGCTTTTCCTGTGGAGGCATCCCACGCCTCCGATGACGGTGTCTGGTTCACAGGCAGTATGGCAATGTATGCAGTCACGGTAATCCGCCAGCGGTGCGAGGGGTTGAATAGGGAGTTGTACAACTCCCAGTTTCAAATTGCTCAGAATCGACTTTCGGAGCCGAACGAAGCAGCGTGTGAAGCGTATCTACGGAAGGCCATCTGTGATTTCCTCCAGACCGAGGATGGAAGACGGGCCTATGAGAGAACCTGCCGGGATTTCAACTGGGGGGATGTAGAAACGGAGATCCCAGATGACTTCTTTTCCGCCTACAGTATAATTCACGACAGTGGCAGGCCTGACAGTGGGAACTTCCTCTGCTGCGGCGTGGTTGGTATTCTTGTGAATCAAGATGAACTATTGGGGGAAGACGTTTATGCCGACGAGGATGCGGAGTTATGAAACATCTCGGAATCAAACAGAGGGGGTAATTTGATGTATCGCTACTATTCAACAGAATATCCAATCAGACCCAATGTATTTCCACTCTTTGCTAACACAGTGGTCAGCTTCAACGAAAAAGCGGACATTCCGGGTGTTGGTTCTGCATGGGGCTACCTGGAATATGAGCAGCAACTCTCTGTAGGAGTTGCCGAGAAGTGTGGACTGGTTCAAGCGAAGACGCGGACCTTTACTGTGAGGGTCACGTCAGTCCACACGCTTGAAGTTGAAGCGGAGAGCGAGGAGGATGCCGCTGAGAAGGCTTGCGGCATGGCTTGGGAGCACGACGCTGACGAAATCAGCGGCGAGATCATCGGTGGCGGAAACAATGACTGGGCAGTTGCCTTTGAACTTGGCCTGGCTGACAAGCTGAATGAGTTCATGGGACACGATGAGAGTTTCCGCTACCAGCTCCTGTCTCGGATGCAAACAGACTGCAACTACTTCCTAGGGCATGGAAACCGGTGCAAAAAATACCTGTGGGGTCAGGACGTGGATTCACACATCGCCTACATGAAAGCCCTTTGGCTCAGTTTCCCGGCCGACAAAAAGCCGGAATGGCTTAGCTATGAGAAGATTGAGGTGTACGAAAAAAGAATGTCCGGGGAGGCGGGATTGTGAGATTTTCCGGAATCAAACAGAAACTCCACCAGGTCGGCTTTGATGATTTCTACCAAGCTGGATCTAGCAGTAGGTTCCATCCCATGAACATTGTTGCCGAGAGCAGGGTATTGAACCTCCAGTTTTGGGTCTGCGCTGATGGCGGATATGGGGTTTCAGAAACATATCACATTGCGGAAAGGCCACTGGATGACTGCAAAGCGCAAACAAAACAAACTAATTTCAGAACGCAGGCTGAGTTGGTTACTGGCCTGGAGCAAATTCGGTTACGGATTGCGGAAGCCAATCGACTAAACGGAGAGACAAAAATTTTGAATACAGACATGGGGAGCTAAAAATGATATACAGCATTACGATGGAACGCACCCAGCGTGTGGCATTCTCTTTTACTGCGGACAGCGATGATGAAGCTCTGGAGAAGGCAGCTGAACTCATTCGCACGTCTACGCCTGCGGATTTTGAGGGTGGTGATGAAGAACATGACTACGCCTTGTGCGATGACGCCGGCAACCTGCTCGTAGACTGGGACTAAGGAAAGGTGACATCATGTTTAAGATCAACACCATACCTGGACAGGCAGCGCAGGAAAAAGGCTACGCCCGCTATCCTGAAGATTTTCCCCACCTCACACACGATGCCGACTTTGCAGCGTGGAGATCTGGCGATGACTGGGAAATTGAAACCATATTGGATGGGCAAGCGCTTGTGGATCGGTGGAACAGCTTTTGCAAGTGCTGTGAAAATGGTATCCGTGTGTGGGAGGTCAAATACCAGCATCAGGACGGCAGCGTGGATTTCCTATGGTACGGCAGCCTTGTTGACGAGACGGAAGCAAAGCGCCGGAATCAGGCTATGGAGGCAGCCGGGCTTAAAGTTTTGAGTATGCGGCCGGTCAATAAATTACCAACAAATAAGGAATACCTCGGAATGCTCAAAAAGGAGGACCACTAAATGAAAGAAATTAAAAAAGAACAGCTGCAGTACTATTGCAACAGTATCGGTGAGCTTCACGAATGCGGGAGACGTATGTTGAGCAGCGTTGACGAGCTGCCACAACTGCTCCAGCGTCCATACCAGGAGTTTTGGACAAGCGAGTGGAGTCTTTGCTGCTATATTGTATTTCTGGATCAACAGCCCGGCATCCTCTTGTGCGCTGAATATGACGATGACTATTGTAAAAGGTACGGCATCCCTGTCGAGTATGATGCGCAGTATACTGTGCTGTTCTGTTACGGTGCGTGCCTGGAAAAGCTCGCCCACGAAATAAATCCACATGCTGTTGTAGGCATTAACTATGACAGCGCCGATGCGCCGCAGATGATGTTGTTCATCCCGACAGGGCATGTTCCGCTTCAAGACATCCCCAAATTGTACTATTTGATGGATCAATATGGCTTTAAAAGGGCACCGAACCGCGTTTCCTGGTCTGTCCAGGAGTTGACCACATTTGTCAAGCAGTTACATCTTACCCCGGAGATAGAGTGTCAGATGCTGGCCAGTTTACGCTCCGATGTAACGCTGAGTGTACCCGATGACCAGGCTGTCTCCGTGCTTCAATATATGGGTATGAGAATCAGCAAAACCGATTTGTACGGCATGGATGACCTCTTAAACATGTTGAACCGTTGTGGAGGTGTTGATTTGACCCTGGACAAGGTGCGCGATACCTACACCGAACGGTTTGGCAATCCGTTGATTTGGAAATATCCCTTTTCCGAAAAAATGCAGGGTGGCGGCGCTATCATTCCGGTTCAAGAAGGGTTTCTGTTCCTTCCGTACGACACTGTATTCCAGCATGGTGGTGCCAGGTATCAGCTGGCAAGCGCAGAGCTTTTGACAGCTGACAATATCCATACACTCCAAAAAGAGTGTGGATCATATATGGAAGGCCTGCTGGCTGCTTTGGGCGATATGGAGCGTGCGATGCATACCTATCCTGTCAAACGGTATGTTGATGCACAGGGCAACCTTTACTTTGTTCGAGGAGGTCTGGGCGGGACCTTTAAGGGTTTCCGTCGCTATGTCAACCCGAAGCCAGGCCAGCGCCGCGAATCCGGCATCCGGGCCCTGAACTATGTGACAGATTTCTGCCAGGCCCAGCTTGACTTGGATCAGTATGCGAAAAAGCATCGCCTGCGGCAGTTAGAAACAGACGGGGAAAAGAAAGGAGACAAGCAGAATGACTAACTATGCCCAATATTTGACGCCTATCTCCAGCGGTGGCTTTAGCTGTAATGGATGCGGTGCTCCGTTGGAAAAGGGCAGTCTTTTCTGCGATTGTGCGGATTGCGGTGCAATCTACTGCGAAGAGTGTGTGAAGAACAGTACGTTCGAGACACATATCTGCGAAAATGAATGACACCTAACGCTGTAGAGTCAGCGAAATACAGTTGGGGAAGACCGGCCATGTGCCTGGGTCTTCCCCAATAATTTTATTTTGAGGAGTGAAAATATGGCGTCTATGATGGAAATGACAGCCTTTGTAGATCAGATCAACTTAACTTTATTAAATGATATCATTGCATTTGTGGCTGATACGGCAAAGGCGGACTATACACAAAAGCGCATTATTGAGAATCGGTGTATGCTATTAAGCTACGAGGCAAAAAGCAGTGAGTTTCAGCAAAAATATGGCTTTTTATATCTTGGCGAACTGTTGGAGCGTTATGAGAGCCGGTTTGGGATGTCTGACCGAGACCGGCGTGCCATCGCTCTGGCATTAGGCTATACCAAGCACATTGTCACTAACGAAATGTTTGTTGGTAACCAACGAGACGCATTTTTACGGGAACTGAGTCGAAACGCAGGTGGAGACATCTACTTGACCGGCGCCCTATACCTACTGAACGAGGGACAAAGTAGTGAGACCGATTGGCTAGACCGCCTGTATGACCTAGGGCAAGGGAAGGTTGAAGAGCTGATTTTTGCTATGAGTGTGCTTCCGGATTTTGAGCAGGCATTTTTACACTACAAGGAGCAGCTGATTTATCTGCTGGGCCATGGCCGCACAATGGCGCTACAGGATAACATGCGGATACTAAGTTGGTTGATTGCCAATCTCCGGCCTGTGCTAAAGGCCATGCGGGGCAGCGACTTGGCCCTTCTGCGTGCGCTGTGCGCCCTGCCGGTCTCATTCGTCAAGGAGGAGAGCAAACATCACAAGACCCTGCTGGAACATGGTTACACACCGTTCGAGATTGCATATGCCAACATAATGGCCGTCCGCTGTCGGGCGGAGCCGGATACTCTGAGCGCAAATTCCATTGTGACGGAGAAAATTGTCATAGACCTGTTCAAGCGTGCCCTCATACAAAAAGAAACCTTTTCCCCGGAGATGTATACGCTGTTTTCCGAACTGTTTATACAATACAAGGAGTTTCCTATCCGATGCTATGGCTATTCTGGGCTCTTGGAGGCATTGGAAGCTGATAATGTGACCATACAAAATGCCTACACTTTTATCTGGTGCAGCAAATTTGCGCCGGTGGAAAATCCACTGTTCGCAGAATTTGATATTTTGGATCACAAGTGGGACAGCCTGGGTACTGGACTCCCGGAGGATAAGTACCTGGCTCTGTTTGAGAATGGTCTGAACAGCGACATGACCAAGGTTGAGCTCCAGCGCCATATTGACCGCTATGATGCGGTTACAGGCAGCAGCTATCTTGCCTTATATCGCCAAGAATCCGATTGCCGGAAATTCTCTCTGTTAGTGGAAATAGGGATCCTTGATTTGTGGACGGAATTTCAGGCGTCCATAAACGAAGATGGAGCAATCTGTTTGCCGGAGATGATCTGGCGTATCAAGAAATATGTCTATGGGTTTAAAACAGTGCAGGCATTTCGATTTTTTGATAAACTTCTTGGACAATATGGGCTTGACGAATCTCAAAGATATTTTAGTGCAAGACACGGATATGGCACTTTTTTTGATGGTTTAATTAAGCTGGATAGCTCGAATACCAAGGTATATTCCATCAACCTAGAGCGGGATTATTTAAAAGATGACACGCAGGGAGCCTTAATTTTGCTGTACTGGTTGGAGGAATATCTTTTCCAGTATCAGCCTTCTGCATACATCTCATTTATCTGCATACTGCTTCAGGACAAAACTGCATCGGGCCTAATCCCACAAAGCACTCTGCGTACCCTTTTTGATTTGGTCATTGATGATGCTGGGTTAAATTACCATGAAGTTGCGCATTTAAAAGAACAGTACTGGACACCGGAAGAGCTGCAGGCTGAAGCGGCAGCCAAAGAAGCCGCCGCTATGAAAAAAATGCAGGAAAGAAAAATCAAATTATATCAAGATATGCAGAATCAATACTCAAACGAAACAGACGGCACACTGGCCACACTCTATAAGTTTCTGACGAAGCAACGCTACAACGATGAAGAGGAGACCTTTGCAGAGCAGATTGTATGTGATAACCTGCCGCAGCTGCTTTGCAAAAAGGAGTTTACATTGGATACCCGTGAGGCGAACCAGTTCTTACAACTTTGCACAATACTGGTCTGCAAGGAAAGGATGCACTTCACCGAGGTCCAAAACTATATTTCTCAGATTAAGGAGGTTGCTATAAATGGCGCAGAATGTAATACAAATGGATAATCTGACCAATAAAATGCTGCAACGAACGGAAGTGATGTTGAAAATGAGGTCACTATATCTTGACTTCAAATGGCTTCAGGAAGTTGGCCTGCAGCAAATAATGGACTGCTGTGACAGGATGGCTACCCTCCTTCCTGCTACCCTGGTGCATATAAAGAACGTTCAGCGGGAATTGATCCATAATCCGAGATTCGCCGACTACTATGCCAAACTACTCCCAATGTTTCCTGAAGAACCGTCCCAAACGCCAACTCCCACTCCCGGTTATGCGGGTAGGCACGGATACTCCTATCCACAGACCAGACACATGCCGCCCAGCAGACGGACTGTCCTGATGACCCGCCTTTCTGAACTGTTGGACCTGTACAGAGAAAGCGAACTGGATATCACAGTTCCCCCTGCGGAAAGGCTGATGGAAGTACTGGAACTGGAGCAGTTTGATGCCAAAACCCGGCTTGTTTATTTGACAAATTTCCTGTCGGATCAGTTATCCGCAGAAGAACAGCAGGCCACCATTAATGGCCTGTCTGTCTGTGTCAGTCTGCCGCTTCATTTAGATTCTTGGCAGAAAGAACTTCTCAGGACCCCTTATACTGCTACGCAAAGCCTGTTCCAAGAAAACACGTTTGAGGAGATCTGCACACTCCTGCATACTTATCCTGAACTGACAAAAATAATTGGGCTTCTGCATGAGCGGGAAATCTGCGAGCATCTGGGTCTGGAGGATTACAAATTTCTCACAACTGAAACAACTGAACGGTATGCTCTATTAGAATCTATTGCTACCCGGCTGGGAGCAAACAACACCTCTGAATTTATCTCCTTTTGGAAAAAAAGTCAGTACTCAATGGACGAGCTCCGGCGGATGCACAGCCGTATAATGGTGGACGAAGCACCGGATTGGGAGCCTGTATTCTCAAATTACAGCGGCTACGTCAACCTCCTCTATGGCTCCCGCTTTAAGGTGATTGATCTTACAGAAGTTCAAAGTTATCAGGAGGGGATTTTAAACTATGCCATTGTCCATAACAAGAAACATTTTATCAGACTGGTAGATGGCCACGCTGAACAGTTCCTCGGCTTGCCGCGGGATGCGCTCCTGTTCCAGGTATCGCTGTATGAGGAGCATTTCAATCTCAATGAGTTGTCGGAAAAGGATCTGGATGCTTGCCGTTGGATGCGGAGCAAAAACTTTGATGTTGGTTGCCTTATGTCTGGCCGGAAATATACATTTCCGGAACTGGCTGCGCTTTACAATGTTTCTGGCATCTACAGAACTTTCTATCATTTACTCCAATCGGAAAGCCAGGACTACCGGCTGAGGGTTCTAAGGCAGCTCTGCAAGCGGAACGTTCTCAAGCCCTATATGAAGCCAGATCTTCCTCGGTTAGCGGACAAGCTGAGTATTAAGCCACTGCAGGTGTGGAAAGAGCATGAATTTGCTCATATCCGTGGCCTGACCGCAGAGGATGCAGCTGCGCTTTTAATCCACTTTGATGAAATATGTCACCTGTTACCGAGCATCCAGCATAGAACTGACGCAGTCCTTGCATTGAAGAACCTCACATCGTTGCAGCAAATTGCATCTATCGAAAGTCTAAAAGCCAATATTGCCCAGATTGACCCAGAGTGGCACACTCTTGTGGAGGAAATGGCGCTAAGCGAGGAGTTTCTGGAAAAGTACCAGAATCCCATCGTCAGCTTTGTTTGCGAAAATGGCGCCTATATAGCCAGAACCTATGCAAACAACTTGAACAATGACCAGCGCAAAGCCTTCTACCGAGTCGTCAAGGCAGAGCTTATGGGACAACTCCACACACTAAAGTATTTTGAAGGTGACCTGCAGCGGGAATTGGATATGCCTCTGACCGAACGAGTGAAAGCAGGGTGGAGTGGAAATAAAACTCTTTCAAAGGCCGGAATGGACGTTCGGGAGTGCGATGATTTTTTCTCAACCATGCTCTTAGGTACACAGCCGCAGCGGACTTGTTTGTCATACATTAATGGTGCTTACAACCAATGTCTCCTCTCAGCCTTCGATTCTAACAAAAAAGTATTGTATGTATCACTGGATGGCCGTATTGTTGGCCGGGCATTCCTGCGTCTTACAAAAGGACGGCTGACCGGTGAAGCTGTTGAAAAGGACACGAGCGAATTTAACTTTGTAGATCTGGAGAATATCGCGGCTTCACGCCATACGAGATCATCTGAGCATGAGGAACTGACCCTGTTCCTGGAGCGTCCATATGTCAGTGGTGTTGGCCCAGAACAGGAAGCACAAGCCTATGAACTGCTGATTGAACTGGCTTGTACCAAAGCTGACGACTTGGGCACAATGCTTGTTTTAAGCAGCGATTACCACCCAGTGAAGCAAAGTTTTACCCGAACTCTGTTCGACATTTATATCTCCAAATCAAAAGCTGGGGAGCAATATCTGGACAGTCTTGATGGGCCGGCTTCTGTGTCCGCGGAAGGGAGCTATAAATCCAATAGTTTCTTTGTCAGGACATACCATCCATTCCATAGCGTATAGCGACCACTGTAGGGAGGCAAGCCAACGTAGGATTGCCTCCCCCATCTTCTGTCTGTTTTCAAGCTTTCTAATGTGTAATCTGGAACACTAAGAAAATTTCCTGAAAAAACGGTTGCACACAGTTAGAAAAAAAGGTATAATTCTTTTATATAGTTTCCGAAGTTGCACGCGTGCAATTACAGTCTTCCGTGTTATAGAGTGTCTGAAGGTTTGTACCTTTAGGCACTTTTATACTCTTTGGGCCTGGTACGCCCCGAACTAATTCTGAATAGCACGATTGTTACAAACCGCCTGAGGATTACTCAGGCGGTTTTTTATATATTGTTGGCCGCCAGCAAGTCAATTGCTGCGGAAAATCACATCTTGCCATCATAACGAGGAGGTGAGCACATTATGAAAACCCTTGAAATCTACTTTAGGGATTTGACCCCGGAAGCGCAAAAGGCCGTTCTGGAACTCAATGGAATTGAGTCCCCAGATGAAGCGAATTGGGAATTTTTCCCTATCTTTATTTTGGAGAGACCAGAACCCGAAACGGAGGCTTGAAAGAAAATGAACAATCATAAAGTCGTTGCTACAAGATGGACTCAGGAACAGTGTGACTATGCACTGAAACAGCTCTGGGCCGAACTTACGGACATCCCTATGAACCCGGAAACAGAACGCATGGAAGCACCATTTCTCCATTTCCCTGCCGGTACTGAGCGTGAGGACATCTGGCACTGGTTCGATGAACGATACAGCAAAGGTGTTGCTAGTCTGCTGTATAGCGGGACTGGCGAAACTGTCAACTGCATGTCTCAGACAGAGCGCACGGACAACCTGAATGAGATGTGCCCAAATTGCAGCAGGAGAGCCTGCACATATAATTGTGGCGGCATTTGCTATGTCACCCTTGTCCTTGGGCAAAATCCCCAAGTCGCAGAGGGTGGCGAATGTCCGGCATATATGAGAGGAGACAGAACATGACTATTAAATGCCACGTCTATCAGGCGAAAAACGGCTTGATTTATCTATCCTGCGGTGATGGCCGCAGTTACAGCGCACTGACACTTCAGCAGATAACCGATCTGGGGGTAGATGTCTACGCTTTGGATGATTTCAACCTTGAAAATTTCAGGGAGGCTTATCCTGCATCCCAATCACCCCAAGAGGCATCTGAAGAGCAACCTGCATCTGACAAATATCTGGAGAAGGCGGTTGGCGCAATGCTGGAAACAGGAACCATTCAGTTTAAGCCGTTTTCCTGGTGCTTTAGAGTGGTAGATATGATTGTGACATCCAAAGTGTTTACAGATAAGGAAGTCGTTTTAACTGTAAATGAAGATGACTGGAACGGCGGGCCGGCCAATTGCGTAGCTAAGGAGTTGACGAAGGCCATTACCTCCGGCAATCTTAAATTCATACCCTGCACAGAAAAAACATTGCGAAGGAGTGTCAGATCATGAGTTTTCCAGATCAAGTAGTCGTTCAGCGTATCCGAGAAACATACCCAGTTGGCTGCCGTGTGGAGTTGATTGGGATGGGCCCTGACCCTTACAGTAAATTAGAGCGTGGAAACCAGGGGACTGTAAACCATGTGGACGATACCGGCACCGTCTTTGTGAGCTGGGACTGCGGCTCTGGGCTGGGTATGGTCCATGACGTAGACCATATCCTGCGCATAGATGGGAAGGTGGGCGAGAGCATTTTTGTCCTGAATGGCCGACCAGTTCCCGCACCGGCTAGCTGGGATGGAACAATCGGCAGCTTGTATGCGTGTATCAATCATGCGCTTCAAATCGCACAGGCGCTGAACGTCCCCCCCGCCGGACAAGAGCCTGGTACTCTAAGGTTCGCTCATGTCCTTAAACTTCCCGCTGCAGAACTTGACACCATTTATGGTTTCATAAATGCCAGTACCAAAGAAGAATATCAGGGCGAGGATCACACGATTATCCATACAGTCCGGTTTCCTGATGGAAACGAGATGGATATTAAATGCTGCGGCTGTAAAGATGAACCATCCTGGACCGAGGCGGTCCTGCTCAATATGTCGGCAGACCAGCTCGCTTGCACCAAGGTCCGTGATAATTTCCTTGGACTTTGGGAATTAGAGTGCGATGGTGTTACCTACTCAGTAAATGTAATTGCCGCCGATGATGGGTATGTCCCTCCCAAGACTGATCTGGAAAGCATATGCCCTGTGTGTGGCGCTGAACTTACAGACTATGAGGGACATGAGGTTTTGGACGAAGGCGGCGTAATTCCCTGGACATGTTTACGCTGCGGCGCCACAGGAAAAGAGGGATATGACCGAGTCTTTGACCGGCATTATAATGTCCGCTTTGCCAATGGCGATCCCGTTCCAGGTCGTGAATAAATGGAGGCTCCTGCAAAAGCTACCGCAAAATGGGGACGGTATTTCGATGGTCCAGTTGGCATTAAGAAATTGGTTCTTGCTCAACGCACCATAGGCATAAAAACGCCTCCTGCCAAACTAAGCTTGGCAGGAGGCATTAATTTTGGAGGCGAATAGGTACTATGAGTATCGACTAAACAACAGATGATTGACCATGATGCGGCTATCAGACTGCTGCATCAAGACAGGATTTCTGAGATACATTGCGGAGATTGATTAAACACATATTGCGTTTTCTTTTTGTGCTGTGATGGCTCGGATTAAATCATCCATACACTGGAAAAACCGCTGTGAGCAGACTCCGTTTTTACTGCGGCGGTACTGCAGGAACTCGCACTTTCCGTCCTCAATGGTAACGCTGAATAATTTTTCGTTGATCCAGCCTTGGGTACGGAGTGGAACATCCACATGAAACTGCCGCATTAGGTAATTTATAATAGAAACGGAGCTGGAGCTGTATCGGTTTTGGTAGAATGTAATTGATGTGTTCTTCAGAACTCCACCCCCTCGAATGGTTTGGATGGCGGCTGAAACGACCTGTTCTGCCACACGGTTTTGTTCGTCACAATACGCTTTGTCCTCTGCTGCGACGCAAGCTTTGCGGGCTTCCTCGTCTGCTCGCACTTTAGCCTGATATACCGCAGATAGTTCCGTACATCTGGAGAGTTCGTTCAAAATCAGGGCTCCGATGAAGTCCGGTGGGGTTTGCCCTCCGTTCTCCCTTGCTTTTAGATATGTGTTGACCTTTTTATTGAAAAACGAACAAATATACTCTACTTGATGTGCAGGGGCGTTTCCATACCGCTCAATTTCCTTTTTCTCTTCTGCCAGTGCCGCATGGACAGCAGTATCTCCGCCGGATGTACGCAGACTACTAAAGTGCTGTACCCGTTCCTCCTCTCCGCCATACAAATTTTCTACCATAGCCTGATACCCACATCGGTCGATCAAGAAAAAGTCCGTCATACCGAGAGGGGCAAGGTAACCGTTGATCTCCACATAGAGGTGGTATTTGTCATTTTCTGCGTTTGGGTACATCGAATCCGCTTCCCCAACGCCTCTCCACAGCTGGTAGGCTTGTTTTCCATCAGTGATTTCCCTTTCGTATACCATCCGCCTTTTATGACGCTCCCGGTTAAAGGAGTGTCCATAAAAAAGCGGAATCATCAGTTTACTGGTTTCCATATTGCCCTCCTTAATGCTTGTAAATTAGTACAACTCCAATACAGTAGCGATTGCTGGGCTTGGTCTTGCGTAGAAATTCCTCCAAGGGTGCAGGCTTCAGGTTGCCACCTACAGCACATGGTCGGTGTACTTCTGCATAAAGTCCTCCGTCAGGTTAAACATCAGGTTGTTCAAAAGGTCATACGCACGGACAAACTTGATTTACTCATACTTCAAAGGCGATGCATCTACATTGAGCGTATCCTCCTGATCAGGAAACACGATGTTCATTGGTCCATAGATACAGACGGGTTGAATTTTCCAACGCCAGACCGTGATAGGATCAGACAGATAGGCCGAATCCTGATTGACGCAATATTCACCACCATCGTCTCTCTTTCTACGCACTCCTTGTATTGTGGCGAGGTCTTTCTTTATCTGGTCTACGTCAAGTTTTCCTGTTTCAGCCAGCCGGAGCAACATACACTCCAGCGCATCATTATAGCCATAAAACAGCTTTGGCATCGGAATATCATAATCGCAACCCCCGATCAGCAAATAGCCAGCAATGGCACAGTCCTCTATGGTCCAGCCATCGTTTCCTCCGCATTCATCTTTCATCAACTGACTTAGACGAAGGTAGGGACCGGTGCCGTCAAGGCATTTTCCAAAAATAGAATAGTCGCCTTGACCGGGCTGAAACGCTTTGTTGTCACTGGAAATGACATAGGTCCTGCTCTTCCAGGGGTAATCCTTTTTTACATTGGGGCCAAAGGAGGCAAACGTGATACAAGCGGTCAAAGGGGTCTTAGAATCATTGCTCTCATGCCGCAAAAGAATTTCCTTTAATTGTTTATAAACCATAACTCACCATTCCTTTATTATAATAAAAGGAACCTTATGGACTTAATTTCATAGTCCGTCGGTTCCTTTATAATTTGTCCTGCAGAGTTGCGAGGACTGGTGTTAAAAATATTTTATTTAAGGCATAAGTTCTCCTTCGTCACACAGATACTTATCCGAGAGCGGCATATTCGTATCCAAGAGGATCATGCCAGCGATCACAGGGTATTGGGTAGCATAATACTAACTGCCTTGCTTTTTTCCATATCTGGTATTTACAGCGTCAAAATTCCTTCCACTCGGTGGTCTCTCCAGTCATAACGTCCCGCGCCATCATCAGACGGGCACACAGTCGGGAGGACTTCGCCATAAGAGAGCCACGCTCATACTGTTCCTCAGCGATTCGTAGCGCATGAAAAATGTTATAGGCCTCCACAGGAAAACTATGCATGATATGATCCGCAATCACTACAGTATACTTTTTCAATCCATACCCCTGACCGCCTTCGCCAATGCTATCAGGTTCATCCTCTGGGATTGCTTCGACAATCTCCCACTGGAACCACTCACCGTTCCGCTCCAGCCGGATACAGTTTTTCATCCTTACCGTGTAGCGGTTGCTGGGCGTTCGGACCATGATGGGGATGTCCATGGAAGCGGCCAATCTCCTGTATGCTTTCTCCATGGCATCCCGAGTAGCTTCCAATTTGGCAAAGCACCGTACCTTGGATTCATGGCCGCCATGATTGCTGTATCCTTGGAACAGCAATAAATAATTAACCGTGCTCACTTCAAAACTCCTATCATAGTTTTATTGTGCATACAACACCCAGCGGATTTTCTCTCCGGGTGGGTATTGGGCACTATTTCTGGGGCGGGATGGGCTGTCCCAGCCGCCTACGGACACTTTGGTAACGCCGTCCGGCTGAAAGCCAACCGCCCGAAGGCTGCTGCCGCTTTCTTCCGGGAGCGTATAGGTCAGGAACCGGCGATACCCCATCTCACGCCCGATGCGTATAGCCCGGGCATAGAGGTTGCTACACACGTCCGCATAGCGGGGGTCGGTACAGCAGCGGTTGATCTCCAGCGTTCCGCCGTCCATTTGGTGACGGGCCTTGGGAGTGCTGGCAATAACGACGCCTACTGGCTCCTGCTCTCCAGGGACACGCAGACAGATGGAAAACTTGTGAAACTTTGGGCCGGCATTGTGCCGGTGGTGTTGGTCAACGTAGGCGCTGGCCTCTCGAAGTGTGATGGGAACGGCCTCCATCCTGGCCACCAGGCTGGAGACAATACCATCCACACGATAGAGCCGACCATAGCCGTCCTCCGTATCCGCCAGCACATAGTCCCCGTACTTGCACCGCACGGCGAGGGTCTGCTGTCGCCGCTTGTCCTTCAGCCACATAGGTTGGAGGGGTGGAGACAGCAAGTGGTCAATGTCCGCCGGCAGTTCCGGAGCTGCCTTCAGCACCGGGTTTTTCTTCACCCATTTGGGGTCGCTGGTATGGAACGCCCGTAAGTGATAAGGCATCCTCCAACCTAGGGCGTTCATCCGCAGGTCAAAGGCTGTGTCATCCAGCGTAGGAGAACAGCGATAAGTACAGCCGTCCAGCTGGGCTAGGAACAAGTGGTAGGTCTCTGTCATACTGGTATCCTCCTTTTGATTTATATATTTTGATAATGCTGTGGCATCTATATAAAAAAGCATACGGATTGCTCTCCGTATGCTTTGTCACTTACTTGGCTGCAAATATTAAATTATTAGCATGTCCCAGAAAAACAAAAAGCGCCCTACCTCCCGAGTGGGTTCGGACGCTTTGTAACACAGAAACTGAGAGCCGCTGATTGCGGACCACGGATACTATTTATGATGATTATAACTTCTCTTATGCGAAAATGCAAGTCTCTATTTTATTCAAGTTGCCCCTATGTAAATGTGATGCATGGGTTCTCCCTAAATTTGTTAAATGAGTTGTAATTTCCCCGTTCTTCAAGTGTAATTAGTATATACAGTATCATCGCCATCTTCGATTGGCAGAGTAACAGTGTATCAACGTAGCATTGTCCGCTAAGAGCAATGTTACGTTTTCTTTTCCCCAATGGTCGATAGCTTGACTTGCTGAATACTGCACAACGAGCGTGGAGCAATATGTGTTCCACGCTCTTTTTATATATAGCATCCCAAATCATACTCCCGTAATCCAGGACCCAAAGCCCCATCATATATCGTAGGACGGTTATATTCAGAAAAATAATTTATCTAGGAGGTAAGCAGACTTTATGAGTAAATTAACTAAGCAGCAAATTATTACCCACGATGCAGCTATCAGACTGCTGAATCAAGACAGAATTTCCGATGAAGACAAGCTGTATATTTTTCAAAATTTCCGTGCGGATGCAAACCACATTTCAAGCAAGGCAGGTGCATTTTTTACTCCAGTGGGACTGGCTCGTGACTTTTCACTCCATATCCCGTATCAGCGTGAAAAGGCGGTCAGAATCATAGACCTTTGTGCTGGTATTGGCGTTCTCAGTTATGCAGCTTGTAAGGGAAACGATTGGGGGCAGGTTAATGCTGACGTTACATGTGTCGAAATAAACCCAGATTATGTTGAGATTGGGAAAAAGCTTTTGCCAAATGCGACTTGGATATGTGGGGATGCATTAGATCCTGCTCTTCTTAAAAGTCTCGGCACCTTTGATATTGCAATATCCAATCCGCCATTTGGAAATATAAAAAATATGCACTCAAGTATATACACCAGCAACTTGTTTGAGTACATGATTATTGAGGCTGCGTCCAATATTGCAAGAGAAGGAGCCTTTATCATCCCTCAAATGAGCGCACCATTTGTGTTCAGCGGCACAAATTGTTCCAGATGGCTGACGGAAGGCCGCGCCAGACAATTTGAGAAGCGGACAGGGATTAAACTGGATTTCAATGTTGGAATTGATACCGCCTACTATAAAGAGGAGTGGCATATAGCTGCTCCTTGCTGTGAGATTGTATGTTGTGATTTCCAACCTGAAAACTAGAGTGCATCTTGAAAAGGAGGCAGAGGCACACAAAATGCGCCCTCATAATTTACCATTGCTTCTTTTTATGCTATACTGACCATAGAGATGGGAGGGTCCCAATGGAAAACTGTGAAATCAAGGCAATTGTAGACCATGTCTATGCCGCACTGAAAGAAAAAGGTTATCGGCCCCTCGACCAAATTATAGGATACATTTTAACAGAAGACCCGACTTACATCACCAACCACAACGGAGCAAGGCATCTAATCACAAAGATCGACCGGTACGATTTGCTTCGGGAAATCTTGTTATATTATTTTCAGCCAGAATCTGTTTGATTAAGTTTCCAAGGCAGAGGGGTGCGTTTATTTTGAACGCACCTCTTTTTATATTTGTGGCGAAATCCTTTGCCTTGTTAATTCTACTATGAACTTGTAGAAATATATCTTGACATTTCTACAAGTTGGTAGTAGAATAATATCATCACAGTGGACGCACTGGGATAGGAGGGTAACTATATGGATCGATCCAAGAAAATGACTGAAACTGAATCCGAAATTATGGAGGTGCTGTGGAGTTCCGAAGCTCCCATGTCCGCAGCCGAGCTGATCGACTACTTCGCTCAACACCACGGGAAGGCCTGGAAAGCTTCAACGCTGGCCACGTTCTTATCCCGACTCAATCAGAAGGGGCTGGTGGACTCCGTCCGCAGGGGCCGGGTGCCCTACTATCACCCAATCCAGACAAAAACAGCGTATATGCAGAGCATGGCCCAGGAGGTACTGGACACCATGTATCAAGGGTCGGTGACCAAGTTTTTCGCCGCGCTTTGTGGCGACACTCCTCTCTCGGCAAAAGACCGCAAAGAGCTAAAAGCTTGGCTGGATAAGGAGATGTGAGATGGTTGTCAATCTGTTTTTGACCATCGCCCTACTCAGTATCGCGGGAAGTGTGGCGTATATCCTTTTGAAACTGCTTGTTGCTGTTAGCGGAAGCCGTCTCAGCCAGAGCTGGCGTTACCACAGTGTAGTGGCCGTTTCTCTGCTCTTTGTTCTGCCGCTCTACAAGCTATGGGCACTGATCCCCATTCCCCATAAGGCATTGCCGCCCATTATTGCGGCTGGCAGCAATCCGGGGGTGGCCTATTTGCCATCCGCACCACCCGCTATAGCTGAACTGCCTCTGCAAGTGGGGACTTCAAGTGGCAGCACGGTTGAGTGGGCGCAGGTAATCAAATGGGCTGCAGTCCTATGGTTGCTGGTGACCGCTAGCCTTATCCTTTGGAGCATCTGGCGGCTGTTGTGTTACCGCCGCATGTTCGGCCAAGCGAGCAACGAGGTAAACGGTCGTCTTCAACTGATTGCCCAAGAGGCCGCCCGCCTTGTGGGTGTCACCGGCGCGGTCCGGCTATTGGTCTCTCCCCTTGCGCAGAGTCCCATGCTGGTCGGCTTCTTCCGTCCAACGATTTTACTGCCATCAGAGCACCTGCCCGACAGCGATGCCCGATTTATCTTGGCCCATGAGCTGACGCATTTCCGGCGCGGGGACCTGTGGAAGAAATTCCTAGTGAACATGATCCAATGTATCCACTGGTTCAATCCCATTGTCCATTTGCTGAACCGGGATTTTGCGTACTGGCTGGAGACCTCTTGTGACGAGGAAGTTGTCAGTTCTCTCGACCACGCACAGCGAAAAGAATATGGTTACCTTCTGATCAATTACGCTCCCACCTCTCGGCATATGGGACCGAGGCTATATGTTTCCTTCACCTCATGCCGATACAAACTCAAAAGGAGAATTTCTATCATGATGAAATCCAATAAGAAGTCCCGCTCCCTGCTGGGGCTGGTACTTGCCGTTGCCCTTATCATGAGCTGCTTGGCTACAACTGCAATGGCTGCAAATTTTGCTGGGAATGAAGGGATTACCCAGGAGAATCTCCCCGAAGGCACTACCCTTATTACGGTTGGGGCGTGCGCCCATGGTACAGCATATACTTCTTTCAATGATGAAGTGGAACGCACTCCCTTTGATCCCACTCCGTATATCGAAATGATTGAGTCTGGGGAAATTAAGCCGTTGAGCAATGACAATCTGCCGGAAGGTGTTGCCGCCCTATCTGATATTTACTTTACCAATACAGATGGCTGTCCCGCCATTGATTTGGCTCAAATTGAAAATGGTATTGCGCCTCTGGCTAATTGTGATCACACTTACTGCAGTAATCATCAGGTGAAAGTCCATGCAAAGGCTGCAAGTGGTAGTTGCACAACCGAGTACTATGATGCATCTGTGTGCCACAAGTGTGATGCGGTGTGGGTTCTTGCGTATGATCGTACAGAATCTTACCGTGTTTGCCCGCACTAATCATTTGCCTGAATTTTGCACATTTAAAGCATCGCCCAAAGGCATTTAGCTTTTGAAGAATCCTTACTCTGTCAACGCCCAGAGGCTTGCCTCTGGGCGTTGCTTTTTTCCTGTTAGGGTTGCATTTTTCCTTACCTTCAATTACAATAAGAGTCACTGCTTTTTCTGTTCCAAGCACCGCCCTGAGCAAATCATCCATAGAAAGCGAGATACATATGAACCAGAAAGAAATTGCGGAACTGCGCCGGCGGTTCAAACCGGATAAGAGTGCCATCAGCCGCATCTATGGCTGCTATGTCAACAGCGGCAAAGAGGTCATCTCCTACATTGACGAATCCTTGGGGATGATGCCCGAAGAAGAAGTTGAAAAGTATTTGGGCCTGCTGAAAAAGGCTCTGTCCGGAACACAAGGGAAAAACCTAATCGACATTGTGTTCTCTACGGATCAGGTAGTAGACAGTGACGAACACCGGCTGCTGATGGCCCTGCGGGACTCAGGACTGAAAGACGGGGAAATCAGGCAGACCTTCTACCAAAAGGTCATAGAATCCTTGGATATGGGGGACAGCAACTATCTGATCCTGCTGGCCCATGATACCTATGACATACCATATCGGGGCAAGGATGGCGAAAATCAGGCGGATACCTCTGACCAGGTATTCTCCTACATTGTTTGCTGTATCTGCCCGGTGAAGGACGGCAAGCTGGAGCTGGGCTTCTGTCCCGGCGAGAATGAGTTCCATAACTGTGTACCCAGCCAGATTGTGGCCTTACCGGAGTTGGGATTCCTGTTCCCTGCCTTCGATGACCGGTCGGCTAACATCTACAATGCTTTGGCCTATGCCCGCAAAGCCGATGAACTGCACCAGGAGTTTTTGGACGCCATCTTCCATACCGAGCCGCCCATGTCCGCCGGGGAGCAGCGGGAGGCGTTCCAGGCCGCTCTCAGCGTGGCTCTTGAGGGTGCGTGCAGTCTGGAAGTAGTCCAAGCCGTCCATGAGCAGCTTACTGAGCGTATTGAGCAACATCGGGAGAGCAAGGATCCGGAGCCCCTGTCTGTCACGGCCAAGGATGTATGCAGCATCCTCCAAAGCTGCGGTGTGAACGAAGAGCAGGTAACTGCTTTCTGCGAGAGCTGCGGCCAGCAGTTTGGCGAGGGTGCGGCCCTCAGCCCTATCAACTTGATTGACAGCAAGCGGTTTGAGATCAAGACGCCGGACGCCACAGTGTCCATTGAGCCGGAGCGCAGTTATCTTGTAGAAACCAGGGTCATAGATGGCAAAAAATATCTCCTGATCCCAGCTGATGAAGGGGTGGAGGTCAACGGGCTTCCAATTGACCAAATATAGAAGGCAAATTTATCATTGATTTTTTTCGGAAGAACCGTTATAATGAGAGCATAAAGTATCTGTGTTTTGCCTGCGGGCAGACAAAGTTTCTGTGTTACAAAAGCGTCTGAAGGTGTATGCCTTTGGGCGCTTTTTCATTTTTGCTACAATATAGCTCTAAAATTATCTTATAGGTACAATCGTTACAAAGCGCATGGACAGCATTCTGGCTGCCTATGCGCTTTTTTATATATACCTAGGCAGAGGGCATCTGCCAAAAATATTACAAATGAGGTGAGTACAGATGGTAAAAGACGAATTTAGACCTGATGTTGGGAAGGAACTCTTCACCCAGCATCAAACCGAACTGGAACAAGGATTGAAGCAGATGGCCAGTGCCTTGGGCCTCAATCTGAAATTTCCCATCTCCGCAGAGTTCTTCCAAACATTTATTGACGGATTCTGGGACCCGTTCCAGGAGGCCTGCGCGGTCGGCAATCAGCAACAAAAGGAGACTACCGCAAAAATCCGCTCCTTGGAGCGACAACTCCTCCAGGAAATGGCATCCGAAACACAGGATCGCTTTGGTCAGTACAGCGATTTGCTGGCAGCACGCCACACCTCGGCACTGGAGTATGCGTTTCTTGTGGGCTACCAGTGTGCGTTTCGGTTCCTAATGATGGGCCTTTGTCCTGCGACAATGGATTTCCTAAAGGAGAAGAAAGAATGAAACCGACTTGGATCATCCACTTTATCCCCTGTGGACAGCCCAGCTGCCATACCCATGGTCTGGACGCCTATGGCAGCCTGGAACTGGAACTGAACCTGCCATTGACGCCACATCGGGCAGGATTGTTCATCAACCTGGTTGCCAATGAAATCGCAGAAAAGGGAAAACGGTACCGCTCTGGGGACCGGGAGGACGATGTGTTCAATCTCCCGTTCTATCTTTTTGAAACGGCTCCTATTCGGCCCAGCCGGGACAACGACCACGTGCTCCGCATTCTGTTTTGCGACTCCGCAGGGAAATACCCGTGGGAACCGGGATGCATGGCACCATATTCCAGCCAGTTAGATTTGGAGGAGAAACGGGCAATAATCGCACTCTTGCAGGAGCGGAAGGAGGGCATCCCCAATGCGGGAGCTCATTGATAAATTAGAGCAACTTGACTTACAGCAGCTCAGTATGGGCGATTTGCGCTGGATGTACTGTACTGGAAAGGGCCTGACCACTGGTTCAGGCCGGGACAAAAAACACTCCTACCGCAGAGGGATTCAGACCCCCATTGGAGATATCGAGTTATCCGTATGGATCAAGGCTGCTGAGTACATAGTGGAGCGGGACGGCTTGCAGGAAGAGTTGGAGCGTCTGCTTCCCTTTGTAACTGCTATTAATGGAAGTTTATATGCGGGACAATTGCTTCACGCCTACCACCTGGACTTGTGCCTTTCGGGAATTTACCACAATCCAACGTGGGTGGATTTTGTTCCCTATAACGAACGGTATCACCCGGAACTGCTGGACAGTACCCCTATGGTGAAGGTCACCATGGATTGCTGCAAAATAGTCTGCACTATACCAAAGGCGCAGGTTCATAAGGAAAATCAAACTGCTCACTGTCCAGCTTGTGGACGGTGGGCATCTTTCAGTTGCGACGAACACAAAAAATCAGAATAATTGGAGGCTCAATATGCACTTTACTGTACTTTCTGCGCTTACGCTACCCCAAGACATCCCTGCTACTGAAATGGCTATTCCTGTAGATGATGTTGTCAAATTCATAGGAGAAAGACTCCTTCTGGCTCAACTGTCCAAAGAGAAACCGTTGATGGAACCCAAAGTGGATACCGCAATGATTGCCGATATGCGCTGGGAATGCCTCGCAGAGCGCATGGTCGCCGAACTGCTGGCCCCCTACAATGAGAATAACGAAGATACCACCTATATAACGTTCGACGACCGTACCGACGAGGGGCGTACGGCCTACGAGCAGGGTGGCGTTGACTGCGTCAAGACGCCTGATGGCCGTATCATCTCCAGCCATGACTATGAGTTTAGCAGACGGTATGAACTGTACAACGGCAAGGTTTACAGGAAGCGGTTCGGGTCGCTGCATCACAAGAAACAGACCAAGAAATCTAAACGGTACCTTGCACTGCCTAACTACCCGTTCCGAAAGCTCTTTCCCACAGCCGAAGCCTTTATGACGGAATACTGGGGCTGTGTGGCTGGTGAGGAAGCTGGTCATTACGGCTACTATTTCAATTCCAATGGGCAATGGGACTGGTGGCAGATCGGCGGGCGCTGGCCGTTCCGCTTCCTGGTCAAGGATGACTGTTCCCTGGCGGTTGCCGGCGAACCCTCCCACTTGTTCAAAGAACCGCCTAAATGCGATGCGCCCGAGGGGTACCGCTGGGTGGCTGGAGCGCGGAAATGTGATGTTGCATGGGATGTGATGCGAGAATTTGTTCGCAACCAATGCACTGAGCAGTTCCGCAGGTATGAGGAGTGGTTCAATGCAGGTGCAATCCCCCAAGAATACGCCATCGGCCGAAAAGTTGTAGAGGACGGTATTGTTTCTTATGGGGACTATCTTTACCACAAGGGGGAAAATCTGGAGCATTACTTGACCGGTCTGGGGCTTTCCGATCAAAACCCATACCCTATCCAAACTTGCGCATATGTGGATGCGGATGGCTGGCGCGATAATGGATGGCTGACGTCTGACCGCTCTGAGAGTGAAAAGCAGGCATGGTACAAGGAAGTTTCCGATTTCATAACGAAACAGCCCGACGATACGCTCCTTGTTTCAGTGGATTGCCATACTTAATTGATTCAATGGACATTGGCAAGTCTCCGCGCTCCATTGTCCCCGATTGGCATCAAGAGATATCTTGACTTGTCACAGCAAGTCCTTGGGATAAACATCCAAGAGATTATTCGAGTGTAAATTAAAAATTTTAAGGTGCGGAGACATGCTGGTGTCTCCGCACCTTCCGTCTGGGAGGGAAACCGATTGAAACAGAAATTGGAAAATAGCTTGAGGAAAATTGAGGAAATAACGAGCGGGCGCATATCTAAAGCACAGACATTTACTGATTTCCTGCATTATTGTGCGCTCCTTTTCAGTATGCACACTGATCCGATCCATGCAGAACAACGTTCAGAAACTCTGAAACGGCTGAAAAGCAGTTATAAAGATGACGAATGGAAGGCATTCCATCAAAGCTTGGCTGACTTGTGCGGTATATTCACCCAAAATATCCAAATGGGCCTTTATGAGGACTTGTTTACTCTTCACTTCACCCAGCTTGGGGCTACCAGCGGCGTACTCAAGCAGGACTTTTCTCCCGCTGAAATCGGAAAACTAATTGGTGCGATATCCATTCCATCCCACTTAACACTCCCAGAACAGGGATTCTTTTCCTTGGGCGACCATGTGTGTGGGAGTGGTACGCTTCTCCTTGCTGGAGTGCAGCGGTTTGCGGACATGGGCTACAACCCTTCGAATCAGTTGGTAATTCAAGCAGCCGACCTTGATGCGCGCTGTGTCCATATGACCTATCTCCATCTCTCGCTTTACGGGATACCCGCTGTTATCGTCCATGGCAACACCCTCACCCTGGAAGAGTATGACCGGTGGTATACCCCCGTTTATCTCTGGCGCAAATGGATTTGGCGTGCCCCAATGCCCTTCGGGAAGAGTGGATACATCAGCGATGAAAAGCTAAAGTGTTTGGATGAACCCATATATGGAGCATATCGGTATATGGAGCAGCAATTTGCAGCCACTCATGTAGGCATCACGGCAGATGAAACAAAACAACATAAAAAAAGTGAGGCGTTATTATGACAGACCAGAATAAACACAAGTATTTCAAACGGATCGCAGGTAAACGGGTGGAGCGTATCCTGGAGGGGTTGGATGCCTTGGGAAACTGTTCGTTGCCTGCCACCTACGACTACGACAATCAGGAGCTGCCGCCTATCTTTGCGGCAATTACTGAGAAACTGGTGGAAATCCGCCAGCGGTTGATCACGCACAGCCCCTATAACGGAATCCCGTTCCGGCTGCAACCGCCCGACATGGTAGAGCTGGATGGCCACGCTTTCGACCGTCAGCAGCTTCTGACCACAGCGGAGGTGCTGGAGCTCTTGAAGCAGAACGGAACCCACTTCGTATCGTTGGAACCAGTACGGGAGCGATATCAAGCCGCATTTGGTGACGAATTGTGCTGGCCCGTCCCAGTCTGCAGCGGCACACACCTCGGCTGCACCCTACTGGCTGTTCGAGAAGGTCTGCTCTGCCTGCCTTATGACTGTCTGGACGGTGAGACTTATGAGCAATTTGCCATACAGGACATCAGGCTTTTGTCAAAGGAACAGGCGCAGCTCCTTCTGGACGGGCTGCGGGATACTTACACACGGCTGCTCAATGTCCTTGCCGACGCCCAGGCGTTTGGCCTTGTATGCGGCGATAATATTGAGGAAGTGGGACATGAATAATTTGGCCTACTATAAAGAACTCCAGGGAGTAATGACCCAATTTGAGCCATTGACGGAAGCTGCATTGCAGAATTCTGATGCAGACGGTCTGACCCTTCCGGAAATCAGCAGCGCACTGGAGAAGCATGGCCTTGACCTGCAGTATGTAGTTCATGATCCTTCTCGTTCCACATTCAGTACTTACTATGCGGATTATGACCGTGGGCTCTACGGCGACATTTTCCTCCAGCGCAATATGATTGACAGACTCCCGCTTTACATAGCTGCGGATAAGCTCAAGGGTGGAATCGTATCGGAGCTGGCTTGTAAGCAGTGGAGTAGCTATTATAATATCTGTGTCCCGCTGCCCATGCAGATCTATGATTTTCAGCGGAGATACTTGAACATCCCGCCAACAGAGGTTTTTCACATCTGGTACAGTATTTATAAGCGGATCGACTACTCCAATGGGATGTGGCGGCCGGAGCTGCTGGACTATGTGTTCTCCCATGCGCCTGCATCGGAGCATCCGGCATCCGACTCCAACGGTCTGATCACAATCTATCGTGGTATGGGAGCGCTCTCTGCGCCCCCTGAAGCGGCCATCTCCTGGAGCGCCCACCCGGGTAACGCACTCTGGTTCGCTGTTCACACTGGCTGCGGCACCCGTTTGGCTGTCGCCCATATCCGACCAGAACAAATTGTGTGGTATGCAGATAAATTCTATAATGAGAATGAGGTCATTGTCCGTCCAGGTACTATTACGGAATTTCACTACGAGGATATGATCCCTGCGACTAAGGAGTATATACCCGCCCTGCTGGCCCCCGCCCTGCTGGAGTTTATCCAGTATGGGCGTCAGGCCCAAAAGTTGGGGTACCAGGAGGAGAACATCTTCCACTTCCATGGGCTGAAGCATATCCTTCGGGTGCTGCTGCTCTCCCTCGTCTACTTTTATAACGCTGGCGATCCTCTGAGCGCCGCAGATAAACGGATCCTAATCTACTTCAGTCTGCTGCATGATATTGGGAGAGTGAACGATGACAAGGATGACTGCCACGGGGAAAAGTCCGTGGCCCTAATCCACTCCAAGGGCCTGCGGCTCAAAGACCTGCCGATGGGCAAGAAGGAATATCGTATTGCGGAGCTGCTGATCCGATACCACTGCCGTGATGACAGTATGGGGGAGAAGGCGATCCTGTCCGCTCCCGGCCTGAGTCAGAAGGAGAAAGCCCATGCCATACACCTGTATCAAATCTGCAAAGATATGGATGGGCTGGACCGCGTACGGTTTAACGGCCTGGACTACCGGCAGCTGCGCACTGATTATGGACGCCGTCTGCCGCTGATGGCTGGTGCCCTGCTGAAGGAATCGCTGATTGAAGCCTTGGATATGCAGTTTTGACAGCAAGAACACTTTTAGGAGAGTTTATCAAAAAATTATATAACATGAGGTGCATACTATGTACACAGAAATCAGAAACAATTATACTTGGGGACCTGCTGTTGAGCCTGGCCGCATTGCCCCGGAGTGCGGCGATCTGCTGGCGGCAGTCACAATTGACGGCTGGAGGACCGCCGGTGATACAGAGCAGGGAGCTGTCATCGCCACTGTGATTTTGACAAAACACGGGGATATCGTAACTGACTTCCATGACAACGGCGCTCGGATGGATACCCAGGTGTTGTCCGCCATCAAGGAAGCAAAGCAAACCTTGAAGGATATCTGGTCCGATGGGAAAGAACGCCGGCGGCGGACACGCAAAGAGGGCGAGGGCAGCGTGACATTTCAAAAGGTCCTGTATGTGCCTAGCTCCGTTCTGCAGACGATTCGCGGATACCTTCAGGCGGAATCGAAAGCTGAGTATCAGGGCGAGGACAACACCATCATCTATACCGCAAAGTTCCCCGACGGGAAACAGATGGACATTAAATGCTGTGGATGCCAGGAGGATCCATCCTGGACGGAAGCTGTGCTTTTTGATAAAAGCGGATACCAGCTATGTTTCACCGAGGTTAAGGAAGAATTTGAAGGTCCCTGGGAGTTGGAGTATAAGGGTACACTCTATTGCGTGGATGTCAGGCCGGACACCTCCGACCCCAAATAGGCGGTTGACAATGCGTGTAAAATAACATACAATGTAGATAAAGGGGGAAGCACTATGTCTAAGAATGTTAGTATGAACATCCGCGTGGATGAAAGCACTCGCTTAGAGGCTGAGGGCATCTTTGAGCAGCTTGGCCTTACCATGAGCGGTGCCATCAATATGTTCCTCAAACAGGTGGTGCGTGAAAAAGCGGTTCCCCTGTCTATGGAGCTTGATCCCATGTTCACGTCCAGGACGGTACAGGAGGACATGGAAGAGGCAAGAAGAATGCGTGCAGAAGGGGTTGGCGGTGTAGACGCTGATGACCTGGCCGCTCAAATGGACGCTATTATTGCTAGGGCTGAGGCAAGATTGTGATATGGCGAAACAATATGAGGTCACCATTTCCCCTCGGGCAAGCCGGCAGCTAATTGCTCATGCAGAATTTTTATCAAGGAAGAGCGTCAATGCAGCTGCCCGTTTATCTGCCGAGTATAAAGCTGTTATCCAGACACTCAAAGCAAACCCGTTTCAGTTTCCTGTCGATCCTAATTCGGACTTGGAGTCTCCACCTCGTGTTGCACTGTTTGCCAAACGATATCAACTTTATTTTGATGTTGATGAAAAGTGCGTTTATGTAGGTGCTGTACGAGACTGCCGTCAGGATCCCACAAGTCGTTAGTGGCAAAGTAATTATAAAAATACGGGGGTGAAGCTCAAACTTCACCCCCGTATTTTTATGGTTATTTTGTGCGCTTATGGATAGCTCCTCTTGTTGCGCTGGCTGCATAATGGGACCATCCTATGGCCAGTAAAGTAAGACATGGCTTGGTTCCAGGCCACTAGAGGTGAGTAGATGTGCAGATGCCCCTGCTGTTCGGTGGCGGTTGCGCTATCTGCGCAGATCATGCTTTTGAGACGGTTGTGGCGATACGGGTCAGCAGAGGAATGTCCATCGGCTCAGGCTCGTCTTTCAAACTGTTGGCAATATACTGCAAACGGAAGCTAATCAGCAGGCTATTGTGCTCCATGTGGAAATACTGCTCAATTCTTTGAAGTTCCTGCCACCTGCGTATCAGTGCTTCCTGCTCCAAGTATTCCGGGACGGGCTCTCGGTCCACCCAAGTGCCGTCCGGGCGCCGGTAAGTACGATACCGCGGAAAGTGCATCTTGCTCAGTTCCTTCAGCCGGTCAAAGATATCTTCTCGTTCTTGTGCCAATGTTTTATGCTCGGTCATATGCTTCCCTCCGTAGTCTAAAACCCATTCCAGAGTTGACGTCCCTGATACTCAAAGGTCTGGGCATCATCACAGTCCTGGCACGTCAATTCACGGATCCGTTTCCGAGACCGGGACAAGAACACACGGTTGCGAATCCGGCTCATGGGCTGCCGCTTGGCCAGCATTTCATCAAAGTCCACGACTGAAGCGTAATCATCAGGGTAATTGCGCTGGATATAGTGGAAGAAGTAATTTTTGTGGTATGGGCAGATCAGGCAGGCGCTGGCCTTGCTGTCCAGCCCCCACTCCTCCAGGTTGTACCGATAGCAGTCCTTGCGCTCCCAGCCCATCTCGATCAACGGGTAGCAATTTTTGAACATCCTGTTCCGGCTGGGAAAGGATCGTTGAGACTCCTCTTTGGAAAATCCGATGTGCAGTTCATGTGTCCCAACATCCTCTGGCCGCAAGTGCTGATATGGCCTATAGCCTAGCAGCTGATACCGGACAAACTTCTGAATCATGATGATCTTATAGTCCACCGTACAGGCCCTGCGCTGTATACAGCCTTCTTTCCCATCCTCATTGATTGTCCAGAACGGCATAGCTGAGACCCTGCTTGTTCCAAAATTTTTCATATAGTCCTGATAGAGGTTGCTCCGCAGGACATAGAATGGTACACCGCAGTCTTTGCAGGCGGCTTCGATGAACTTGACCTGCTCCGGTACCCACACTGGTTCAATCCCCAAATCGCAATAGATAATTGCATCATATACCGGAACCTTGGGAAATGCGAAAGGTGCTCCCAGCATTGCTGATTTGGCGTTCACACAGCTCTGCAATGCTAAAGCAGTACTTTGCATTCCAGCTCCACAACTAAGTATTTTCAAAATCACCCTCCTACGCAATTACTTTCTGACAAATCCAATTTGGCCAGCGTATCTCTGGAAACATTGACGCCCAACTAGACTCGTCATAGAACATCGAGCAGTTTAAAACTCCTTCATAAACGTCAGGATACTGCGTCCGGAACTTCTTGATAGCTTCGTCAAGGGACATAGCCACCACCTCTACCCAGCCATCTGGGTATGGAAAATGCGTTGAAAACTTTGCATCGTCTTCCCCAAAGATGAAATAGTACCGCATAGTAATTAGTGCTCCTTTCTAATATTCGTATTTACCGAGTTGCGTTTTGGTGGCTGTTGATTTCCAGATAGACAGCCCTGCCGTTATCAAGACGGAATGCAGTACGAGTCCGGCAGTTGCCGATGATGGTCTTGCTGACGTCCACGCCGCTCCAACCCGCGCCCTCGAAATAGAGAGTTTTCACAGATTTATCTCCCTACAATCCAGTCTCTTTAAGTTTTGATATTGCTTTCCGAGACAATAGGGGGTGTAAAATTCCTCTACGACAGCAACCTCAATTCTGTTGCTGTTTGCAATCTCCGTCTTCCGTGCTCTTTTGGTTGCCTCCTCAAGCGTGCAAGCACAACACCATTGGACGTGTGTGCCGGAAACAAGTCCATTCTTGCTTTCGCTGATTTGCAGTAACATATACGTAAAAATGCCTCTTTTCCTACTTAAAGAATCGGCTTTCCGGTGCGCTTTAACTCTATATACATCCACGCACACCAGCCCTTGTTTTTATTGGCCTATTGCGCTTACATGGTTAGGCCGCATTCAGAGGCCGGCCGAGCATACTCGAATAGCACATGACGTCAAAGCGCCTTCTGTTACTGATAGCGTCTTAAAATAGGAGCGGCTCGCACAACGCGACCGCTCCTACTCCGTTATCCGGCTATTTGTTCCATAATACAGTGCATTCGGACTAACCCGAAGTCGATCATAACGCCCCAGGTTGTCTTGTCCTCGCCTTTCCCGGTGGTAAAGTAATGGCAGGTATATCCACCGTCGCCATAACCAGAACTGGACACAACTCCATAAGGAATGACCCCTGCACCGTGCTCAGTGTTAAGCGTCTGATGGCAGCAAACATTATACCAGTGCTCATTACAAAGAGGGCTGGGCACCTCAAACTCAATAGATTGATCCTGATAGTGCGCTTTATCGAAAATTCCGGCTTGTCCGCTGTCCACACCGACCTCGAAGTCTGCCTCATGTCTGTCCAGCAAGTCCAAGCCTGGGCAATCCTCATGGAAGGCAGCAAGGTATGCTACTCGCTCACCGCTTATTTCAGTATGGCATATTCCTATTTGGGCTGTCCAGGTGCCAAGTTGAGCATCTAAGATTTGACCCATACACCATGTTCCAGGTTCGTAGCTGGGGTCTGAAACAACCAGCACATTACTTGTTACCTCAAATGCGCCAATTTGAATCTGTTCCAAATTCATCACTTAACCCTCACTTTATGTTATTGATTTGATGTATCGCCAAGAATTGTGATGTTCTATATTGCACAATTGCTGCCTGTTTACGACCAGCTTTCATCACTGCGCCTTTTTACAAAATCACGTAAGAGCTGCAGGGCTTCATCGGCCCGCTCTTTATAATACTCAGCGTCTTCCTGATCAGCCTCACCAGAACGGACTAAGGATTTGCAGTCAGTATACTCGCAATAGTTGGTCAAAAACTCGATTAAATGTTTATTAATCGTACCAAAGTCCCTGCAAGCATCAATATAACCAGCTAATGCATATACATTTATGCTTGGCGGTGGACATTTTGCAATTAAGTTTGATATTTCACGGAAAAGGTCGCTTTCATGCCTTGTCATATAGGGATCTTCCTTGCTACTCAGTTTCGCCGCAGCTCTGAACGAAGCTGTCATAGTAGACAGTATCCTCTCGCTCAGCGCAGTAAACGCCGATACACAGTTCATGGCCAGGCTCCTTACCTGGGTTGTACTCAACAAAGCATACCTGGTCTTTGATGCCGCCGTCAGAAACCAGGTCAATGTTGATGCATGGATAAGTTGTTTCCGCACCTTGATAGACAGCAACCTGAAGCGCGGCCCCATTGGGAAGCACCAAAGGGCAGGCTGTGGGATTCGCCGTTGGGTGGCCTTTACTGGACTCGAAGGTGATTTCCGTAAAGCCGATACTTGCGCACAGATAATGCTTACCTTCTAACTGGACAACATCGCCCACCGAAAGGCTGCGGCCGCAGTATCCGGCAGGGTGTTTGGTATTAAAAATGCTAAACACATGCTCCAGGAGACTGTACGTGCGCTGCTCCCTGTCCTCGGGAAGATGCGCCGGACACTCAACCTCGCCATTGAAGGCCACCAGATAATATTCCGCTGGCACCCGCTCTTGGAACGTGTGATTGAAGTCAAGCATCTTCTGATAAAGTCCACGCTCCATCAAAGACGCGAAGGGAGCCTGGAAAATTGTGATATGTACTGTTTTCTGTTTGTCCATTTGAAATTCCTCCTGATTGTTATGTGTTAGCGTCTTTTTCAAGGGCACATTTTTTGATCCAGCTATAGGAGCAGTTTGGCCACTGGCCAATCGCACACTGAATACAGTTGGTCTGCGCACAGTGTTCTTCCATGCAGACGCGGCAAATAGAAGCGCCCACATAGTCGCTACTGGTTATGAAATAGGATTCGGAGCCGTCTCCCTTCTTCATAATCAGCCAGCTGCCACACCGTTCGCAGCTTTGCTCCGACCACTGAACCGGCGTAGCCTTATCGTATTCGATGGGCTCGCCGCAATGAGGACAAAACTTCCAGATTGGCTTGTTTTCCTCACCTTTGATAGGATGCGGGCTTGTAATGCTGGCACCACACTTTCCACACCAATATCGAGATAAAATATTGGGGCGTTCTTGTGTCACCTTGGGAATCACTTTTTTGAACCCTCCTTTACAATAGGGGCAGGGCCTATCTTACACATTTCACAGATGCCGATGAATCTTTGCTCAATATCTTGCCAGTAACGACGTAATATAGGATGTAAATGTGAGTAATTGATACGCGCCAGAGTCATATCACTTGTGGCTCTGGAATCATGCACCCGAAATACAGTTTCCCGGATGTGCTTTCCGCAGATCGTGGTATAAGCTGTGATATAGCCAGCGTAGGGACCTTGCGTATGATATTCCAGGTCATTTACCTGAATGTTGCCGTCTATATGAATTGTATATGGGATTTTCAAAGCATCTCACAAGCTTTCTATATCCATCGGCACCACTTGCCCGCATCTCTCAGGGCCATTTATACAGGGGTTCTTGCAATTGCCGCTCCGTCTGTAGCCGCAGTCAGTGCAGCAGAAACTACCGCGCCGCCGGTCACAATTGAAAATTTTGCAGCGCCGGGGAACAAGTTTTTGCAACTCAGTCATTGCAGTTCCCCTCCTCAGCCAAGGTGCCCTTCGCTTCCTGCTCAAGCTGCCTTTGATATTCCCGCTCCAAGTCCTTGTCCGGTGTGTAGCGATGAAGATTGCTGTTGACATATTCGCTTGCGTAATGCAGCAGCAGGCCGCACAGCTCGCCCATAATTTTAGCGGCCTCCGCATCCCTTTTTAGGGTTTTCAGAGTGCCAACATGGAGCCTGAACCGGCCGGATTCATCAAATTTACCCGCCAGATAGCAGTCGATGTAGATGCCTTCACAGCCATAATTGAGAATGGGCTGGAAGTCGAACTCATATGCGGTGAGCTTCACCTTGTCGTGGATGGAGTCTTCATGCTCACAAGGCAGGACATAATCCAGAATGCTCTCAGCTTTGGCAAACTCGCCAGCTTCCTTTACCATGCGGATCACACTGCAGAGCAGACTTCCGCCAGTATCCCGCAGAACCTCCGTGTGTTTCTGCGGAGGGAATGTTTTTTCCAGCCAAAGCCTGGCCTGCCCCCGGTCATAGTCATGAAACAGTTCCAAAAACTTCTTGCTACGCTGGAACTGGGATGATTTGTCCCGTCGGCGGTAAAACTCGTTGCGCTCGTCACAGGTGCCATAGTAGTCAATGTGCTCTGAGGTTTTGGCGTAGGGGTGGGCGGTCTGCATAGTGTCATAGATAGCTTGGAAAAGATCGTCCCCGGAAAGTCCCTTCGGGATTGGGATCAACTCTTCCAAATCTCCGTAACAAGCCTTGCAACGGCCAGCCAGTACGATACCGGCGCACTCACTGAGTCTTGAATAATGTGACTTCCAGGTATTAGGGATAAAATTTGCATCGTAGAAATTGGCGGCGGCGTTGGTGTTTCCTGCCATGTGCTGGCAGCATTTGCAGTATAAATATACCATTGATTAATCTCCTTTTTCATTGGACTAAACTTGTTGCAGTTTTTGGGCTTCTTCCAATCGAAATAGTTTTGATCATCATCCCCTATCTATAAAATTTTCGCCTGCATCCCGCAGGCGGAGTTATATATAAAAAAGCGCATGGGCAATTTGCTCATGCGCTTTGAAGCCACTTAGGCTTCCGAACCTCTATTTCCCGAAACTGAACAAGAAAAAAGCGCCCAAAGGCCAATCGGTCTTTGGACGCTGTGTAACACGGAAACTGAACCCACCGGCGGCAGGTCACGGATACTGTATGCATATATTATATCTGATGTCACTGGAAAAGGCAAGAGGTGCGCCAAATAATTTACTGGTAGATGCGCCAAATAATTTACTGGTAGATTGAAGTGTACACCACATAGATGCCAATGATACAGCCTAGGCTATGTCTGATCCTCCAGTATAAGGCTAGCTGTGGACTCCAGTGGGTACCCTAAAAGGAGGCCTGTTGCCATTAATTCCACATCAGAAATACAGTGGAAATAGCACATCGGCTTTCCAGTTGCAAATTGTGCCAGTTCTATGCTGCCAAGGTAGAACAGTATCCTCTTGTCCTGTGCGGAGAACATAATGCCCATTCGTTTGTAGTCCTCCAGGACCTGTTCCAAATTAAAGTAGTCTTTCAGCTGGCCGCGCCTGCAAATATAGATTGGGAAGGACCTATCGTTCGTCACTATTTCTTTCCCGGCCAAACAAGTATCTGGGAGCGTGGACCTGATCTCCTCTAAATGGGCTTCTGCCTTTTCAATGTCAGCAGGTGATTGAAGCCCAATAGTGGAGCCTGCATAAAGCTTCTTTCCTTCCTGCACTGCCGTCAGGAGGTAGCCTTTATCATAGGCCCACCCATTACAACAATTCAAATTTTCCCAAGACAGGAATGGTGATGCTACGGATAGTTTCACGTTGGGATATGTGTAGCGTCTGAGAGTGTAGGCACGTTTACCAGTTTTAGTTTGGACCTTTACCGTACACTGCCCTTTGCTCACTTCTTTATTGAACTGGATGCCCAAACTGCTCTGGAGTAAAAGCTGTTTCATTAAACTCTCTCAACTTTTCCTCTATCAAATTCCACTGCTATTCTCAATTTCCAAATAACCAGAAAAGACTTGATGCTCACCGGCAAGTAACCTAGAAAAAACTGCGAATCAGCCAGTTAAAAGCCCTTAGAGACCTATTGCTCAAGTTTTCGGAGAATTGCCTCAGCAAAAAAGCCCCTTGCAAGGGGCTTTTGGGGCTTATGGTACAATACGCAATTCAAACACCAATCGCTCTCTTTTGTCAAGCTCGCCTATCTTATATAACAGATCATCCTTTGTCAGCTTCAGTACTTTCCGTATCCGTATACTGGTAGGCTTGGACAACCCCGCCTCTTTCCAGTACTGAACCCGATATTCATCTTGATCGTCGCCTCGGTTTGTACCTGTCATCTTGTAGGCGATGAGAAAAACATGATTATTCCAAATCAGGACCGGGCGCTCCTTTACCTCGTCGCTCTCCTCAAACTTGACTTTGGCCTGCCAGATTTCATACCTCTCCATCGTCCCATTCCTTCGGCAGCACAAGGACACCATCGCCGTCACGGTAGCCAATAAAGTCACTCTCTTTAAATTGCTTCGTTGCCGGGGCCAGTATTTCGACTTCAGAAAAATAATCCTGAATCACTGGCAGAGGGATTTCAATATGGGCGTGGTTCGCCTGATACACTTGGTCCCACGGGGATCCAATAACGTGTGTCATATTCCGCAGGGCACTCGCTGTATACTTCCCGTACTTGCGAGCAACGCCGAACAGAACCTCTTCCGCTTCCGGTTTCATATCCAAAACCATGCTGGCATCATAGCCCTTGATAGGCTGGTCTCCATATCCCTTGTAAGCTGAGTAGACCGCCGGGATAACAGGGCCGTGATCCCACGCCTCTATACCATCATCAAACAACGGCTTTCCGTATTCTCTCAAGTAGTGTCCTTGGGCGAAATACAGCAGCTTGTTTATCTTCATATTCGTTAAGTCGTCAAAGGCGTCGCCCATGATATAGAGCATATAGTTAGCAACCGTTCTCGCTTCCATCTGAAACAAGCACCCCCTCTGATTCATATTCTAATTCATCTACCAGAAAGACCGATGCTCCCGCCATAGGAACCTCCGTTTTCTTCTTTTATTTATTTTATCAGATTTCTGCTGGATATGCAATCAGATTATGGAGCAGATATATGTCCCCAATTATAACACTGCGATCAAGGTCGTTCCGCCTTAGTAACCTTGTGACTTACAACAGGTTCGCCTTTTCTTTCATCTTTTCCCGGGTTGGATTGGTATAAAGCAATGTTGTATGGATATTAGAGTGTCCGGCCTGATTGGCCACCTCATTGATACTGTAGCCAGCCTCAATGGCAGCAGAGCAGAAAAAATGACGAAGGGTATGGGGTGTAATGGTGTCCGAATAAGCATTGAAAATTCGGTTGACCTGCCCACGGCTTAACGCTCCACCTTTTCGGCTTAAAAACAAGTAGGGACTGTCGGTGTCTGGACGCTCTTGCAAATACTCTCGGATAGCCACAACCACTTTATCGCCAATGAACACAACTCGCATTTTACCGCCTTTACCATGCTGCACAGTGATTTCTCGGGCTGCCAAATCTATATCCCCCAAACGCAGATTCAATGCCTCACTGATCCTGAGTCCGGCGTAGGCCAATACAGTGACAATCGCATAATCCCGTAGCCCCCGCTCAACCAGCATCTGCTGGCGGAGCGTCTCCACCTGCTCCCGGTTGACAGTGCTGGGGTTGGCATAGGCTGTCTGCACCCTTAAATAGTCTCGTTTGCTTAAAACCAGCTCAGTTTGGCAGCCGGTTTCTATCAAAAATTCGTTTAATGCCTGCAACGCAGCGAGTTTTGTGTTCACGGATCGGTTACTCAATTCTCGGATTGTCCGTAGATAAGTAACGTAGCTCAGAGCATCTTGGCGAGAAAGTTGCTTTGGGAGCTGCCCGCGAATCCCTTGATGCCAAAGCAAAAATCCTTTTACGGCAAGGCAGTATGATTTTACCGTGTTCTCTGCCTTCCCACTTTCTATCAAGTATCTGCGAAAACCGGCCAGCAATGGTAGCACCACCCATCTTTACTGTGATGCCTTTATTACACGATGAAAATAGTAGCAATACAACCATACATAAGCGAACAGTGCTGCTTTGGTAGAGCAGAAGAATAATACAGCTCTCGATTTATTTTAAATTTTTAGGGGAATGGTGTCCAAAAAACACGGTGTTGTACGTTATATATATATAGGGGATGTAATTGGGAATATAGTTTTCAGTTCAGAAAAAAGCCGGATAAAAATTATCATGATAAAATCAAACTAATGATTAGTACGATTATTATACTTTTGTTGCCCGAAGCAGGTATTCCACCTTTAATCCAATCTTTAATAAATACGTAATAGTACTTATTGAACAAACAGGTGGAAATATTTTGCATATATTGTGAATATACGAAGGAAGTGATGGCCTATGATTGTTTAGTGCCCACAAGGAATTCAATGGTTGATTATACCCATGGAAGATGTATGTAAACAAGCAAGGCGATAGGATTATTTTGAAAGGAGATTTTTATGGTTAAAACATCATTAAAGACCAGCACTAAAAAGGTCATAGCTCTTTTGCTTGTCGTTATAATGACATTATCATTAGGTGTAACTGCATATGCCGCCGAACCCACTAATTATGATGACTATATTAAGGTCACTGATGAAATCGTTGAAAGCATTGTTGTTGAATGGGCAGAATATGTTTCTCCAGGACGCTCATTCGATGTGTCAGCCATTTATGACTACTACGATCAAAATGACCAACTGATTGGTTATTCTGTTAGTGTGACAAGCAACGGCATTCCTTATGGGTATGTTCTCCTTGATTTCTTTCGGGAGAACATGATTTCTGAATTTGTCATTGAAGAAAATGTCGTAAATATCTGTGAAACTGCGCTTGCTGAGTTGCAGAGTAATACCAGGGTCAACGATCTAAACGGTCGAAATGCTGATATGTCGAGTGTTAAACTCCACAAGTGCTTACCGCTTACTCCTGCTGTTTCTGTTGAAGTCGGTGGAACTGAACTATATGCAATTGGCGATGAGATTACATCTCGGGATGAATACAAGTCATTGAGTTCGTCCATTGGTGTATCTGTAATCAACCAGTCTGCAATCGCCGATTCTATTGATAATCCCCCGGCAATTTACGATCCAAACTCTGAAAACGAAACTACTTATGGTCATTGTGGAGATGTCATGCTCAGGTCGATCCCAACGGGATATACTGCTGTTGATGCAGACACGCGACTGAAGAGTCCAAAGTCTTTTTCTCAATCTTGGGCAGAGAACAACACTGGCTCCTATGCCTGTGCGATCATAGCAGCCTTAAACATCATGTATCAGAATAGCTGCCTGCTCGACAATGATTCGGTGAAAACATATGACTGGTTGTGGGATGAAACAGGAACAAAAGAAACTACTTCGAGTAAAAATGACACAAGCAGTGATATCGTATATGGTTCAACAACGATTGGAAAAATCGCACCAGCAATTGTGAAACTTGCAAAGCAATTAGGAAAGTCGAATAGTTCTTATACATCTGTTTCCAATCCCACATACCAAACCTATAAAAGTGCTGTTAAAACAGGCAAGAGCGGTGTTTTGGAGTTTGGAGTTACGGTGAAAACAGATAGTGGCACCGAACGTCAGGGACATTCTGTTTCTGTTGTTGGGTTCCGTTCGGATAAGGATTCAAGTTCTACTATTCATCAGTATATAATTGTTGCAGATGGCTGGGGTTCGTTCAGATATATGGAACTGTCCGCAATCGACTTTACAGATAAAGCTGGTGCTACAATTTCTATTGGCTGACCTGTGGAGGAGGAAAAAGGATGAAAGGATTCTTGTGCTTAATGTTATCAACACTGTTCTTAGTAACCGTTGGTTGTTCAGGATGTTCAGATAGTTCTGATGACCAAGCAAACAAACAGGAACAAGGTTCGCACTTGCTTTCCCTCAATATCAAAGTAAGTGAAATGGTAGAAGATGAAGATAACCTTTTCTTGGTTGAAGCCCTTGAAAACTACAAGGATGAAATCAGCAAAGGTGATATCATCTCTGTTGTTGCGGATTCTACTGAAGTTTCAGATATTTTGGAAACCTATCAAGAACACAACAGTTTTCGGATGTACTTCCCCAAAATTGACTATTCTTCGGATGGAATAAGTGTTACTTGTTTGGATGTTGTTCAGTATGATTCAAGGGGTGAAATCATCCAACAGATAGAGTGATGATGGTATGAAGGGGATCAGTGCTGTACCAGATATCCTTTTCATTTGGCGCTACCGCAGTACTCACAGCAGCACAGTCCTTTACTTTTTTCTTCTTCCGTAAGTATCTGTTCACCTGTACGGTTCAAGGGGATATAAAAGTGGACGACCCTCCGGTCCGCATACGAATCGGGCGGCAATTCTGCCGCCCGATTTTTGTTTTGTTAATTCAGAATAAAAGCTTCTTCCTTTGAGGTAAAAAGCCAGCTCGCCAGAACTTTTATTCCCCCACCGCCATTGACAAACTATATAGTATATAGCCCCTCGGAAAACTTTCAGACTTTGGCCTTTCGGACATAACGATTCGATTCAATCAGAAAAGCAACATTGTTTACACCATACTTGCCCGTCATCTATATCCACCGCCTTACTTCCTACAATGGTGTCAAATTAGGCTCTTCCATCATACCATACAAAAATTACTTTTTCCAGATATGGGTTGTCTTTTTGGAAAAAATACGTCTCACGTGAGTAATGTCATTAAGTGAGAAATCAGGAAAAACAGCATTAAAAAGATTGGGAAAAGGCCTGATCAATCAGAAAAATATGCGGTGTCCCCTTGAAAAATGAGCTTTCTTTTCAGGGGGGCGCACATGATATACACGCCGAAGCTCATACGGGGGATTCTGCATTCGATGATTCGGAAAATGGGGGGAAGCATCCCGAACCGTACGTCAGGCAACTGGACCGAGACTCCACCCGTCCCCGGACGCTGACTTTTGAAACAGTCCTGTCATTGCTGCTGACCATGAGTGAAAACAGCATCGGGAAGGTGGTGTTGATCGGACGGTTTCAAAAAGCCAGCCAGCCCAAAAGAGAGCCGCAGTGCAAAATCGAATCAGCACTGCGGCTCATAAAAGCTATGTTTAGGCAAGGCTCAGACACATTGGCCGGGAGCAGCGGCCCAGCCCTCCACGAGATGATCAGCTTTGTATGCAATTTAAACACAACATAAGTTATCTTATGTTGCTTTTGGACAGGATGGCGGCCGATGTGTCTTTTTTCACATCGGCCGCGCATAATTCTACTATTCTGAATATGAGAACGTGGGCAATTAGTTGTATCCTTAGATGTTACGTTTGTATTAAAGTGTTGAATCACATAGTCCGTAACAAAGTAGGCCTTAAATCAGTACACAATCGCAATTGTGCTGGTTCCTTAACTCGCTGCGCTAATCAGGTACTATTTGGGGGAGAACTTAATAGGTTACTGTACAGAAGCCAACAGTTTCCACCGCTGTTCCTGTACCAATTTTTTTGTTGCCAGTCCAAAAAGAAGAGTAATATACATCATAGCTGTATATATCATAGAGCGGAATTGCTTTAACATTAACAGTTTCACCTGGCTCAAGATCCACTTCAGTGCTGTCTGACATGGACCATTCTGCTGTCACATCAAATCCAACCGCTGCAGAGATAGAAGCAACTTCAACATCAATCCCTGATTCTACTGAAAGGGAATATGTATTGGAGACTGTGCCTGTCAATGTAATGCTTTTTGTAATAGGTTTATTTAAACGGTTTGTTGCAGAATTTCTGCAAATCTCTTTCGTACCACAAGCTTCCCTGGGACCTGAAATATTTTCAATTGTAATTGATGCCTGTGGAGATGGATAAGATTCTTCACTTTGATTAATTGCTACATATTTTGCGGATTTAATACTCGAAGCATCAATCCCCCATGCAGCAGACAGTTCCTCGAAATTGAGAATATCGTAAGTTACGGTGCCGTCTGCATTTACTGTGGCAGTATCATAATCAAGTTCCATATCAATCACGATAAACTGCGGTTCCTCATTCGGCAGTTCACTGGCAAAGGATGCGGTGGCCATAGAGAAGATCATCATAATGCTTAAAAGAGCAGAAATTATTTTTTTCATTTTGTTTCTCCTTTATTTTTTCTAATTTCAGAGATAAATGCCCAGCAAGCTAAAACCAAGTTGCATAAAAAAACCACACAGCACCCCATTATTAAGGTTTCAAAATTTAATGTATAGTCTTGAACTGTGTAGTATTTATCTACCGAGAATTGCGTTGCCATTTTTCCCAAAACAGGAAAAGTCTGTTCAAGTATCATACATATATAGATGGCTATCAATGAGATGCCTCCCAAGATAGAACAGACTATAAATAGTGCTTTTCTAATTGATATCACCTCAACTTAATAAACACAACATAGTTACGGCTACGCAGCAAAATTGAAGAAGTAAGATTAGCGGTTATTCTTTCGTCTTTAGAAGTTTTACACAATGTTCGTAAGAGATATGACACCGCAAATGATTAGAATAATTCCTACAATCAAACAAGTTACTGCTTTTTTCTTTTGATCTACATCATGTCCCCTGGCTTGTAATACTTTGTCTATACCGAAACCAATACATAATAAAGCAAGTCCTTTTATTGACCCAGCAATACTCCCCCCAATCAAAGCTAAAAGAACCGCAACAAAGGTAGAGTTTCTCATAAACATTTTCATCTCCTCAAATTTACGTCCACATGGCGTCCCATTTATATTTTTACATAAATGGGACGCCATTCTGCAGTTCTTTTTTACGCAATCAAACGATGGCTTCTTTGGACAAATTACTTGTCGTAGTGATAGTTATCTGTATGGTTTAAGACATCGCTATATGACAGAGCGCAATTGTTATAAGTAGAACATACTACTCCAACAGCAATGGCAGCAGAGGCGCTCCATTTTCCTGCTGCTTTGATAGACGCAATCGCCTCAGCAGTCAAAACGCCACCTGTAGTAATGGCCGCATAAGAAGCGATAGCCGCTTTGACAATATTAAATCCAGCCATGCCAATCAGGGGGATAGCGGCCCACTCAGCGCTGTTTAGCGCATCAACATCGTCTTTCCAAGTGCGAAGGTACTCCGCATTGGAACTGTTTTCATAGCACCTGAAGTAATACTGGCCAAAAAAGTCCTGAGACGGGCGTTCCAAGTTCCATTCTCTTGGGTTGGTAGTCCAGATATCATATTCAAAATTCAAAAAGGTATCTTGATGAATGTCGGCACCAAACACAAGGGGAGTTGCCGAAGTTTCTTCTGCATAAGATACCACAGGGCCATAGGTAATCTCGCCTGTCACCGTATTTTCAAGGATTGCCTGGACGGTTTGGTTTTCCTCGTTGATAACCGTGGTATAGGTAATGTTGCCCTCAGGTTCAGCCGCGAAGGCCGGAGCAGCCAGGGAAAAAATGAGGGACAGGGAAAGAATTGCGCTCAAAAATTTCTTGAACATAGCTAAAGTCTCCTTTTTTTATTACTTTGGGATTTTATGGGACTGGGAACACTATTTGACTACATTTCTGCTCTGCATTGGAATCACCGCTTTCATGTGAATTTTGCTCCTGCAAGAACTATAGTAGACTAAAGTGCGTAATCTGCAAATAATTTCGGTTCCAGTAGTTGGGAAATGTGTATTGAATTGCAATACTATGTGGCATTACCAACTATTATTCACGTAAGCGCAAACTATCCTAACATTTTGTGTCAGGTAAAGTAGAGAGAAAATGCAATAGAAACCAATAAAGTGCCATGTACTCGGATAGTACATGGCACTACTTGTAGCGGGACAGATTTGGGAGGATACGAAATGGAGCGTGGCCTGCAAAGGGTAAATCATCAGGGGCATCTGGCGGAGAGGAGCCAGCGAGTGGAAGCGTATCGGAGGAGACCCTGTTGCAGTACTGGAAACAGCATATAAAAGCTTTGAACTTTAAGATTTTTTAAGCCCGGTGTAAAATCTTGTGTAAGCGAAATTCGACAAAGTCAAGAAGAGGTGCGCTGAAAAGTTCACAGGTGGGGGGCTGAATCCCTTGGCCGCTGGGGGTCCCGGCGTGCGGGGCGGTATGCACGCCGCAGGTGTGAATGCCGGCCCGTCTGCCGGGACATTCTACAGCCAGGGATCAGCCGACAGCGCGGCCGGAGAACATGATCTCCAGCTGGCTGAGCACCAGGTCCCAGTTCTGACATCTGGTACGCCAGCGCTTCGTAATACGCTGAGAGGCCAGGTAGAGCATCCTGCGCAGGGAATCATCGTTGGTAAAGCTGGGTTTGTTTTTCGTAATCTGCCGGAATTGGCGGTTGAGGCCTTCGATGATATTCGTCGTATATATGATTTTACGAACCTCGGGCGGATATTCATAGAAGGTGCTCAGGACTTCCCAATTTTCCTCCCAGCTTTTCACGCAGGAGGGGTACTGCTTTCTCCATTTCTCCGAGAACCGAAGCAGGTTTTCTTCCGCCTCATCCAGCGTGACGGAGGTATAGATTTTCTTCAGGTCAGCTACCACCTGCTTGACGTCCTTCCAACTGACAAAACAGGTGGAGGAGCGAATCTGATGGACGATGCAGCGCTGCAGACGGCTCTGGGGATACACCGCACGGATGGCTTCCATCATCCCGCACAGGCCGTCCGTGCAGAACAGATATACATCCATAACTCCTCTGCTTTTGAGGTCATTCAACACATTCAGCCAGAATTTGCTGCTCTCATGCTCTCCGATCCATACTCCGAGGATGTCTTTCCGGCCATCCATGGCGATCCCCAGAACCACGTACCTAGATAATACTTTCTGCACTGGAATCACCTCTTTTTACCAGATTACGGCCATAGTAGCTCGAAAAAAACAATCTGAAAATAGTCTTTGCACCAGTGGTTGAAAAATGTGTATTGAGTTGCAAAACTATATAGAGTTTACAAAATAATTCGTTTCTGGATACAAAGAATTCTGCATCTGGAGCAATATACCATGAAAAATGAATTGAGGTATGCTATGTTTCTTTTAATTTGTTAACTAAATGCAGATTGTATATGGAGGTACCCAGGTAAATGTTATATAATTCTCATTCAATCCCATTAGATATAACTCTCCATGATTTTTTAACAAAGGTCTTATGGACTGAAGAGCATTTATCGCCTATACAGCACTCACTGTCAATTGAGATACTAGAAAAATTTCAAGCTGCAGGGTGCAGTTACTATGATCTCTTATCTGTAGTGGCCTCAGTCGATTCTTTCTCTGAAGACGAGTTAGAGACTTTAATATCCCTCAGCCCCAATCCCAAAGCCTGTCTTTGTGTAAATCAAAAAAATATTCGGGAATGTATTCCAAGGTGGACAGCCTCAAAATATCACTCCGCTCCAATAGTTAAAGTAGTCGTGGAGATGCAAACCCTCTTGACTGGAAGCGATAGTGGTATTACAGTATTCAATAGCAACTTAAATCCGCACGATAAGCGGGCTGTCAATGATCAATACATATTGCTCATTTCAAAGGAACATCGTATCCTTGTGGACATCAATCGAAAAACCACGATTAGTTTCACCCCCAACTGATAGGAGGTATTGACAATGCTACGAATAGCGTTGTGTGATGATGATCTGGCATTCATGCATGACTTGCACCAAAAGATAGTAAAATGCTACCAGGAAACCAATTTCAGTGAGAATGTCTCCATAACTGAGTTTTCTGATAGCGTCTACCTCTCGCGTACGATAAGCAGTGGCAACAGTTTTGATCTGCTCTTTGTAGATATTGAAATGCCCCAGTTGAATGGGCTGGAACTTGCTCAACATATCCGGACTCATTTGCCGGCAGCTTTAATTGTCTTCCTGACATCTCACAGTGAATTTTCCCTAGAGGGCTATAAATTTGGTGCGCTGCGCTATATACCTAAACTTGATCTGGCCCGGCGGTTACCAGAGGCATTGACGGCTGCACAAGCGGAGTTCTCAAAACTGGAAAGTAAGTTCCTGACCGTGCGGCATTATAACGATGTAATGCGAATCCCATACCAAGAGATCGTCTACGTCCGCCATGTGCTCAGAGCATCCCAGATTATTACCCTGGATCTGGGGATCGTCAAAGATAGCAGAGGACTAAAAGCGATTCATGAGCAGCTTGGCGATGAAAGATTCATTTATATTGACCGCAGCACTTTTGTCAACCTCGACCATGTCCGCCAGATTAAAGGAAATGAGGTCATTCTGCGCAATCTGGAGCGCCTACCCATCAGCCGCCAGCTGTTGGTCAAAGTGAAGTACACCATCAACTGCTTATGGGGGGACGAATAATGGAACCGTTCCGCATACTTGAATGGGTAGCTACCTTTGTGGAGAGCATCGTTATACTCAGCACGATAGCTGCCGCATCTGAAAAGCGCCAGCAGGATTTGCGGCATTACTGCCTACTTGTACTGTCTGCAGTAAGCCTCACTGTTCTAACTGGATTCATGAATTCCATTTCGGCGTTTTCATTTCTTACTCCCTTGATTGCAATGTGCTTCATAGTCCTAGTCCTGTCATATATTCTTTCTGATGGGACTTTATTAGTCCGAAGCATGACCTGCATAATGGCATATTTCGTGGTTGTGACCATGGGTTACATTTTCTGTGCCTTGTTTGGCCTGCTCAATGGCTGGTCAGAGGATACATTTTCTATTCTGATAACACCTGGAATACCGAGGGCCATTTTCCTTGCCGTTGATAAGTCCGCAGATATCATCCTCTACTTTCTTGTTCAAGGGGTTTTACCTAAAATATGCTCACTAAAAAGACGATTTCAGTTGGCGCTTCTCTTTATATGCTCCATTGCTTATGTCAGTGTGCAATATCTGTTCAGCACATTTTTATACTCAAGCGTTACCATGCTACACTCAATAGTACTCATATCATGGGTCTATATCTTTTCCTTCTTAATAATCGTAGTTGTCTCCTTTATTCTGATTGCACGTTCTGAGCAGGAAAGGCAGACCCATATGTTGCTTAAAGCAACTAATCAGCTTTTAACTGACAACTATCAACAGCTCCACACCTATCAGCAAAATCATGCCAAGCAAATACATGACTTTAACCACCATCTCACTGCGCTCAAAGGCTTGGCCACCAGGAAGAAACATGAAGAGATATCGGATTATATTGACTCTCTGCTCTCTATTGCGTACCAAGAAACTGCGCTATGCCATAGCGGGAGTGATATAATAGATGCCATCATTAATCATAAGGCCGCCGAGGCGAAAAATCTTGGCATTATATTCGATTTTGCAGTACCCCCTCTCGTTCGGAGCAATATTGATCCTGTTGATATATGTGGCGTGTTGGCCAATCAAATTGACAATGCGTTTGATGCCTGCAAGCAGATACCGTCTCCAGGCCTTCGTGAAGTCAAAGTAATTATTAAGCAAGTGGAGAACTTTATGTTCTTCCGGGTTGAAAATACTGTGGAACATGATCCTTTCCAAAATAATAGTTCTTTGGCCAGTACAAAAAAAGATGTCTCCACTCAGCATGGCCTGGGCCTTAAAAATATAGGCGATATCGCAAATAAGTATAGCGGGTTCCTACGAAATGAGTTTAGGGATGGCCGCTTTATTTCAGTTGTATCACTCTGCTATGAACCGCTCGATACATAAAAACCTACCATTCAATCAATAATTCTTTTAGCTGATCCCCTCCTTGAGGTATAATCTATCTGCAAGGAGGGGACTTTATGTTGCATACATGCGCAGTCGGTTTTACAAGAATCTTGTATAGGCATTGCCATCTGCCCGCTAGCCATGCAGCCATTTATATCTATGGATCAGAATTGCTGTTTTCCACTGCACTAGCTACCTTTTCTATCCTCCTAACCTCATTTTTAGCGGGACGACTCTTCGCTGGCATCCTGTTTATATTAATATTTGTTAGCCTGCGTGTTTTCGTAGGCGGCTATCATGCGTCAACCTATAGGAACTGCTTTCTGTTGACAAACGTTGTTTTCTTGGCTGCCCTCACAGCATCTATACTGTTAGATAAACTGGGAGGCTCTATATTGACTTTGGGGCTGATACTGTCTATCTGTATTATTTGGATGTTGGCACCCATTTGTAACCCACACCACCCTCTATCTAAAGAGTCCTACCAAAAAAACAAATCGGTTGGACGAGTTCTTGTTTGCATCGAAGGTATGGCCTCAGTTGTTGCCGATTTATTACTAAGTCAGACGGGCATTGCTGTCCTGCCCATTGCCTCTACATCAATTATAGCGGTTGCTGTAATGATGATAATTTCTAAAATAAGCGAAAGGAGGGGAGCAGGTCTTGGCTGATTTTTGGCTTACGCTGGCATCTCTAATCGAGAACATTGCCAATTGGGGGGCAGGTGCCGCCTCTGCTGGTATGGGATATGAGCCCGAAGTTCCAAGCGAACTCAGGAAGTAACCTGCTATACAAGAGCGTTTTCCTGGCACAATCTAAAGTCTCTCCAAGGTGCTCACTAATCTCAAAAAAAACAGTTTTCATAGTCCCTTCAGTAATACGCAAAAGCACTTTCAAATTGCTGCTCCAAAGGGGCAATGTAATGAAAGTGCTTTTGTGATTTTTATAAATTAGATTTGGTGATGTGTTTTAGAATATCCGCAGCAATCAATATTGAGGATCCTGGTGGCAGGTCTCACGTTTGCTACAAAATACTCCGTGTAGACCATGGATTATTATTGAATTTCAAATTTCTGCATAATACGGGTGATCACTTTGATTTCCAGTCGCTGTTTGAGTTCAGGGTCAATGCCGGAATATGCCAGTCCATTTTCATCGTAAAACTCCCGTGTGGCCCTGATGTTTATGTATCCTCTAAAATGTTTCAGGACTGCTGAGAGTGCATCTGGGTCACCAGCCTTGGCGGCCATAATGGTTTCAAAGGGTAGCAGTTGGCTTTCGGGTATTCGGGAACGACCTTGTTTCCCCATAACTTCATCTCCTCAATTTAGATTTAAGTTCCGCTAAAGACTGTTTGCGGTGGCGCTGAATGCTGGAGCGCGCTTGACCAAGCAGAATACCAATTTCTCTGTCAGTAAACTCCAGGCAGTAGGCCAGTAACAGGATACTGTAAGTTTCAGCACCCATTTCAAGCAGGGCCTCCGCCAGCCGGTCGCTCTGGATCGAAACTGGGTATCCACATACATTGAAACGATACTGCTCTACTGGACAAAGGTTTCCGAACATCAAGTGATCCAGCCAGGCTTCAGACAAATCAGAAAAAGAAATCTCCCGGTTCGCACGCCGGGTCAGTTCACGCAGATAGTCACAGCGCTCACCGTCAATGACCTTTTTACAGAAAAACTCAAATTGGTATCGAATAGTGGTCTGTTGGGATAATGAGAGTTCCAAGATCTCACCTCCTCTCCTGCCCGCGGAGGCGGTTACTTGTCCCCTTTCCCGATGTGAAAAGTCTTATTTGCCCATTTCAATCAAAAATTTTCTTCTTCGTAATGGGTTTGTGCAGAGGTGGCATCCTTTTCGTATCGAAAAGGGGCTTTTTTTGTCGAAAAAGAAAAGGCGTGCATCCCCTTTCAATGAGGATGCACGCCCAATTAGGTAAAATTAATTTATAGAAATGAGAATGCAAGAGTCCCACTATAAGCACCATCCTTTCACCTTATTTAAAACCCGGCAAACTTCGAGTACTGCCATAGGCGAAATTATAAAGGTGAAAAGGGGCGGCAGAGGGGCAGGAGAGGGTGAGGATAGAGGGAGGTCCCGACAAAAAGCGACAAACGGCCGGATGCTCACTGCATCCGGCCGTTATGCAATATAATCAGTGCTGCCCAGAAAAACGATATCCAACACCGCGAACATTCTGGATATAGTCCCACTTAGGGGTCATCAATTTTTTCCGTAATGTTTTGATACAAGACTTAACTGATTCATCCACATTATAATCTGCTTCATTGCGCCAGACTGCATTATATATCTGCTCTCGACTGAGCACTTGGCCGCTCCGGCTCGCAAGATAGTAGAGAAGATCGAATTCCCTCCGTGTAAGATCCACTTCCGTCCCTTTAAGGATGACCTTCCTATAGGTGGGGTCTATTATCAGATCCATCTCAAAGGCCAGTGTGTAGCAGCCCTGTTCTTCAGTGTGAGAGTGGAGATAGATGTGCATGAGAGACTGTGCATTTGCTAAACATTCTTCCATATCGCAGGGCTTTTCCAGAACCGCGGTAGCTCCTGCTTGAAGCAACTTTACTCGGTCCGCGGTATTGCTGACTGGGGATAAGACCAATATCGGAATGGGTTTTGCCTGTCTCATTGTCTCCAACATTGCAATTTCATTTACATTTGTTAAAGAGACATCCATGATGACGATGCAGAACGGCTGCCGCATATATTCTGGCAGTATCTTCTCTGCGGGTAATGTATATTGGACATCAGTGGTTTCGTCCTGCAAAGCATCTTTGATTTCCCGACAGATATTAAGGTCATCGTCAACAACCAATACCTGCTTTTTCACTGCGGCACCTCCTATTGTCTTCGGAATGTTGAGGGTTACAAAAAAGCATACAGGGGCAGCCGTGCTGCCCCTGTATGTTCGCTGTCCAGCAGATCAAAGTGAACCGTAGTATAGGCTACAATTTCAAAATCTGTTGGGTCTCATATATCGCCCACACCAGATAACATGTTTCCCACCTCTTCCAAGCTGGCACATCTACTGCATATGCATCAGGAAATATCCGCCTGGAATGCGTTCTCTCTATTCTCTGATCTTATTGTACATGTATGGACCGCTTGGGGGCTGCAATGCACAAAACTTCTTTGGTGCATCACACAATCTATTGGATGCACATTAGCATAGATTCCCTGGCGGAGCACGTTCAATTTTGCAGGCCAACACATCAGCTTTCATAGTTTAGCAATCAAATTCCCAATATTTACTCGCAATTTACTCGCAAATAAACGGTAAGTATTGGTGTGGTCGAACTCTTGGTGGAACAGGCGTCTCAGCTTTGACATATTTAATCTAGGTAGGCGACAGCGGTTCAAACAGAGGAAACTCCATAGTAAAAGCGAAAGCCCCGTTGGCCATAGCGTCAATATGAATATCCTCTGTACAGAACAGCACAAACCAAAACAGGGATTCTTCTGAACCATAGAAGTTGACAAAGTGGAGACAGCTTAACTGCAGCGTACATTCAAAATGAGAGTAATCTATCAGCAAGCTGGCCTTGGCAATGAACTCCTTAGCAAAGTAGGCAAGAATGGAGAAGAGCTGTTTGCATATACGCAGTTTTGCCGGATTTAAAAACATGATACGTTCTTCACTATCGCTGATCGGTCTGCTTACCTTCCATCTGAGATAGGGGTCATGGTCCATCCCTAGGTCTGCACCCAGAAAGCAGCAGCGATCTCCAGGAGCTAGTACATATGTAAGAGAATGATAATAGTACATCTTTGCAACCACCTCTATCATTACCCGACGTCCGCAAGTGCATGGCAAGGATTCCCTATACTATATATATGTCGAAAGGAGGAGATTTGGGGACATCATATTTGTATTTTTTCTAATTCTTTCGTAAAGATAAAGGAGAAAATTATCGCAGACTGTCTCAAATCACGCGAATTGTTCCCATATATGGCTTTCATACTGCTTTAGTATATGGAAATGCTCATTATTTCTATAAGAATATAAAAGCAGGACTGGCAGACTGTTCAAATTATTTCTGTCAGACTATATAATTATTTCAAGAGGGAATTATGGAGGCCAATATGGATAAAAGGGATTTGCAAGCACTTACTGGCAGTAATTTGCAAAGATGCCGAAACAAAGCGAACCTCACACAAGAGCAAGTTGCGGAACAAGTAGGAATATCCACTTCATTTTATGCAAATCTGGAGCGAGGCAGCCGGTCAATGAGTATTCCTGTGCTCCTAGCGCTGGCTGAAGTCTTTCATGTAAGCGCAGATAGCATTCTTTATGAGGAAAGTTCAAAAATACACGTCAGAAGCATATGTAACCTATTGAGTGATATGCCGGAATCATTTATAATAGCAGCGGAGGGAGTGCTGTGTGCTTTGGTAGAGGGATTTTCACCTCGCCAAGAAAATGGGAAAAAATAGAAAAATAATCGAATCAGGGTGGTGAGACGATGGGTGGCTGCAACCCGCAAAACGATAGGATTGAGCAGTTGTATCACGAAATATATGATAAACTATATAGGTATGCAAAGAATGCTCTGAGCGACCCCTCAATTGCTGAAGAGGCCACACAGGATGTTTTCTGTATCGCGTGTGCAAAAAGTGACGAACTCTTGCAGAGCAATAACCCCCAAGGATGGTTGATGAAAACACTCAAATATGTGATCCAGAATATTAAACGTGAGCAGGCGAAAACAAGAAGGTTGGCAATTTTGTCACTGAACTCGGACGAATCGGATCTTTTGGCTACATATGATGAGGAAGATGTTGATATACTGTATGGGGATCTCGCACCCAGGGAAGACTTCCAGATATTCAAGTTAATAGCGCTTGAAAGGTACTCTATGAAACAGGCTGCTGACGAATTTGGCATTTCGATTGAAGCCTGTAAAAAACGATACCAACGCATCAAAAAGCATTTGCAGAAAAAATTTTCTCAAGAATGAAAAAACTGTCCCTTTTGAGGGTATTTCTGACATATACATAATAGAAAGGGGGGATCATTAGTGTCCGGACTCGATAGCGGGAATAGGAAAGACTATTCGAAATTTGATAGAATGAGTACGGAATCTTTAGAGGAGCTTCTGCGCCTGGATGCTGAACTACCCGATGGCGAGGGGTCCGATATTGATGAAATCTTATATATCTCGGAGGTGATCGCAAAACGAGAAGAAGAACATCCCACAGGCAGGTACTCAGAGATTGATGTCGAGGCGGCCTGGGAGACCTTCCAGACCAAGTATCGCCCATTTGTGACTGATGGACGATCTCTCTATGACTTCGATGACGATGAACCCGGCAGCACCGAAACAGCAAGTCCTGCTCCCGGCACTTCTTCCCCGCCTGGTAACAAGCACCTTTCTGCACGGGGTCGGCACCGTCTGCGCCGGGTGGTATCCTTTGCTGCGGCTGCCGCTATATTGCTAGGTCTCTTGACTGTTACCGCATACGCCATGGGCTATGACCTTTGGGCTGTGGTTGCACAGTGGACAAAGGATACGTTCACGTTTGTTTCTGCCTCAAAAGTCAATGATGCTGAAAATCCCAATACAGCAATTACTCTTGATGATGGAGAGTACGCAGATTTACAAACTGCATTGGACGCATATGAAATCACAACTCCTGTAGCCCCCAAATGGATACCGGACAGGTTTTCTTTGGATTCTGTTGTCGTGCGTGAAATTTCAAATAAACTTGTCTTTTATGCGTGCGGCAAAAATGGAGATAATGTAGTAGCGATTCAGATAAACCAATATAGTGCCCCAGTTGATATTAATTATACCAGTTGGCAGAAAGATAACGTTGAGATCACCACGTTAGAAGTTGAAAACTGCACATTTTACATGATGACAAATGCAGAAAGAAATAGTGCAGTTTGGACTAATGGCCCATTCGAATGCAGTATAAGTGGCGATGTCTCCACAGACGAACTTATCCAGATGATTGAATCAATTTTTAAATAGGAGTGCAGATTGTGAAAAAGTTTCTAAGATGCCTTTCTTTGGCTTTAGTATGTATGTTCCTTTTTAATATCACTGCTTCTGCGTCAAATTCGATTCTTCCTCAATCAAGTTCTTACATAATGGGAACTAGCGCAGATATTATTGCTGAAAGTAACGGGCACCTAATTATTTCCTTTTCAATAAGCAGTTATGGGAAAATGAGTGAAATTGGTGCTACTTCTATAGAGTTATATGAAAATACTGGAAGTTCAACAAAACGTGTAGCTACATATAATAGCACTAATCCAAGTTATTCTTACATAATGGGGAAAAATGAGGGGGTACATGCGGAAGAGGTTACATATGATGGCACCATTGGATACAAATATTATGCAAAAGTCCACTTGAAAGCATGTGATCAGTATGGCGGCGATTCGGTTACAACGATTTCGCCTACGGTAACCGCTATACGATAATAATTAAAGTGGTTTAAGTTCTTTCCTATACAATAATTAAACCAGCAGATTGCCTTTCAGAATCGAAAACGAAAGGTAATCTGCTGGTCTATTTTTATACTGGGTATTCCCACTTACACTGCTCTGGAAGTTCAATCCCAAAGTTACTGTGCCGCTCCAGGGATCGAGTGCCTTGCCTGATAAAAGTCCAGGTCTCCTGATAAGTACCCTGCACCGCAAACGATTCATCCCTCATAAACCGAATAAACGCATTAGGGTCATCCGCATACTGGAGGTCAAAGGCCCGGGAACAGGCTATTTTCTCTGCCTCGCTCAGATTGTTGCGTCCATGCAGCACATGATCCAGATTGCAGGAGAAATAGTAAAAGCTGTAGGGGATTCCTCCAATTTTTCCAATACTGGAAAGCCTGGCAATATTTCTGCTCTTCCGTGCGTTTCTGTCAAGGATATTCTCCGGCTCCGGTGTTAGAATCTGAGTATCGGTATAAAAGGGGTACTGCTTCCCCTCCAAAGCCTCCCTGACAACTGCGCTTTCCGGGATAAACGCACCGTCAGTATCAGTGAGATGGACAACCTTGCAAAAGTCACCGGGCCTGTAAATATTCCCCCGAAACCGTTTGATCTGCTCATTGACTGCAGCGACCATTTTATCCGGCCCTACAAAATCCTGGGTGAGCACATCACCATGCACAACCTGAAAACGCACAGTATCGGACGAAAAAATACGGCTTAGAACTGTGGATAAAGCGGTTTCGTCAGTCGGCCCTTCCACGATGAAGAGCATGATTTTCTTCCTGGCCATTACCTGTCCTCCACCTTATCCGCACTGGGAATCCCAATCTTGCGCATCGCGTGGGCAATCTCAATACTGTTCGTCTCTTGATATAGCTCCTCACCGTCGCTCCCCAAGGTAATATCCCGGAAGTAACGCAGGCGGAGATTATTACTCGGTTTAATGTTGGACGCACGCACATAGCGTCTTTCTGGATTTGTTGTTGTAAAAATGATCGAGCTGCTGTTCAGCATCTCCAGTGGGCGGAGATTGTGGGAGGTGAAGATCAATTGGCCCAGTCCTGAGTTTTGCATGACTTGCAGCAGCTCTCCCAGCAGATACTCATAAATACCGGAGTCCAATTCGTCAATGGCCAGCGTAATGCCAGGACTGTTATAGGCGCAGATAAAGAGGTGCAGAATGGAAATGATTTTTTTTATGCCTTCCGACTCATACTTCAAAGGCAGTCGGATGGCCTCATTGGTTTCAGGGTTTGATATGATCCGTACCAGCTGCGCCTGGATCCCGATGCCGCCATGTTCCGTAAACTCCTTGCCCAGAGGCGCAAGCTCGATTTCCATGCCAGGTATGACTTCACGCAACACCACATTGATAGTTTCAATAACTTCTTTGGCAATTAAAAACTCTGTAGCCGGAATAATTGCCGGCTGATCTAAGGGCAGTTCCAGTTGTCCGAGGGAACGATCCATCCGGTAAATCACAGGGAGTTTGGAGCCAAAAGAATTTAGATTGGCGCCCCGGTTGTTGATCACAAACAAGCTCGCCCCAGCAAAGTGACGGATCGCGGCCAGCATATGATACCATAAGGTGTGGCCGGAACCTTCCTGGAGCAAAGCAAAAAGCTCACTCGAAAAGAGAAACGACCGATGTTCTTTGGCGCACAGTCTCTTCGTGACCCGCAGTTCATCCAAAATCTGCGGGTCTTTGCTAAACAGCTCTCTCTTTTTAGTGTCCGGGGTAAGCAACACCTTTGTATCCGTGGAGCAACTCTCCATGATGGGATTCATCCTGGACCACTCACCGCTCTGGAATATAGACGCCTTCACAGATTCATTCAGATAATCCAGCCCCATCTGGGCAGAATATACCGCTCGGAATTTGTAGCCTTGGTCATCTTCTATACTGAACTCAAAGCTCAGTTCTGCTCTATCATGTCCTTTGGAAATGCAGTTTTCCAGGTGATCCCTGATAGGCACACCTGACAGCAGGCACTTTAAAACCTGCAAAACATCAATAAATGTCGTTTTGCCGGAGCCGTTTTGGCCATAAATCCCCAAGACGTCTGACTTCATTGAGAAAATATCCGACGCCATATTACAGGGAAAACGGATCTCACCAAAAGAAACGTTCCTGAAATGGCGAATTGTTGCTAATTGAATGCGAACCCTCACAGCAGATTCCTCCTTCCATCCAACCAATAACCTATAAATGATCAAATTCACAATATGCACAAAACCCAACCGATTTTGTTTTCCTATCAAAGACAAAGGCCTTAAATATCGGGCCTCATGTCTCCAATACACAGACATATTTGTGCAGTTTTCAGATTTGCTCATTTATAGCAATAACTCTATTATACCCTTTTGCCTAGTCATATTCAATAGAAATCGCAAAATAGTTATTTATTATTTCAAAAAGCAAATTTCTTCTGCTTGCTCAGAAAAAATTTTTTCGATATTTTGGTACAATTCTCAGGAGAAATATATTGATTTTATCACAGTAAAGGTGGTGTTGGCCCTGTTTATGGGACGGCACCGCTTTTTCTTAAAAATTTTTTCAAATTTCATGTCCCCAAACAGCCTCTTTTCGACATATGTATAGTAGATGGGGAAAGAGCGATATAACCCTATTCGGATTACTTATATAGGAGGGGGAACTCACTATGGAAGAAATTCTTGCCCGCTTACTGGTATTTCAAATTGTCATAGACCTGATCAGCGTGACCGTCGGCGCAGGACTCTGCTTTGGAGCATTGAAATGGCGCCGCGGCCTGTTGACAACAACTGCTATAGCCTGGGGCCTTTTCCTGGGCTTTATTGCTGCAATGTTCGTTGGTGAAGTACTTGGCGAGGCCGGTGCGATCATTTGCGTTTTGGTTGGACTGATTGGTCTTCCCATCCTGACCTACATATCCCCTACTGTAAACCGGTTTGTCTTGGGATTCCTGGTCAGCAGCAAACTGCTCTTCATGCTTACCACGGTTCTGGCTAAGGAGGGAACTATCGGACTGGAGGAAACCATTATGATCCCGTTAGCGGTTGGCACCATAGTCGGCATCGCGCTGATGGCCTGGACACAAATGCGCGTCAGCGCATTTGTGCTGGGATGCACCTTTGTTGGTGCCAGCCAGATTGCCCCTGTAATCTCAGAATGGATCAACCGTATTTTCTTTGCGGCTACCGGCGATATCAGCTATCTGTTTGATCCCATTGACCTGTTCTTTGCACTGTTCAAAATTGAACTGACAGACCATTGGATGCTAATTGCTATGATCGTGTTCATGATATGGGGTGGGTATAAGCAAATCAACAACTTGAAGAAGAACGGTATCCCCTTGGACACCCCCCTGATCGGGTTTGAGAGCCCGACCGGTCCAAATGGACGGATCTATACAAAAAGCGGTCACATAGATACTATGGAATAACCACGAGAAAACATTTGCTTTATATGCCATGGCATTATTTTTGTCATGCAGTAGCATGTAAAATACCGTGAAATCGGCGCACAGAAAAAATTTTTTAAATTTTTTCGAAATCAGGTGTCCAAAATCGACCAGTTCCAACGTTATAAATTATGAAGGAAAAGTGAGGGAGAGTTTCGGTTGCTGGCAGAACCGGGATTTTGCCAATAGCCCATACCCCCCAAAACCAACTTGATTAGCTATGGGGAGGATATCGCAGTGAAGAGGAAATGCTCACGTCTATACTCTTTCATTTTGGCCTGCTTCATGCTGATGACATGCGTACAAACGCAGGCCGCTGCCGCTAATCTGCCGCCCGGCACATCCAAAGCAGTTGTATTTCTGCTGGACGCCAGTAACAGCATGAACAGTAATGATCGGGAGCGGCTGGCAAAGGACAGCATTGCCCAGCTCATTTACAGCCTGCCATCCAATTACTACGTTGGCTTTGCCGCATACAATACCAGTGTTGTTTCCAGCATCGGGATGCAGGACAGCAATGCCCGAGAGCCGGTCATGGAGGCGGTTGACGCTGTTTCCTATACCGGCTATACCAACGCCGGGGCGGGCTTGACTACTGGCATGGAACTTCTGGATACAGTGGATGCCGCTGAAAAAACGGTTGTGATTTTGTCGGACGGCGAAATCATTATGAATAGTAACGATGCCACAGCGGAGTCCTCCAACCAGTTCCAGACCGCCGTCGAGGCTGCTCGGGCCGAAGGCGTCCGCATCCATGTCATTGGTCTGGGAGAGGATATGGCAGACGATGACAATACCATCTTCTCCGCAGCTACTCAGACAAACGGTGTCAACTACCATGCGCCGCAATCTACGGATATCCAAAATGTGATTGATTCCATCCTGCTGGATCAGCTTGGGGTTAAGAAAACCCGCGCCGCTATCATTGACACGGACGGCGGTACAGAAGACATTACTGTAACCATCCCCTCAGCCAATACCAGCCGGACACGCATTCTGCTGACCAGTGGAAGCCCCATCCAAAATTTGAAGGCAGACTTCAGCGCGGTAAATGGCTGGCAGTACAGCGGCTCCCGCTATACGTTGCTGGAGCTGGACCATCCGACAGATACCACAGTACATATCACATTCCAGGGCCGGGCCGGAGGTCAGGTAAAGGTTGATGTCATCTCTGAGTATGTACTGGCAGCACGGCTCACCGCTTCCTATACTGATTCTGAACCGGAGCTGCCGGAGGCGGAGTATTTACACAGAGCGGCCGATGTATCCGCCGCCTTCTATGATGCGGGGGACACTGACAGGCAGATGTTGACGGACCCGGTTTTCCAAGGGCTGTCGGTCCCAACGACAGCCGGAACTGATACTGTATCCTGCTATCTGAAGGATGGAGTTATCGCTTTCCATTGCACCGTGACAGCGGATACAAAACTCCCGGTTCAGTTTGATTTCACAAAGCTGGATACCAACCTGATTCTGGAGCAGCCGGTTACTGTAGAGCTGGAGGGGCCTCCAGCGGTGGAAAAGCCCCCTCTGGAGGATTACCGGCCGCAGATTATCGTAGGCTCCCTGATTTTGCTGGCACTGATCTCCTTGCTGATTATCTGGCTTGTATCCTGGCGAAAAAAGGCAAAGGTTGTGGTCCCACCGGCGGCCGCAGTCTCCGCTACTACCGCTGCACCAACATCCCAGACAGAAGAAACCAGTCGGTATGGGTATGTGGGACGCTTGAATATCTACATCACAAACACCCTCTCCGGCCATGATTTCCCGCCCCTTACCTATAACCTGTTCCGTATTCCAGGCGGGAAAAAGCTCTCACTCCAGGAGATTCTGGATAGCTGCGAGGTAGACGAGCCCTTCGAGGGGGCGGACAAAATCTTCTTCCAGCCTGGCGCCGGACATTGTCTGCTTCTGACCAACAATTCGGACTGCACGCTGATGCAGAACCGGGAGATTCTGATGAAGGGACACAGCTATCAAATCGGTCTCAACTCCAAGGTGGATATTACGTTCGAGGACGAACGAAGTGAAATCGCGCTTCAGTATAGAGATGTGAAGCCCTCTGACATGAGACTTCTGGCGGGAGAAACCCATTAACGTTCCGCCCGCTATGGTCTACATAATTAAATTAAAACAAAGGGATGTGATTACTTGAAGATCATCAGCCAGACCAACCGCACCCTTCTTCTGGAGGAGTTCAATCCGGAAAAGCTGGACTTGCTCACCATGATCGGCGATGTCAGAGGCGTTGACAGCCTCAGCGACGACAAAATCAAAGAAATCAACGAGGCCCTGCTGTGCCGGAGCTACGAGGAGTTCCAGGAGAAATTCGCGCCCTGCATCTACAGCTTCTACGACGCCAACACGCAGACCGTCCGGTACACCCTCAAGAAGCCGGAGAGCATCCCAGAGAACATGCTCACCGTGATCCCGCTGAGCCAGCAGAACGACTTCTTGAAAATGCTGTTCTCCCTGATGGAGTCCAAGAAGTCCCAAGGCGTCCTCAATGTGGACTTCGGATTTGAGCATCTGCTGGACATGATCTCCCCCAAGAAGGTAATGGAGGACATCCGGCAGGTCCGAAAGGAAATCCGCTACAACTATGGAAAGTACGCCGCCCTGGAGGAGGGCGACCCCGCCCGACTGGATGTAGGCGACAAGCTGAACGTCCTGTTCGAGTCCGCCAGCGACAACTACAACAATGTTCTGGCGATGCTGCCCCTGGCCATTGAGGACATCAAGACCCGCCTGCTCCTGGGCGCCGGTGATCAGGGCGTCAATCCCAATGAGATTGCCCTGGGTATGCTGACGATGGGTGACAACGGCGAGCTGAAGGTTCTGGAGGCTCCCAAACAGGAGACTACCGCCCTGGCCACCATTGACGACCATATCAACACCGGCTTGATTGCCGCTCTGGAGGAGGACTACCAGCAGGTCAACGAGTGCCCCACCGATTATGTAAAGGATCTGGTGGTGCGCACCTTCTGCCCCCTGCCCTCCACGATCCAGACCCATGTCGACGTGGAGCGGGAAGTTGCCAACTACAACTCCTACCTCCAGTTCTACAAGGAGGCCAAGGACGGCTTCATCAAGGTGGTCAAGCCTTTGGTGGAGAAAATGCTGGGCGTGAAAATGTTCTTCGACCAGTACAAGTGCCGGGTGAAGGGCATGGTTCCCACATTGCTGGTGGCAAATATCCGCCCGGAAATGCTGGCGAAGAGCACGAACCTCCCCACTCTCCACGCCTACTTGAACAGCACCAACGGGAAGAACACTTTCTCCGATACCGTCTGGTACGCCATCTTCCCAAATGTGTCCATCAATCCCAAGGAGGGCGCCAAGCTGCGCCGGGAGCGGTTTGCCGGGAATGTTCACAAGCAGAACGAGGATGTGAACAGTATTGAGACCTTGGCCACCCTGCTGGATGTGCTGAAAGACTACAAGGTGGAGACCTTCTTCTCCTTTGAGGGACGGGATGACACCACCTTCGACAATGTGGCTGCTGAAGGCATCCAAAAGTACATTGACCGCTGCGAGCCGCTGGTGGGACGGCCCTACAGTGAGTTTGCCATCCCCTGTATTCCCAACTTTACAGTCATTCCCAAGAACAAGTCTGGTGTGACCTTGGATAAGCTGATGACCATCAATGATGACAATGTGGCCCAGCTCTCCGACGCCAAGGAGGACATCATGCGGCTCTGGATCGAGGGCGTCTACATCGGCGCTTCCTACGTCGCTGCCGGGTTCCGCGCCGCTTGCCAGTGCCCCGACTACCTGCACGACCACTATCGGCGCAAGAAATATGACTCCGAGCTGCCCGGCGTGCGCTACGATGTTGAGTCCGGGGACCACGCCCTTTGGACCCGCACCACCATGCCCAAGGAAATCACCGGCTTCACCAACACGATCAAGGACCAGATCAACCGCCGGAACTTCGGCTGGGTCTTTGCTTCGGAAAGCGCCGCCCTGGAGGGCAGAAACATCACGGATATTACCATCTACAAGGCCCGCAACCTGCTCTACGATCCTGAGCGTGCCACCTATGAGCCCGCCTACAAGACGCAGGTGACGACCTATATCGAGCGCATCCTGCGCCACGCCACCGGGGACTTCAAGGAGGACCGGATCAAAATGTTCTTCTCGAATAATCCCGCCAGTCAGAAGAGCCAATGGGTGGCCAAGCAGGAGTGCATCAATGCTGTGTTAGATGAAGGCGACGACCTTGACTATCTGATTGATGAATCTACCGGCATGTGCGATTTGACCATCTACTTTGACGGCAACGCACGCAATCTGGAAGTCTTGATCAACCGCCTTTCTTCTAAAAAATCATAAATGATCAGGAGGTAATGTAACCATGGGATTCAGACTGGAAATTGATGGATCCGGCCCCGTCAAGCTGAGCGAGCGGTGCATTAAGAACGTGGAGTTCCGCAGCGAAATTCCCGAGGACTCCAATGCACGTGCCACCGACAACGGCGCTTCGCTGAAGATCTGGGGCAAAATGCTCTTCTCCCTGGGCGGTGAGGAGCAGGACTCCACGCTCAACCTGGCCAAGTGGAGCGTGGTGCCCAGCGAGTCTGCGGACAGCTACCGGAAGGTGAAGGTGGACGTGATCTCCGCCTCCCAGGTGGTCCGGCAGATCACCCTGCCCAACGCCTTCGTCATGGAGTACTCCGAGAGCCTGGATGACAAGACCGGCGTGGGCGAGTTCTACCTGCATGTGAAGCAGAAGAAGGACAAGACGACGGAAACCGCCATTGAAGGCGGATTCGGCGGCGAATAAGAGAAAGGAGCGAGTGAACGATGTCTTTGAGAGTTACGATTGAAGGCCAGGGCAGCTTTGAGGTTGCCAAGGAGTGCGTTGAGAAGGTCATCTACAAGACCGACATTCCTCTGGACTCCAACGCCCGCACCAAGGACGTGGGCAGTACCCTGGACATTTCCGGCAAGATCCTGACCGCCGTGGACGGCGATCCCGAGGACTCCACCCGCCAGATGGGCCTGTGGTCCATGGTTCCCGCCGAGAGCTCCAACTGCTACCGCAAGGTGACGGTGGAGATCATCCAGGCCGGCATCGTGGAGCGGAAGTACACCTTCCCCAACGCCTTTGTGGTCAACTACACCGAGGACTTCGGCAACACCGAGGGCGTGGGCACCTTCCACCTGAACATCAAGCAGAAGAAGGACAAACTGGCCAATATCCTCATTGAGGGCGGCTATCCCGCTGCGTAAGCGAACCTATACACAGCAAATCAAAATCATAGCGCGGCGCGGCAATTCGCGTAAAGCAGAGGGGCGCGTCCGACGTTTTGTTGGGCGCGCCCTTTTATGAAAGAACGCCTGTTTTGTGACCGCCGCGCAAAGGCCGCTGCCGGTTCAGCGGCCTTTGCGCGAGGGCCATATGATGGGAGGATAATCGAATGAATGAGTTATATAAGCGGTTGGGCGTGGCGCCGACCGCCACGGACATTGAGATAAAGAAGGCATACCGGAAACTGGCCAAAAAGCTGCACCCAGACTTAAACCCGGATGACCCGCAGGCAGAGGCCAAATTTAAGGAAATCAACGAGGCCTATGAAACTCTGAGCGACCCGGATAAGCGGAAATCCTATGACGCGGCCCAGCAGCCAACCCGGCAGGAGCAGCCAGGAAAACGCCCGGGGGCCGCCCGGACCGCGCCGCGTCCACCCGCTGGTGGACCCATAGACTTTTCTCAGATGGCCGGCGGCTTTGCCAGTTTCTTTGGGTTTGATCCTGAAACCGGCGATATTACGGACGAGTCTAAGGTATCCGGTCAGAGCCCGAAGAAAAATCCGCTGGATATGTCCGATATGTTTGAAAAATTTATGGGGTTTAAATAAATGATGTGGGAGAATAGCGTGATTGGAAAGCTTTGGTCCTTTATAAAAGTACACAAAAAAAGTATTTTTGTCGTTTTTGGAGCATTGTGGTTGAGCTTCCATTGGGTTATCAACCCTTTTGTGACAGCCTGGGTTGCACTAATAATACCACCTATTGCAGCCTATGCGGCCAGTATAGGGGTAATTGGGGGATTATCACATTTTTACTCACGTCTGGAGGAAAAGGGGTATTCTAATCCACAAACTGTTAATTTTGTTCTATACGGTACCGGACTTCTTCTAATTTTGCTTTTAACGATGGGGTTGCTGCGAACAGTCGCTGATGCCTTTCAAGTTAACACAATAAATTCTTTTAAGTTTGCTCTGCAGATTCTTTCTTTCATATTATATATTGGATTCTTTGTGCATTTTAGGAACCCAAAACAGACTCAATATTGGGCCTATGCACTCGCATATGGTTTATTTGTGGGCTGGGAATGGTTCGTAGACCAAAATGTTGCAGACTGTACGCTGTTAAATATTGATGCAGAGTTTACCCTAAATTATTTTATCATACCTTTTAAAGAAGCCATGTTGCTATTTATCATTCTGGACACCTTCCTCAAGGCCAAAGAAGAATTAAACCAAGAAAAGAGGCTGCGCAATGAAGAAAAAAAGATTTGTTGACCTGTTGCTGATCTTAACTGGCGGCGCCATTGCCTTAATCAGCTACTTCTATCTGGATGGGGATCTTCGCTGGTGGCTCATTGCGTTGGGCTGCGGGATGATTCTCATATTCCTGATTCTGGCCATCAGAGAGCGGCACGCAATCCCTTTGCAGGCCGGCGCTCCAATCTTCGATATGCCTCCTGCGGCCAAAGTCACAGAAGTTCTTCTGCTGAATGAAGAGGATCAAACGCTTGCCACTTGGCCCCTGTATGGGAAGGTCAGCATGGTGATTGGCCGGGATGTTGGAGAAAACCGGGTTGACATTAACCTGATGCCCTCCACTTACGCCAGTATGGTGGATGTGGAGCACGCGGTATTAAACTACACCGGCGGTTCCTGGTATGTGGAGGATTTGGGTTCCAAAAACGGCGTGAGCGTCCAGTCCAGTAAGGACGGCCGGAAATATAAGCTGGCCTCCGACCAGCCCTGCAAGCTGGACGCTGGAGACATCATCTACGTTGGCTTGGCGCGGCTGCTGATTCGGTAAAGCCTGAGAAAAATAAACGATAAGGGAGATAGAGTTATGGCGAAGTCCAATTTGACCCGTTGCCAGAACGGGCACTTGTTCAGCAAGCGGCGGTACGGGACGGTGTGCCCCTACTGCAACATTGAGACTGCAACCAAAGAAAAGCAGGAAACCGGGCGGACGGAGGTCGAGATCGAGGAGGACCTGTTCCGGGAGGACGTAAAGCCCGTGTGCGGCTGGATCGTCTGTATCGACGGCCCCCGCCAGGGCAAGGACTACCAAGTGGTCCAGGGCAAGAACTTCGTGGGCCGGGCCGACGACATGGACATTCAGATTCTGGGAGACAACGAGATCTCCCGCCGGAACCACGCCGTCATTGTGTTTGACCCGAAGAAGCGTGAGACCGTCCTGCTGCCGGGGGACGCAAACGGCATCGTCTATCTCAACGGCAATGCGCTCTATGCGCCCACGCCCCTCAACCCCTATGACGAAATTGAGCTGGGCAAGTCCAAATTCCTGTTTGTTCCCTTCTGTGGCGACCATTTCATGTGGGGACAAAAGACCGAGTGACACCGAATAGAAGGGAGCGAACCGCATGACGCCTGAAATCATTTTATGGTGCCTGGGCGGATTGACGGCTTTACTGCTGTTGATCCGGTTCGTGGTTTTGAGAACGCCCCGGATATCCGGCGGCCCGGACGTGGGCTCCTCTATGACGATTGGAAGCCGGGAGGTACAGGAGGACCAGGTGGGGACCCTCTATACCCACTCCGGCCTGCTGACCGTCCTGGCGGACGGCATGGGAAAGGAGTACGGTGGCCGTATCGCCAGCCGTGCGGCGGTAGAAACCTTCCTGGACCTGTTCAAGGACTACAACGCCTTCGACAACCCGCAGTACTACTTCCGAAAGGCGTTTACCGCCGCCAACCGGGCCATCCTGCGGATTCTGGACAATGAGCGCCGGGGTTCCGCCAGCGTGGGCGCAGCCATGATCCGGGACGGGTGGCTGTATTACGCAGTGGTCGGGAACGTGAAGGTCTGCGTCTACCGCAATGGGGACCTGGTGCCCATGTCCGCCGGGCACACGCTGGATGTTCTGGCGGAGGAAAAATTCCGTATTGGCCGCCTTTCCCGGGAGGACGCCCTGGTCCTGCTGGAGACCCACCGCCTGTACAACTACGTGGGGCAGGACGGGTTTAAGGATGTGGAGTACATAGACCGGCCTGTAGCCCTGCGCCGGGGGGATATCGTCGCCCTCATGAGCGACGGCGTGTATGAGCTCCTCCCCTGGCGGGATATTGAGGACATCCTGGCCCATGGGCAGGACTGCCAGCGCATGGCCTTTGAGATTACAGAGCGGGTCAATGCCACGGCCGCCGAACACAAGGACAACGCCAGCGTGATCCTGGTACGCTGGAACGGAGGCGGGAAATGAGAAAGCAAAACTCAGAATTTCTGACCGCCTTTATCTCAGAGGCCAGCCGGAAAATCAAGAATACCGACTATTTTGGCTTCGTGGAGCTGGACAAGTTCGCCTGCTACGTCATAGCCGACGGCATTGACGACGATGTGGATGCCATCAGCGCCAAACTGGCGGTGGATACCGTCGTTTCGGCATTTATGGAGTCCCCCTCCATGAGCAAGCGGGCCGTGCGCCGGTACCTGCGGGCCGCCAACCGGGCATTGCTGACGGCCCGGAGCAAAATGAAGCTGAAAGCGTCCGTGACGGTGCTGGTAACAAACTATGTGAAGCTGCGCTACGGTCAGGCGGGCAACACCCGGTTCCGGCTCTACCGCGACGGCTTCCTGCGGATGCAGAGCCGGGACAGCTCCCTGAGCATGGATCTGGTTCAGGCGGAAAAGCTGGAGCAGGACAAGCTGGCCCAGCACGAGGAGCGTCACAACCTGTTCTGCTATCTGGGGCAGGAAAAGGGCTTCTCCCCCTACATATCCAAAAAGTTCAAGCTGGCCAACGCCGATGCCGCTGCCCTCTACACCCGGGGCATCTGGGAGAACGTGGACGAGGGTGAGCTGAAGGACGTATTCGCGGAGGCCTCCGACGAGCCCCAGCCCATTGTGGACTCGGTGGAGGAAATGCTCCTTTCCCGCCAGCCGGAAGGGCTGGAGAAATACACCTTCGCAACCATCTTTTTCAATAAGACTTTTGTAGACCCAAACCGCAAGCGGAAGATCAAGAAGATTTTGATGATTGCCATTCCCATTTTGCTGGTGCTGGCGATTTTGACGATTATACTGCTGGTCCGGTACAACAACCGGAAAAAGGACATTGCCGCCATGGAACAGAGCTTCTATGACGCGATAGAGTACATCCAGGCGGACAACTACCCCCGCGCTAAGACCGAGTGTCAGAACGCTCTGGACCTGGCCAACAAGCTGAAGGATGAAGAAATTCAAACCGATGCGTCCAACTATATGAAGCTGATCGAAAGCGTCATCGCTGGAGATACCGACCTCAACGACGGAGAATATCGGGACGCCCAGCGCAACTACTTGAACGCGCAGAACCGCTCCCGCTATGCCGACAACCTGGGCCTGGACTACATTCAGGACCGCCTGGAGCAGACGGGTCAGTATATCACCGTTTACGACCTGATTGCCCTTGGCGACACGCTGGTGAGCAATCTCCAGTATGACAAAGCGGAGGAGCAGTACTCCGCCGCCCAACTTCTGGCCGGAAGCATCTACTTCACCGAGGGCCGGGACAGTGCCATCGCCGCGCTGGAGCGGCTGTATGAGTCCATGAAACAGGATCAGGCGGACAATGCGGCAGCCCAGCAGCAGGCGTCTGAAGCGCAGTCTGCAGCGGCGGGCGTGCTGTCCGAGGGCGACTCTGCCTTTGCCAAGGGGGATTACACCTCCGCCCTTACCTACTACACCACCTCTCTCCAAAAATATACGGAGCTGGAGGACGAGGTACAAGTAGCCGCACTTTTGATCAAAATTGCCGCAACGGAGGAAAAGCTGGCTGCCCAGCAGGCGCTGGCTGCGGAAGCGGAGGAATACATGTCCCTTGCGGAAGCCGCCTATGGGGAGAAGAACTATGTCCAGGCCAAGAAATACTACCTGCTGGCGAAGGACGTTTATTCCGGTATGCAGAATGACGATAAGGTGGCCGAGGTCTCCCGCAAGATGGAGCTGGTGGAAATGGGCATCAGCGCCGAGGAGGAGGCCGCCCGGAAAGCTGCGGAGGAGGAACAGAAGCGGCTGGAGCAGGAACAGCGGGAAAAGGAAGAAGCAGCGAAGAACACAGAGAATGACGGCCAAAGCGGTCAGGAACCCTCTGAATCAGCATTACCGGAGGCTGTAGGCTGAGGCCGGTATCCCAGGACGCAGTTCCTTCTGCCGGCTGTCAGGCTCTAAAATTCGGCTGCCGTTTGCCGAGAAAACGGCTGTCTCAGTATCAGTACAGGCTTCAACAAGGGGCCGCTGTTCCATAATATGAGACTTCTTGGAGGGGTTATGGCAGAAAGTGTATTTGGACCAGGGTTTGATTTGGCATCCTATGTTTCTGACCGGGCTTTGGAGTTGCAAAATCTTGAAGACCGCCGCTTTTACAAAACCGTGGCAGAAAAAATGATGTTGGAGCTGTTTCAGCATATTAAGGATCAGCAATCCATATTGGAAAGTCGTATTTTTTCGGAAATAAAAGCAGAAAAATATGCCTACGCTATCTATATCGGGCTTATAGACCGGGAGCACTATGATGCCAGCGATGAATTTCTTTCTCCGATTTGCCCGTCTGATATAAAAACTGAGCCTATTTCAGTTGTGGATGCATTGGATGCTGAAGCACCGACATTGCTTAGTACTATTTTTGTACAACATACTGCTCAAGAAGTCCAGCGTTTCGGCAATTCTAAGCAAGTGTTCCAAGGAACTATACAAACCGATGCAGGCGAGTTACAAGCCTTTTTTTCAGTAAAACAGAGCAAACGATATTTGGATAGGATTGCCGACCTTTATCGGATTTACTTGAATAACCATATCCCTTGGTCAACAGCTTGTACAGCGTACCTTCACAAGATGTTTGATGTTGTATTAGAGAAGGTCGAAGGTCTGGACAAGAAGAGCGATGCCAAAATTCAGGGCATCAAAGTTGATTTTGGGGCATATGAGGGATTTGTCAAACGTGACATAATTCCACTATGGAATCTTCCGGTTGTCCAGAAGAACACCAGTATATATCCGGTCCCATGTGCTGATCACACACACTTTGAACATATAATTTTTGCACACCGCTTAAAAGCAGGCTGCCGTTACTTGGTGAAGAATGATACTCCATCATTGCAAGGGACACGCTATTTAGATGGGGACCTATACATTACTTGCGCCAATGCTCAACCAGCGGCGTGGGAACTTTTTCAAGTTAACCCTAAGCCGCTTAGGACGAATTATCCATACCCAATTCTTTCTAATCAGCCGAAGGAATGCTTTTGTGCAGATTTAAAAGAATATTACCGGCAAGGTGTAAAGACGAAGGGGGAACTCCGTCGGGTAATTGAGAGCTATGGATATGAAGGAATCGTTGAGTTTCAAGATTCTGAACTGCGGTCAGCAATGACTACTCCGTCCTTGACCTATAACATGGACGACTTTATAGTTGATGAATTTAGAACAAAAAGCAATCGAGATGTGTTGCTACTCCACTTTGGTGCCATTGATCCAGAAAATTATTTGAATACGGATATTATGAGTTTCCTTGTTACACAGGCCCAAAAGCTTTTCCCTGAATACGAATGTAGAGGTATGCTTGAATAGAAGGTTGGTGAGCTTCTTTTGAACTACATATGGGACATATTACTGCGGGCAAGGGAGCAGGGGTTTCCTGATACAGATATATTTTTCTGTCAAGCAAAAGATTGTAGTCCATGGTATGAGCAATCATTCTCTTGCCTAAATGAAACCCAAATCGTAGACCCGTGTATAGAAATTAATACACTATATCGGTTTGCCGATATTTTTCAGGAACTGCTCCATGAGCAAACACGGACTGAGCTTCGAAAATTCCTCTTGGATCTTGCGGTCCATATTTTAGTTGATAGAGAACTTCTGTCCGGGTTAAGTTCACAGGACTTCTATATTCAAAAACTGATGCTTGAAATGCGAGATGGTATACTGGGTACAGGTTTTGCCCGCATGTGCTCTGTATTCAATTATAGCGAACAGCGCAAATTGGCATCTTTGTTACTCCTGCAGTATCAAATAGGATCTACACTATCTATATTCCAAAAGGCAGTTACTCAGTTTTACCCTGATTGTTTGGTTTACCAAGTAAAGGACGAGCCAGAAGTAATCCTTTTGTATTTAGGACTTCCGTCCTCTGAAGAGCCCAGAATAGATGCATTACAGGAACTCTTTTTGCCTATACAATACCAACTGCGTGTGTTCTGGGAACCTCATTTCGGTGTGATTGGCGTTGATGCCACTATGCACACCGACTACATAGAAATCTACTAGCAGGAAAGGCGGCGATCCATTTGGGCCGGTACAGCTATACGCTCAACCGCGGCGCAATCCCCAAGGAGACCCTGCACTATTACAGCCGGGAAGAACTGGAGCTGATGACCACCTACCAGCTTCGGGAAATCTGCCGCCAGGAGCGGCTGATCAATGGCATTCATGCGCCCTTGGACAAGGATGTGCTGATTCGTCAGATCATGCGCTTCCGGGGCCGGGAGGACCGGCTGTTCATTACAAAGCCAATAGACGGCGGTTGGGATCGGCTGGAGGAACTGCTTTCTTCCGCCCGGCTGAATCTGCACAATACCAACTCCCTCCGGGGTTGCGCCAAGATTACCGCCTACAATGGGATTTCCATCGAATACTTCGACCATTTCACCATCGGCTACCTCCCGGAGCTGGCGGATACCAACGCCCTGCTAGTCAGTGGCGGGGAGCTGTGTGCAATCTTCAATCTCCGGGCTTATGGAAGCAATCCCGACTGCCTGTTCATCACCAAGGCGGCGGATCTGGACTGCAAGGAGTCCAAGGTCCGAAACTACACCCTTTACTGCATGGACCGAGTACAGTCCGACCTCCTCTACCGGCTCTACATGGAGGATTCCGCCATTGTGCCAGAACATCTGCGCTTCCATGCGGTCCCCGTTCTCAACTTTGAGGTGCGTCCCCTGCTAGAGAGCCGGATGCCCCTGGCCATTGATTTCGGCTCATCCAACACCACCGCAGGCATTTACTTGGACAATGCCTACTTTGAGGGGTTGAACGGCGACCCCATCACTCAAATTCTAAAGCGGGATCAAATCAACTATGTGCCCTATTTAGATGTAGAGCACAACGATGCCGAAACCTTGATCCTTCCCACCGTGGCAGCGGTTATCGGCATTGACGGCGGTGAAATCCGCTACGCCTTCGGCCATGAGGCTAACCGGCTGTTCCACCTGAGCTACATTGATGAAGGCTTCTGTGTGTTCTATGACCTGAAACGCTGGGTAGGCGACGCGGATCGAGTGGAGGAGCTGGTAGACCGCCAGGGGCATCGGGTATTCACTCCCCGCAGGGACATCATCAAGGCGTTCCTGGAGTACGTGATTGGCTGTGCCCGGCAGCGGTTTAAGTGCAATTTCAGCAGTCTGCATATCTCCGCACCAGTGAAGCAAAAGCCCCTCTTCATCCAGCTCTTCCAGGAGATTCTGCCTGATTACCAGTTGGAGAGTGAGAATATGCTGGACGAGGGTGTGGCGGTCCTCTACAATACCATCTCCGAAATGATCGAGGATAAACGGTATAAGGACGGCCAGCTCTACCAAGCGCTCATTATCGACTGCGGAGGCGGAACGACGGATTTGTCCTCCTGCCGATTCCGCATCAACAACAACCGGGTAGCCTATAAGATTAACATTACCACAGCATATGAAAACGGTAATACTGATTTTGGTGGAAACAATTTGACCTATCGGGTAATGCAGCTGATTAAACTTACCCTGGCCCGCCAGTTGGGCGGCGATGACCTTCCTGACCCGACCGAACTAATCCGCTCCTTCGATGTGGATGTGTTCAGAAACGTGGACCAGGGTGGTGTAGATACAGTCTATGCGGCTTTGGACAACGCCTATGAGCAGGCAGAGCAAATACTCCCCACACGTTTCCGGGACTACGAACATAGCAGCCGCGCCGACTACTACGCAGTCAAGAACAACTTTTATTTCCTGTTTGAGATTGCGGAGCGGGTCAAGAAGGCCTTTTACAGCCACACCAATATCCTGCGTATGGCAGTCTCCAGCCTACCGCTCAAGGAAACTGTGACAGAATGCCTTCTGGTGGATCGATGGAAGCTCTCCTACCGCCAGGACGGACAGATTCAGACATTGAAAGATATTCCCACCGCCTACGTCAACAGCTATGAGTTGAACCTGCTGCTGCGGGCGGACATCTACGGCATCGTCCGGCAGTTTATCGAGGGGCCCTATGAAAAGGACGAACTTCAGGAATATGCTATCCTTCGGCTGACCGGCCAGTCCTGCCGGATCGATATTTTCCGTGAGGCGCTGAAAGAATTTATCCCTGGGAAAATCATTGCATCCTCCCGCCGCCAAGGAGCTGGTTCGCAACTATATGAACTGAAGTTGATTTGTTTGAATGGCGCTATCAAATATCTAAAAGACTGCAAGTTTGGCTACGCAGACGTGCAGATTACCCATGACCAGGCGGCATTCCCCTATGTGATCACGGCCTTCACTCACACCAATGAGGAGAAGACGCTGATTCACAGCCTAGACCGAAAGAATATCCGGGGCTTCATCTCCCGCAACATGGCGGATTTGACCTTGAAACTCTATCTGAAGGACCTGGAGGGGCGGCAACGCTATGTCTACAACTGCTCCTGCGACCCGGAAAAGTTTACTAATCAACAGCCGGAGGAAATCGTCGCAACGTATAACGGGCAAATCCGGCAGGATGATCTGGATGACATTGTGGACCGGGAGCTCAAATTCTTCGTTCTGGCAGACGAAAGCCGGTGGGGTTTTACCGTGGTGCCAGTGTTGCGTGAACGTGGCCAACTTCGTCTTGGCTCGGACCAGTTCTTCCGCTTTGAGACAGAAGGTTGGGTAACTAATTTCTTCGACGGAACAAAATAGGAGGACATATATGATTGTTCAGGCGATTCCTCAATTTAACAGTGGAAGAATCCTGCGTGGGAAGATGCTGGAATCTTTGTCTGAGTATACCTACCAGCACACAACACTGCTGTATCAGGCTTGTACGGATGGTATTGTAAGTGGATGTGCTTTGACTACTACCGAGGACAGCATTATCCTCAATCTAGGTGTAGTCCGCTATGAGGGAGAATTGTATCTGCTCAATAAGCCGCAGTTTCTCCCCTATTCTGCTACCGACACAACTCGTGTGTTGCAGTTGGTATTTCATGACAAGGTCACCACCGAAACTTTTGTCACTCGTGAGATTGAGCTATGCTTTACCGATGGCCCGTCAGTAGACCCACGTCACATGGAGATGTGCCGATTCAAGCTCCAGCCAAAAGCGAGACTGCGCTATGAGTATACTGATTTTGCGGATCGTGAAACTGAGTACGATACACTCAACATCATACATTCCCCGTTTTGCGGATTGGGACATCCAACACTGTCACCCGACATTGTCCGCCATTTTGCCCGAGAGGCCTTATCATCCGGCGCCAGTGGATTAGACGCTACGTTTTGCCTTCAAATTTTATCTGTACGAGAACCGATACAGCGTGACGCATTACAAGGCTATATCAAGCTGAGACTTGGCCAAGATACCCCATGTGACAACAATATTCAAATCTATCATGCCTTGCTGGGGTGTTTGGCACAGATGGAGCAGCACAGTCCCAATGAGAAGAAGCCGACGAGGCGGAAAATGTTGCTTGTGGACTAAGGAGGCATATCTGCAAATGGGATATAAGGATGAAGAACTGCTGCGAATGCGGCAAAAGATAGAAGAGTTTAAAAAGCAGCAGACAGCAGAAGAAACGATTGAACAGGAGTGCGCACAGTCAATCCATGACCCGGTGGTGTATATTACAAAGCTCCCAGTCGAGTTTAAAGATCGGCCTTTACTGGGAGAGCGGATCACAATGCGGATTCCGGTCGATTTTGAATTGGTTCCACCGGAAATTGTAGAGCAAGTATTCTACATGCAGAGCAAACCCCAGTTTGTATATGAAAACCCTTATCTTCCGTTAGGATTAGCGTTTAACCTCACTGAGGTTGCTATGGACGAGGAGAAATTGAACGTACTGTATCCCTATATCTTGTCCATGCTCAAAAAAATTGGCCCAGGGGTTCGAGTCCTCTCAAGTGATAAAAAACGGGTTCATGACATAGCCGTTTTGATAACGGAATTTATTGCGCAGACGATGACGGAACCCACATACAACCAGCAGTTCACATTTATCCTAGATGGCAAGATGGTGGCAGGGAACCTCATTTGCCCGTCTGTGTTTATGAAAAGGTACAAACCTATTATGGAAGAAATGATTGAAACGCTGTGTATACCGGCAGAAACAGCAATTGAGGAGGTTCCGCAATGAGTGAGATGGAAGTCATTTCTCATTTGAATATAGCTGTTGGCATGTTCCCGTTTACCAAAATTCTCAACTTGGAGATCACACATTCACCAAACACCTTTGGCCGCTGTGTTGTCGTTGGGCAGATGGATTCAGAAATTGCAGATGATATCGCAAACAGAACCGATGAGACCAGTATGACGGAGGTTATCACATCTGCGGAGGGACAGCCTAAAAGACTCTTCTGCGGTGTAGTAGATGGTATTGATGTATCGCATCACGCAGAATACGCCCAGGTTACTGTTACACTGTTAGATACTTGTAAGAATCTGGATCGCATCAAGTATCAGCGCTCTTATCAAATTACCTCCAGGACTTACGGCGATCTCGTCAAAAAGTGTATGGAGGGTGAAGGTACTGCGACCATATCTGTCACAGACAAGCGAACAGGTGCGGTAATCATCCAGTATGATGAAACTAATTGGGCGTTCAGCCAACGGATGGCTTCGCAATTAGGCGCTCCCATTGTGTCAGACATTCGTGCAGACAGCCCGAATCTTTATGTTGGGCTGCCGCCGTCTGACCAGACAAAAGACCTGTCATCTTCCACATATGACTTCCGCAAAAAAGTTGCCGGCGCTGTTGGCGCCACATCAGAGATTCAGGTCAGTGAGGATCTGGCGGGAGCCGGCGTAGAGTCATATTGCTACACATTTATTGGGAATTTTGTTCAGGTTGGACAAGGGTTCTATGTGGTGAAAAGTGTGCACGCGACACTGGTTGATGGAATACTGACGATGCACTATGGCTTGCTGCCTATGGGCAACTCACAGCCCAACGCCGGTGCAACTACCGCCCTGGGGAGCCTTGCCACCGCCCCTATCACAAATCAAAACTGTTGCGGTAAGATGTTCACAGGAACCGTCAAAAATGTAGCTGGGAGCAAAGTCCAGGTCCAGTTTTCCTTTGATTCCTCTTTTGATGGCGACTATTGGTTTGAATATTCAACCGCTTATTCCTCTTCTGATAAGACAGGTTGGTATTGTATGCCGGAGAAAGACGATACTGTACGGGTCTTTTTCCCATCGGGCAATGAAGGGGAAGCGTTTGCCGCCAGTTCCGTTCCCAAATTTGCGGCCCAGGACCCTAAAGATAAGTGCTGGATGGCACACGGAAAGCAGATTGTTCTGTCGGAAAAGGGAATTAATATTTCCTGCGATGAAGGCGCTATCATGATCGACCTCTCCGTAGAGGACGGCATTGTCATATACAGCAGCCAGAACATCAGCATCAACGCTACAAAGGCGTTGATGATTCAGGCTGGTTCGGTCCTTATCAATGCGGAAAACCAGATTGCTTTAGGTACTGACCGTGCATTCATTGACATTACCCAAGGGAAAATCACTCTGTTAGGGAATGAAGTCGCAATTGAATAAGGTGATGCAACATGAATAATATGCGTGCCCCTGTTTTTACACAGGAAGAGTTCAGCAATATTTTTAGTGCGACAATGGATAGCCTGTGTCAACTGTTATCGGAACAGTGGCAGAACTTCTTTCTCAGCCCTCTTTCGAGCCATATCGACCGACTTTACTTGTTGCAGCAACAGGGCCAAATAGAGCCGGTCTACTGCACATCAATGTCCTTTTTAAATACTGCTTTGGCGTGTGGTACTCCGGCCTGCCGTATTGATACTTACGGAGAAGATTGGTTGATTTATCAAAACCCGTTATTGACGACCTATGTGGAATGGCCAGAGTTTGGCCCGTTATGGGAAAAGATGCTGGATAGATTCCAAAAGGTCCTAAGCAATAGAGATGTCCAAAAGTACTGTAGCTCTTTGCAGGCCAATCAAGCTGCCTGGGAGTGTATTGGCCCGTTACTAAGCATGACCGCCTCACTGCTCAAGTACCAGGTTGATGGGTTGGCTGAAACAAGCTCCTACAAATCTTTAATCAAAGGAGACGGCTTTCGGTTAGAGTTTGGTGAGTATCTGGATTGGAAAATTGTCTTGATGGCCGAACGGCTGGAAGTTGATTTATTTAATACCCCTGGCCGGAACCACCAATTCAGACGCTTTAAAGACAAAGTGTTTGATAGAAAGCGATTTACACAATTCAATCTCGACCACTGTGTTTTCCAAGACTGTGAGTTCAGAGATTGTACTTTTATAGAAACAAGCCTTGCTGATAGCCAGTTCAAGAATTGCCGACTACAAAATATTTCGTTGGAGAAGTGTCAGATGGCAGGTGCACGCATCGTCAGCAGCACAATAGTGGACACAAGTTTTTCTGAGGTTGTGGCTTCCTTTGAGGGGTTGAAAGGAACTCCACCCACAAGTTGGTTCCGTCCTATGAGCATGGATCACACATCACTGGATCATGTTCAGTTTAACAATTGCTTTTTAGAGGATTGTATCTTAGAACAATGTACAACTACATTTGTAACGGTTTCTAACTGTCAAACAGGCCATTCCGACTTCGCCATTTTGGAGTCTGATACCCAGGAGCAGCAAATATGAGAGAACAATTTTTTAGATTACGCATCAGTGATCAAATATCGCGGTCATTGGATATTATTGGACTCCCTGCCCAATACAACAATGTCGTTTCAAAGAGTGATTTCGATAAGCTGGATGATAATATCGTCGCTTACTTTAGAGGAGAAGCAGTCCCAGAGATCAGCGGGGTGCTTACGCACCCCTCTTTCTTAATATGCGATGAGCTGAAATCGTTGCTCCAGCTTTACAATCCTCAGCTTCAGGCAAAAGCAATTCAACTTTTTGCAGGTGAAATGGAGAGCAAAGAAAACTATCTTTATTGGCTACCATATATTGAAACTGTAGGTTGTCTGCATGACAGTACAGAAAAATATCCAAATGGAATGCTGAAGCAACTGGTCTTAGATAACAAACTATTGCCACACGCTTCAATTTTCCGTCCGGATGGACTCCTGGAGGATATCGTCGTCATATCCTTACCACTTGCAGAAAGTATTTTGCGCAGGTGTTTCTATGGTATCCATCTGGATCCTGTGGAGGTGAAATAAATGGCTGACGCTGTAGAGATTAACGCTGGGAGCCAAGGTGAAATCACTGAACAAAATATCTTTGTACATCGCCTGATGTACGCCAAATGCAATTTTGGATCAATGTCACACCCACTCAACGTAGCTGAAGTGGCCGGCGGTCATGGGGTGTTATTTGGGCCGGAAGAGCAACCTGTATTAAATGCCAATGATTGGAGACCAGGGGTAAATGTAATTCATTTTGGTGATTGTTCGCCCAAAGCCGTAGATGCGGATGGAAACATAGTGGAAGATACTTCTACAGGTATCGTCAAATTTTTCAAAGATCTTTGGGCCTTTATTACCACCAAAAAATGCACACCCCTTATTGATAAGGTTTGGTATGACACCGACACAAAATATCTGATTGATGGTGCACCGGTTATGCTGACACGAAGCGTGCTATACTGCAAGCGTGGCGGAGTCATCACAATTGATTTTTCGATGCAACCTTCCACACCAGAAGGAGAAGCCCCACCGACTGCAGAGGATGTTCAAAAGGCAATCGACGAAACAAATGCCGCTGTTGACCAGGCGCTAGCGGAGGGGAAGATCGACCAGGCCACTGCTGACTATATGAAAGAAGGATATATGGCTGCTTTGGAGTTCTCCGGTGGAGACATAGAGGAAGCAAATAAGTTATTTAACGATCTTGCCCGTTATGGTAATCATCCTGCATTTGGGATGGATCCTACCGTTGACTATGAAAACTCAGGCCCCATTAACGAGAAATTCATCTTGTATTTGAAGCACACCCAGTCGCCGCTTCTTAGCGACTGCAACAGCACTATGACTATGACCAGTGGCACCACCGGTGAGCAGGTTAACCTGCGGGACGCTGTGCAAGCTGTCGCTTCAAATAATCAGAGGATTGCCGATACATTAGATCCCGAAGGAAAAACTGTAAATCCGTCTATGTCTGCTTATTTGGACCAGTTGCGCCAGGAGGAAGTTGACAAATATACATATACCTATGTAGACGAGTTGGGGCAAACACAGGTGCAGAAAATGCCGCTTCCTGACCGCCTGACTACGCCTACTGCTCCAGGCGATCCGTTTGGCTTTTTGCCGGAGAAAGATGTCCCCCATTGGTACGCTGACAGCAAGCTGACGCCCACAACAATCCAAATGATTGATCAAACAGCTGATAATCCAACACAGCCTGTGGTAGTTTCCTTATTGAACGGGCTTTCATAAGATAGAGGAGTAAGAACAATGGGAGTAAAGAAAGAGTACGATACATTAGGGTCCCTGCACGTACAGTTTGGGATCCCGGTCATCAGTATCACCTTTTTTGATATTGCCGAACAGTATAATGACCATGGGCTGCTGACCTTCCGCGCCGTCGTACCGGAGGATGTGACCCAGGCGGATGTACTGCGCTGCGAGGACACCCCCGTCACTATCTATAATCAGGAGGGCGGAGTCCTGTTCAGCGGCATGGCCATCTCACTCTCATTGTCCCATACCGCCGGCTACCAGGAGCTGCTGGTCATCGCCAAGAGCCATTCCATCCAGGCGGACCGCCAGCGGGCAAGCGAAACCTTCCAGAGCACCGGGAAGACGTTGGCCCAGGTGGCGCACCTGGTTCTGGACCCCTGCGGCGTGCAGGTCACGATCCCGCAGGACATGCCTCTGAGCCAGATGCTCACCCGGGAGAACGAAACGGCTTGGGAGTTTATCCGGCGGGTCGCAAATGAACAGGGCCTCTATGTCTATGCAGACAGCAAATCCATGCAGCCCCATATCAGCATCGGCCTGGAGCCCTTCGGCGTGTTTTCCCAGGATGTAGTTGAGATCAACAGCGAGGGGAAGAATATCTCCGACTTTTTCTCCATCCAGTACGACACTGGGAGCCAGATTTCCTCGTGCCAGCTCGCCAAGCAGAAAGGATATTCCCCTGAACTGCTGGTTGGCGTTGGATATAAACTGAGCGGCAGCCGCGATCAGGCTGTTATTGGCAGCCGGATCACAAGTGAGGGCGATCTGCTGGTAAACCGGCTTACACTCACAGACCCGATGGGTGCGATCCCGGTGTCCGGCACGCGGACCCTGCTCCAGAGCACCGTCCTGACTGGCGAGGTGCAGGAGGTGCAGGGGGTCGAGATACTGGTTCAGTTTAACCATGACGGCCCTGCGGCCGGCACACGCTGGATCCTCTATGAGAGCCCCATCAGCAACTACTTCTATTGTATGCCCCAGATCGGTGATACTGTTTTTGCCTACTACCAGAACGACGGCACCATCGTGTGTCTGGGCAGCAGGTGGAGCGGCGAGCTTCCGGATTTTGAAAAGCCGGAGGATCGCCTGCTTCTCGCGCAAAAACATATGATCAAAGCCAGCACACAGAAGCTGGAATTTGTGCTGGACCGGGACCATACCAACCCGGAGAATTTCAAAAAGACGCACTTCTCCTTCAAGAGTGGCGAGGGTCTTATCATCAGTACGGAGGAGTGTTTGCAGCTGCTGTCCCTACAGCAGAACATCTGCCTTGCCAGCCGCCCGAAGGACTGGGTAGACACCAGCGCCGAGGCGGAGGTCAAGGCGAAGAAAGATGCTGCTTTTACCGCAGGTCTGGCCGACTATACCGGCCATGGCGGCGGCGGGGCTAAGCCCAGCTATTCTGAAGCTGATAAGCAGGCTGCGGCTTTTGAGCTTTATGGCAATATGATTTGCCGTGAGTTCAAAAACAATATCATTATTTCGTCTGCACGAGATTTTGGTAATCGCATCGCATCTTTGGGTGCCAGCACTTCGGAAGAGGAAACTGCACCTGAACTTGACGATCCCTTTTCCACCGGTATTATCAATATCCTGGCCTCTGAATATATGAGTCTGAATGTCCAATCAACCAATATTCAGATGGACAATATGGGCAGAATGGGATTCTCTGCACCCTTATACGAGATGTATGGCAGTGACCGTCAAAACTATGAGCGGATAGAGCTTGAGAACTACTCTAAACGAGATATGTTTTTAGATGGGCTTCAAGCGGTACTTGGCATAGTCAGCGTTGCTGCATGGCTAATCCCGCCTCCCGCTGGCGCTGCAATCGCAATCGCTGCAGATGTTATAGATGCGGGAATTTCTATTGCTCGTGGAGATATGATCGGAGCAGGACTGGCGGTTTGCGGGGTTATTGGTGATGTTGCTAAAGGCGCAAAAATCATGGGCAAAGCTGGGAAAGTTGCTAAAGCATTTACCACTGCCAGCAAGGTTACAGGGGCAGTAGAAGCTGTATTTGGCGTGGCCTCTATGGTTGCAATAGGGTATAATATTGCAACCACTGGCTTTGACATCATATCTGAAGGTTTTAGAGATGGGTGGACACCGGAAAACTTGGCAAAACTGCAGGCATGGTCCCTCAATCTGGCAAAACAAGCGGCACAAATGCTTGCAACAACAGCCCTAAAAAATAAGGTTGATGCTGTTGAGAAAGGGCGCATGAGCAAAAATTCCGGATTAGAAACGGAGCCGAAAACAGTAAAGAATGCAGGAGATGGTCCTGCAGATTACAGCAAAGAAGGAACACCAGCCTCAACCAAAAAACCTGGCGACCCTGTAGACCCTATCACCGGCAGCTTCGAAGCTACACAGACCGACTTCATCCTCCCAGACATCAACGGGGAGTTCCGGCTGATGCGCCGCCATAAGTCCCTCCAGTCCTTCGACAAGCAGCTCCTGGGCAGCCGCTGGGTCAGCAGCCTGGGGATGCGGCTTATCGTAAGCGGCGAGTTTGCCACGATGCTGAAGGAGGACCTCTATACCGAACAGTTCCAGCGTGTGAACGGCGGCTGGGTCAACAGCAGGGCCGGCGACCGCAGTTATGAGCTGTTCGCAGTCCAAAGCGGATATCAGATCAAAGAGAATACCACCAACAAGGTTTATTATTATAACGAGGACGGCTGCCTGACGG
>OFHP01000003.1_pt1 | contig 246018 bp, 204 predicted proteins | sample 1521651 | NCBI WGS metagenome assembly OFHP01 (sample SAMEA3504105, study PRJEB24116) | mouse gut metagenome | biome: mouse gut; feature: mouse-associated habitat; material: faeces | place: Denmark | collected 2011 | reverse complement strand
TGCTATTCGAAATACCTCCGGCAATACCGCTTCCGAATGAAAAACTGTTTTTCAGAGGAAGGTAGCTTTGTGCTTGGGAACCTAAGTGGCAAGCAGCTGCAAGAATTGCAATAAGAAAAAACTTTCTGTCCATTTGTCCTGTTCATGAAGTGTTATGTGGGTGTAAATGTAGTAAAAGTTATTGTATTGTAAATTCTGAACAGAGTTTTTTTTAGTGTTATTATAAAAACGTACCACAATTACTATGAAATATGCCATTCATGTCATTGTGGTACGTTCTTTTTTAGAAGAGAAAAGATTATTCTACTTTTCCGATACTGAAATTTTCGGGATGTTTTCCTTTGAAATTCTTATAATACAATTTAATATCACGCATATCTTTCTCTAAATCCCCGCTTGGGTGAATCACCTTTTCAGCAGTGATACATTTCTTTTCGTAATCTATACCTACTAATATGATGGGCAAACCGGCTCCTTGAGCAATGTAATAAAAACCTTTTTTCCAGTTCGGATTTGCTTTGCGTGTGCCTTCTGGAGTAATGGCCAAATGAAATTTCTTGCTTGATTTGGCAATGTTAATCATTTGGTCTACTAATGAAGTTTTGCGGCTGCGGTCTACCGGAATTCCCCCCATCCAACGGAAGATGGGGCCTAAAGGCCAAAAAAACCAGTCTTTTTTCATCATGAAGCCTGTCTCGCGACCAATTGCTCCCATGAATAATTTGCCGATAAACAAATCCCAATTGGTGGTATGCGGGGCTGCACAAATAATGTATTTGTCATAATCGGGAACAGAGACTTTGGTCTTCCACCCCAATAGTTTGTAGTAGATAAAACTACAAATAGCTTTCTTCATTCTTTTTATCAGTGTTATGCTTTTGATGCCTTATCCATTTCGTCTGCCACTATTTTTATTTCTTTGTCCAGGTCTTCGTGCAGTTTCTTATAGAAACCTTTTACATTGCCCGGTTCGGTGTGGCTGATACGTGGAATCAATGCCAATACATTGTGTATTGCATGGATAACAGCTTCACGGTTAACACCTTCCATCAGGGTAGCAAAAAATAAATCACTTGCTATATAGGTTATTTTTTTCTTTAAATTTCTTCTACTTGCCATAATTGTAATGTTTTTAAGTTAATACAAAAATCTAATTTCGCGGTAAAGTTAGCATTTTTATTTGTATACGTTTTCATATTTGCGAAAAAAGAGCGAAATTTGCACGTGATTTCTAAATGAGTTTATACACCTTTAAATAGAATAATAGAATATGACTAAAAGTGCATTACAAATTGCCAGAGCTGCTTATCAGCCCAAACTTCCTAAAGCGTTGAAAGGCGCAGTTAAAGTTAAGGAAGGTGAACCTACACAGTCTGTAGCTGACCAGGAAGCTATCAAAGCATTGTTCCCTAACACATACGGAATGCCGTTGATACAGTTCGTTGAAGGCGAAGCTGTTAATCTGCCTGCTATCAATGTAGGTGTAATTTTGTCCGGTGGACAGGCTCCCGGCGGACACAATGTGATTTCAGGTTTGTTCGACGGTATTAAGGCGCTGAACAAAGACAGTAAATTGTTTGGTTTCATCTTGGGCCCCGGTGGTTTGGTTGACCATAACTACATGGAGCTGACTGCTGATATCATTGACGAATACCGCAATACCGGTGGTTTTGATATTATCGGTTCGGGACGTACCAAACTGGAAAAAGAAGAACAGTTTGATAAAGGTTTGGAAATTATCAAAGAACTGGGCATTAAGGCATTGGTAATCATCGGTGGTGATGACTCTAACACCAACGCTTGCGTATTGGCAGAATATTATGCTGCTAAGAATTGTGGCGTACAGGTAATCGGTTGTCCGAAAACTATCGATGGTGACTTGAAGAACGAAATGATTGAAACTTCTTTCGGTTTCGATACTGCTTGTAAGACTTATGCCGAAGTTATCGGTAACATCCAGCGTGACTGTAACTCTGCACGTAAATACTGGCACTTCATTAAATTGATGGGACGTTCGGCTTCTCACATCGCTTTGGAATGTGCTTTGCAGGTTCAGCCTAACGTATGTATCATTTCTGAAGAAGTTGAAGCTAAAGATATGTCTTTGGATGATGTAGTAACTTACATCGCTCAGATTGTAGCCGACCGTGCTGCTCAGGGTAACAACTTCGGTACAGTATTGATTCCTGAAGGTTTGGTAGAGTTTATTCCTGCCATGAAGAGACTGATTGCTGAATTGAACGACTTCCTGGCTGCTAATGCTGCGGAATTTGCTTTGATTAAGAAATCTCATCAACGTGAATATATCATTTCTAAGTTGTCTAAAGAAAACTCGGCTATCTATGCTTCACTGCCCGAAGGTGTTGCCCGTCAGTTGTCATTAGACCGTGACCCGCACGGAAACGTACAGGTATCATTGATTGAAACAGAAAAACTGTTGTCTGAAATGGTGGCTACTAAGTTGGCACAGTGGAAAGAAGAAGGCAAGTATGTTGGTAAGTTTGCTGCTCAGCACCACTTCTTCGGTTACGAAGGACGTTGCGCTGCTCCGTCAAACTTCGATGCTGACTATTGCTATTCATTGGGTTACACTGCATCTATGTTGATTGCTAACGGTAAGACCGGTTATATGTCTTCAGTTCGCAACACGACAGCTCCTGCAGCAGAATGGATTGCAGGTGGTGTGCCTATCACAATGATGATGAATATGGAACGTCGTCATGGCGAAATGAAACCGGTTATCCAGAAAGCCTTGGTGAAACTGGACGGTGCTCCTTTCAAGAAGTTCGCTTCACAGCGTGACAAGTGGGCTGCTGAAACAGACTATGTATATCCGGGTCCTATCCAGTACTTCGGTCCTACAGAAGTTTGTGACGAGCCGACTAAGACTCTGCAGTTGGAACAAGGTAAATAATTTATAGAAATATTAATACTGTAGGGGCGAGGTGTTTTCGCTCGAATACACTTTATGGTGTGTTTTCGGGGGAATTCAGTTCGCCCTTGCTTTAAATAATTCGGTATATATCAACACTAAATGAGTAAGCAACCGCCCATATCGGTGGTGAACAAACCACGCAAGACGACTTCCCGGAAATCTTCTTCTTCTCCGCGCAAACCGCGGAAAAAAGGTGCTTCGCCCCATAAAAAGAAGGTTATCAAGAAATGGGAAATTCCAACTTGGCTTTATTATATCCTGATGGGGGTGATTACCGTTGTGTTTTTAAGTGCTTTCTTCTATTTCTTTATCCGTCCTTATTCTTACCGTTGGAAACCTTGTTATGGCTTGAAAGCATACGGTGTGTGTATGCCGGCCGGTTTTCATATTCATGGTATTGATATATCCCATTATCAGGGAAATATTGACTGGCAACGGCTGACGCAGACCCGCCAAAGTCAATTCCCTATTCATTTCATCTTTATGAAAGCTTCCGAAGGCGGAGATTATGGTGATCGTGTTTTTCAGGCAAATTTTGATTCAGCCAAGGTTTATGGGTTTATTCGAGGGGCTTATCATTTCTATAATCCGAAAACAGATCCGGTTCGTCAAGCTGATTTCTTTATCAATTCCGTAAAGCTGGATGCGGGTGATTTGCCTCCCGTACTCGATATTGAAAAACGTGGAGATGACGCCCGAACTCTTCGTCGGGATTTAAAAATATGGCTGGATAGAATAGAGAGACATTATAAAGTGAAGCCTATCCTTTACACTTCTTATAAATTCAAGACTCGCTACCTCAATGATTCTATATTTGATTCTTATCCTTATTGGATTGCTCATTATTATGTCGATTCGGTGGAATATAAAGGTAATTGGAAATTCTGGCAGCATACAGATGTGGGTACACTTCCCGGTATTAGGGAAAAAGTAGATTTGAACATATTCAATGGCTCACTGGAGGAATTGAAATGCATGACTATTCGTTGAGGCATCTCATAAAAGAATGTGGCATTTGTTCGATTTTACGTAAAGTGTCCGTTTTCGGACATTGGCTTTAAATGTATCGTTTTGATTATCAAAACGATATTGCTGTGGCACATACTTTGTTTTGAGAAAGTGAATCAATTATGTGCATATTATGATAAGAAAGTATTTTAATCAAGCTCTTCACTTAATCAGGCAGAATCCATTGTTCAGTGGTTTCTATATACTTGGAACCGGATTAGCCATATCGATGGTCATGTTATTAGTCGTTATCTATTATATAAAGGTAGCAGGGATTTATCCGGAAACTAATCGTTCGCGGATGATGGTCATATCGGACGTGCATATGCAGAATGTCGATGATCCCAGTTATAATTCGACCGGTTTGATAGCCTACCATATAGTGAAAGACTTTTTTTATAATCTGAAAGGTACAGAGGCAGTTTCGGCTATAGGAACCTATGTGGCAGGAGATGGTTATGCTCAGTTGCCTTCTTCCAAACATCGCATACCGGTCGTACAAAAAGCAGTCGATGTTGCCTTTTGGAAGGTTTTCGACTTTCACTTTATAGATGGAGTTCCGTTTAGCGAATCCGATTTTGCCAGCGGCATTCATCACATTGTCATTTCAGAGGAAGTGGCGCAACGGATTTTTAATACTTCGAAGGTTGTGGGAAAGTATCTTACTATAGATTTTGTGGAGTACAAAATATGCGGAGTAGTCAAGACACCCAGTTATGCCACGGAACTGAGTTATGCACAGGTATGGATTCCATATACTTGTTTTCCAGGGTATGATAAGTATAATCAATACGATGCGCTAGGTGCTTATGAAGTAGTCATCTTGGCACATTCGTCTTCTGATTTTGGTGGCATAAAAGCCCAAGTCGATGAATTTACCCGAAAGTTTAATGCTATTTCTCATGATGGTTATAAACTGCTTTGGCACGGACAGCCTTACGCTTACTGGAAAACATTATTCCGTGTGGACTCTATGACGGATTTGGATTTTATGAAGATTTTCCGTCAGATAGGGGTTATTCTGCTGATGCTGTTGTTAGTGCCGGCATTGAACTTATCAGGTATGATATCGGGACGGATGGAAAAACGTTTGCCCGAGATAGGAGTGAGAAAAGCATTTGGAGCAACGTCTCATGTATTGTTTTCACAAATAATCTGGGAGAATCTAATCTTGACTGTTATTGGCGGTTGTTTGGGGTTGGTTATATCTTATGGGATGGTGCTATTGTCTAAAAATTGGTTGCTTACTTTGCTGGACGACAACGTAGCGGCATTACCTGATGGGGTAGGCGTGAGCATAACTCCCCAAATGCTGTTCAATCCTGTTCTGTTTATAGTGACCTTTCTGATATGTGTGGTGATAAATTTGCTTTCAGCCGTTATCCCGGCGTATCTTTCTCTGCGAAAAGATATTGTGTATTCCATTAATAAACAAAAATAAGAGGTTATGTTGCATCATATATTTAGAAACCTTTGGAACTCGCGTAAGCGTAATGTATGGATATTGTTGGAGTTGATTGTCATTACCATTGTATGCTGGATGGTGGTCGATCCTTTATTTGTTATTTTCTATAACAAGTCGATTCCTGACGGATATGAGGCGGACGGATTGTACAGGCTTCAGCTTTCTGTGGTTCCTTCCGATGAAGAGATCCGCCCGGAAGATTTCCGGCAATTGATGGAACGGCTCCGAAGCCATGAACAAATCGAGTCGGCCACTTATGTACTCAATAACCATTATCCTTGTTCGCGTGGAAACAGTTTCAATAATCTTACTTTGGATACAATGAGTGTCCGTGTCGCCTTTATGAATTTTGTTCCGCACACCGATTTCTTTCAAACCTGGCGCATACGTTCGGCTAAAGACGGTACGTGGGAAAGCCTTGAAAATGCCGAATATACAGTGAACAGTATCTTGATGACTTCAGATGCCGCCGCTTGCCTTTCGCCCGATAAAGATTTGACCGGAGGTGTGGTTTATGTGAGAGATAGTATTCCTCTGAAGGTAGTGGCATTGATGCAACCGGTCAAAATGAAAAATTGTATGCAGCCTTATTATCTCCGTCTCAATGCACATACCGACGGCATTCCGTCATGGGCTTACGATGGAGGCTTGATTGTCTTTGCCCGTACAAAACCCGGAGTAGTGGAAACTCGCTTCATAGAGGAATTTATTCCTTGGATGGAAGAGTATTTGGCAGTGGGAAGATTGTTTGTCAGCAAGATTGAACCTTTCAGTAAAGTACGTGAACAGAGTGACCTGAAAGAGGGGGCTACCAGTGAGATTCGTATTAAATATGCCCTTTGTTATTTTTTTCTGGTGAACTTGTTTTTAGGGGTCAGCGGGACATTTTGGTTGAGTACCCGTACACGTCGGGAGGAAATGGGAGTAAGGCTGTCTTATGGGGCATCTCCCAGACGTATTCGTCTTTTATTGTTGGGTGAAGCCGGTGTGTTGACCACAATAGCAGTACTGATAGGTTGTCTTTTTTATTTCCAATGGGTGCTGAAAGATGGATTTTATGTGTTGTCGAGTATGGCACCTAGTGATAATATGCGTTATATTACTAATCATTTTGCAATTCATTTTTTGATAGTGTCGGTGATTGTGTATCTTGTTATGATGGCGGTAACATGGATTGGGGTATGGATACCAGCTTATAATATCAGTAAAATATCTCCTGTGGAAGCACTGAAAGATGAATAATGTTTTTATATTTGCCGTATGAATGTAGTAATGAATATATTGTGGATTGTTTTGGGCGGGCTGTTTATTTGCATAGAATACATTATAGCCAGCCTGTTGTTGATGGTTACCATTGTCGGTATTCCTTTTGGTTTACAGACTTTGAAGCTGTCTGTTCTGGCACTTTGTCCGTTTGGTATGCAAGTGCGTAGCTGTCCCGGCGGTGACGGTTGTTTGAGTGTTTTGATGAATATACTTTGGATATTGGTAGGAGGTATCTGGATAAGTTTGTCCCATTTGGCTTTCGGACTGTTATTATGCATCACCATTATCGGTATTCCATTTGGTTTGCAACATTTCAAGTTAGCAGGATTGGCACTTACTCCTTTCGGAAAAGAGATAGTTTAAGTCGTGCTGTCATAGAAAAAGAGTGTGTCAAAATGTGAATAATACTGTCGTTAAGTTCGTAGGGGCGAGGTTCGCTCGCCCGAAAACAGTTTGCTTTGTGTCTTCGGGCAGGCAACCCCTGCCCCTACAGCTGACGATGGGATAGACCGGTTTAGTTTTGGCACACTCCCTTTTATTATGAATGTTATTTTTTTCTGTTATGATAGATTAATATCCGGGATTCTGTTTGATGTTCGGATTCTTATCAAGTACATCAGTTTGAGAGAATGGTAAATAACGGTTCTTCGGAGCAAACTTACGTGGTTCAATTGTTGCTGTTCCTGTAACTTCTGCACGTTTGTAAGGATCGGTTTCACTATAATTGATAGTACCGGTAATACGTTTTAAATCACCGTTCATTAAAGTTTCTGCCAACATCTTGCCACTGGCATCTTTCCAACGCAGGATATCTGCACGGCGCAAACCTTCACCTGCAAATTCTACGCAACGCTCACGACGGATTAACTCACGTAATTTATCCTGAGTGTCATATTTTGTTCTGACTACTTTAGGCATACCTACGCGTTCACGAATCTGGTCGATATAGTTGTACACCTGGTCTGATGGGCCGTTTAATTCGTTTTCGGCTTCTGCCCAACTTAACAGTACTTCTGCATAACGGAATACGATAACACAGGCAGCTGTATTCCAAATATTAGAATATTGTTCGTATGGATCTAGATATTTAGCCCATGTTAAAGCTGTTTTTGAGGCATTGTCCGTGTAGGTAGGGAAGTTTTTGTTCTTTGTTCCATCAGTCATCTTTTCATCCAATGTATTTAATATTGCTCCTCTCCATTCTTGTCCGGGATAAAGGATAGTCATATCCATACGCGGGTCACGATTGGCAAAAGGATGTTTGGCATCATAATAGTCTGCAGCTTCTTCTTTTGTCAAGCCATTGTCCATTTCATACATGTCGACCAAGTTCTGTGTCGGAACAATTGAAGACCATCCTGCATCCTCATTATTATACATTTGACCGATAACGCCCAGTCCAAAGACACTTTCAAGGCGTTGATCTGCCAGAATGATTTCTTTAGAATCTATACCTGTCAGTTTGAATAAGTTCTCATAATCGGAATCCAATTCGTATTGTTTTAAATCGATAATAGCCTGAGCTGCATCTTTTGCTTTCTGCCAGTCACCGTAATACAGTGCTTCGCGCATTTTAGTAGCCAAAACAGCTCCTTTGGCAATACGTCCGCGTGCTGCCGGAGTGGTGTTGATGGCTGTAAGTGCATCGTCCAAGTCCTGTGCAATTTGTTCGCGTACTTCTGCTTCCGTATTACGCGGTACCTGTGCTTCTTCGGCCGTAGTATAAGAACCGATGATGGGTACACCGCCATACCACCAGTTCATAATGAAATATCTATAGGCACGGATGGCTTTGGCTTCTGCTATTAGTTCTTCTTTCTTACCTGCAGTAGTGAATTCTACATTGTCGATGTTTTCTAACACTGTATTACAACGGCGGATAATGGCAAAGTCATAGAAAGAAGCACCTGTGTTACCACTGGATAAAGAACCGTCGCCCCAAGGACGCCATCCTTCCCATGAAAAATTATTATAACCTATGTCGGAACCGCAGTCTAAATATAGAAGAGCTCTAAAAGGATAAGTTCTTCTAGAATTATTCTCTAAACTACTTTACTGATAATCAAAACGATAGAAATAAATCCGACTTCATAAAAACGCCTCCATACGCTCTGTAGAGTCTATTTGGCCAAATATTTTCTACCTGCATCCTACTAGTTTATGTATTTAAACCGCTTAAATAAGGTGCTAATTCAGCTTTATTAGCAATATTCCGTGGAAATACTCTTTTAAGGCCTCCTTATTATATATCATAACACTAGTATGAAGTTACTAAAATTCTACCCAATCAGTTATTACTGCTTTTTTTATCTGTTTTTCCATCCCCAGTACTTTGATAATATCCCTTTCCCAGATATTCCAAAAGCAGAATAACCAATTGATTAGCAACCACTTATTTTGTTAATACAATATTAACTAACACACGTCTTTATTAAGATAATATTTTATATATTTTCCTTAAAACGGACAGTTAATTTTTTATTTTGGTCTGATGTATCGGTTGAGCTATTGTTTTCAACAACTTTTTGCCAGTCCTTACAGGTGCCTTGATTAATTCCGGTAAGTTATAAGTATATGTAAAGGTATCATAAAAATCGGGATTCTTCTGAGGCAGCAGGAAAGGCTTGCCAAAATGTCCTGTTTCGGAATCAAAATACGCAAAAAACGGACGGGCCCACAAACCATCCAGACGTTTGCTACTGAAAACCAGCCATCGCCCCGTCGAAGACCAAGTATGAAAACTATCTACATTGTCACTATTCACTTCCGTGATATTCCGTACATCACCTGTAGCCAGGTCAAGCAGATACAAATCACTTTCAGGATGCCAGATGGAGAAATTACCGTAATCAGACTGAGTAAATACAAGGAACCTGCCATCCGGTGAAATTCTCGGAAAGGAAACGCTCTTATGGAGTGCCGACGCCTTATAGACACATTCCAATGTATGCAGTTTGGAATGCTCCGCATCAAAATGTATACGGTATAAATCATACCGGATGCTATCCAAAGGCATCCCTTGACGGTATCCTTCTGCACGACAGAAATAAATCTGCTTTCCATCCGGACTCCAGGTCGGAAAAGTCTCCATATACTGTTCACCATAAACCAACGAGTCGGTAAAAGCTTCGTGAGTCTGCACATCATAAACCATCAGGTCGGCAGCCAAATCAGACACCTCTATAGGTTTCCGTCCGGAAGAATGGAAAAACTGCTGTATCTCATTGGCAGAAAAGGCAATATATTTACCGGAAGGATGCCAGGCGGGATAAGTGGCACCATGCGTGTATTCCTCAGGTTTGGGATTAACCTTCTCAATCTCACCATTCAGGGAAATCAAAGTGCCTCCCTGTTTGCCGCGTACATGAACCATCATTGTATCGGGAGAGTTCCGGTTAAACGTATGGCAGTTAATACATTGCTTCCCAAAATCCCTGTTTTCCGCAATGGGAGTCTGCCCATACGTTGTCAGGTCACGCTGATAAATCCCCATCTCGTTCCAAAGCTCATATCCGGGATAAAGCAGACGATACGCCAAAAAAGGATCTATTTCATGAGCAGATATACTATTTTGAATATCGGCATAACGCATCCATCTGCCATGCTGTTTAACCGTGATTCTAAAATATATTTTTTTGCCGGCAGCTTTTTCCAGCAAGGCCTTCCACTTTTTTTCCGGTATGCGGACTACCGGTTCGTCATCCTGAATCAGCATGTAGCGGCTTTCTTCCCCACATCCTATTTCCGTCTGGAAAGCCTCCCCTTCCTCTTGGATTCTAAAGTTAGGAGGAGCGATATTCATAGGGAAAGTTACATCCGTATAATCAGGATAAACCAATGGTAACCGATCACTCATGCTTTCTGCCTGATGATATTGTGTACATCCGGACAGAAAAACAAGTAATGTATAGTAAAGCAGATTCTGTATTCTCATATAATTTTCCATTAATTAGCTATCACCTTATTGCCATAAGGACTGATATAATTCAAATAAAACCAATATGTATTTCCAAACTCCTTCTGCAAAGTGCCCCACTGCTTGCTTTGCACAAGGCCATAATATCGTTTAAACCGATCTTCCGTTGCCGGTCTTATCTTTATCCCTACCTTTGAAAACTCTTCCTCGCCAACACCTAATTTATAAATATAAAGAGCCTCTTCATAAATGCGAGGAAGTTCCGTATAAGAAAAATGCGACATCAATTTCAAGTTATCCACAAAACGAACCACATGGTTACTCAGTAATAAATTACTCATTAAATACTCAAAAGCCATTTTGTTGGTGCTGTCATTCTCACATAAATATTGCAATTCCGGCCCTATATTCAAGACATTGGCAAACCGTGCCGGAGTATCCACCTTTCCATCCAATGCGTTTCTCAGCCCGGGAACCTTCCCCCCATTTACCAATGACTCAAGCTCCAATGCTGCTTCCCGATAAAAAAGAGATTGTTTTAGCTTATTAATAAAGCGTTGTGCCACTAGCGGGCGGTGGTTTACAATGTTATACCGTGCCAAATTTATCAGGTGGGGGGCTGTCTCTCCCCATACCACCATCGACTCAAACTCCCAGCGTTGTGCTTCATTGATATATCCCAACTCCTCATAGAGAATATGTCCGTATTCACTCTCACGACTGTCACTGTTCCATGGGAAATAGAGGCCCTTAACTCCCTGTTTTTGTGGATAATCCAACAAACGATAAGGCAGCTGACCTGTATGATAAAGTGCTAAATGATGAAAATAAGAAATAAGCTGGTTGCTGCGTCCGGTCATTAAATATCCGTTAGTATATTCCAATACTTTCTCCCATTCACCGGATTTGACTAACTGTTCTGTTTTCAACATGATACGTTCGCTGCGATTATAAGAATGGATAAAATGATAAAAGCCATACCCTGTATAACCAGCTAAACAAATAGCGGATAAAACAAAACGTATATATTTATTAGAAATACGAGGTATATTAAAGAAAGGAAAAAGAGAATAGTAATATTGGAGAAGAAACAGTATAACATATAAAAGAAATAATAACAAGAATCCACCTGTTACTACAGACAATGAATGATCTGCACTCATCGTATAAAAGAAAAAAGATAGAGAAGGAATAAGAGATAATTGAAGCAAATCATTCTTTCCACTAAGTATTTTTATAATCCTGTTTACAAACCAATAAATCAAAGTAAGCATTAATGCTAAAATGGCACTTCCCAAACTGGGAATATAAAAGAATTGGATGATAAAATTAGTTAGATAACCTAACCAACCCTCAGACTGGATACATTGGTGAAAATAAAGGTTGGAAAAAAGGAAAAGGTGGTGTTCCTCATGATAGAAAACTATATGTGACAACACCCCTTGATAGCATATGTAGTAGAGGAGAAATAATACTCCCATCAAAATATAGGTCAACCGTTTCATAAGTATATATTAAAAGCAAGTGAGGACATTTATTCTTGCCAATGCCCTCACTTATTTCATTAATCAGATATCATATTAATATCCGGGGTTTTGAGTCAAACCAGGATTCAAATTGATTTCTGCTTGGGGAACAGGATAAATATAATTGTGATCCTGATATTTGCTGCCAGACAACTCAATGTTCTCTCCTTCATACAGAATACAAATTTGTCCACCATCATTCGGATCAGCATCAGGTGATTCCACCAATTTATATTTTAATCCTAAGAATGGAGCATTCAGCACCTCTTTAGCAATTCCCCAACGGCGGATATCCCATTGACGCTTGCCACCTTCGAGTGCAAATTCTACACGCCATTCATTACGGATACGTTGACGAAGCTCATCTTGAGTGCCACAATAAGTAGGTTTACTTGCATCTGAATTTTGAAGAATAGGCATACCTACACGCTTACGAACCTGATTAACCGCATCAAATGCTTCGCTACTCAATCCGTGCAGTTCGTTCATTGCTTCAGCATAAGTAAGCAATACCTCTGCATAACGTATTACAACAGCATCTTTACCCATATCCCAACCTGCAGAACTTGGGTCAATACTTGGATCCAACCATTTCTGTAGATAGTATCCGGTAGCCGTTGCGTCACCATGCTGAGCAATACCTGTCGGATAACAAGATTTCAAAGGAGCAACTTTAATTGTTTCGCCATATAACACTTCTCCGTCATGTAATACATCAACTTCCAAGCGCGGGTCACGATTGGCAAACGGATTCTTTTCATCATAAATCTTAGATTTGCTGATAGGAGCACCTTCAATATCCTCAAAAGCATCAACCAAACTCTGGGTAGGGTTGATACCACCCCATCCTTTTGTCGGAAATGCTTCCCAACCAATCAGATACCAAGAGTTTTCCGCCTCTTTAAACTGTTTTACCAAAATGAATTCTTTACAACCATCAGCTTTCTCCCAAAAGAGTTCTTCATATTTGCCGGTATTATCTTTATCATACAATTCATAAAGTCCTAAGTCCATGACTTTCTTTGAATTATCTGCAGCTATCTGCCAATCACCATAATACAAAGCAGCACGTGCTTTCATGGCCATTGCTGCACCTTTTGTCACACGTCCGTATTCAGAATCCGGCCATTCGGTTGGCAAAAGTTCAATGGCTTTATCAAAATCTTCCATTACTTTTGCATAAACCTCAGCTCTAGGAGCACGAGTAATACCTTCCTGATCTGATAACTCTAACGGTTTCTCAATGTAAGGAACATCACCAAAAGTACGAATCAAATCAAAATATTGGAAAGCGCGGAAGAAATAAGTCTGTCCTAATACTTTGTTTTTTTCGGCCTGATCATAATTAGGTATTTCATCTATTTTACTTAATATCAAATTAGCTTGTCTGATATTTGCATAATTTCCACTCCAAGACATATCCTGAGGGTCGTAAATACCTTTCGATACATTACCGGCAGCCCATTTGATACCATGAACAGCATTATCCGAGTTAATATCATCATCTACATCCCAGTATGGTAATCCCCCATACAAGTCTGAAACAATCATTTCTGCATCATTTGCAGTTTTCCAAAAACTTCCATCCGAGAGTTCCTCCAATGGATAACGATCCAAGTCAACACAGGAGGTAAATCCCAATAAAACAGTTGAAGCAAGGATATATAAATAGTTCTTTTTCATATTTCGTTGATAAGTATTAGAATGAAACTTTAAGTCCTAAAGAAATTTTCTTCACGTTAGAATAAAATGCACCGCGAGTATCGGACGGCGACTCAGGATCTAAGCCGTCTAAGCCTGAGAAGGTCAACAAGTTTTCACCTGATACAAATACTTTCGCTTTTTCAACACCTATTTTAGTTAAAAGGCTCTTAGGTAGGTTGTATCCTAATGAAATGTTCTTTAAACGTACATAAGAAGCATCTTCCAACCAGAATGAAGAAGTAGCAAAGTTAGTTTGTGAACTTCTTGTCAAACGTGGATAGCTCGCATTATGATTTTCGGGTGTCCAACGATCCAAGTGTCTCTTTAGCACCTTACCACTATTATAAAATGCATAAGAAGCCTCACCGGTATAATAAGCATCTACATCAAATGCACCTTGCCATAACATAGATAAATCAAAATCTTTGTAATATACGGCAAGATTCAAACCACCTGTCCAACTTGGGAAATTCTTACCGATAACTGTTTGGTCGGCAGCATCAATTTTACCATTACCGTCTCTATCTACATATTTAATATCTCCCAGTTTTTCACTTCCCAAACGCTTAGGATAGTTCTTCAATTCATCTTCGGTATTGAAATATCCGTTAGCTACATATCCATAGAAAGAACCGATAGGATAACCTTCCAAACGCCAATACTTGCCATTGTCCGGGTCAACACCTTCTGTACCGTTCATGTCAGTAATCTCGTTCTTCACATAAGCCACATTGAAATTAATTGCATAGCTCCAATCTTTGTTGATACTGTTATTATGGAAAATGCTCAAGTCAAAACCGGTATTTTCTACACTACCTGCATTCTGAGCAGGGGCATCCATACCAATCACTCCTTGAATCGGCAAATACAGCAACATATCATTTGTTTTTTTCTTGTATAAAGAAAGTTCAAATCCAACTTTATTATTCAAGAAACCGGCTTCCAATCCCAATTCATAGTTAGTAACCGTAGCCCATTGCAAGTTGGTATTTACGTAACGTGATTCGTAAGCAGTAGAATACAAAGTATTACCAAACATATATTTTCCGTAAGCATAAGTAGCTATAGCCGGATAAATATCATCACTCTTCAACTCTTCATTACCGGTTCTACCCCAACCAAGGCGTAACTTCAAATTGCTTAACCAATCCAAGTTGTCTTTAACGAATGCTTCTTCAGAAACTCTCCATCCTGCAGAGAAAGCAGGGAACACACCCCAACGATTATCTTTAGGGAAGCGAGATGAAGCATCTGTACGAAGATTGGCCTCAAACAAATACTTATTTTCATAATCATACTGGATACGTCCAAAATAAGATTGACGACCTGTATCATAACCACCGTCTTTATTTGTTTGTGATGATGCATCAAGAGTATTCAATGATTCACTCAATTCATCATTACCTCCACCTGTACGTTTGGTTTCTGTATATCTATATGTATAATCAACCTGTTCAAAACCAGCTAAGACACCAATACTATGTTTACCAAAAGTTTTATTATAGTTAACCAATACCTGACTAGTATACCAATTCCAATTGTAATAATTATGTTCACCTTCACGCTTACCAGAGTCAAAGTTTCCATAACTCCAATGTTTCTTGAATTTACGAATGTCTCGGTAATCGTGTCTTAATGAATATACTCCTTTGATACTCAAACCTTCAATAGGAGTAATATTAATATAAGCTGTCGCATTCAATTGTTGGTCAAGCTGACGATAAAGTCCCGTTTTACCTTGCTGTGCAACAGGATTCGCTAAACCTGAATAATTATAATTGCCATCTCCGTCATAAATACTGATTGTTGGGGAAATACGGTTCGCATATTGTAACAAAGAACCGAATCCTTCGTATTCATCATTATTTAAGCCACGATATGCAGAAGCATTCAGACCTACACTTACCCATTTGGCTACTTTTGAATCTATATTTACACGTCCATTATAACGTTCATAGTTCTTTTCCTGCGAAAGGCCATCTTGATACAAGTAACCTAAAGAAGCCATATAGCTAGTATTTTCTGAACCTCCATTGATAGACAAACTATGTTGAGTTTCCATTGCACTACCTTTCATAACTTCATTATACCAATCAGTATTCGGATGACCGATAGGATCTGAGCCATCACGGAATTTCTGAATGTCTTCGTCTGTATACGGAACCACAGCTTTGGGGTTTTCATTAAGTGTTGCTTCATTATATAAGATAGCATAATCTGCAGAGCCCAAGAAATCCAAAGTTGCTGTCGGACTTGACCAAGATACAGTTCCCGAATAACTAACGCGTGCTTTTTGTCCTTTCTTACCCTTTTTAGTGGTAATTACAATAACACCATTGGCGGCCTGCACACCATAAATGGCAGATGAAGCAGCATCTTTCAATACAGAAAGAGATTCAATATCCTGCGGATCAATATTATTCATACTGCCGGGGATACCATCAACAATAACCAACGGACTTGCCGCATTAATTGAATTCTTACCACGAATAGTAATGGTACCTGTCTGTGCACCCGGTGCACCTGAAGTTTGAATAGCAGTTACACCAGGCATTTGTCCTGCCATAGCTGCAGAAACACTGGCAACAGAGCGAGATTCTAGAGCTTCTGCATTGATAGAAGCAACAGAACCAGTCAGGTTTGCCTTTTTCTGCACACCATAACCTACTACAACTACTTCATCCAAAGTTTGACTGTCTTCTTTCAAGACCACATTGATTGGCTGGCCATTAAATTTAATTTCTTGAGTAAGGTAACCTACATAGGAAACCACAAGAGTGCTTCCTTTAGGTACTCCACTTAAGGTAAAATCACCATCGATACCGGTAATAGTACCATTGGTTGTACCTTTTACTACTACGGATGCACCAATTACAGTTTCACCTGTGGCATCCTTTACAATTCCTTTACAGATTCCGGTCTGTTGTTCAATAGCATTTGAACTTGCCATTGCAGGAGCAGAAACAGCGTTCATGCTTCCTGTAGATGCAGCCATAAGGAATAGCAGCATACTGACCGACTTGACTCTCTTTAACATAAAGTATTAATTTAAAGATAATAAATAAGTTACTACCAACGTAGTTCTTCTAGAACTATGTTTTTCAATATGATTTAGATTAATGGCGCAAATATATAATATTTTTAAAAAAGAACAATCATTTTTGAAAATAATCTTTGTTTTTCCGTGTGATTTAACAATCAAACGCTAAAAACATTTAATTAAAGAACGACTCTAAAGAGACTTAACTATTTAGTTGGTAGAATTTTAGTAATATAATGATAATATATAAAACTCTTTTTTACCTACAATATGTATATGAATATCCATGTAAAACCGTTATAAACAGTAATATAATGATAGGGAGATTAATAAAAGCGAATAGATAATCGGTAGAAATCATGTCTTTTTTTCTCATTTATTGTTACTTACAGCATGAATAAACGATGAACTCATTTAATGTTAGTATTGATTATCAATGATTTATAGACAGCGATAGTTCTAGAAGAACTATGGTATATAGTTCTTATTTATTATTCTTTAAATTAATACTTTATGTTGAAGAGAGTCAAGTCGGTCAGTATGCTGCTATTCCTTATGGCTGCATCTACAGGAAGCATGAACGCTGTTTCTGCTCCTGCAATGGCAAGTTCAAATGCTATTGAACAACAGACCGGAATCTGTAAAGGAATTGTAAAGGATGCCACAGGTGAAACTGTAATTGGCGCATCCGTAGTAGTAAAAGGTACAACTAATGGTACTATTACCGGTATCGATGGTGATTTCACCTTAAGTGGAGTACCTAAGGGGAGTACTCTTGTGATTTCTTTTGTGGGCTATGTCACACAAGAAATAAAGTTTAATGGTCAGGCGCTTGACATTGTCTTGAAAGAAGACAGCAAGACTTTGGATGAAGTAGTTGTGGTGGGTTATGGCGTGCAAAAGAAGGTAAACCTGACCGGTTCGGTAACTGCTGTCGGCCCTGAAGAATTGACAACACACGCTAATACTAACCTGTTGGCTACAGTTCAAGGTCAGGTTCCGGGTGTTACCATCATCTCTCGTCCGGGTTCCGATCCAGCAATCAATATGCGCGGCCGCGGTAACTTGGGTACATCGGCTCCGTTGTTTGTTGTCGATGGAGCTATTGCCGATGCCGGTTTCTTTTCCAGCTTGGACCCGAATTCCATTGAAAGCATTTCATTCTTAAAAGATGCGGCTTCATCAGCTATCTATGGTTCGCGTGCTGCATACGGTGTAGTACTGGTAAAGACTAAAGGTGGTAAGGAAGGTAAAGTGAAAGTAAGCTATGACGGAACTGTCAGCTTGAAGTTTGCTACTTATACTCCGAAAGTGTTAGGCTCTGAATGGTATGCCCGTTTGAGTAACGAAGCGGCATTGAATGAAAACCCCAATACGGCATCACTTCCTTATACAGAGGAAGCTATTCAGAAATTCCGTGACGGTAGCGACCCTGATATGTATCCTAATACAAATTGGTATGATTTGGTATTGGATGACCAAGCGGTGATGACCAAACATTCTGTCAGCATCAGTGGTGGTAATAAAGTGAAGTATTATACTTCATTAGGTTATATGTATGATGATAAGTTTACACCGGGATCTAGTTCTAATCGTTATAACTTGATATCAAATCTTTCTTCAGATGTGAACGATTGGCTGTCTTGGCGTTCGAATATCAATTATATCCAAAATACATCGGATACAGAAACCGGTGGTATCGCTTATGTTAATTTGCTGACTATTCCTTCTACTTATGTGGCTCGCCAGAGTAATGGAGAATGGGGTAGTTACGAAGGTGGAAAGCCGGCTGCTTTAGTGAATATGCAGCGCAATCCGTTACGTCAATTGGAAGAAGGCGGATGGAATAAGAGTAAGTCTGAAAATACATTGATAAACTTGGCTGTAGATATCAAACCGATAAAAGGATTGGTGTTAACCGGTGAGATGATTTATAAGGCGTATGATTATAAATATAGAGTCTATGAAGCTAACCGTCCTAAAATCAAGGACTTTGTTACCGGCGCGGAGCTGAATAGTACGAACACAGACTCTAAAATGACTTATGACTGGCAGGAAAACAGCCGTTTGACATACAATGGTTTAGCTAACTATACATGGAGTAATGATATTCACAGTATTGGTGTTTTAGGAGGTATCTCTTATGAACATTACCAGTACCAGAAACAAAAATCCTATCGTAAGAAATTCCCGACTAATGGGATGACTGATATCAATGGCGGTTCCAGTGCTCCCGAAGATATGCATACGGAAGGTGGTACCAATGAAGATAAGTTGATGTCTTATTTCGCACGTGTCAACTATTCTTATAAAGACCGTTATCTGTTTGAGGCTAATCTTCGTGCGGATGCTTCTTCTCGTTTCCACAAAGATAATCGTTGGGGTATCTTCCCTTCATTCTCTGCCGGATGGCGTGTGAACCAAGAGGAGTTTATGAAAGATATTCATTGGATTAACAACTTGAAGATACGTGCTTCTTGGGGACAGTTGGGTAATATCAACAACGTAGGTCAATACGATTATTTCTCAACTTATGAGCAGGGAGACAACTATAACTTTGAAGATACAGTTGTGAATGGTATCATTGAAGCAAAACCGGCAAACGTAGGTTTGGGCTGGGAAACTGTAACTGTTACCAATATCGGTGTGGACTTTGATATCTTTAATGGTTTATTGAGCTTTACCGGTGACTACTATGATAAGCAGACCAAAGATATTTTGATGTCTTATCCGAGCCCTGCTGAAGTAGGTATTCCTTCAAAGTATAAAGTTTCTCAAAATATCGGTAAGGTTAGCAACAAAGGTATTGAAATTGCTATAACGCATAATAATAGAATAGGTGATTTTTCTTATTCTATCGGTGGTAACATTACCAAAAACTGGAATAAAGTAAAGGATTTGGGCGTGAACGATCCGATGATTGAGGATCCATGGATTAAGAAGGTAGGTTACGCTATCGGTACATTCTATGGTTATCGTTCAGACGGCTTGCTTACTCAGGAAGATATCGATAACGGTAATTACATTACAGACGGTAATTCAAAACCCAATGCCGGTGATATTAAATATGTTGACCTTGACGGTGATAAGAAATTGACGGATAAGGATAGGGACTATATCGGCTGTGACGTTCCCGATATTACTTACGGTATCAATTTGAGTATGCAGTACAAAGGATTTGACCTGAGTGTGTTCGGTCAGGGTGTAAGCGGTACTAAAGTTCGTTTCTATCAGGAACAGGCGTGGGCATTCTCCGATTATGCCAGCCCCCGTGAGTATCACTTGAAACGTTGGACTGTAGAAAATCCGAATCCGAATGCAGCTTATCCGCGTATTTACCCGTGTACCAGTGCACATTCTACATTTAATAATAAGTTCTCGGATTTCTGGTTGTTTGATGCAGACTATTTCCGTATCAAGAATATCACATTGGGATATACGTTCCAAAAGAATGTAGTACAGAGTTTGGGTGTAGAAGCACTGAAACTTTATGTAGCGGCAGAAAATCCGTTTACTATCCGTGCCGACCACAGAATGGAAGACTTTGACCCTGAAACAGCTTCAGGCCGTGGTGAAAATACACGAGGCACTACTTCTCTATCATTTGGTGTAAATCTAACTTTCTAATAAAAAGACAAAATGAAGACATATAATAAATTAATCAAAAATATTTTCTTCTGTACTGTTTTGGGAGCAACTGTCTGCAGTTGCGACTTGGATGTGGAGCCTACTTCCAACATTGCTACAGAAACTTTCTGGAAAACAGAAAAAGATGCATGGTATAATTTAAATGCTATTTATGCTAAGTCGATTCCCAGCAGTAATGTTCATGGGGAATCTTATACCGAAGATGTATATTGTCAGTATTCCTGGGAGTCATCAGGACCGACATTCCTTCAGGATGGTTTTAGTCCATTGTATGACTCGGGCTGGAATTTTGAGACGATTCGTAAGCAGAACAACTTTTTGGTAGAGGTTGAGAACTGTGTAATGGACGAAGATTTAAAGAAACGTTTTATTGCCGAAGTGCGTGCAATGCGTGCCTGGACTTATTTAGGAATGACAATTACTTTTGGTAAAGTGCCTTTGATTACGGAAGTATTGCCTTATGATGCTCCTAATGTTCCTCGTGACGAAGCAAGTGTCGTTCGTAAATTCATTTTGGATGAATTAACCGAAGCGGCAGCTGTATTGCCAGCCAAGTATAAAGGTGGTTATCCCAATGAAAAAGGACGTATGACAAAATATGCAGCTTTAGCAGTAAAGGCGAGAGCAGCACTTTATTTCGGAGAATATGCAGTGGCAGAACAGGCTGCTAAAGAGGTTATGGATAATGGAGGCTATTCTTTGTTTAGAATTTCTGAGCTGAGTGATGCACAAAAGAAAGAAGCGGAAGAAATGTCTTTATATATTGATTTTGATAAATATGGCATTGACCGTGATAAGTTTGTTAAAGGTATGTTTAGTTATGAAGCTTTGTGGCATACAGAAAATGCTAATCCAGACAATCCTGAATATATTATGACACATCAATATGTTGCCAATAGTGATCAGGATTGGGTGCGTTATACTGCGATACGTCCGAATCAGTTAGGCGGATGGTCTTCTGTAACACCGACTCAAAATTTTGTAGATTCTTATTGGACAGTCGATGGAAAAGAGGCGGATGTACCTTCTGTGGAAGAACGTGCTGCTGCTTATGCAAAACTTAAAGCTGATGCGGATGCCTATAGTTTGACTTCAGAAGATAAAGATAAAAACATGTCTCAATTTGTAGCATTTACATCGAATCTTATTAAAAGCGGTGAATTGAAAAATTATGAATATATGAAAGAATTCCGTAATCGTGATAGCCGACTGTATGTTTCAGTTTTATTCCCATGCAAGAGTTGGTATGAATCGGATTATGGAACTAATTATGTATACGAATGGGGGAAAGGTGGAAATAATGAATCGAAGACCGGATTTAACTTCCGTAAAATGTCTCCATTGGAAAATGACCCTATTGATGATGGTTTTGGAGAGGCTACCGGTGATTATCCTTGTATTCGTTATGCAGAAATTTTGTTGATATATGCCGAGGCTCATACTCAGACTACCGGATTTGATTCTCAGACTCAAGCGGCACTTAACCAATTGCGTGACCGTTGCGGTATGCCCAATGTTCCAACTAGCCTGAGTAAGGAAGCCGGTCTGGAACTGATTGCAAACGAACGCCGTATTGAGTTGGTTGGTGAAGGATTCCGCAGTGATGATATGTATCGTTATAGTGATGAATATTGGAATAAGCATATTAATAATGTAGATATTACTTCACCTGATGGTGATAAAATTATCACTATGAAGTGGAATTCTCGCATGCATTTGAGACCTATTCCTCAAACTGCAATCGACTTGAATCCGCTTTTGGCTAATGACCAGAATCCAGGTTACTAAAATCCTATAAATCTTTTTATACAATAGGGTTAATTATATAAAGAAGAAAGCCGGCTGAATGATGGAAGATTCAGTCGGCTTTTTTAATTGGTATGGGACTCTTTTTATTGCATGATGAATTTCACTGCAGCCCAATTGTTCTTTTCCCTGTGATGGATAAATTTCATTCCCAGACTTTCCGCTTTTTCCCGGATGGCAGGAATGTCCTGCACATAGAAGCCGCTCATGTAAAGCTCGGAACCGGTATGCATGCAGGCAGCGTACTGAGGCATATCCGCCAATAATATATTGCGGTTGATATTGGCGATAATGACATCAAAAGGTTTGCGTCCCTTCAATAAGGAGGCATCTCCCAATTCTACTGTAATATTATTAATCTGATTAAGAATAATATTGTCTTTGGAATTGTTTACACACCAATCGTCTATGTCAATGGCAGTAACGGGATTGGCGCCACGCATGGAAGCCAGGATAGCAAGAATGGAGGTGCCGCATCCCATATCCAGTACAGACTTGTCTTTTAAGTCGGCATCCAGCAGTTCGCTGATGATGGAACTTGTCGTTTCATGGTGCCCCGTTCCGAAAGCCATTTGGGGATTAATCAATATTTCGTATTCTGTTTTCGGAGTATCCTTGTGGAAAGTGCTGTGAATGCAGCAACGGTCACCGATAACGATAGGTTGGAAGAAATTCTTTTCCCATTCTTCATTCCAGTTTTTATCTTCAGCCTCTTTGACGGTATATTCCACTTTTGCGTCAGGAATGGGAAATTCCGCTACCATTTCCTCCAGTACTTCTTTATTGAACAGAGTTTGCTGGATGTAGGCTTGTACACCGCCTTCACATTCCACAAAACTCTCGAATCCGATATCTCCTGCCAATGCCGATACTACATCATTGATTGTTTCCGTGCAGGGATGGGTATAGAATGTAACTTCAAAATATTTCATACGTCTTTGTTTATTCGATTACTTTGCGGAGTAATGCTTCCATTTCGTTTTTGAAGATTCCGGCTTCGTGCACTTTCACTCCGTCCACATAAAAAGTCGGAACATAGTAATAGTCATATTGGTCGGCTATATCAGGATGTTGTGTTTCCTCTATCATTTCTATTTCTATCGGTTGGAATTCAGGGTATTCTTCTTTCAACTCTTCGATGTAGCGTAATGCCTTTTTGCAAAACGGACATCTTTCCTGATAAAATAATTTCACTGTTTTCATGTGGTTGTCTATTTTAGGTTTATATTTCTTCACATACCGGTATTTCCATTCCTCTATATACCACCACAATCTTATGCAGAGTGGTGGTGCCGACAGCTTTCTTCACGCTGTCCGTATCAGCATAGCGGATGGCGTTGGTAAAGTGGTCATACTCGTCGATGAAAAGATAAATTTTCTGACCGGCACGTTCGCATTCATGATAAAGATAATCCAACTGATTGACGGCTCCCTCTTTCTCGTCCAATTTTTCCTTGATGCCTTGCGGCAAATACGCTGCATATACATCGCAAAAATAGTCGAAACAGATTTTGCAATGCGCATCCAGTCCTTCGCGGTAGTTGCACAACTCACCGTTGATGCCGGAGAAGTTGAGATAAATCACCAGATAGCTGTTGCGATTCTGCGTAGGATGCTTCCCGATATATAAATCACCGAAAAGTTCCTCGAATCTGTCCTTGGTGCGTATGTCGTAATAGTGCTGCAACATATTTATTGTCAGGTTTTTACCGAAGCGGCGCGGACGGATAAAGAAGAAAAAACGGTCCGATTGTTCTATTAAGGGGATAAATGATGTTTTGTCTACGTAATAGTAATCGTCACGGCGGATGACAGCAAAGTTCATCATGCCGTAAGGCAACCGTTTTCTGTTGGGCACTATATATTCTTCCATAATTTGTTCCTTTTTTAAAGAAATATTCCTTTATAAATGGATAGTGACAAAGATAACTTCTTTTCATTACTTTCACAAACAAACCCTTTGTCTTTTTGTTTCGGATGTTTCTTCTCACAATAAAGCTGGATGTAATTATGCTCTCATTTGTGGCATAATTCGCTTATAATAAGTGTGCTATTGATGATGGAAACATAAATGAGTGGGAGTGTGTCCAAACTAAACCGAGCTATCCCATCGTCAGCTGTAGGGGCAGGGTTTGCCTGCCCGAAGACACAAAGCCTGAAGGCACAAAGCAAACTGTTTTCGGGCGAGCGAACCTCGCCCCTACAAACGAAACGACAGCATTATCCACATTTTGACACACCCACATTCTCATCTTGAAAAATAAATTATTCCAACTTGACTACATGGTACAAAGTACCTCTGATACTGGCTCTTTTGGGTACATTCAGCTTATGCAGAATATGTCCGAACCAATTTATCTTATTGATAGGCAGCTTGTCACGCGTGTTCTCTTGGAGGTAATTGAAAATCTCCATGGCAGTCAGCAATTCTCCCTCTTTATCAGCGGTAGCAGAAGAAAAGTTACAATTGAATAAATGCTCCAAAGGCGAAATTTGCTCGAATTTGCTGTTGCTTTGACGCAAAACAGCCTCATCTTCATCATTCAGCCAGTAACGTTACTGCTGATAAAGCAATGGCATGGCTTGTGCATAGAGCTGGCGGTAGTCTATGGTGTTTATTATGTACCTCAACATGGAGAAGATAATGTTCTGGTGTGTGGAGAAGACAGCGTGTGTTTTATTCTTTGTCCTTGTCTGCTTTTCCCTTTCTTTTATTTGTTTACGTACTGTTCTTTTCCTATCTTTGTATGTTTATCATTGCTTGACCACCTTCGTGGTTAAATCTAACTACGAAGGTGGTCAAAGTTAACTACGAAGGTGGTTAAGTCTAACCACGTCCGTGGTTAACAGATATTGAAAGTTCATTAATAAAAGAAGAACAGTATGGCAATACAATTTGATTGGTATGAAAATCCTAAAAACTCTGAGCAGCAAGGAGAAAAGACTATTTTTCATCCGCGTCTCCGGCTGAATGGAAAGGTGAGCACGGCCCAGCTTCGCGCCCGTATACAGAAATATTGTACGTTGACGGAGACGGATGTGGTTGCTGTGCTCGATGCGCTGTCGCATGCCATGGGCGAGGAACTGGCGGAGGGCAAGCAGGTGCATCTGGACGGCATCGGCTTTTTCCGTCCTAACCTGGTGAGCACCGAGCCGGTAACCGAAGAAACGAAGCGCAAAAGTACGAAGGTGAAACTCAAGGGGATTGTCTATCGTCCCGACCAAATATTGATGGATGAAGTGGGAAAGGTAAAGGTACAACGTACTCGGTTCTCTTTCCACTCGAGTAAACTGGCCAATGAGGAAATTGATGCGCTGCTGACAGAATATTTCACGACTCATGATTTTGTGCAGCGGAAGAGCTTCCAACTTCTTTGCGGCATGACGCAAACCACGGCCAACCGCCATTTACGCCGCTTGTGTGAAGAAGGAAAGCTGATAAATGTGGGACTTCCCAAACAACCGGTTTACAAGCCGATAAATGGATATTGTATTGTGAATAAGTAAGTTAAGTGCGTATTGTAAAAAATGAAGGGTGAGAGCATGAGAGTAATGCTCTCACCCTTTATTATGCTCTCATGGCGTGTATCGTGTTCATTGCCAATGAGTTGGAATTGCGGGTGAGAGCATGAGAGTATAAGTGGGTGCAACTTATTATTGTGTTATTTCACGCTTGGCTCCACTGCCTAAGATGACCATTTTCGTGACTTTACGAAAATGATTATCTACGTTGATATTCTGAGACTTGCATGAATCGACGGCACGACCTATCGCTACTATAAAGTTTTCCCAATGGGCATAACCTAAAATAGATTGCAGTTCACGGGCAAACCAAATTTCTATTTGTTCTTCTCCATTGTCGCTTTTGACCTCATGTGTTATGTCATCAAACGTTTTCTTATATTGGCTGATTCTTTGTATATCCATTATATTACTGATTTTAGACGAATAGGAAATTCACCGATATCTGTAGTATCATAATATCGTTCAATTCAAGTCATCTACTACACGTTCATTTATATTATTTATTAGTTTGGGCAGTTCCATTTTCTTCTATAATAGACTATTTAATCAGGTTTTTATGGCTGATTAAAGGTGCGTATAGATGCAAAGATACAAAATACTTCATTCAAGAAGCGGTACCGGCCGGTAATTTTGAAGAAATAGCTTCGTATCCTACTGAATAAAAGTAAAATAGGGAAATCCCTACCAACTAATAGGGATTTTCTTTGTTATGTAGTAAAACCTCGGGCTATCTTTGTACCAGAAAAAAAGGATAAAATAACAAATAAACAAGTAACGAGTATGAAAAAGATTGTATTGGCTTCGCTTATGATGGCGTGCTTGCCTTTTCTGGCAATAGCACAAAGCGTAGAAGACGACCTTTATTTCATCCCGAAGAAGAAAGCCGAAAAGAAGGAAGAGGTTAAGCAGGCGGTAAAGGTAACTGTTCCGCAGAAGCAGAATAATACCACTGTCTATGCTGCTCCCGGCTCTACGGTTGTCGTAAAGGATGTAAAAGGCAATACGCGTGATGTGGATGAGTATAACCGTCGCTATACTTCACGGGATAATACGTTCTCGATGAAGAATGATACTTTATATATCGAGGAAAAACCCTTGAATGAGAGAGGCGAGTGGGTAAATGGTTTCGAAGGTTCTCAGGATGATTATGAATATGCCATGCGTATCGTTCGTTTCAGAAATCCCCGATATGCTATTCCGGTGAGCAGCCCGCTGTATTGGGATGTGGTTTACGGATTGTCTTCTTGGGATTGGAATGTGTACGATGACGGATTGTATGCTTATGCGTTTCCTACTTACACCAACAGATTATGGTGGGATTGGCGCTTTAACTATCCTTACAGACCGAGTTGGGGATTCAGTTGGGGATGGAGCTCACCGTGGTATTACAGCAGTTGGTATCCAAATTACTGGTATGGCGGCTACTGGGGCGGCGGTTATTGGGGACATCATCCTTGGCACAACCATTATTATCCCAGCTACGGTTGGGGCGGCGGCTACTGGGGTGGCGGACATGGATGGTATGGTTCCAATGCTCATCGTCCGAGCATTCATGCCGGCAGATATAACAACAATTATAACTCGTCACGCCCGAACCGTAATAATTACGTAAACAATTATGGTCGCACTAACAGTAACTCTTATGTGGGACGCAGTGAAGGCGGACGTACCGGCGCAAGTAGTTATCGTTCGGTAGGACGCAGCGGTTCCAGCTCGGGAAGAGTGGTTTCCGGTTCGGATAAATCAAATTCAGTCCGCCCGGGAAGAACGGTGTATCGCTCTCGTACCGGAGAAAACATATCAGTCGGTCAGTCGACAGGTGTACGTAATGAGAATACGTATAGCCGTCCGGAGGCAGGAAGAGGTTCTTCCTACAATAGGCCCAGCAGCACTCGCAGCAGTGTTTCAGGCTCGTCTTCTTATCAGAGAAACGCTAACGGTACGGTAGGGCGCGGAGCATATCGCAGCAACAATAGCAACAGCTCCTCTCGCAGTAATTCTTATTCAAGGGGTAATTCTTATTCACGTGAGAATTCGACTTCCCGGGATAATACATCGACCTCCAGAAGTAATTCGTCATACCGCAGCAACAGCTCTTCGTCATCTTCACGCAGCAGCTATTCGAGCGGTGGAAGCAGTGTCTCACGCAGCTCCGGCGGTGGTGGCGGTTCTCGTTCAAGCGGTGGCGGTGGCTCTCGCAGAAGATGAGTTTGAAAATTAAACTAGACAGATGATAGAATTAAATAGACTTGGTATATGAAAAATAAAGTAATACTAACCGCTTGTGCGTTGCTGGCAATGGCAACGGCAAGCGCACAAAATGCATATGATGCCGAGCGGTTGCTCGGTAATGACTTGAACGGAACGGCTCGTTTCGTGGGTATGGGTGGTGCAATGGGTGCCTTGGGCGGAGATATGTCTGTAATGGGTACAAACCCTGCCGGTATTGGTATTTATCGCAGCAATGATGTCGCATTGTCTTTCGGTTTTAATAATACGGCGGCGAAGAGTAACTTTTATGGCATGTCAATGAAGGAAGACCGGACACGCGCTTCTTTTGACCAAATCGGTTTTGTATACAGTAATAAGATAGGTAATAATACCTCTCTGCATTTTGTGAACTTTGGGTTCAACTATCATAAGAGCAAGAATTTTAACCGCTTGTTCTCGATGGGAGGAATATTGGATAACGGTCTCTCGCAGAGTTGGCAATTGGCTGAACTGATGAACGGAGGAATGGCGGGTGTAGGAGTTACCGGTCCTGAATCGTTTCAGGATAAGATTATAAATGTCGATAATCCTTATACAAAGTTTTGGAATAAGTTGCCGGTGTTGGGAGTCTTGGGAGCCCAGACCGGTGTGGTGGACTGGCCGGCCGGTCAGGATAAGGTGATGGGTTGGAACTGTTATAGCAATAACTTCTTCAGCAAGGAGACCGGTGGCATCAATCAATATGATTTCAATGTATCTTTCAATATAGAGGACAGGGTGTATCTGGGTGCTACATTAGGAGTATATGATGTCAGCTATAATCGCTTCTCCTCTTATACGGAAGAATTGAATGATGATTTCGGCAAAGAAAACGGCGGTTATACCTTAGATAATTATTATGCTTTGGACGGAACCGGTATTGACTTGAAACTGGGTGTGATTATCCGTCCCTTCGAAAGTTCGCCTTTCCGTTTTGGCTTTGCCGTGCATACTCCCACATGGTATGATTTGAGAGAGAGCTATGATGCCACTTTATCTTCAAACATTGATTATTACGGCGAGGCATACAATCAGAATCTTGGTGATTTCTTGATTGGACGTGATTATGATTATCTGACTTATGATTATAATCTGACTACACCGTGGAAGTTCAATGTCAGTGCAGGTACTACTGTCGGAGGCCTGGTAGCCGTAGGTGCTGAATATGAATACTCGGATTATTCTTCCAGTAAATTAGAGGACGTGGATGGTTATCCGTTGGGCGACCAGTCAAGTGTGAACGATTACTTGAAAGGTGTTCACAATCTGCGTGTAGGTATGGAAGCACGTATTGTTCCAGAGTTTAGCATTCGTGCCGGATATAACTATACATCGGCTGCTTTTGCCAAGGATTCTTATAATGCGCTGGCTTTGTATAGCACACATACCGATTATAATAATACAGAGTCGAAGAATACGTTTACTTTCGGTTTAGGTTATCGTGGAAGCGTGATATATGCCGATTTAGCCTATAAATATGATATGTATAAGTCTAAGTTCTATCCTTTTGACGATGTGGAACTGAAAGCCGCACAGGTGGATAACTCACGTCATCAACTGTTGTTCACTGTAGGAGCGCGTTTTTAATGGATTTATTGTGAGTCTAATATAATTAAATTAAATGTGAATGTATCAGGAGCGAAGCATTGCTCTTGATACATTTTTTTTGTAGCGGGGATTGTGAGTTAAAGGGAAAAAGCAGTCTGTTACTTGTAACGCAAGAGTTGGGAGTTTACCGGATATATGATTGTTTTCTCGGTATTTGGTTGAAGGAGAATTATTAATATGCCACTATTTATGACTGTATTCTTTCTTTTTCCAGAAGTTGAGTCCGACATATACGCGTAGGGTTCCGAAAGTATTAGTCAGTGAAAAGTCTTCTTTCCGATAATCGTAGGTGTGCATGACCAATGCGGCACCTGCGAAGTATTTACTGTTATTATAGACGATGGAGGCACGGGTAATCAAGTCGAAATTGATATCTTTTATCCAATGGGTACGGGGCTGGGGCGTATCGTCTATCTTTGATTTCTTATAGGCGATGGCGGGAAGGAGTGAAAGGTTGGATACCCAGTTCTTGGCAAAGACCCAGTTATAACCGTAGCCCAGACAAAGGCTGTAATCCGAATATTTCACTTTCTTGAAAAGTAAAGCATTGTGTAACTGTTCCCTCATCTCGGTCGGCAGCTTATCATAATCAAAGGAAATATTATGTTGCGAGTAAGAGAATCCTGCCATTAAAGAGCCGGCGCTTTTCCTCTGGTTGGTAGACTGACTGTAGGCGGCAGGGTAAGAGAAGCGTTTGTAATTGAATATCCAGTAGGCGTTCAAACCCTTGATTTTACTTTGGAAGCTGTTGAAGTCCATATTTTTGACAGGCTCGTTTAATTGGAAACCATTGTATGAGCGTATCTTGAAATCGCTCCCGGTCTTTCTCCAATATAAGTCTACACCAAATTTAGAGCTGTAAAGGTTGAGTGCCATTTCTGTTTTTTTGGCTTTGTTTTTGTGTCCGCCAAAGATGTCTTTTACATCAAAAGAGTATCCCAAGAATATCCACCGCCAACCAAAATAAACTCCTAACTTGAAATTGGCGTTCGGTGAGAAACTTATGCTTTGTTCACCGTTATTGTTGTTGCTGCCCAATCGGTAGTATTCATACCAACTGCTGTGTTCCAACATAAATGCCAGATTATAAAGATTGGGTGAGATGAACGTGGTGTCGATGGCATTGAACTCTTTGCCCACCTTTCTGATTTTGCGGCCGGTGTGACGCACTGTGGTGGCAATGCCGTCTGTCAGATTGACAAGAACGCCTTTATTGTTTTGCACTGTCGTGTCCTTCTCTATCTCTTCTTGTGCGGAAGCACTCAGGATATAAAGAAAGAAACTGAGCAGCAAACAGATTTTTCGGGCGTTTGTCATAAATGTGATATTAAAGTTTATTTAAAATACGATCCATTACCCAGTTTGTGGGAGTAGCACTGATTCCGTCACAGGTACAGATTGCCTTTCCTTGCAGATGCTCTACCACCGCCTTGATAAGAGGGAGTTGTACGTGAGGGGGATTTTCGGGAAGGAATTCTTCACGTCCTCTTTCTGTGTGCAGAGCGATGGGTTCGTAAGTGAAGACTGAGAAACAAATCATTCCCTTGTCGCCGATGATTTCGATGCGGTCTTCTTTGGCTGATTCATGTGCCACAAAGCACCATGAGCCGGAACCGGGCAGACCGGAATCAAATTTGAAACAGGCGCTGATGGTGTCTTCTGCCTGATAAAGACCGCCACGGTTACTTTTATATCCTTCAGCTTCGAGTATGCAGCCGAACATATCTTGTAGCAAGTCTAATTGATGGGGGGCGAGGTCGTAGAAGTAGCCGCCTCCTGCAATGTCTGCCTGTACACGCCAAGGCAGGTTCGTGCTGTTATAATCGAGGTTACGCGGAGGTTGGGCAAAACGGATTTGTATGTTGATTACATTGCCGACTTCTCCGTTCTCTACCATTTGGCGTACTTTCTGAAAGTAGGGAAGATAGCGGCGGTAGTAAGCTACAAAACACGGAACACCAGTTTCTTGCGAAATGCGGTTGATGCGGGCGCAGTCTTCATAACTGGCTGCCATCGGCTTTTCAATATAGACAGGTTTTCCGGCCTTCATTGCCATGATAGCAAAGGTGGCATGGGAAGAGGGGGGCGTGGCGATATAGACGGCATTTACATCTTCATCACCAATGAGTTGCTGCACGTCGGTATACCAACGTGGAATATTGTGTCGTTTGGCATAAGATTCTGCTTTTTCTTTGTTGCGACTCATCACAGCCACTACTTGAGAGCCTTCAATCATAGCGAAGGCGGGTCCACTCTTTTTCTCGGTTACTTCACCGCAACCGATAAAACCCCATTTTACTGTTTCTAGCTTGTTCATTACTATACTATTTTCGTCATTCCTCTTGAAATGACAACAATTCAGATTGCAAATATATTAAGATTTTGCAACTTAATCCGTATAAGAAATCACTTATTATAGTATTTCTTCTGTAGTTCTCTGAATTCGGGGGTCTGTGTGTAAGTGTCGAGCCATGCATTCAAACTGTCCAGCAAGATGGGGGAATGTTTGCTTACTCCCCATGAATAGAATTGGGTGAAGCTGATGGCTGTCTCTATGTCCAGTTGCGGAAAATCATTGATGGAGGCTTGGGCTATGCTTTCGTCGCATACCGTGTAGTCTATATCTCCGTGAGCCACCATTGCCAACAGTTGTTCGGGGCCGTATTTCTCTACTTCTTGAATGTAAATGGTATCTCCGATTTCATTGCTCAGATTATGGATGCGGAGCAGGGCGGGTGAGCCTTTGACCACGTGAAGGGTTTTACGTGCCAGCTCTAATTGGCTGTGGATATACATACTGTCGTTTTCCTGTCCGGGTTTACGTTGTACCAGCACTTGCTTGTTGAGAAGGATGGGGTGGGTGAACAGCAATGAGTCTTTTGATTCGCTGGTCACTATGGTGCTGTTTGCCAGTATGTCGTATTTTCCGGTTAATATGCCTTCCTGTCTTTTTTCGAAACTCATTTCCGGAGTAATTTCAGGCGCCAGTCCTTTGCTGCGGGCAAACGCATTCAATAATTCATAATGAAAACCGCTTACGGTATCTCCGTCGGCAAAATAACTGATGGAATTATATTCTGTTACAGCCCGCAGAACTCCCGATTCGACTATAGCCTGGTAGTCTCGCGGTTCACTCTTCTCTTTCTCTTTTTTGGGGAAAAGGAGGGTATAGAGGGCGACAGCCACAATTCCTATTATGATATATTTCAAATATCTCTTCATCACTGCGGTTAGTCAAAGAAATTCCATGAGAGTCCGAACTTAATCATTTTCGGATTGACCGGATAATGGGGTGCAAGGAAGTATCTTGAACTGCCCGAACCCTGATTGATATGATACATCATTACAAAGAAACGAGTACGTTTCAAGTGCAGATTGGCATAGACATTGATGATAGGATAAGAACCGATTTCAATCTTGTCTTCGGGGTTCTGATTATAGAATTGACCGATGGCAGGAGAATAGTCCGGTGCATAATACTTGGTGAAGTAACGCACATCGGCTCCCAGTTCCAGTTGGAGCACTTTCTTGGCAAGTCCTGTTTTGATATAGAGATTGCCATACATAGATAGTTCGGGCAAAGGCAGGATATCTTGCTTGCTCGATTTCTGATAAGCTACTTCACCGTCCAGATGCAGGATGCCGAATTTAAACTTTTGCTGCAACACAGCACTTAATACCTGAATATTTCCGGTGTATTGCTCTACGGCAGCATTGTTCTTAAAGGAGAGGATTTTGCCTTCACTGTCCTTTACAGGGACACTTGTATTGGCAAGGTAGGTGTAGTTCTTGATATTCTCTACGCCGGCACGCAAAGTCGTTCCCCATTTGTCGAAACTCAATTTTCCTTCCAGTCGGGTACGCATGATTTTGGATAGGTCATCATTATTCCACCAGTAATGCTTGGAATGGAAATGCCTGAAATAGAAGACCGGATTCTGGTTCTTGATAAATGCATTGGCTTCCAGCCGAACGGTGTCGCCAAATAGAGGTATATTCAAATCTCCGTTACCTTCGATATTGAATTGTCCGGCATCTTCACCTGCGATAGCCAGCTCGCCTAAAACATTATAGTGCAGCAGTTTGCCTTGACGCTTGGACAATTGGCCTCCAATGGATAGTACGCTTTCTTTATAATGCTCCAAACGGCGTTCTTTGGGAACATCTGTCGTATCTGTCAGTGTAAAGTTGCGGTATTCGTAACTCATAAAAGCGGTAAGTCCTGCCTTGGCCCATTTGTTGAAGCCTTCGTGCAGTGATATGCCGATGGTATTTTTGATGGAAGAGCGTCGGGTCTTGTCAATAGAGTCATTACCCAAATAATTGTGTTCAAAATATTTCTGATTCTGTTCGTCATCATAAGAGATGTATTTGCGTCCGTTCAGGTCGACTTGCAACGTATGGATGAAGCTGGTGACAGGAACAAATTCCTGGATAATCCTTACAGAATCTTTAGCTACACTGTCCGTCTTTTCTTTGTGAAAGCCAAGGTTGTAGCGCTGGGTCATAAATACATGATAGCTGGTATTATGGTTCCACACTTTATTCAGGTTGGTGGGAATATCATAGGATTTGTATTCCTTTTTTCCTTCCGCCATGTCTAAAGGATTGGTGATATAGCGGTCGTCGGCGATACCGCCGTTCTCAGCCATTTTCAGGTTGTCATTGTTGAAGACAAAATGCATATTGTATTTGTCTCCCCGATAGCTGGCAAACAGTCCCCCATTAAAGAATGCTGTAGACTGGCTGGCGTAGAGACCGCGTCCGTAAAGATAATCGATATAAAAACCGATACCGAATCGCTTGTTGGCATTGATGGCGAAGTAAGACTTGAAACGCTCTTCACCGTTACGGCTGTCGAAAGTCTTGTAATAGCTCAGATTGGTAAAGGGGGAAAGCGTATTGGTAAATATGATGTCTTCCGGACGGAGCACGGTAAGGTCATAAGGGTCGGTAAAAAAGAACTGGCTGGCATCCCGGCGGTCGAAAAAAAGACGTGACAGGCGGGGAGAACCTAAGTTACCCAGATAATTATATTGTCCGGTCATGCCTCCGGTGTCGTTTGTATTTTGGAAAGCGTGCGTCAGGGTATCCACCGGCACGACGGTCACATTACCGAAGCGGCTGTCTATTTTCCATGAATATAGTCCGATGGGAATGGTGTTTGCATCGACTACGGCAGTTGTATCTATGGGGTTTCCATTACGGTCGCGCTGCCCCATGCTTAATCCGCTGGCAGAAGAACCGAAGTTATTATTCAGTGTGTTTTGTGCTTGCAACACCACTTGGCTGCACAAAAACATTAATAGAATGAGTGAGAATATTCTTTTCATAACGCCCGCAAAGATACAATATAAAAATAAAAGGAAGAGCTTTTCCACTGTGGAAAGTTCTTCCTTTTATTATTCGTTTAGAGTTATTTTAACTTACTGAGGCTTAATAATCTCCATTCCGATGTGAATTGCTTCTTCGTTTACGGGGATAAGGTGGTGGTGGCGTTCGGGCAATGTCTTGCGTAACGCTTTCAGTACACTTTCAATGGCTACCACCGGACGCAGTTTCAATAATCCTCCCAAAACAATCATATTGAATGTTTTGGCAATGCCGCGTTCATTGGCTGCATCCATAGCATCGATGCGGTAAATTTGAATGTCTTTGCGGGTCGGCGGTTCAATAATGCCATATCCGTCGTAAATCAGAATACCTCCCGGTTTTACCTTGTTTTCAAACTTAGCCAGTGAAGGCTGGTTCAGTATGATGGCCGTATCATATTGGCTGAGAATGGGAGAGGAGATGCGTTCATCGCTGACGATAACTGTAACGTTGGCGGTTCCTCCTCGTTGTTCGGGGCCGTATGCCGGCATCCAGGTCACTTCCTTGTCTTCCATCAGTCCCGAGTAAGCCAGTATCTTACCCATTGACAATACGCCCTGACCGCCAAATCCTGCTATAATTATTTCCTGTTTCATCACTTCTGTTTTTTTATTCTTTATCTTTCAAATCGCCTAACGGATAGAAGGGGAACATGTGTTCCACCATCCACTCATTGGATGCCTGAGGTGTCATCTTCCAGCCTGAGTTACAGGTGGAAACAATTTCTACCAGATTGGAACCTTTTCCGTTCATCGAGTTCTCGAAAGCTTTGCGGATGGCTTTCTTTGCCTTGCGGATAGCGGCAACTGTATGAACAGCCTGACGGGTGACGTAGGCTGTACCCTCCAGCGTGGCGGCTATTTCGGTCATCTTCAACGGATAACCGTGGATGGTTACGTCGCGGCCGTAAGGACAGGTAGCGGTTTTCATACCGATTAGTGTGGTTGGAGCCATCTGGCCGCCGGTCATACCGTAAATGGCATTATTGATAAAGATGATGGTAATGTTTTCTCCTCTGTTTAGCGCATGGATGGTTTCGGCAGTACCGATACATGCCAAGTCACCGTCACCTTGATAAGTGAATACCAGACGGTCGGGCCATAAACGCTTCACGGCTGTGGCAACGGCAGGTGCACGTCCGTGGGCAGCTTCCTGCCAGTCGATGTCCAGATAGTTATATGCAAATACGGCACATCCCACCGGCGATATGCCGACGGTTTTGTCTTCCATGCCCATTTCTTCGATTACTTCGGCTATCAGCTTATGAACCACACCGTGGCTGCATCCGGGACAGTAGTGCATCGGATTGTCGTTCATCAGCGTTGGTTTTTTGTAAACCAGGTTTTCGGGTTTTATGATTTCTTCTTTTGTCATATTTTCTCCTCCTATCGCTTAACACATGAACCGTAAAAAGAACTCTATCAGCTTGGTAAAGATAGCTGCGGCGCAAACATAGATGAATATTTTAAAGTCACTGACAAAGAAGTAGGTAAGAACGGCTGCCAGTGCCAATACCATAAATATGATATTCAATATGTTTCTAATCAGATTCGTGTTCATACGGTTATTATTTAATAATTTTTTCTTTGAGTGCGGCAACTACTTCATCCGGGTCGGGAACGATACCTCCCAAACGTCCGAAGTATTCGACGGGCACTTTACATTCTACAGCCAGACGGACGTCTTCCACCATTTGTCCGGCATTCAGTTCTACGGTGAGGATACCTTTTACCTGGCGGCTGCGTTCGGCAATTGCTTTAGATGGGAACGGCCACAATGTAATAGGACGGAGCAAGCCGACTTTGATGCCTTCTGCACGTGCTTCCTCCATTGCTTTTTGAGCAATGCGGGCACATGAGCCGAAAGCGACAATTAAATATTCGGCATCGTCGCAATGAATTTCTTCATAGCGCACTTCTTTTTCTTCTATTTCGGCATATTTCTGCTGAAGATGGATGTTGCGCTTTTCCATTTCGGCAGGGTCCAATTCTAATGAAGTCACAATGTTGGGACCGCGATGCTTGAGTCTGCCGAAGGTTGCCCATGGACAACGTGCCATGACTTCTTCGTCAGTGAGGCGCGGACGCTGTTCGGGTAATACCACTTTTTCCATCATTTGTCCGATAACACCATCTGCCAGAATGATGGCAGGATTGCGGTATTTAAATGCCAAATCGAAAGCAAGTCCTACAAAATCAGCCATTTCTTGAACTGATGCCGGTGCGAGGGCTATTAAGCGATAGTCACCGTGTCCTCCACCTTTTACAGTTTGAAAGTAGTCTGCTTGACTGGGCTGGATAGTACCCAGACCGGGACCTCCACGCATGACATTTACAATTAAACAAGGAAGCTCGGCTCCTGCGATGTATGAAATGCCTTCTTGTTTCAAGCTCACACCGGGGCTTGAAGAAGAGGTCATAACCATTTTTCCGCTGGCTGCACCTCCGTATACCATGTTGATAGCTGCTACTTCGCTTTCGGCCTGAAGCACTACCATTCCGGTAGTTTCCCATGGCTTTTCATCGGCAAGAGTTTCCAATATTTCCGATTGGGGGGTGATGGGATAGCCGAAATAACCGTCTACTCCAAAGCGGATGGCGGCATGGGCTATGGCTTCATTTCCCTTCATTAAAACGACTTCTTCTGCCATATGTTTCTTATTTTTTATTGTTGTTTTACTTTATATACACTGATGCATCCATCGGGACACACTGTAGCACAAGACGCGCAGCCGTTGCAAGTATCTTCCAATACTTGTTGAGCAAACGTATATCCTTTCTTATTCACTTCTTTGGCGGTGAGCGATATTACATGTAGCGGACACGCCACCACACAGAGATTGCAGCCTTTGCAACGCTCTGTGTCGACCACAATTGCACCTTTAATTTTTGCCATAGGGGTTAGTTATTATTGATTATACATGTCTTTGTTATAGAAATTAAGAATATCCATCAGCATGGTATGGGCCTGGACTGCCGGACTTTTGGGATTTTGTTCGATGGCTTCCAGATAGTTGTTCAGAGCTTGTTGCCAGTCACCTTTTTTGCGATAGGCATTGCCCAGCAAATAATAGGCTTCATCTTTAGAACCCTGATGGTTTCCGATGAAATTAGTTAGCGCGTCAATCGCTGTATCTGTTTCTCCTTGTTCTATAAGTTTCTTTATGTCTGATAATTGCTCTGCCATTGCTTATGGTAATAATCTTGTTGCATACAAAGATACTCTTTATTTGTAACTAACAGGAAGTTTAAAGTGGAAAAAACGAGCTTTCTGCTAAATTCATTTAAAACTTTATGTCCGCGAGGCAGGTGAAAATGTCCTTTTGTTTTTCCTAATGATTTGATTATGATAGAAATAGTTTCAAATGAAACCATTAAAAATCGGCTCTGTTATTTATTCTTAAAGAGAACAATCGTCCCACGACTGTGAAGGGAATCCTCTCAGGGTCGTGGGACGATAGAGCAGTCGGCACGGTATGTCCGGCTGTTTTTGTTTCGGCGGACTTTATTTTATGATTTCACCAACATACATATTGTATGTTTTCTGTCCGTCGTTGTTTGGATTCATTTTTTTCGCTTCTTCGCCAGTGATGTTCTGTTGCATCAGTTTTTTACACTTGACCACTACGCACGGTTCATTGTTGCCTTGCATGTAGAAAGAAACCGTATAGTTGTCGCTTTGTGACAGAAGCATATTTCCCATTGTTTTCTGTGTGTCAATCAGACAAAACGCTACGTCTTTGCCGAATAGCTTTCCAAATCCGCCCCAACATTCTTTGCCGATTTCGAATTGTTCGTCGTTGCCTGCGGTGATGGTCATACGGACAGAGGCTTGTATTTGTGCATCAACGTTTTGGGCTGTTGGTGCAATTGGAGCAGTCGGTGCAACAGGGGCTGTTGGTGCAACCGGAGCTGTAGGCTGCGTATTGGCAGTGTTGGATTGTGTCACAGTTACGCCCGGAGTAGCCATGGTTACGGCCGGAGTCGGTGCAACGGGAGCCGGCTGTAATCCCAAAGCAATCATTCTGTTGCCTAATGATGACTGGATGGATTTGAACAGTTCATCTTTCAGGTCAATTGTTTTTCTTCTGAATTTGCCGCAAATGGGGGCCAGCTTAGTCTTTGACTTGTTGAGTGCCATATCGTCGGTAATCCATTCTTCGGCAGTATATTTCTCGCCGCCGTCACGAGCTTCATCGTACCAGTAGCGGATACGTGTCATTTCCAAATCGCATTTGCCCGGTTTGCAGGTCATAAGAAATTGGTAATAAATGCGTGTTCTGTCTAATGACAATGCTGAGGAGGTGAATACAAGGTATTCTTCTCCACCGGCTGCTATTGTACCTTCTTCTTTATTGGTATAAAGAACACGTGCGTTGAGTTTGCCATCAGGTTTGAAGTATGTATTGGCCCAGTCAAGCAATGCGTCATACAGTTGTTCTTGCGAGAGGGCAGGAACTTGCATTTCTGTGGTAAAAGAAACTTTTCCATCGACAACGGGAATAGCTCCCGCCAAATATTTCTCATCGGTTTGTGCCTTGGCAAATAGTGGCAGACAGATAAGTACTGAAAGTAGAAACTTCTTCATAGTAATAATATTAATTGTTTTAATAGTAAGCAAAGATAGAAATAAAAAAAAAGAGAAGCTATAAAGCCTCTCTTTTTTTACTTTTATTATTATAGCTTGAAATCTACTTCACAGGTATCTTGTCGATACGTTTCTGATGACGCCCGCCTTCGAAATCGGTTGAGAAGAATTCGTTCATGATTTTGTCTGCCATTTCATGGTCAATGAAACGCCCCGGCATTACCAAAACGTTGGCATCATTATGCTGACGTGCCAGATGAGCAATTTCGGGCATCCAGCACAATGCGGCACGAATGCCCTGATGTTTGTTCAGGGTCATGCTGATACCTTCACCGCTACCGCAGATGGCAATACCCGGATAACATTCTCCGGCTTCGACTGCCAGTGCCAATGGGTGTGCAAAATCAGGGTAGTCACAACTGTCTGTGCTGTGGGTACCAAAATCTTCAAACGGATAGTTCTTGGCTTTCAGCCAAGACTTTACATACTCTTTCAATTCAAATCCGGCGTGGTCGGATGCCAAACCTATTTTTTTCATGCCAGCATTTCTTTTACCTGGTTATACACATTCTGTGCCGTGAAGCCCAGTTTTTCATCCAATACTTTATAAGGAGCAGAGAATCCGAATGATTCCAATCCCCATATTTTGCCATTTGCACCTACCAGACCTTGAAGATTGACGGGCAGGCCGGCTGTCAGACCGAATACTTTGGCATCGGCAGGGATAACACTGTTTTGATATTCTTTGCTCTGATTGCGGAACAGACCTTCTGACGGTACTGAGACAATGCGTACTTTGACACCGTCTTTGCGGAGCAGTTCTGCACCTGCCACTAAAGTGGATACTTCGGAGCCGGAAGCTACAAGAACTACGTCGGGGTCAGCATCCGAACCTGCAACAATGTAAGCACCTTTTTCTACTTGGCTGTAGTTGTTGCCTGCGGGCAGGTTGTTGATATTCTGACGAGAGAAAATCAAAGCAGTCGGAGTAGAGGTGTTCTCCATTGCCAGTTTCCATGCAACGGTGGCTTCTTCTACATCGGCCGGACGGAGTACCAACATGGAGTTGTGTCCTTTGTGGTTCTTCAGTTTTTCCATCAGACGGATTTGTGCTTCTTGTTCTACCGGTTCGTGAGTAGGACCGTCTTCACCTACACGGAAAGCATCGTGTGACCAAATGAACTTAATGGGAAGTTCCATTAGGGCTGCCATACGGATAGCCGGTTTCATGTAGTCTGAGAAGACAAAGAAAGTGGCACATGCAGCGATGATACCACCGTGCAAAACCATACCCAGACAGCAACATGCCATGGTCAGTTCGGATACGCCTGCTTGCAAGAAGGCACCGCTGAAATCACCATAAGTGAATGCATGGGTTTTCTTCAGGAATCCGTCTGTTTTGTCGGAGTTGGACAAATCGGCAGAAGATACAATCATGTTTTCTACTTCGGTAGCCAATACTCCTAGAACAGTTGCTGATGCGGCACGGGTGGCGGCATTGGCTTTCTGTTCGATAGCGTTCCAATCGATTTGGGGAGTCTTACCCGAGAACCAGAAGTTCATTTTGGCTGCCAGTTCGGGGTTTGCCTTTGTCCATTCGGCCTTGTATGCATATCTTTCGGCTACGATTTTTTTCAGTTCTTCTTTGCGTTTAGCATAGAGCTCTTCCACTTCTGTAAAAATCTGAAATGGATTTTCGAGGTCACCACCCAGATTCTTGATGGTGTTGATATATGCGTCGCCACCCAAAGGAGCACCGTGGGTACCGCAGTTGCGTTCATAGCTTGAATTATCCGCTTTGCGTGCGCCTTTTCCCATCACGGTTTTACCGATAATCAATGTCGGTTTGCCGGTTACGGTTTTGGCTTCGGTCAGTGCGGCACGAATGGCATCAGGGTCATTGCCGTCGATAGTCATTACTTTCCAGTGCCATGCTTCGTATTTCTTGGCGACATCTTCGCTGGTAACCGCATTCGTTTCGGTAGAAAGCTGAATGTCGTTTGAATCATAGAACATAATGAGATTATCCAAGCCCAAGTGACCAGCCAAACGACCTGCTCCCTGAGAAATTTCTTCCTGGATACCCCCATCTGAGATGTAAGCATATATAGTCTGATTCATCACGTCTCCCAAACGGGCTTTCAGGAACTTGGCTGCGATGGCTGCACCTACCGCAAATGTATGTCCCTGTCCCAAAGGACCGGATGTGTTCTCAATACCGCGCATGATGTTCACTTCGGGATGGCCCGGAGTGGGGCTTCCCCATTGGCGGAATTCTTTTAGTTCGTCTATGGTGAACTTGCCACTCATTGCTAATACGGAGTAAAGCATCGGTGACATGTGCCCCGGGTCGAGGAAGAAGCGGTCACGACCTTCCCAACACGGATTTTCCGGGTCATATACTAAGAACTCTGAAAAGAGTACGTTTATGAAATCAGCGCCACCCATGGCACCGCCGGGGTGACCGGAATTGGCTTTCTCTACCATCGCTGCGGCTAAAATACGGATATTATCGGCTGCGCGATTCATTAGTTTCTTATCATTCATAGCGTAAAATGTTATTTATGGTGCAAAGATAATTAAATCTTTGATAATGTCATTCCTAACTCTATGAAGAATATTCTATAGAATATATTTTCATCTTTCGGTCTAACAAACTGGTATGGTTTATGGTTTGTTTTATTTATAAAAGTTCCAGCAATTGTTTTTTTACTGTATCTACTCCCGGGAAGCCGGTAAACTTATTTTTGATGCTTCCTTCTTTATCAATAATCATATAAGTGGGCACTCCCTGAATGCTGAATTGTTTGTTGATGTAAGCCCATTGTGCATTGGTGAGGCGATAATGCTCTCCATGAATGTCGGAAATCATGTTTTCCCATGTTTCTTTTGGCGAGTTTTCACCGGCAATGAATAAATATACTATGTCTTTGCCTGCCAATTCTTCTTTCATTGGCTTCATATTTTTCATTGCCATTTGGCAGGGGCCGCACCAGGTTGCCCAGAAATCTACCAGCACGACTTTTCCTCTGAACTTGGAGATGATGGATGCGAATAAATCTTCATTTGCTACCTCACCGGTTTCGTTGACGGTGAACCCTGTTTTCTTTTTGTTGGCTTCAATCGTTTCTATCAGCTTATTGTTCATCGAAGTCAGTTTTTCCAGATAGTAAGGGTTTTCCATCTGGCGAATTTCCTGAAAATCGGTTTCTGTCAACGGTCGGAAGTCGGTGATTTTTTCGGCATATTTCATTGCTTTGCGTATATCAAAGAAAAATCCTTTATCAGTACCCATATAGTTGGTCACTACTTTCATGCCGGCTTCTTGTACTTTCTTGCTGTATTCCATGAACAGCGGGTCATATTTCTTTCTCAAATCCTGCATCTTTTCGGCTAATGCTTTGGCACTTTTTCCTGCATCAATACTGTCTTTATATGCTTTGATGACTGCTGCATCTTCGGCCGAAGTCCGGTCTGACGAACTAACATAGCTGAATATGTCTTTCATATTGCCGTCCAATGGAACGCGTATTTCATAGCCTAAATATTTTAGCATTCTGGAATAGCCGTTGCAGTAAAGCATCTCATTGCTGTTCATTGCTCCTATGGTTCTTATATAGTCATAATAGTCGGCTGGCAAATCGGGGGCCTTATAGCTCTTGTATGCTTCTCTTTCGGGTAGCCCACTATAATATATATGTGCATTCATCAAATTTGAGTCGATGCTGTTAAGTGCTGCGATGCATTGGTATTTATTGTCTATCAGTAACAGTTGACGGGATGCATTGTCCAGTTCTTTAGCGTTTTGTATGGTTGAATTTCTGTCTTGGTATTTATTCAGGCAATAGGCTTTATATTCTTCCGCCGACATATTATATACATCTTTCAGAAAATCTTTTCCTTTCCATTCGGTTGCCCATTTGCTGTTCAGGGTTTTGTTGAGTTGCGCCATTGTACCTGAGAAATACAGCTTTTCTCCTTCCTGTTGGTTTTGTTTCAGCAATTTGCTTTGCGAACGGCTGATTTCCCGTAAGTTAATGACAACTTTTGTTTCTTCTCCGGGAGCCACAAATAGTGTGCTTATTTTCTCCCTTCCCATCACTAAATCAAGGCTGGTCGGAGCGGAGAGATCGATTACTGTACAGAAGCTGCCGTCTTCTTTGATTTCGATGGGTATTTCGCTTTCATTACCGGTCAATAACTCACAAAGGTAGGCATTCAAGTTGAGTTGATAGTTTGGTTTATAGTCCAGAAGTTTTCCACTTAGTGTAGCCTTTCCCATTGTCAATTGAGGAGTGGGTAATGTTTCTATAGCGTTCGTTTTTTGTGTTACCTCTTCCGGCAACACTAATTCAGGCAATTTCCCATTTAAAGGAATGCCCCATACTTTGTAGCAATCTTCGCAGTCACTTTCTATAAAGTCTATGGTCTTTACGGTAGCCGGCAGGGTAGGGAATATCAGACTGAAAGTAGCCTCACCGCTGTCGGGCATCCAGAATTCTTTGTCGAGGGTAATGCCGTTGCCCGACCGGATGGGAAATTTTTCACCGTTATCAGCCAGCAGATAACTTTCTCCACTGATTCGAATCCAGTAGTGAGGACGATAATAGGCTTTGATGTCCAGAACGGTAGCGGTGTCAGAGAGGGTGATTTGGTTGATTTCTACTGTAGATGTGTTACGGGCGATGAACGGAGGCTGGTTCACTTTACGTTCTTGGGCTTGTATGGAGCATAAGGTTCCCAGAGCTAACAATAATGTGCATAATGTTTTCATGATATAGTTTTGTTTTAGAAAAAAGCCGCCATTAATTTTCATTGTTCAATGGCGGCTAATTTAAGTTTATTTTGACTTTTGTGTCAAGTTCACATATCCGTGAATTTAGATTAATTTACGAGAACCGTCGCTGATAACTACATCGTAAACTTTCGGGCTGCGACCGAATTTTTCTTTGAATCTTTCTTTTGCGGTAGTGATGAATGTTTCATAAAGTTCATTCTTCACTAAGTTGATAGTACATCCGCCAAAGCCACCGCCCATCACACGTGAGCCGGTAACACCGCAATCGAATGCGATATCATTTAAGAAGTCAAGTTCTTCGCAGCTAACTTCATATAATTTGCTCATGCCATTGTGTGTTTCGTACATTTTCTGGCCGACAGTTTCGTAATCACCTCTTTCCAATGCGTCACAAACATCAAGTACACGTTGGATTTCTTCGATTACATATTCTGCACGCATGTAGTCTTCTTCGCTGATGTCAGCTTTAGCTTCCTGCAACATTTCCATTGTACAGTCACGCAAGAATTCTACGTGCGGATGCTTCTTTTGGATAGCAGCAACAGCTGCTTCACAGCTTTGACGGCGTTTGTTGTATGCAGATGATGCCAATTCGTGTTTGACTACAGAGTCTACCAATACCAAACGGTATCCTTCCGGCTTGAATGGGAAATATTGGTATTCCAATGAACGGCAATCCAAACGAATTAAACTGCCTGCTTTACCGAATACAGAAGCAAACTGGTCCATGATACCGCAGTTTACACCACAATAATTATGTTCAGTTGCCTGACCTATTTTAGCCAATTCGAATTTATCTATTTTGTTGTCGCCAAACAAATCATTGATGGCAAAAGCATAGGTACTTTCCAATGCAGCTGATGAAGACATACCGGCACCCAAGGGCACATCACCCGCAAATGCAGTATCAAAGCCTTTTACGTTTACGCCACGCTTAATCATTTCACGGCAAACTCCGAAGATATATCTTGCCCAACTAGCTTTAGGGGCATCTTCTTCGTTTAAACCGAATTCTACATAGTCTTTCAGGTCGATAGAGTAAGCGCGTACTTTATCTGTTCCGTTAGGTTTGATTTCAGCAATCATGCCTTTATCTACAGCACCCGGAAATACGAAACCACCGTTATAATCGGTATGTTCACCAATGAGGTTGATACGGCCGGGTGAAGCATATACTGAACCTGTTGTGCCATCAAAATGCTTGATGAAGCGACTTCTTACATATTCTATGTCCATGATAATTCTATAATTTAAAGGTTAATATATCGCATTTATTATTATTCTGCTTCTCTTCTTGTAACCTTGCTGCCGATAAGAGCGTAGAACAGCAGGTAGACAGCGCAAGCTACTACACACCAGAAGCTCTGAATATAGCCTACGAGGTCGGCAACGGTGGCTTGGATAAACATCATCACAGCACAACCGAATACCATTGTCATAAAGATACCGGAAGCGATGGCTGTGTACTTGCCAAGACCTTCAACTGCCATATTGAAAATAGCTCCCCACATTACTGAAGTACAAAGACCTACCAGTAGGAATGAGAAGATGCCCAGAGGAATTTCTTCCCAAATAATTTGGAGGGTACCCCAATTCACACCGGGGAAAGCTACTTTGATGGAAGGTGCAAACATACCGAATAAAACAAGAATGATAGTAGCTGATGATACAACGGTAATCATGGTACGGCTTGATACTTTTTCACCGATGCTGGCGCCTACGAAGCGGCCAATCAGCATCATGAACCAATAAACTGCCACAATCATACCTACCGTACTGGCGGGGAGTCCGTAGTCACTAATAAGGTACTGTTGTACAAAGTTAGGTACACCTACTTCGATACCCATATATACGAAAATACCCAAAGTACCCAGTGCAAAGTGACGGTAGCTCATTGCGCCTTTGATAAGGTCGAGCTGCACGGGAGCTTGTTTGGGTTCTTCAATTTTAGTAAATGAGATAACGATGAAAGCCACTACAAAAATAGCAAGTGCAATCATCAAGGCAGGTGTTGCATCAGAAATCTTGGCTTTTGCAGCATCACCGATGAGGGCACCCATCAGGATATAACAAGCTACAGCTGCGGTAGAATTGAATACACCACCAATCTGAATCAGCTGGTTACCGCTGTTACCACCACCTCCAAGGAGATTCAGCATAGGGTTAACCACGCAGTTAAGGATACACATACACAGACCGGCGATGAAAGCACCAATCAGGTAAACAGTAAATACGAGACCGAGATTATTGTCCACATCCATCAGACCGCTAATCCATTGGATAAGGATACCTATACTACCTACGACAAGACCGATAAGAGCTGTTCTCTTATAGCCATACTTGGAGATAAGCATACCGGCGGGGATACCCATTACGAGGTAAGCGATAAAGTTACCATAGTTACCAATCTGTGCAAGCACATTCGAAATTGGTCCCTGGTTTTTGATAATTGTTGCCATAGGTGTACACAAGTTAGTCACGAAGGCAATCATTGCAAAAAGGGCAATCATGATGATGATAGCACCCCATTGTTTTGTTTTTTGAGCCATTGTTAGATCGTTCTTTATGTTTATTTTTAAAATTGTTTTTGCTTATTTTTCTACGCCGAATTTATAGACGGTTATCTGTGTATATGCCTCTCCCGGTTTTAATACACAAGAAGGGAAATGGCCTTTATTCGGAGTGTCAGGGAAGTGCTGTGCTTCAAAGCAGATAGCGCTTCTGGCAGGGAAAGTAGCTCCGTGAGCTCCTTCAAAACCATTGTGCCAGTTGGCGGTATAGACTTGAACACCCGGTTCGGTGGTGTAAACTTCCATGCTACGTCCGCTTTCGGGTTCAACACATTTGGCGGCAAAGCTAAGCGTTCCTTGTTCGCGTTTATTGAGTACGTAGCAATGGTCATAGCCGGCACCAAACTCTAATTGTTCGAATTTATCATTAATGCGGCTACCCACGGCATGAGGAGTGCGGAAATCCATCGGTGTACCTTCTACTTTGGCTATCTCGCCGGTAGGAATAGATACATTATTCATAGGAGTATAAAAGTCTGCATTAATGGTTACGATGTTGTTTTCAACACTTGCCGTAGGATTGGCAATACCTGAAAGGCTGAAAAAGCCGTGGTGAGTGAGATTGACTAACGTTGTTTTATCTGTTACTGCTGAGTAGGTTATGATGAATTCATTCTGGTTACTCAGTGTATAAACTACAGTTACATCCAGATTTCCGGGGAAGCCTTCTTCGCCATCTGCAGATAAATAATGTAGCTTTAAACTTTGCGGAGTGACTTGTTCTGCGTCCCAAACACGTGCGTGGAAACCGGTTGGTCCGCCGTGTAGTGAGTTTGGCCCGTTATTGATTGTCAGTGAGTATTCCTGACCCTCTAAAAGGAATTTCCCGTTTGCGATACGATTTCCATAACGTCCTACCAATGTACTCAGAAAAGGTTCGTGACTGTTGATTACGTGGTCTATACTATCATGCCCTTGGATGACATTAGCAAATTTACCGTTTCTATCGGGAGCCATAATTGCCAAGACAGCACCACCATAATTGGTGACAGCTATTTCAACTCCATTTTCATTTTTTAGTATGAAAAGGTCTGTTTGTTTCCCATCTACTGTTTTTTGAAAGTCGGCCCGTTTCAGACCGCACAAATTCTCATCGGAAGTTGATGTGTTTATCATATTATTGAAAATCTTTTTATAGTAAGTATAAAACTATTGCAAATAAAAAGATTTTCTTCGGTATTCCCAAACTTTTTGTGGAAAAGTGAACTCGCTAAACGTGAAATTTTAATAAATCAGCTACGATAAAGCTGCTTCCGCCAACAAAAATGAAGTCATTTTCGCAAGAATGTTGTTTTGCTGCTTCTACTGCTGCTTTTACGTTGGGATAAGTCCGGCCTTGTAAACCAGCTTGTTGTGCCAATTCCTGTAAGTCATTTTCCGGCAGGGCTCGGTGTACACTGGCATGGGTGAAATAATAAATGGCATCTTTGGGTAGCATACTGAGCACTCCGCTGATATCTTTGTCATTTACCATGCCTATCACGACATGCAAGCGATCATATTTTTGATGTCTCAATTGTTCTACGATGTAGGAAATGCCTCCGACATTGTGTCCGGTGTCGCATACCAATGCAGGATGTTCTTCTAACTTCTGCCAACGTCCCATCAGGCCTGTCAGTTTTGAGACATGGGCGAATCCTTCGCGTACATTCTCTTCGCTGAAGTGGTAGCCTATTTCTTTTAATTGGCGAATGGAGGAGAGCAGTGTGTTCGTGTTTTTAAGTTGGCACAGTCCTCCCAATTCCCCTTTTAAATCAGTGTAGTCGGCTGTCTGATAAATTCGTTCGCCTGTTTCGTTCACAGAGGAACTTTGTAAGAGATGTTCTTCTTCGGCAAATAGGATAGGGGCATGAACTTTCCGTGCGCGTTCAATAAAGACCGGTTTGGTCTCGGGAGTAGTTTCGCCAATGACGACTGGTGTGTTTTCTTTGATGATACCGGCTTTCTCTCCGGCAATCTTTGCCAGTGTATTACCGAGAAACTGTACGTGGTCAAAACTGATGTTGGTAATGAGACAGAGGTCGGGATGAATAATATTGGTGCAGTCCAAGCGTCCGCCCAGTCCCACTTCAATAATAGCTACATCTACTTGTTGGGTAGCAAAATAATGGAAAGCCATAGCGGTGGTAAGTTCAAAGAAAGAGGGGTGGAGCGGCTCGAAGAAGGCACGGTGCTTTTTAACAAAATCAATTACAAACTCTTGAGAAACCGGAGTTCCATTGATGCGGATTCGTTCGCGAAAGTCGATGAGGTGAGGAGAAGTATAGAGTCCTGTTTTATATCCTGCAGATTGTAGGATTGCGGCTAATGTGTGTGAACATGAACCTTTTCCATTGGTGCCGGCTACATGGATGGTACGAAATTTGCGATGAGGATGTTCGAAATATTCATCTAAAAGACAAGTGTTTTCTAATCCTTCTTTATAGGCATCCTTTCCTATATGTTGGAAAAGGGGGGCACTATTATATAAATAATCCAGTGTTTCTTCGTAAGTCATAATCGTAAAAGTTGTTATCCGTTATGATGGCGTGTGACAAAAATGGTCGGATATAAGGGTAAAATACACTTCCATCCACCGTAAAGATGCAAGTATCGTATCTTTATGGTGGATGAAAGTGTTATCTTAGTCATGGCCCGACGGCTATAAAGCAGTTAATCAAAGAAGTTCTTGAATTTCTTGAATATCTTCTCCTTAATGCTCAGGTTCGGTTTGAAGTTGTCAGATTCCTGCATCTTCTCCATGATTTGCTTTTCTTCTTTGTTCATTGTTTCGGGTACGTATACACTGACATTGACCAACAAATCACCGGTGCCTGTGCTATATCCATAGCTGTTTACATTTGGCAATCCTTTACCTCGCAAGCGTAGCACTTTGCCCGGTTGGGTTCCTGCTTCAATCTTTACTTTTACTTTACTGTCGATAGTCGGGATTTCCACAGTTCCGCCCAAGGCAGCTGTAGGGATACTTAATAGCAAGTTGTATATCAAATCATTTTCATCACGAATTAGGTCGGGATGAGATTCTTCTTCAATGACAACAAGCAAATCACCCGGTACTCCGTTGTGTTTTCCGGCATTACCTTTTCCGTTTACTGTCAGTTGCATACCTTCGGCTACTCCGGCAGGGATTTTTACTTCCACCACTTCTTCGCCATATACGATGCCCTCACCCGAACAAACCTTACATTTGTTTTTGATGATTTTACCTTCACCGTTACATTGGGGGCATACACTTTGCGATTGCACCATTCCGAAGATACTTTGTTGGGTGCGTGTCACACTGCCTGTTCCGTGACAAGTAGGACACGTTTCCGTACCTCCTTCTCCTTCGGCACCTGAGCCGTGGCAGTGATCACATGCCACATATTTTTTTAATTTGAATTTCTTTTCTACTCCCGTAGAAATTTCTTTCAAGCTCAGTTTGACCTTGACACGTAAGTCCGAACCACGGTATTTTCGTTGAGAGGCACGTCCGCCTCCACCGAAACCGCTGAAGCCTCCGAAACCTCCACCACGTCCGCCGAATATATCGCCGAACATAGAGAAAATATCGTCCATAGACATACCTTGCCCGAATCCTTCGAAACCGCCACCGGCAGCTCCACTCATGCCTGCATGTCCGAACTGGTCGTAACGGGCGCGCTTGTCAGGGTTGCTCAGTACATCGTATGCTTCGGCAGCTTCTTTGAATTTCTCTTCCGCTTCTTTATCTCCCGGATTTTTATCAGGATGATATTGTATCGCTTTCTTGCGGTATGCTTTCTTTATAACATCAATAGTGGCTGTCTTGTCCACTTCCAGAACTTCGTAATAGTCTCTTTTTGCCATGTTGTTTTATGATACTATTTTATTGAGCCACTACTACCTTGGCGTGGCGGATTACTTTGTCATTCAGCTTATAGCCTGTCTGAACGCAGTCCAGGATTTTTCCTTTTTGTTCTTCAGACGGCGCAGGAACTAATGCGATGGCTTCGTGATAATCGGTATCAAAATCTTTGCCGTCAGTTTCTATTTTCTGAAGTCCTTCCTGATTCAATACCTTTAAGAATTTATTGTAAATCAGTTCGATGCCTTCGCGCATTGCTTTTACGTCGTCCGAGGTTTCTGAAGTTTTCACGGCACGTTCCAAATCATCCAGAATAGGCAGAATGGCGGAGATTGTTTTTTCACCTCCGTTTTTAATTAACTCCGCTTTTTCCTTCATGGTACGTTTGCGGTAATTGTCGAACTCGGCAGAAAGACGTAAATACTTGTCATGCTGCTCTTCTATGGTCTTTTGAGCGTCAGCCAAATCCTTGTTCACCTTCTCTTCAGCAGATAATTCTTCTGCTGCTTCCTTTTGAGTCTCTTCGTCAAGAACAGCTTCTTCTGCCTTTTCTTGGTTTCTCAAAACTTCCTCATCCTGAGGTTGGTTCTTCTCTGTTGGGTTCATATTCTTATTAAACTTTTTGTTTTTCTTATTCTTACTCATAATCAGTCAGGGGTTTTAGGTTAATTTATTGCTAACAAATTTCGTGCCTACTTGTTTCCCCGACTCAAATATTTTGCAAAAGTAGGGAAAATATGTCACACTGGCATACTTTTCTGAATTAAAATGCCTACCTTTGCACTTTCAAAAATCGAAATAACATATAAATAAGGTATATAAGGATGATTACAGTTTCAAACTTAGCCATTCAATTTGGTAAAAGAGTATTGTATAATGATGTGAATATGAAGTTCACCAACGGCAATATTTACGGAGTAATCGGTGCAAACGGTGCCGGAAAATCGACTTTTCTGAAAGCAATTTCAGGCGAGTTGGAGCCGACTAAAGGGTCTGTGATATTGGGGCCGGGCGAACGCCTGTCCGTATTGAGCCAGGACCATTTTAAATTTGATGAATATACCGTGATGGACACGGTTATGATGGGACATACAGTGTTATGGGATATTATGAAGCAGCGTGAAGAACTGTATGCCAAGACCGATTTTACGGATGAGGATGGCTTGAAAGTATCTGAACTGGAAGAAAAGTTTGCTGAGTTGGACGGTTGGAATGCCGAGAGTGATGCAGCTATGCTGCTGAGTGGACTTGGCATCAAGGAGGATAAGCATTATATGAAGATGGGTGATTTGAGCGGTAAAGAAAAGGTGCGTGTCATGTTGGCACAAGCTCTTTACGGAAACCCGGACAACTTGTTGCTTGATGAGCCGACCAATGACTTGGATATGGAAACGGTAACATGGTTGGAAGAATATCTTTCCAATTTTGAGCACACTGTATTGGTTGTGAGTCATGACCGACACTTCCTTGACTCTGTTTGTACACATACGGTTGATATTGATTTTGGTAAGGTGAATCTGTTTGCCGGAAACTATAGCTTCTGGTATGAGTCCAGTCAGTTGGCACTTCGTCAGCAGCAGAACCAAAAGGCAAAAGCTGAAGAGAAGAAAAAGGAATTGGAAGAGTTTATCCGTCGTTTTAGTGCGAATGTGGCCAAGAGTAAACAGACTACCAGTCGCAAGAAAATGTTGGAGAAACTGAATGTAGAAGAAATTAAACCGTCTTCTCGTAAATATCCGGGTATTATCTTTACTCCCGACCGTGAACCGGGAAACCAAATTCTTGAAGTATCGGGTTTGCGTGCCGAGACAGAAGATGGAGTGGTCTTGTTTAATGATGTGAACTTTAATGTTGAAAAAGGGGATAAGATTGTATTCTTGAGCCGTGACCCTCGTGCCATGACTGCTCTTTTTGAAATTATTAACGGAAATCGTAAGCCGCAAGCCGGTAAATTCGACTGGGGAGTAACAATAACCACCGCTTATTTGCCGTTGGATAATACTGATTTCTTTGAATGCGACTTGAATCTGGTAGACTGGTTAAGCCAGTTTGGTGAAGGAAATGAAGTCTATATGAAAGGTTTCTTGGGGCGTATGTTGTTCTCGGGTGAAGAAGTGCTGAAAAAAGTAAATGTTCTTTCGGGAGGCGAGAAGATGCGTTGTATGATTGCCCGTATGCAGTTGCGCAATGCCAACTGTCTGATTCTTGATACACCGACCAACCACTTGGACTTGGAGTCTATTCAGGCTTTCAATAATAACTTGAAGAGTTATAAGGGAAATATATTATTCGCTTCTCATGACCATGAATTCATCGAAACGGTTGCTAACCGTATCATTGAATTAACTCCGAATGGCATTATCGACAAGATGATGGAATATGATGAATATATCACTTCGGATCATATTAAGGAAATGCGTGCACGTATGTATGGAGCATAGTATGTTTCTAGGATAATCATTTTCAAGATAAAGAGATAGGCTGCTGTTTTCATCAGCATGGAGATGTGTCGAAACTCTCCTTTTATCGAAATCACCCTCGCTACAACTATCTGTGGCGAGGGTGATTCTTTATCCGCTTTTTGATTAGCCGTCAAGATTTGCTTTTATTCTTCCATGTTTCGGCATATTCGTTCAGGATTCTGCGAATACTCAGTCCTATCTTGATGTAATCTTTCTCATTGAGATTAGCTAAAGAGACTCGTACGCTCCATTCAGGTCCGTCAAAACCTCCTCCGTTCAACACCACCAATCCGGTTTCTGTTGCCAGACGGAAGACCACATTTAGTGGATTATATGTCGACTTCAGATAATTGACAAAGTCATCGCCATAGAATTTCTTTGCCCATACCAGCATATCTATTTCTGAATAATATCCGGCGCGAAGCGGGTCATCGGGTAAAATAAATCCAGTATTATCCCATAATGCTTTCAGTCGGCTATGAATCAGATGAAGCATGGCGTGACGATATTTATCCTCTTTGTCGAGCAATGAGAAAGCAGCAAACAATGACATTTGCATCTGCTGTGGAAGTGACAGTCCGGCAGTATGGTTAAGAGCAACCTGTCGGCTGTCGGCCACCATGCGGTCAATGAATTTCATCTTTTCCACGTCTGTTGTCAAAGAACCGTATCGCTTGGCAAGCTCGCTTTTACGTTTGCGGGGCAAAGCGGCAATTAGTTTGTCGAATACATTATTCTCGTGGACGGCATTGACGGCTATACGCCATCCGGTGGCTCCGAAATATTTCGAGAATGAATATACGCAGATGGTATTGAACGGTAAATCTGCCAGCAGGCTTCTAAATCCGGGAACGAAAGTACCGTAGACATCATCTGTTACTATCATCAAGTTCGGATTCCAACGATTTACTACATCTTTGATGGCATCTACACATTCCTTGTTCAGTTCATAGCTGGGCGGATTGCTCGGGTTGATTACAAACAGGGCTTTGTACTTCGGGTCGCGCAACTTGTTGATATCCTCTACTTTGTACTGCCAAGTGTGCAGGCCGTTCTCGTCCATCGTGTCGGCACTGATATTCAGTACATCATAATCGTAACGCGCCAATTCGGGTATTTCGATGTACGGAGTAAAGGCAGGAACCATCAAGGCGATACTGTCTCCACGGTGTAGCAGGAAGTTTTCTTCCAGTGAATCGAATACATAGCACATGCCTGCCGTACCGCCTTCGGTGGCAAAAAGATCAAAGTTGCCTTGCGGGGGACGTCCGTCACACATTTCCCGGTTCAGGTAGTCGCGTACAAGTATCTCTGTATACTTCAAGATACGGTCAGGCATTGGATATTGGTCGCCTGCCATACTGTCGGCCCACTCATGTACTAATGAATCAGGGTCGACGGCATGTTCCATCAACATATAATTATAAGTACGCTTCAGCAGGTCAATTCCCGGTTCGCCTTCATGGGTCTTCAGCCACAGTTCAAACCGTTGGGCGATACCTTCTTTTTGAGGAATACCGGCTATTCCTTCCGGCATATCCATGACACGTCGAGATTCTGCAATAGCGAAAGACCCCAAGGTGAAGAAGGCTTCACGAGCTTCGGTAGCAATCCAGTTGGGATTTCCTCTTCCCGCATTCAGCATGACGTGCGCCATCTTCTTTACACTTTCATCTGCCATTTCTATCAAACGGTTCTTGAGCTCAAAGGGACTAATCTTTTCCAGATTCTTGTCCATTTTCGCTACACTGCTCTTATCGCTTAAATATTCCATAATGTTATAAGGTTTAGGTGATTATACTAATAAAACAATGACTACTCCCCAAATAATGAGAAGGGTATTTCCCACAGCGTAAGTCACTGTATAGCCAAGTGATGGGGTTTCACTACCCACAGCCTCCTGAATAGCTCCCAGTGCAGCAGTGGTAGTTCGTGCTCCGGCTGTACATCCCAATGCCAGTGCAGGGTGGAAGTGAAATACATATCTGGCCAATATCAGTCCCAACAGCAGAGGCAATGAGGTGGCAAGAACACCGATGACAAAAAGCATCGGTCCCACTTCTTTTAATCCTTGAATGAAGCTGGGCCCTGCAGAGATTCCCACTACAGCTATAAACATATTCAGTCCTACATTATTTAACACCCATAGAGAGGATTCGGGTATTTGTCCGAATGTGGGGCGTTTACTGCGTAACCATCCGAATACCAAACCTGCAATCAGTGCTCCTCCGCTGGTGCTAAGGCTGATGGGGACTCCGCCTATATGAATGGCTAAGGCACCGATGATACCTCCTATTAAGATGCCGATGCCGACAAATACCATATCGGTAGCATTGGTCGGGCGGTCGATATATCCTAATTGCTTGGCAGCTGTCTCTACTTCTTTCTTCAATCCAACCAATTCTAATGTATCACCCGAATCGATTACCGTTTGAGCAAATACGGGAATATCGATGCCTGCACGTTTGATGCGTCTTACACTTACTCCGTGCATGAAAGGTTGTTTGCGGATGAATTCAAGTTTACGGTTGGCATACGGCTTTTTATGTATCATGACCGGCAATACCTCTACAGGAAAATCAAGTAACTGGGGATCTATTATTTCTTCGCCAATCCAATCTTCTTCGCCTATAGCAAATTCACGGCGTCCGCTTAATACTACTTCGTCACCTTTTTGTAATAATTGTCCTGGCAGAATTTCGTTGATGATAGTATGATTATGTCTCATCCTTTCAACAAACAGCCTTTTCCCTTGTGAAACAAAGTAAGATTCGAGTTGCTCTACCGTTTTGCCGTTTCCAAACCAATCGTTTTCTATATTGTAGGCACGGAATACGACCGGTCGACGCGCGTGTTCAAAACCGGGTTCATCGGCTTCGCTGGTTCCCATTTGGGCTTCCAATTCTTTACAGGCAGCTTTCACTTTTTCAAGTCCGCCCAACATTTTCGGACCCAAGGAAGAGAGTACCCACGCCGATCCTGCAGTTCCGTAAATATAAGTAACAGCATAAGCAACGGGAATGATATTTATCATGTTGCTTTTCTGCTCTGCACTGATGTTTAATCCATTGATGGTGTCGTCCGCTACTCCGATAACTGCGGAAATGGTCTGTGCGCCTGCCAGTAACCCGGCTGCTTCGCCTGCATTATAGCCCATAATAAGTGCTAAAAGCCAGGTTATAACCAAACAGCCGACACACATCAAAACGGCAAAGCCCACTTGTGGTAAACCATCTTTTTTTAATCCGCGAAAGAATTGCGGTCCTACTTTGTAACCGATGGCAAATAAAAATAGCAGAAAGAAAACGGATTTGACAGGTTCCTCAATGGTGATGTTGAGTTGACCTACCAATACTCCGACTAAAAGTACGCTGGTAACAATTCCTAAACTGAATTGTCCTACTTTTATTTTACCAATCCAGAATCCTGCGGCAATAGTGAGAAAAATTGCCAGTTCCGAATGTTGTCTTAACAGGTGTATTATCCATTCCATATATTCCTATTTCTTTTATAATTGCAGTCTACAACAGAAGGGAGAAAAAGAAGTTGAGTTAAAATCATGCAAATTGTGCATAGTTCTAATATTTTTTGTTTTATTTGCACAGATAGGATGATTGGAGTATGAAAATTGAAGCGATTGTAAAATATATTGTAGTAAGCTTCTTACTGTTTGCAAACTTGAGTTGTAAAGATAATAAAGACGAAACACTTATAGCAAAAGTAACAGATCTGACAGGAGAAGAAGAGGTTATATCGGATATAGAGTATGATAGTGACGGCAGAATAATACGTTATGGTGATACTCCGATAGTATATGAAGGCGATAAGGTAACCGTAGGAGAAATGGATTGCCTTCATTCGGGAAGTAAGCTTTGCTCGGTAACTTTTAAAATGGCTAAAGGCAAGGCAATAGAAAGTCGTACACGTTGTTTGCTGAAAAGAGGTGCGGAAACGTGGGATGCTTTTAAGACTTCGACTTATGAATATGGGGCTGATACGCTGTGTATCAGGTCGGACTATTTTGGGGTGGAAGAAAAGAATTTCTTGAAACACGTCTGTACGAAATATATATTTGGCGATGATGGAAAACTGACGGAATCCATTACTTCACATCGTGAATCAAACGACAGTACTTATGTGTGTCACAGTTATTATAATTATGATAATCACATTAATTATCGGGCAAATTTGAATATACAGGCTTATGTAATGGATAGTGACGGCTTGGACGGCTTTTTCTATTTTTTACTGAACCTGGGAGATTTTAGGGTAGACACGGTTTTACCCAATGATATCGGACGTTGTATAAATCATGGTAGCGAGACTTATAACGTGCATGCTAATTATAGGTTGGATGATGAATCTCCGATAAAGATAGAAGTCCTGTATAATTACACAAAACTTCTATCCCGTATCGAATTATCTTATAAATCATTAAAGTAGCGCATCCAATAAGATGTAGATATCCTCTTCCGAAAATCCTTTTTCGATAAGATATTCTTTGTCTTCCAGACAGAAAGTAAGGAACGAGTCACTGTCTTCGCACATGCTCCGTGCTTTTTGATAATACTGAATGGCTGTTTCGGTATTTCCCAATGTATAGTATAAATGCCCTGCATTCATCCAGTCTTGCATTTTGGGTTTGGGAGCCTGAAGCAGCAGATCATAATATTTACGTGCTTCTTCATACTTGCCGATGACAAATGAACACCAGCCGATAGCACGGCGTGCATTGTTGGGATTCTTTTCCAGATATTCCACTTTAAAGAAGTAGCCTAAAGCCTCTTCGTATCTTTTCAAAGCTACCAGACATTGGCCTATCTGCAAGGACAGGTTTAAGTTGTCGGGCTGAACACTTTCTATTTTTTTGAAGTATTGCAGTGCTTGTTCAGGCATATCTAGCTTTTGATAGCATAAAGCTAAATGACGATTGGTCCATAAAGTATCCGGGGCAATAATATCAGCCTGTTTATAATAATCCAATGCCTCATTGTAACATCCCGTTTTCTGGAGGGAATAACCGGCTTTTTGCCATAGCTCGGAATTTGCTTTATTCTCTTCAAGCAGAATACTGTAGAGTTGGAATGCCTCCTCCATATAATTTTTCTGAAAGAAATAATCTGCCAGCTTTTTCAGCTCTTCCGGCCGGGTTATTGCTTTTTTAAGGCTGTTATAATTCCACAGTTCAAAACTATTTTCGAAGATGTCTTTTTCTTCGGAACGGCGTGACCATAATTTAAAGAAGCGATATAAATCATGAATATACTGGCGGCTGATATTCTCTTTTTTCACGGTAGCCTTGGCTAGCTTTGTTATCTGTTCCATTTGTTCTTGCGATACAGAACTTTGCTCGTTCATCTGATGTATCATCATCTTTTTTTGTGGTTCAGGCATTTGTATTAAGCTGAAACAGAAAGAATATTTATCAGAGCTGCAAAAGGTATTACTATTGAGTATAACGTCCAATAGAGATACTCCCTTTTCCTCATCATTTCCAAACATAGAAACGATATCGGGGAATTGGCGGTCGAAAGGATAAAACCAGTGTGACATCTGGCGGAAAAACGGGAACTGTTTTAGTTGGGAGAACGTACTCATATAAACATCTGCTCCTTCCATTTGTAATTCGCCCATTTCACGCAACTTGTCACTAATGCCCGATTTGTCAATCCAAATTTCCCATTCCGGGTTAAGATCGTCAGAGTCTTCTGCTTCATCTAATCCGATTCGGTTGGAGTTTCCGATATTCGGACTTTTCATCATTTCAGGAAGGATTTCTTCCCGCATCTTCCTGTCTATTTCCTGTGTTTCGCGTGAAAGCAGCAATTGAATCTGTACGGTATGCAGATTTTTGATAAAATCGTCATCTTCATTGAGTAACGAGAGCTTTGCACGTGCTTCGGGATACATCATGATACGGTGCTCATAGAAAAGTATAGTTATCACTATACCTACGATAGCGCGTTGGTTCACCATAGGGTCAGGGTGATTGTACGCTTCGAGGAGTAGCATAAATTTCCGTATATCGAAAATCTTGGATTGGTTCATGGTGATAGCACTGATGAAGACACAAAGGTCATTGACCGGTACCAAAAGAGAATTAAGCAGTGCCTGAGCTTCCAAAGCTTCGGCTTCCGTCCAATATAAAGAAGTCCAAGTTCTTTCGAATAACTCATTGAGTGCTTTTTCATGACGTTCGCGTATTCCTGCTAATTCTTTTTCACGGCGATTGGCATCACTGTAAATCAGAGGAGCTGTCGCTGTATCTTCCGTATAGGCTTCCAATTGCATTTGTAGTTCGGGAAGAGTATGCGGTTTAGTATGTTCATAAGTGCGTATCAAATCATAATATAAAGCAAAAGATGATGTACTTTTCTTCATGGTATATGTTCGTTCTGCCATTTCGTAGGCCGATCGGAATATTTTATTATACATATCCTTTTGTTTTGGATCTTTCATGCCTTTCGCATTGTATTGCAACATCAAATCGTATGTCGTTTGCAGTGCTTCTACATCAGTGCGCAACTGCCAGTTGGAACATTGAGTGGCAATTGTATAGATTTGTACCAATGCTTCTTTCAAACGATGACGCTCGAGTAAGTTGAAGATGTATTCTATTTCATCATACATATTAGTCATAAGTTATATTGTTTATTTATGTGTAAAAACAACCGAAAGCTCTTTTAAGTTCTCATTTTAACCAGGTAGCACGCTTCCATATATATTCCATCGGCCCATGTGAATGATGACTCATCCACCAGCGGCAGAATGTAAATTGCAAAATGAAGAACGCGATACCGGCCAGACAACTGACGGTGATACCAAACTGGTTGTGAAGAGCAAATCCCCAGTTATAATATAGCATAGAACCTACTATGCTTTGAGTAATATAGTTGGTAAGACTCATTTTTCCATAAGGAGTGATTTTCATTAAAAGATGGTGTAGGTTCGTATTATAGAATGCAAAAATAACCCCCGAAACCAATACCAGCATAAATGAGAAGTTAGAAAGCGAGGTGATGATAAGTAACAAGGGGGTCAATATTGATTTGTTGACAATGAACGTCGGCAACATATTGCCTAATCCGTATAAAGGAAAGAATGCGATAAGCGCACCGGCAAGTATTTTATTCCATACCTTCAGGTGCTCTTTTTGGAATAGTCCGCGTCGTCCGATTAACATACCCAACAAAAACAAAGCTGCTGTTTGGAATACACGTCCATGGTCCCATGCCCAGGCAAGGCTGGCTATTTGCCCTTCCCATAAATTCACACGGACGGTTTCCAGGAATGAACCGTGACTTTGTACAGCAAAAGTAGCATCCCAAAAACTACGGGTGGGAATGGCCGGAGTGACAAAAGACGAATCCAGACAGGCACGTATTACATAATAAAGAGGCAAGGGCTGAATCAGTAGTACACAAGCCAAAAGAAATACCCATTTATCTTTTAGCCGGCAGGTAAGCGGCAGGATAAAACCGACCAGTGAGTAAAGTACCAGCACCTCGGCTGTGAAGAAACTGGCATTGATATTGCCTATCAGGAATAAAAGAACGAGTCGCCAGCAAAATCGTAACCGGAAATCATTACCGCGCATACGTTGGTTATCGTTCTGAATAAAGAAACTGAAGCCGAACAGAAGAGCAAATACAGCGTAAGCTTTTCCTCCGAACATGAAGAATAATCCATCCCAGATAGCTTTGTCCGTAAAGTTAAGCCAGTCACTCTGAGTGGCTGTGTCAGGAAATGAATAGAAATTGAAATGTTCGATAGAATGCAGAATAATGATTCCCATTACTGCTAATCCACGTAGCACATCAGCTACATCTATACGTGCGTGTCCTTTAATTGCGTTTTTTATTACTTTTGTTTCCATGATTAAAGCATTGAGTTGCAAAAGTAGGCAAAATATTAAATAGTTGGTTATAATTAGAGGAAGTAAAAAGAAAATTCTCTAATTTTGTTCCCATCTTAAACGAAGATATGGACATTTCGGAATTACAACGTATATATGCCGGACACCCGAATACTGCGGGCTTGGCTGCGTTACTGGAAGATTCCTCGGTGAGGACTATTTTCCTGGGAGGATTACATGCTTCAGCGGCACCTTTATTTATTTCCTCCTTTATCAGAGAGAATAAACAGACGTTTGTCTTTATATTGGGCGACCAGGAAGAGGCAGGTTATTTTTATCATGACTTGACGCAAGTAAATGGAGAAGAGAATATTTTATTCTTTCCTTCTTCATATCGTCGTGCCGTCAAGTACGGACAAAAGGATGCGGCCAATGAGATTCTCCGTACGGAAGTATTGAGCCGTTTGCAAAAAGGTGATACACTGTGTATTGTGACCTATCCCGATGCTCTTGCCGAGAAGGTTGTTTCACAAGAGGAACTGACTGATAAAACATTGAAGCTGAGTGTGGGTGAACATGTGGATACCGAGTTTATCGCAGAAGTGCTTACCGGCTATGGGTTTGAGCATGTGGATTATGTGTATGAACCGGGACAATATGCAGTGAGAGGAAGTATTATCGATGTTTTTTCTTTTGCCTCAGAGTTTCCTTATCGTATAGACTTCTTTGGCGATGAGGTGGACAGTATCCGTACGTTTGAAGTTGAGAATCAGCTCTCGAAGGAAAAGAAACAAAGCGTGGCTATTGTACCGGAGCTGACAAAATCAACGGATGGAAGCGGCGTTTCCTTTTTTGAGTTTATATCAAGGGATGCTGTATTGGCTATGAAAGATTTCTTGTGGGTACGGGAAAGAATTCAATCCGTCAGAGATGAGGCTCTTTCTCCACAGGCCTTGGCCGCTTATGAGGGGGAGAAAACAGAATTGATGAGTCTGGAGACAAAGTTGATAGATGGTGCCGAATTTACAGTCCGTGCGGTAGAGTTCAAAAGAATAGAATTCGGAAATAAGCCTACAGGTACTCCGCAGGCAACCTTGACCTTTGATACAAGTGCGCAACCGATTTTCCACAAGAATTTTGATTTGGTAAGCAGTACGTTTACCGATTATTTGGAACAAGGCTATACATTATATATATGTACGGACAGTGAGAAGCAGGCAAATCGACTGAAAGACATTTTCGAGGAGCGAGGAGATAAAATAGCATTTACTCCGGTCAATAAGACTTTGCACGAAGGGTTTAGTGATAATAATCTGCGGAGCTGTTTCTTCACCGACCACCAAATATTCGACCGTTTTCATAAATACAATCTTCGGAGTGATAAGGCCCGTAGTGGCAAAGTGGCATTGACGCTAAAAGAGTTGAGCCAATTTGAACCGGGGGATTATGTGGTGCACATTGACCATGGAGTGGGAAGGTTTGCCGGATTGGTGCGTATTCCTAACGGTGATACCACACAAGAGGTTATCAAATTGGTTTATCAAAATGAAGATGTTGTCTTTGTATCCATTCATTCCTTACACAAGATTTCCAAGTATAAAGGGAAAGAAGGAGAGACTCCGCGCCTGAATAAACTGGGAACCGGGGCTTGGGAGAAAATGAAAGAACGCACCAAGACTAAGATTAAAGATATAGCCCGTGACTTGATTAAGTTATATTCTCAGCGTAAGCAGGAGAAAGGTTTCAGTTATACTCCTGACAGCTTTTTGCAGCATGAGCTGGAGGCTAGCTTTATTTATGAAGATACTCCCGACCAACTTAAAACGACTCAGGATGTAAAAGCTGATATGGAAAGCGAACGTCCGATGGACCGCTTGGTGTGCGGGGATGTTGGTTTTGGAAAAACGGAAATTGCAGTACGTGCTGCTTTTAAGGCTGTGGCGGACAACAAACAAGTGGCGGTACTTGTACCGACTACCGTATTGGCGTATCAGCACTTTCAGACTTTTTGCGAACGGTTGAAAGATTTTCCTTGTAAGGTGGATTATTTGAGCCGTGCCCGCAGTGCAAAAGATAGTTCGCGCATCGTAAAAGAACTGGAAGACGGTAAAATTAATATTTTGATCGGTACGCATAAGATTATCGGTAAGAGTATAAAATTCAAGGATTTAGGACTGCTGATTATAGATGAAGAACAGAAATTCGGAGTCAGTGTGAAAGAAAAGCTTCGCCAGATAAAAGTAAATGTTGATACCTTGACCATGACAGCTACTCCTATTCCGCGTACGTTGCAGTTTTCACTGATGGGAGCGCGTGACCTTTCTGTGATACAGACTCCCCCTCCCAATCGTTATCCTATCCAGACTGAGGTACATACGTTCAATGAAGAGATTATTACTGAAGCAATTAACTTTGAGATGAGTCGTAACGGTCAGGTGTTTTTTGTCAATAATAGAATCCAGAATTTGGTGGAGCTGGAGGCTATGATTAAACGGAACATTCCGGACTGCCGTGTTTGTATCGGGCATGGACAGATGGAGCCGGAGAAACTAGAGAAGATAATCTTTGACTTTGTGAACTATGATTATGATGTGTTGTTGGCGACTACAATTATTGAAAGTGGAATCGATATCCCCAATGCCAACACTATTATCATTAATCAGGCACAGAATTTCGGCTTGAGTGATTTGCATCAGATGCGTGGACGCGTGGGACGCAGCAATAAGAAGGCATTTTGTTATTTATTGGCTCCTCCACTCACTTCGTTGACTCCCGAAGCTAAACGCCGCCTGCAGGCTATAGAGAATTTTAGTGATTTGGGTAGCGGCATCCACATTGCCATGCAAGACTTGGATATTCGTGGCGCGGGAAATATGTTGGGCGCTGAACAGAGCGGTTTCATCGCTGATTTGGGATACGAGACGTATCAGAAGATTCTGGCTGAGGCTGTGAAAGAGTTGAAAGAGGATGAATTTGCAGACCTTTATGCCGAAGAGCTGCAAGCGGCAGGTGAGGAGAAAATAAGTGGCGAAAACTTTGTGGATGAGTGCTTGGTGGAAAGTGACTTGGAGTTATTATTCCCCAATGAATACATTCCCAGCAGTAGCGAACGTATGTTGCTCTATCGTGAATTGGATGGTTTGGAGCTGGATAAAGATGTGCTTGCGTTCAAATCCCGTTTGGAAGACCGTTTCGGAAAGGTTCCGCGTGAAGGTCAGGAATTGCTTCGCATTGTTCCGTTGCGCCGGATGGCAAAGCGCTTGGGTGCAGAAAAGGTTTTTCTGAAAGCCGGACGGATGACGTTGTTTTTTGTGAGTAACCCTGACAGCCCTTATTATCAGAGCGCAGCTTTTGGAAAAGTGATTGATTATATGGGTAAGAATCCCCATTATTGTAATCTTCGTGAGCAGAATGGTAAACGCAGTATGGTTATAAAGAATGTGGAGACAGTAGAAACGGCCGTCAGCATTTTGCAAGAAATAGTGAGCCTGTGATACGCGGGACGTAGCGGAATATTTGGTGTTTCCGAATATTCTCTTTATCTTGCCGGTCATTAATGTTTAAACCGTATTCTTTTATGCGACAGCTTTTTATACTGTTCAGTTTGTGCTTTAGTCTTTCGCTTACTGCGCAAGAGAAAATAACCTTGTTGTTCGTAGGAGACCTGATGCAGCATCAGGCACAAATTGAGGCTGCTCGTGTGGGGACATCATCGTATGACTATTCTTCGTGTTTCAAGCATGTAAAAGAGGAGATAAGTGCGGCAGATTTGGCCATTGCCAATCTGGAAGTGACATTGGGAGGCAAGCCCTATAGCGGTTATCCGGCTTTTAGTGCTCCCGACGAATATTTGTATGCTGTCAAAGAGGCCGGTTTTGACGTATTGCTCACAGCGAACAATCATTGTCTTGACCGAAGAAAAAGAGGATTGGAGCGCACTGTCTTCATGCTGGACTCCTTAAATATTCCACATGCGGGTACCTATATAAATAAAGACAAGCGGTCTGAGGATTATCCTTTATTGATAGAAAAGAATAATTTCCGCATCGTTCTGCTTAATTATACTTATGGGACAAACGGCATTGAAGTTACTCCGCCCAATGTGGTGAACTACATTGATAGGGAACAAATAAAAAAAGATATTCTTAAGGCGCGTCGTATGATGCCCGACGTCATTATAGCGTGTATGCATTGGGGCATAGAATATCGTTCATTACCTGAGCGTTCGGAACGGGATCTGGCAGATTGGATGATAACCCAGGGGGTGGATCATGTGATAGGCTCACATCCTCATGTGCTTCAACCCATGGAGGTCATACAAGATAAGCATACTCCCGCCAAGCATGTGGTTGCTTATTCTTTAGGCAATTTTATATCGAATATGTCGAAGGAAGATACGGATGGGGGAGTTATGGTGAAATTGGAATTGCAGCGTATTTTCAGGATTACTCGTTTGATTAACTGTGATTATTCATTTGTTTGGACTTCACGTCCCAATTTAAGTGGGAAAAAAAACTTTGAGCTTTATCCGGCTTCTTTTCTTGATAAACCGATTAAGAATGAGGAACTTAGTGTGATGAAACGTTTCCTTATAAGAGCTAGAAAGCTGTTTGGTATACACAATAAAGGGGTAAAAGAATACTTTTTTGAATAATTTTTCGGCAAAAAGTTTGCAGATATAAAAAAAAGCCTTACCTTTGCATCGCTTTTGAAAGGAAAGCCAATACGGTGGCTGTAGTTCAGTTGGTTAGAGCGTCAGATTGTGGTTCTGAATGTCGTGGGTTCGAGTCCCATCTGCCACCCCCCCCCCGCAAAAAGAGGAAATTCGATAAGAATTTCCTCTTTTTTTATTGTATATAAGGGATTTACGAGAAGTTCTTCAGAAATTCTGGGTCAAGTCAAAAAAGTATGTGGATATAATATTTGAGAAACATTTAAAGGGGCAATCCGAAATCGAATGCTTTAGTCAAAGATGTCATTATAATATATGTATAGGCTTATGCGTACGTACGTGTAGCCCGATGCGTACGTACGTGTAGGCTTACGCGTATATACGTGCAGGCCTATGCCACCGTATGTGTGAACCGATGCGTACATGCGCATTTAAAAATAGGCAGCTCACACTGAATGTTGCAAAAAAGACCTTGATGTTTTCAAAAAAGCTCGGTATGTTTTCTAAAAACTCCAGCACCTTTTTTAAAAAGCTCGGCATGTTTTTCATGTAGAGGCAGATAGGATTACCCTTCCTCTCACTAATCCGGTCATTCCTTTTTCTCCGTTCATCCTTACATTTTAATCCAAATATGCACAGAATCAGTCGGTTAAGAATGACAGGATATCCCTTCATCCTCGTTTCAGCCGTGCTGCCCAAGTCTTTTCAAATCTGCCTTCAACTAGTCAACCAAAAAACAGAGTACACAAAGAGTACACATTAAGTACACAAAGAGTACACAAGAAACACATTAGTACACAAAGAGTACACATTAAGTACACAAAAAGTACACATTAAGTACACAAAGAGTGTACATTGCCTTACGGATGAAAGGAGGCTGAGAGGCTGATGACGAGATGTCTATTCACTATCGGAACCCCCACCGGTAGGGCGTTTCAATGGTTAGTGAAAGAAGGAAGGAAGAAACAGAATTTCGCTTGTAGCACGAATGAAAAGAATAATAAAAGAGTCTGGATATATACAAAAAGAGGTTGCTGAATCATTCGGTCTAACTTTGCCCGAAACAAAGTGGGTAGCACCCATATCGTTATCAATCGTGGATTGGCTTTATTTTAGATTTTAATTTATCGTTGAATCGAAAAAATACATTAAATTTGTTCCTCAAACGCATAATAGCAATAAAACAATGAGCAATACTTTAAAGTTGACCTTAATCTGTAGCTTGTTATTCCATGTCTTGATGGGTAAAGCTACCGGAGTCGAAGAATTGAAACAGATAAAAGAGAATTATAGGCAGATGTTGATACCGTCATCCGCAGAACAGGATTCATTGCTTTCGGATTTGGTAAAGATAAAACCGGAAAAGGAAATGTCCGATCAGGCGGTGGTGGAGTTGCACCAACTTTATCCTTTTGATTTAAAGAAAATAGACGGATATTTGGCATTAATGACGACAGACGGTTCGTGGACTGACATTAATTATGCAGATACCAAACGTTCGGGTTGGGAACCAAAACTTCATGCGGAACGAATATTGGAACTGTCAAAACTATATTACTCGGAAACTACAAAGTATTATCATTCGGAAAAGGTAAAAGAGGCAATTCATTTGGCTTTGAAATATTGGTTTGATGCCAAGCCCCGTTGCTTGAATTGGTGGTATAACCAGATTGGTATTCCTAAAACACTGGGGGCTGCTTTCATTTTATTGGAGGAACAGCTGACTGAACAGGAACGCCGGGCTGCTGTGGCAGTAATGGAGAACGCTAAGTTTGGGATGACGGGACAGAATAAAGTATGGCTGGCCGGAAATGTATTGATTCGGGCTCTTTTGCAAAATGATGCAGATTTAGTGAAGGCTGCAAGGGATGCCATTGCATCGGAAATCGTATTGGGGCGAAAAGAAGGCATTAAAGATGATTGGAGTTTTCACCAGCATGGCCCGCAGCAGCAATTCGGAAATTACGGATTGTCTTTTGTCACGGGGATGAGTTTTTTCTTTCGGTTGTTCAAAGATACCGGCTATGAGTTCACCGGACAGCAGAGGGAAATATTAGTTTCGCTGATTGACAAAGGTTATAGATGGGTGATATGGAACAGATATATGGATGTCAGCTCGTTGGGACGGCAATTCTTTCATAATGCTCAGATACATAAGGCATATAGTTTGGCCTTTGCTGCTGAAGATATGGGATTGGAAGGTTTTCCTGCGCATGGCAATACATTGATAGGTCATAAACATTTTGATGATTCCGATTATACGGTTCATCGTAGTAAGGATTGGATGTCTTCGGTTAAAATGGCTTCTCGTAGAGTGATTGGTACGGAACTGGTAAATGAAGATAATCTGAAAGGATATTATTTGGGAGACGGAGCAACTTATTATTATGTTCGGGGAGATGAGTACCTGGAAGTATTTCCTTTCTGGGACTGGCGGAAGATACCGGGTGTCACTTCGTATGAGGATATTGCGCCGATTCCCAATGTAAATGTGACAAGGTCTGGGAATAACAGCGATTTAGTGGGTGGCTTGAGTAATGGAAAAATCGGAATGACGGCTATGGAGTTGAACCGTGATGGGCTGGAAGCGTATAAGGCATGGTTGTTTGCCGATAAATTTGTTTTCTGTTTGGGAGCGGATATTCATTCGGATACCACGTTGTGTGTTACGACTTCTATAGACCAGCGTTCAAAGAACGGAGAACTTTATGTTTGGAATAAGAAGAAATGGAGTGCAATTACAGGAACAGAAGCGTTCCGGCAAAAAGATTTGCGCTTCTTTCATGATGCTGTCGGTTATATCGTTTTGGGCGGGGATACGTGTGTGGTCCAATCGGAAGAACGCGAGGGACGTTGGAGCGATTTTATGGGAATGTATACGCCTGCTACTCTTCATGGAGAAGTGGCGGCATTGCATTTGCGTCATGGTGTGAAGCCGTCGGGGGCTTCCTATCAGTATATTGTTCTTCCTGCTGCTACAAAGAAAGATGTGGAAGAGTTTGATTCAAAGATGATTAGAGTCATTAAAAATGATAAGGTTGCTCAGGTTGTCTCTTCTCCGGCGTGTGGAGAAGGATATTGGATGGCTGTTTATCAATCAGAAAGTTTTAATGTCGAAGGAATATCTTTTAAAGCAGTTCTTCCGGGAATCTATTATGTAGAGAGGGGATGGGGAGGTCTGGAAATAAAGTTATCCTCTCCTTTTAGAGTTTCGAAATAAATAAATTGCGGATGCAGCTATATAGCCGAAAAGAAAGTATTGAACGGATGAATGACTTGGCCGGCAAAGGCAGGCCGTTTCTCTTTGTCACAGATTATAGGCAGGAACATTCCTATGTGGAGGAAATCAGTGAGGTTGATTCAGATTTTTGTCGATATAGTTTTAATGGGGTAACCAATGTAGAAAAGGAGTGCGAAGAATATGATGGGACATTAATATGGGAAGTTGCTCCACCGGCTTTGGAAGAATATCGTATCGCCTTTGATGTGGTGAAGGATAATATTTGGGCCGGCAATAGTTATCTCACCAATCTGACCTGTAAGGTTCCGGTTGAGACTAACTTGACGCTGGAAGCTATTTTTCGGTATTCCGACGCAAAATACAAGTTGTGGCTGAAAGATACATTGGTCTGTTTCTCACCCGAAATTTTTGTCCGTATTGAGGAAGGAAAGATAAAGTCGTTTCCCATGAAGGGTACCATCGACGCTTCATTGCCTGATGCACGCCGGCTTTTGATGAATGATAGGAAGGAGGCAGCCGAGCATGCGACTATTGTAGATTTAATTCGGAATGACTTGAGTATGGTATCGGAACAGGTAACTGTCACCCGTTATCGTTTTTGTGATTGTCTGGAAACGAATAAGGGGCCGATACTTCAGACAAGTTCAGAGATTTGCGGGGTGTTGCCTGAAGATTATTTGTCACATATCGGAGATATTGTTTTCAGGCTCTTGCCTGCCGGCTCCATAACCGGTGCTCCAAAGCCGAAAACAATGGAAATTATTGCTGAAGCCGAAAACTATGAACGGGGCTTTTATACCGGGGTAATGGGATATTTCGACGGCCGTAATTTGGATAGTGCCGTGATGATACGTTTCATAGAACAGGAGAACGGACATCTTTATTTTAAAGCGGGTGGGGGCATTACTAGCAAAAGTGCTTTGGAAAGTGAATATAATGAAGTAATACAGAAAATATATGTGCCGATTTATTGAAACCATACGGATAGAGAAAGGAAATGCCTGCAATCTGTTTTATCATAATCAGCGGTTAAACGAGGTGCGTAGGTATTTCCGGCCGGAATGCGCACCCTTGCTGTTGGAAAATTATCTGCAATTGTCTGCTGATATGAATAGTGTGAAATGCAGAGTGGTGTATACGGAAGAGGGTATAACGGAGGTATCTTATTCTCTTTATGAGATGCGGCCTGTCAGATCTCTGCGTATGGTCTGTTCGGATACCATAGATTATTCTTTCAAGAGTACGGATAGGGAAGAGTTGAATCGTTTGTTTCAGATTCGTCAGGATAAGGATGATATATTGATAGTGAAGAATGGGCTATTGACAGATACTTCTATTGCTAATATTGCTTTATATGACGGTAATGACTGGTGTACTCCCTTGCATCCTTTGCTGAAGGGAACCAAGCGGGCGGAATTGTTGGATAAAGGCGTATTGAAAGAAAAAGAAATAAAAAAGGAAGAACTGTCATCTTTTTCGGCAGTCAGATTGTTTAATGCAATGATAGGCTGGGGAGCCATAGAGTTTCCGGTTGCCAATGTGTCTGACTAGATTGTTAATCGCAGGCATTTTTTTGAGAATTTCTTTTGTTCCCTTAAATAATTTGCTATATTTGCAAAAAAAATATAAATATAGGTAGGGTATGAGATTGCGGACAGTTGCAAAATTAGGTGTAGTGCTTTCTGTTGTATTGTTCTGTATAGCAGTTGGCTTTTATGGATTTACACGATTGAGCATGACCGATAGAGGTCGGGAGTTCAATCTCTTCTCCTTGGTACCCTCAACCAGCATTGGTGTTTTGGAAAGTGATAACATCACTTATTTTTTGAACGATTTTCCACAACTTAATTATAGTAATGAACTGGGAGATTTTCAGTTTCCCGGCTTATTCAATTTTATTCTTGGAGGATTGAATGAGTATACCACTCAGAAAGCGCATGGTTTGAGCAGTCAGATGAGTCGTTTATTGGTGAGTTTTCATGCTCCGGGTTCTCCGCGTGATCAGGTTGTGTATTTCCGCATGGGTGCAGGAGATGAAAAGCTGCTTGCCAATATGCTGCAAGAGCGTGCTCCGGGCGATTTTCAGCCGAAGAAGGAAAAGTACAGAGGAAAGGCTATTTATATTTATCCTTTGAGCAATAATGACTTTTTGGCCGTTTATAGTGAGTCGGGATTTTTTGTTGTGAGCTATCAGAAACGGTTGATAGAAGAAGTTATAGATGCCAAGGAGGATGAAACGGCATTGAGTGATGACGCGGTATTCTCGAAGGCTCTTGAGAAAAAGAAATCTCATAATTTCCTCACATTATACGGTCGTACGCCTTCGATGCCTTTCCTGCAGAATAATAACCGTTGTTGGAGTGAATTTGATTTTCACATGAATAGTGATGTGGTATACCTCACAGGGGATACTTTTATGCCCGATACTTGCAGTTGTACTTCCGAATTTATGGCAAAAATGCAGGCTGTGCCCGATGTCAAGGAAGACAGTATTGTTATCTCGGGCAATAAAGATTCGATGAACGGATATATGGATGAGGCAATAGAAGAAAATGACGGTAGCAGTCGGACACTGTTTGACGAGTGCGTGGCCAATCTCTCTCGTGATGCTGCTTTCATGTTAGTGGCCGATATGCATAAGGTATCTGAAGATCCTGAGCGTTTTCGCCCCTATCTGCCTCCGTTTATTTTAGAGAATGCTACTTTATTTCATTCATTTATTCTGTCTACCCAACTGTCCATTTCAGATGACCGTCTTTCCCATATTATGGTGCTGACGTATAAGGACTAACGTAACTTATACTGATGAAAGTGCGGAGCTACTTTTGCCCGAAAATAGAATAAAGAAGCAACCGTTAATACTGCCCCGAATAAATAAGCTATTTTGAAGGTGGCTATTTGTGCGATATATCCGCCTACCAGCATACCTGCTCCTATCCCTACATCCCATGAAGTAAGATAGGTGCTGGTAGCCGTACCTCGTTGGCTGTTGGGAGCCAGATTGACAAACAATGTATTGAATGCCGGAAACATGGTTCCAAAACCGATGCCTAGTAATAAAGCTATGAAAAAGAAGAAATAGGTAGTCCACTGTAGGCTGAAGTCGATTAACCACCCGCAGGCACTCAGGCCGAAAAAGCAGAAACAAACCAAATAAAGTCCGGCTTCAATAACTTGTGTTATCTTTCCACGGTCGACCAATCGCCCGCTGAACAGTCGGCTGGTAGCCATTCCGAAAGCCATGAATGTGAAAAAGAAACCTGTCTCAGCCGTAATTCCTATTTGTTGCGAATACATGGCGATATAGTTGGAAGTCATTCCGTAAGGAACGGACAATAGCAATAGGCAAATTCCGGCGGGAATACCCTTTAATAAAATGAATCGGTCGAGTGATATCGGTTCTCTTTTAACGGGTTCTTTAGCAGGTGTTTTCACCAGTGATGCCATGACCAGTCCCAAAGCACAACTGACGAGTGCACACCAAAATATCACTTCAAAAGAGTATGCATTATGTAGAAATAATCCTACCATCGGCCCGATACTCATTGCTGTGTTGTTCATCATTCCATAATATCCCAATCCTTCTCCACGCCGGGAGCTGGGCATAATATCGATTACTACCGTATTTCCCGCTACAGTGACCGTTCCAAAAGCGAAGCCGTGGAATATGCGGATGAGTGTGAATAAAGTGAGTGTGCCGGCCAACAGATATCCGCCAAAGGCAGCCGTAAAAAGAAAATAAGCTAATAAATAAAGTGGCTTTCTGGCAAAAGTATCCAACAGATAGCCCGAAAACGGACGGATACATAAGGCGGCCATTGTGTAGCATGAAAGGATAATACCAATGGTTCCTTTTTCGCTGTTAAATACCTCAGCCAGATAAAACGGCAGTACCGGCATTAATAAATAGAAACCAAAGTAGAGCAGAAAGTTGGCTGCGAGAATTTCTATATAGTTTTTTGTTACTAGCTTATCTTTCATACATTATTATATAAAGAAACGATTAACAGACAAAAGAATGTTCCGTCTATTAATCGTTTTATGAAATTCAAAACAAAGACTGATTAATTGGCAGCTTCGAACTCTTTTAAGAAACGTGTATCATTTTCAGAGAACAAACGCAAGTCGTTTACACGATATTTCAGGTTGGTGATACGTTCGATACCCATACCTAATGCATATCCCGAGTAAACTTTGCTGTCAATGCCATTGGCTTCCAATACATTCGGGTCTACCATACCGCAACCCAAAATTTCTACCCAGCCGGTTCCTTTGCAGAACGGACATCCTTTTCCGCCGCAGATATTACAGCTGATATCCATTTCCGCACTTGGCTCGGTAAAGGGGAAGTAGGAAGGACGCAGACGAATCTGAGTTTCGGCACCGAACATTTCCTTCGCAAATAGAAGCAATACTTGTTTCAAGTCGGTAAATGATACGTTCTTGTCAATATAGAGAGCTTCTACCTGATGGAAAAAGGCATGTGCACGATAGCTGATAGCCTCGTTACGATATACACGACCCGGACAAATAATTCGGATGGGTGGCTGGGTGCTTTCCATTACCCGGCTTTGTACAGATGAAGTATGTGTACGTAAAATGACGTTGCCCTGTACATGCTCAGGATTGGCTTCAACGAAGAAAGTATCCTGCATATCGCGAGCCGGATGATCTTCGGCAAAGTTCATGGAAGAAAAAACATGCCAATCATCTTCTATTTCCGGTCCATCGGCAATGCTGAAACCGAGGCGATGGAAAATATCGATAATTTCATTCTTGACAATGCTTAACGGATGGCGGGTTCCTAATTCAATAGGATATGCCGTGCGGGTAAGGTCCATTTCGGCAGCTCCGTTGTCTTGTGTCTCAAAAGTTTCTTTCAGCGTGGTAATACGTTCTTGAGCTTTGTTTTTCAGCTCATTCAGCTTCATTCCCACTTCTTTCTTTTGGTCGGCAGGTACATTGCGGAAGTCTGCCATCAACTCATTAATTGCCCCTTTTTTACTAAGATATTTAATACGCAGGGCTTCTAATTCCTCTGCATTAGCAGCGTGTAAGCCTTCAATTTCCTGAAGTAATTGTTCTATTTTAGCTAACATACTTTCTTCTTTATTTTTTTAATGACCGCAAAGTTAGCGAATTAAACCGAATATTTTGCTGAAAACTAAAAAAAGAGATATTTTTGCATCGATTTTTTCTAAAAATAGAAAATGAGAAAACTAATTATCGGAGTTTGTCTGGTTATGCTGGTCAGCTCCTGTGGAGGCGGTAAAAAGAAAATAGACCCCTTCGAGATGCTCACTGAAGAGATTGATTCGTTGACAGCCGTTCCTGATACGGCAGAGGCGATGGAGGTGGTAGAAGAAGAACCGATGGTTCCGGCTACTGCTGATGAAAGTTTTGCTGACTTTATCTACAATTTTGCGATTGATGAAAAGCTGCAAGTGTCGCGTATCGTGTTCCCGTTGCCTTATTATACGATGGATAAGAAGGAACATATCGAAAAGAAAGATTGGGAGCATGACTTGTTGTTCAGTCAATTAGACTCTTATACTGTTCTTTTTGACAAGACGGTGGATATGGAAGCTGAGAAAGATACTACTGCTACCAGTGTGAAGATTGAGTGGATTTATTTGAAGACGAACAAGATAAAGCGATATTATTTTGAACGTTTGAAGGGGCTCTGGAAGTTGGAAGCCATTGATTTTGCAGATATGCCGAAGAGTGAGGACACCAAGGAGAACTTTTATGAGTTTTATGAACGTTTTGCCAATGATTCTGTTTTTCAGCAAACACGCCTTCATCATCCACTGAAGTTTGTTACGGTAGATCCGGACGATGAATTTCAGATAATAGAAACGACTCTTGAAACGGGACAGTGGTTTGCTTTCCAACCGGTGCTTCCCCGTGAGTTTTTGACAAATGTAAATTATGGACAAAACGAGAATCCTAAATCGAATACAAAGGTAATCGAGATAAAAGGATTCGGTAATGGATTTAACAATACGCTTTACTTTGAACGGCGCAATGGACTGTGGAAGTTAGTGCAGTTTGAGGATTTAAGCGATTAACCCAATTAATGACGGATGAGAGAAATAAAGGACTATTCACTGTTGCCGCATAATACTTTCGGCATGGATGTAAAAGCGTCTGTGTTTGTAGAATATGACTCGGTTGCTGAATTGAAGACTATATTATTAAATAAGGATTATTTAGAATCTTCATGGCTACACATTGGCGGTGGCAGTAATTTGTTGTTTACGGCAGATTATGAAGGGGCTGTTTTACATTCGGCCATTCATGGTTATGAGGTGGTGAGTGAGAATGATAGAACTGTCGAAGTCAGGGTAGGAGCCGGAGAAATATGGGATGATTTTGTAGCTTTTGCCGTGCAGCACGGATGGTACGGTGCGGAGAATTTATCTTTGATACCGGGGGAAGTGGGAGCTTCGGCTGTGCAAAATATTGGTGCATACGGTGCCGAGGCGAAAGATTTGATTGTTTCGGTAGAAACGGTAGAAGTCGCTACAGGGCGGGAACGTGTGTTTTCTAATGCTGAATGCCACTATGCCTATCGTGAGAGTATATTTAAAAAAGAATTAAAAGGAAAATATATAGTTACTTATGTGACTTACCGTCTTGGAAAACATCCGCTTTTTAATCTTGAATATGGCAATGTGAGAGGTGAATTGGAAAAACGCGGATGCGGGGTAACACTCGAAAACGTGCGCAATACAGTAATAGCGATACGTGAGGCAAAGTTGCCGGATCCAAAAGTGCAGGGCAATGCAGGAAGTTTTTTTATGAATCCTGTTGTGCCGCGTCTGCAATTCGAGACATTGCTAAGAGAATATCCTGAGATGCCTCATTATGATATGGGGGAAGATAAAGTCAAGATTCCGGCAGCGTGGATGATTGATTGTTGTGGCTGGAAAGGTAAACAAGTAGGCAATGCAGGTGTTCATTCTAAACAGGCTTTGGTATTGGTAAATTGTGGAGGGGCTACCGGAAGAGAAATCGTGGATTTGTCTCGGCAGATACAAGAGTCTGTTTTTCTGAAATTCGGGATAACTATTTCTCCCGAAGTGAATTTTATTTAACTATTATATGAAGATTACAATATTAGGTAGCGGAACATCTACGGGAGTACCCGAAATAGGGTGTAAATGTCCGGTTTGTACCAGCAATGATGCTCGGGATAACCGTTTGCGTTGTTCGGGACTGATAGAAACGGAAGGAGTGCGGATTCTGATGGATTGCGGTCCCGATTTCCGTGAACAGATGATACGCCTGAATGACTTTAAAGCCCTTGATGCTGTATTAATCAGTCATGAGCATTATGACCATGTGGGTGGTTTGGATGATTTACGCCCTTTTTGCCGTTTCCGTGATGTGCCGGTTTATGCGGAACAATATACGGCAGAGCGTTTGCGTCAACGTATTCCTTATTGTTTTGCAGAGCATCTATATCCGGGAGTGCCTCGCATTCTATTGGAAGAGATTGTACCGGACTCTCCTTTTACAGTCAGTAATTCGGAAGGAACTGAGATAGAGATTATTCCCATCCGTGTGATGCATGGCAAACTTCCTATTTTGGGATACCGCATTGGCAACATGGCGTGGATTACAGATATGTTGACCATGCCGGAGTCGGAGTATGAACTTCTGGATGGACTGGATGTGCTGGTAATGAATGCCTTGCGTCCCCAATCTCATAATACGCACCAAAATTTGCAGGAGGCATTGGATAATGCAAAGCGCATCGGGGCTAAAGAAACTTATTTTATTCACATGAGTCATCACATGGGGCTACATTCGGAAGTTGAGAAACTGCTTCCCCCTCATGTGCATTTTGCTTATGACGGAGAAGTAATTTCTGTCGGTTAGATTTTCGGTTTTAATGAATATTGGCAGAGTCCGTTTAGTCCACATTCTTCACATTTGGGAGTTCTGGCCATGCACACATACCTGCCGTGCAAGATGAGCCAGTGGTGGGCTGTCGGAACGATTTCTTCCGGGATGTATTTCATCAGATATTTTTCGGTCGCCAGCGGAGTAGTACAAGTTTGCGGCACCAGACCGATGCGGTGGCTTACTCGAAACACATGAGTATCTACTGCCATTGCCGCTTTATTGAATACTACGCTTTGAATGACATTAGCTGTTTTTCTTCCTACTCCCGGCAACTTAATCAGTTCTTCCAGTGTGCCGGGCACTTCACTATGGAAGTCTTTGACCAACATTTGTGCCATGCCCACCAGATGCTTTGCTTTATTATTGGGATAGCTCACACTGCGGATGTATTCATAGATGACTTCCGGAGTAGAGGCTGCTAAAGCTTCCGGTGTAGGGAAATCCCGATAGAGGGGCGGGGTAATCATGTTTACGCGTTTGTCCGTGCATTGTGCACTGAGGATGACCGCTATCAGCAGTTCAAACGGATTGTTATAATGCAGTTCCGTTTCTGCAACAGGCATTGCATTTTGAAAATACGTTATTACCTTATCATATAATTCTTTCTTTCTCATGATGGTCCTTAACTTATTCCCGAGGTCTTTAATTTAAATTAGTTACAAAGATAATATTGTTTCTGAAAAAAGTGCGTATCTTTGCATCCGAATTTCACAATAGACGTATGATGCCGTGAATAGCGGTCGTGTATTCTAGAACACCACGTAAAAAACAGGAAAAATGAAGAATAATAACACTGTATCTGTATCTTTTATGTTGCTTGGCATACTGTTTTGTGTATGTCTTGTTGCAGCAAACTTATTGGAAACCAAGGTAGTCCAGATTTGGAAAATTACTGCTACTGCCGGGCTTGTCGTATTTCCTATTTCTTATATCATCAATGACTGCATAGCCGAAGTATGGGGCTTCTGTAAGGCAAGGCTGATTATTTGGATGGGCTTTGCCATGAATTTTATGGTTGTCGCACTGGGGCAATTGGCGATTATGATGCCTGCGGCACCGTTTTGGGAAGGCGAAGAGGGCTTCAATTTCGTTTTCGGCATGGCACCGCGTATTGCTGTGGCAAGTCTGACTGCTTTTTTGATTGGTTCTTTTCTCAATGCTTATGTCATGAGCAAGATGAAGCTGGCTTCGGGAGGCAAGAATTTTTCACTTCGCGCCATCACTTCTACATTGGTGGGTGAAAGTGCCGATTCGCTGATTTTCTTTCCGATTGCTTTCGGGGGACTGATGCCGGTGAGTGAGTTGATTAAAATGATGATTCTGCAAGCTCTTTTAAAAACACTTTATGAAATCATTATCCTCCCTGTTACCATCCGTGTGGTGAATTATATAAAGAAGGTGGACGGAAGTGATGTTTATGACGAGAATATTTCCTACAACGTATTAAAAATCAAAGAACTGTAATATATGAATAGGAGTGATGCATTGGTTGTGTTCAGCGGTGGGCAGGACTCGACTACTTGTCTGTTTTGGGCAAAGAAACATTTTAGAAAAGTATATGCGTTGAGTTTTGTCTATGGACAAAAACATGTGAAAGAGGTAGAACTGGCACGTTCCATAGCTGCCGGGGCAGGAGTAGAGTTTGAAGCGATGGATGTTTCTTTTATCGGCCATTTGGGTAAGAATTCATTGACGGATACCAGTATTGCAATGGATAAGGAGAAACCGGCCGATAGTTTCCCAAATACGTTTGTTCCGGGGCGTAACCTGTTCTTTTTGAGCATCGCAGCCGTTTATGCTCGCGAACATGGCATCAATCATATTGTGACCGGTGTGTCTCAGACTGATTTCAGCGGTTATCCCGATTGTCGGGATGCTTTTATCAAGTCATTGAATGTCACGCTCAATCTTGCCATGGATGAGCAATTCGTTCTTCATACTCCGCTGATGTGGATTGATAAGGCGGAAACATGGGCACTGGCGGATGAATTGGGAGTTCTTGATTTGATTCGCCGGGAAACATTAACTTGTTATAATGGCATTCAGGGGGATGGATGCGGACATTGTCCGGCATGCAAGCTTCGCCGTGAAGGTTTGGAAAAATACCTGGCAAGTAAGAAGTGATTTCTTGAAACTAAAAAATAATAACTATATGGAAAGAAAAGATGAATTGACAATATTAGGGAAGAAGACGGAATACAAGCAGGATTATGCTCCTGAGGTACTGGAATCTTTTGTAAACAAGCATCCCGGAAATGATTATTGGGTGCGTTTCAATTGTCCCGAATTTACCAGTCTTTGCCCCATCACCGGACAACCGGATTTTGCTGAGATTCGTATTTCTTATCTGCCCGACATGAAGATGGTAGAAAGCAAGAGCCTGAAACTTTATCTGTTCAGCTTTCGTAATCACGGTGATTTTCATGAAGATTGTGTAAATATCATTATGAAGGACTTGATTAAGTTGATGAATCCTAAGTATATCGAAGTGACCGGCATCTTTACTCCGCGTGGCGGCATCTCTATTTATCCGTATTGCAATTACGGACGTCCGGGAACTAAGTATGAAGAGTTGGCGCAATACCGTTTGCGTAATCACGATTTATAGGCGATAGGCTTCCACCGATAGGGGGTGTGCTTAGAGGTCACTCCCTTCGGCGGAAACAAAATATCTTATGATAATTCCAGTCCCAACGCTTCTTTTAATTTCAGCAGGTTGGGATTCTTTTTACTCATCATCTGGAAACGTTCTACATGACTGTAAGCACGTATATTTTCAGTCGGAGCGCTTACCCGGACTGTCATCGTTATCTTTCGGTTATGGAGACGTTCGCGCAAATGGTTTTGAATAGCCTGAACTAACTGCATCATATATTTTTCTACCATCTCATTGTCTACCAATACTTCGAAAGTGGTATCATTCAGCAGCTTCGGATTCATGTTCATCATGCGTGCCGAGTTCGCTTTTTCTTCAATCGGCAGATTAGCTGCAAATTCACGCCAATAATAGTTCAAATCCTTTTCGTTAAAGATATAATCCTCGTAAGGGGCAGCACTTGAGGCAGCGGTTGCATGGATGGCAGCAGTTGTTTTTTCATTTGTTTTCTCTGCTGTTTGTTCATGCAGGGGACGACGTATGGACATACTCAGCGTACCCGCCTTAAACACCGGAATCTTTTTCTCTTCTCTGGCTTGGGGCAGCGGACTTGGACGGCCTGCATTCACAGAACCGGCCGCACCCTGTGGTGCAGTCGACGATGAAGCAGCCGGAGCAACACCGGTCTGTGCAGCGGCAACCGGAGCCTGAGGCTGTGATTGCGTAGTAACTTCAGAAGTTGCTTGCTGCGTAAATATGGGTTTGAGTTGATTCTTCTTAGGGCTGCGCCCACCAACCAAATCGTCAGCGTCGGGTAAGGTCAGTTGTGCACATTGTATCACTGTCAGCTCTACCAGCAGACGTTTGTTCTTGCTGGCGCGATAACTTAAATCACAGTCGTTGCACAGTTTCATGGCCCGATACAGGAACTTGGCGTCACATTTCCGGGCTTGTGCCTGATAACGCTCGCGTATGCTTGCCCCTACTTCCAGTAATTGCAGGGTTGAGTCATCCTTACTCACCAATAAATCGCGGAAATGCGAAGAGAGCCCCGTAATAAAGTGGTTGCCGTCGAATCCTTTTTTCAGTACATCATTGAAGAGCAGCATTGCTTCGGGTACCTTGTTTTCGAGCAATAAATCCGTCAATGTAAAGTAGTATTCATAATCCAGCACGTTCAGGTTCTCGATGACACTTTTATAAGTGATGTTTCCCCCTGTAAAGCTCACCACCTGGTCAAAGATGGAGAGTGCATCACGCATACCTCCGTCTGCTTTTTGGGCAATGACGGTCAGCGCTTCGGGCTCGGCATTGATATGTTCCTGTTTTGCTACATATTGCAGATGCTCTGTGGTATCTTTAATTCCGATACGGTTGAAATCATAAATCTGGCAACGGCTCAGGATGGTAGGCAATATCTTATGCTTTTCGGTAGTGGCAAGGATAAAGATGGCATGATGAGGAGGCTCTTCCAGGGTCTTCAGAAAAGCATTGAAGGCAGCTTGGGACAGCATGTGCACCTCGTCAATGATATATACTTTGTATTTGCCAATCTGTGGCGGGATGCGTACTTGCTCTATCAACGAACGGATATCTTCCACCGAGTTATTGCTGGCAGCATCCAACTCATGAATGTTATAGGAGCGTTGCTCATTAAAGGCAAGGCACGATTCACACTGGTTGCACGCCTCTCCGTCAGCGGTAGGAGACAGGCAGTTGATGGTTTTGGCGAAGATACGTGCACACGTTGTCTTCCCCACACCGCGTGGTCCGCAGAATAGGTAGGCATGTGCCAGCTTGCCGGTAGCAATCGCATTTTTCAGGGTAGTGGTCAAAGCACGTTGGCCCACAACCGATTCGAATGTAACGGGACGATATTTTCGTGCCGATACGATATAATTTTCCATAAGCGGAGTTCCTTTACTAAATATGAGTTCTGCAAAAGTACATAAATTATCGGTGTTTTTATGTATGGTTGCCTGAAATATTTCTATCTTTGCACAAAGGAGAAAAAAGAACGTTCGTTATGAGTAAATTGCTGACTATTTGGAACTACATCCGGCACCATAAGTATATGATTACGGTGCTGATATTTATTGTGGTTATCGGTTTCTTGGATGAAAACAGTCTGATTCAGCGTGTGCAGCATCGCAATGAAATCAGTGCGCTGAACAGTGAAATCGAAAAATACAGAAAGCAATATGAAGAGGATACCGAGAAGCTGAAAGAGTTGACCAGCAATCCCGAGGCTTTGGAGAAAATAGCCCGTGAGAAGTATCTGATGAAGAAACCAAATGAGGATGTTTACGTTTTTGAATAATGAAACTACCTGTATATAAGGCAATATCTTTTAATGGTATTATATTAGAAGGCGGGCATTCTAAACCTTGGGTGGTTTCGGTAAATGCTGAAGGAGAGTTGAAGCCTTTTGTCGTGAAACTATATCGGACTATTGATATCGAGGCCAGGAATAAGATGACAGCCGAGATATTGGGATGTCTATTTGCAGAAGATTTTGATTTATTGTCACCGACTCCTGCAATAATAGAATTTACGGACGAATTCAGGATGTCTTTGGGTAAGGAATATGAAGAAATCCTGAACTTATTGGACGAAAGGGCAAAGTTTGGCACTGAATATTATGAAGGTACGTTTTTGTTTGCTCCCCAGATGTCTTTAGAAGAAGCTTCAAAAATAATTCAGGTTGATACATTATACGCTTTTGATTATTTTATTTGTAATAGAGATAGAACTTTGAGAAAGCCCAATTTGTTGATAAAGGATGGAAAAGGTATTTTAATAGACCACGAAATGGCTTTGGAAATAGATAATGAAACTATCTCCCGTTTTCAAGAGGAAAAGTGGAATGACAAATATCAATATCACTTATTTTATAGACTTTTGAAGGAGGCAGACCGGCAGTCGAAAGCTACTTTTTTCGAGGAATTTGAATTTTATCTGCAATCATTAAGATTAAAGAAGTATGATGATATCTTTGCGCAATTAAGTGAGTTCGGTTTTACGAACTTAAGAAAAGAATTACTGGAAGAATATTTTCAAGCAGTATTAAAAGAACCGCGAAAGTTTAAGAATATATTGAGAAAATCCATAGAATGAGACGAATAGTATATAGCTTGTTACAATACCGTCATTCATTATTGCGTAGTGACACATTCAATATTGGTATTGTTTTTTATTTTCCGGATGAGGGAGATAAAATGTTATTTTATTGTTCACCGAATATAAAAGCATTAAAAAGTTTATACCCCGATATGGATTATCAAATGCTTATTACCTATTTAAGTTATATCAACGACAATGTACAGCGAGGGCGTATTAAGCATTATATGGGAACATCTGTAGACGTGGAGTTGAAAATATTTTTGAAGAAATACGTTTTGCTTGAAGATGCTACAGTACTACGTTTTGACGAACCTGTTATCATATCTAATATTGAACATGGTAAATCTATTGATATGTTGAAAAATTATACAAAAGTACTTCTTTCTTTTAGGGATGGCAACGAATATAATCAAATTAGTAATTTATTAATGCAGTAACCTGTATTCAGAATAATGAAGAATCTTTATAATATAATATCTATGGCAGGCGCCGGACTGTTGCTGGTTGGTGCTGTATTGCAAATAACTCGTTGGGACTTTGCCCCTTATCTGTATACATTGGGTGCGGTGATGTTCGGTTATGTGCAGGTGATGGGGAATCGGTATGATGGCAGTAACTTTATCATCAAGCGATTGCGGAAGCAGCAAATCTTTGGTGCCATTGCATTGGTTTTTGCGGGGGTACTGATGTTTACGATGAACCGTAATGAGTGGATTGTCTGTCTTTCCATTGCTGCCGTACTCGAACTGTATACAGCATTCCGCATTCCGCAGGAATTGGATAAAGAGAACAAATAGCTCTTTCTCATCCTTTAATAGCACTTTCTCATCCTTTGAACAAAATATCGTTTTGTTCTATTTTGATGCATCTCTACACATCATGCAAGACTAATATGAATGATAAGTCCTGGCATTAGTCAGATTAAGCCCTTTTTTCCTTTAGGCTAAGTCCTCACATACGGCAAACTTTTATAGACTGCGGCAATGGACTGTACGGTCTGCTGCGGTGGACTGTACGGTCTGTTACGGTGGACTGTACGGTCCATTGCCGAAGTCTGTAATAATCTTCCGCTTAAAAGACCTTAATCAATAGCAGGAAATGGCTTAACCTTCCTTTTGTTTGCAGATAAAAAAGCAGGTAATCGGTTTGGGATAATTTCTTGGCTCCGGGTATATATAAAAAAGTTCCCCGAACTGATGGAGATAGTCGGGGAACTTTTAGAGATGATGGTGAAGGGAATGCGTCAAAATCAAAACAAATTGCCGCTATTCCACGATAGTCATTTCGTCTACCAGATGTTTTGCACCTGCAAACTTGTCGATGATAAACAAAGTATATCGGATATCTACACAAGCGGCACGTTGTAACTGCGGATTGTAGGCAATATCGCCTGTCAAACCTTCGTAGTTACGGTCGAATCCGGTACCGATTAATTCGCCTTTACTGTTGAAGACAGGTGAACCGGAGTTACCTCCCGTATTGTCGGTGGCTGTGGCAAAACAGATAGGCATTTCTCCGTTCTTCATGGCATAACGGCCGAAATCCTTGTTGTTATATAATTCTTTTAGTTTTGCCGGTACCACGAACTCGAAATTATCCGGGTCTTCTTTTTCCATTACGCCTTTCAGCGTCGTATAATAGCTGTATACCACTCCGTCCTTCGGGCTGTAAGAACCTATTTTTCCGTAAGTGAGGCGTAATGTAGAGTTGGCATCGGGATAAATGGGCGTACCTTCCTGCTGTTTCAGTTTCATCATGCCTTCCACCCATGTCTTGTGTGCCAGGTTGTACGCGTCCGTTTCCGCTTTCATGGCCTTGTCGGTATCTTCATAACCTTCGTTTACAGACTTGGCATATTGCACCATTAAGTCGTTTTCTATGGTTTTGGCGTCCGGTTTAGCTATGAACTGGTCAAAGGCTTCACGACTGCGGAAGATAGAAGTATCGAAACAGGCATCTACAAATGCATCGATATCTCCTTTGAACTTCTTGTCTATCACCCGGAATATGCTGATTCGCTGTTCGGCAGGAATCAGTTCGGCATAAGTCTTTAATAATGCCTTTGAGACTTTGCGGTCTACTTCGGGACTGTAATCCTTGTTGAAGAACTTGTCGGCCCGCTTGCTCAACTGGCTCAATGCATAATCCAGCGGATTGATTTCTTTGGTAGCGTGGGGCACTTTGTAACCTTGTTTCAGTGCTTCCAGCACTTGGTCTGTGGAAGGGATTTTATAGAATTCCGTTCCCAGTTTGCAAACTTCATAGATGGCTTGCTGGTGATAAACAGCGTCATGGCGTTTGCTTACAATGTCGCGGATGGCATCAAATGCTTTTTGATAAGTATCTGTTCCTGTTTCACGACCGTATGCCAGAAGTTTTTCTTGTTGCTGTTTCTTGGTGTCGAGCACATTGAGGTGAATCAGTCCTTCGTTCATGCCGATGGCATTCTTCCAGTAGTTGGCCGAAGATGCATACTTGCTGGCATACTGGATGCGTACTTTGTCACTTTTCAGCATTTCTTCGAGCAGATTGTTGAGGCGTACCGTACGCACTGTTTTACGCATGAAATTGGTTGTCTGCATACGTTCTTCCACTTCGTCGGAAATCATATAGCGCCAGTTGCGTCCGGGGAAACCCATTACGAAAGTAAAGTCGCCTTCTTTTACGCCACTTAAATTGATGGTGAGGTGTTTCTTCACTTTCAGAGGAACATTAGTCTCATTGTATTCGGCCGGTTTACCATCGGGAGTAGCATATATGCGGAACATGGAAAAGTCACCGCAGTGACGGGGCCACATCCAGTTGTCGGTGTCGGCTCCAAACTTACCGATGGAAGAGGGGGGAGCTCCCACCATACGGACATCTTTGTAGATGGTCTTTACAAAAAGATAGTAACGGTTTGCTCCATAGAAAGGCTTCAACTCCAAGGCGGTGAACGGAGTGACTTCTATATTTTCCTTTTTGGCAAAGCGTTCGGCTACTTTGCTGAGATAAGACGGAGAGAGATAGTTCAATCCTTCCGGGTCCTTGTCTTTTGCCAGCTGTTCTTTGACGTAAGGAGTAATATCCAGAATCTTGTCGATAAAAGTGACGGTCAAACCGTCGCACGGCAATTCCTCCTTGCGGGTCATTGCCCAGAATCCGTCTGTCAGGTAGTCGTGCTCCACCGAACTGTGTTGCTGGATGTATCCGTAACCGCAGTGGTGGTTGGTCAGTACCAGTCCTTCCGATGAAATAATCTCACCGGTGCAGCCTCCGCCGAAGTGTACCACGGCATCTTTCAGGCTGATGCTGTCGGGGCAATATACTTTGTCAATGCCGATGTCCAGTCCCATGTCATACATGGTAGCGGCATTTTGTTCTTTCAGGTCTGTCAACATCCACATCCCCTCGTCGGCATGGCCGGCCAGGGTAGTGATGCTGAGAAGTGATAGTATGATTGTCTTTTTCATTATTCTACTATTGTCATTTCGTCAATCAGGTGACTGCAACCACCCAGCTTGTCAATAATAAAGAGTACATAGCGGATATCTACGGCAATACAGCGTTGGAGGTTATTGTCAAAGTTGATATCTCCACTCAGTGATTCCCAGTTACCGTCAAAGGCGGTACCAATCAGTTCGCCGTTGCCGTTGATGACCGGAGAACCTGAGTTGCCACCTGTAATGTCATTGGTAGTGAGGAAACAAGTGGGCATCTCACCGTTAGGCAGTGCGTAACGTCCGAAGTCTTTGGCGGTATAGAGCTCTTTCAGCTTGGCTGGAACTACGAATTCAGGGTTAGTGGGGTCTTCTTTTTCCATCACGCCTTTCAATGTCGTATAATACTTGTAGTGTATACCGTCTTTCGGATTATAAGATTTCACGTTACCGTAAGTCAGGCGAATGGTGAAGTTGGCATCCGGTGCTTTAGGTTCGGGAGAATACATTTCGCATAAACCGCGTACATACGTTTTGTGCAGCAGTTCCAATCCTTTGAGTGAAGTTGACAATTCCTTAACCAATTCATTACCCAGTGCATATTTGGATTTGACAAAGGCATACATCGGGTCTTTCTCAAGAGCTTTTACATTAGGTTTGCTGATGAATTTATTGAAATTCTTTTCATTGGAGAAGATGGAATTATCATATAAATTGTCGATATATGCATCATAGTTGCCCTTGAAATCATTTCGGATTGTTTGATAGAAAGAAGGCAATGCGTCCGCCTCTACCATTTCGGCGTAGAGGGGCAACAGGGCTTTAGCCACTTTGCGGTCTACTTCATGGTCATAATCCTTGTTGTGAACGGATTTATAAACGTTCTTCATCATATCGGTATATTTTTTGATACCGGCTTTATCCTTGTTCTTTATTGCCACTTTCAGGCTGTCCATCACAATATAAGGAGTACCGAACTCAATGCCGCTTCTCAAAATCTCATTGAAGCAAGTGAACTGATAAAGAATAGGATTGCTCTTTTCGATGATGGCATCGATTTCTCCTACTACCTTTGCATAGTCGGCCTGATTGTTGTCTTTTGCAAACTTGGCAAAGCGGGCTTCTTGAGCTGCTTTGGTTTCCAGCACCTTATTGTCTACGATAGCTTTGTTCATACCGATGGAATTCTTCCAGTAGTTGCTGCTTCCCGCATATTTGCTGGCATACTGAATGCGTACTTTGTCGCTGGCTGCCATTTCTTTTTTCAGCACATCCTGACGGGTACCGCGAATGCGGATACGAGGCTCATTGCTGGCAGTCATGCGCTGTTTCACTTCGCTTTGAGTCAAATAGCGGCTGGTGCTTCCGGGGAAACCCATAATCATGGCATAGTCACCTTCTTCGATGCCTTTCAATGAAATGGCCAAATGTTTCTTTGCCTTGAGAGGGATATTGTTCTCGTTGTATTCGGCCGGTTCACCGTTAGCGTCTGCATAGATACGGAATACAGAGAAGTCGCAAGTATGGCGGGGCCACATCCAGTTGTCGGTTTCACCACCGAATTTACCGATAGATGAAGGAGGTGCGGCAACCATGCGTACGTCACTGTATGTTTTTAAATAAATCAGATAAAACTTGTTTCCGGCATAGAAAGGAAGTGCTTGTGCACTGATACCCGGTTTTCCGTTCAGGTCACTTGCTTTCAGTTCCTCGTTGGCGAATTTATATAAGAAAGGTTGGCCGAATGTTTCTTCCTCTTTCACTTCTCCGGCTTTAACCTTTGCATTTATCTTATCTGTGACATCCACAATACGTTCTACAAATTTGAACTTCAATCCCGGAGTAGGGAGTTCTTCTTTTCGGTTCTTTGCCCAGAAGCCATCCGTCAGATAGTCATGTTCTACTGAACTGTGTTGCTGGATAGAAGCATATCCGCAATGATGATTGGTCAGGATAAGTCCGTCGGGAGAAATAATTTCTCCTGTGCATCCTCCACCGAATATACCTACTGCATCTTTCAGCGAAACTTTGTTGGGGTTGTAGATGTCGTCGGCATCCAGTTTCAGCCCCTGTGCTTTCATGCGGTCTGCCAAGTGCTGCTCCTGCATCAGTTGCAATAACCACATACCTTCGTCTGCCTTCGATGGCAAGAATGCCACGCACATTAATGCGAGCATTAAAAGTTTAAATCTTTTCATGTTGTGTACTAAATGTTATTTCTTTATACTTATATCGGTTACAAAAATAGGAAAAAAACGGCAAGTATCACCCAAAAAACTCAATCACAGTGATAATCTTCTATTAAGTTTTAAATTTTAATAAAAAATTTTTGTCAGTGGATTATAGATTGTACCTTTGCTCACCGAAAAATAGTAAAGGGTGTGTAGATGAGCATGAATAAACTTTTTTTCTCCGTAGTGTCTTTATTGGCTTTGACCTCGTGTGCTAGCGAATATAAAATAGAAGGTAGTTCTTCTGTTTCGAGGTTGGATGGAAAGATGCTGTTTATAAAAGTTCCCGATGGTAACCGCATGGTGAAGGTCGATTCTGCCGAGGTTATTCATGGGATATTTAAAATGGAAGGAGTTTTGGATTCGTCCGTTATCGCCTCTTTATATATGGATGATATAAATATCATGCCTTTTGTTATCGAAAAAGGAAAGATAGCCATTAACATCGACAATGCCCGCATCATGGTAAGCGGAACTCCGCTTAATGACCGTCTCTATGATTTTGTAGGAAAGAAAACTTCGCTTGATGATCGTGCCTACGAGTTGGAGCGTAAGGAAAGCCGCATGATTATGGATGGGAAAGACCCCGATGAGATTCACCATGTTATTATGACAGAACGTGAAAAACTGGCTGCCGAGATGAATGACTTGGCAAAGCAGTTCATTAAAAAGAATTATGATAATGTATTGGGACCGGGGGTATTTATCATGATATGCAGCAATTTTGATTATCCGGTCATGACTCCGATGATTGAGGAAATTGTCAATGATGCTCCCGATAGTTTCAAAAACAACCCGATGGTAAAGGAGTATATCACAGTAGCCCGTGCCAATATGGAGAAACTGAAGAGTACACAATCCGTTCCCCTTGACTAAAGATTATTGATCAGGATTGTCCACTTTTCCCTGATATTCTTCTGGCAATGACTTTTCTATTTCTTTGTAAGCTTCTTCCATGGTTGCCTTTATATTGTCTATTCCTTGAGTTTGGGGATATATCGGTTTATGAATGACCAGTGTCATCGGATGCCATGAGACGAAACCTCCGGTACGCGGAAGGACGTTGAATGAACCGATAATGGTAAGCGGCACTACCGGCAACTGTAACTCGTCTGCCAGTTGGAAAGCTCCTTTCTTAAAATACCCCATGTGTCCTGTGAAAGTGCGTGCTCCTTCGGGAAATACGACCAGTGAAGTGCCGTTCTGCAATACGCTGCGGGCATGTTCAATTGTCTCTTTTACTTTCTTCGGTCCGGATTTATCTACAAAGATGTGTCCTGCCGCTTCGCATGCTTTACCAACGAAAGGCATTTTCCGCAGGCTCTTCTTCATCATCCATTTGAAGTTGCGCCCCAGAAAACCATAAATAAGGAATATGTCGAATGACCCCTGATGGTTGGCGACAAAGACGTATGAAGTCTTGTCCAGCACTTCGGGATGTCCCACCACCTTTACAGGAATCAGTAGTACATAGCAGAATAGTTGTGACCAGATTTTCCCCGGATAATATCCCCAAACGTGCGGGTCGCCTATCCATGAGCCCACAATGGTGACAAGGGCTGTAAGTATTGTCAATACAAGAAGTATAGGAAGTGCTATAAATATCTGATATAAAATATAGAGTGCTTTCATGGGTTTTAATTTTTGAATCATACAAAGATACTAAAAAAGATAATTTATCGGGCAAACAGTAATAAGTTATCATTGAAAAACATGCGACTATTCTTTTTTTAAAGTGATGACCGTTATTTCCGGCCATGCTCCAAGACGCATGGGAAACATCAGATAGCCCAGTCCCACATTGACAAAAAGTGCTTGGTTGCCTTCCCGGTATAATCCGTTGTGCTCGGGGTAAACAAACTTGGCCGGGGAGAATCCGAAGATGCTGAATTGCATTTCATGGGTATGTCCCGACAGCATTAACTGCACATCACTTTCGGGCAATACCTCGCGGCGCCAATGGGTGGGGTCATGGCTGAGCAACACTTTAAACATTCCGTCTGTACCCTTTAAGGCTTTGGGAAGATTGCCATGATTAGGGAAAGGAGGATTACCGCTATTTTCCACTCCCACCAAAGCAATGCTGTCGTGACCTCGGTGAATGACGGTATGTTCATTATTCAGCAGTTGCCAGCCCATACGTGCTTCTTTAGCCAACAAACTGTCGAGATTGGCTTGTTGTTCAGCTTCTGTCTTCCATTTGATATAAGGAGAATAGTCATGATTCCCCAGTACTGAGTAGACTCCGTCTTTACCTTTTATCTGGCTCAGTATGGGTATAAATTCATCTAGCTCGGTGGCTATATTGTTGACAATGTCGCCTGTAAAAACCACCAAGTCAGCTCGTTCGGCATTGACCATATCCACGGCTTTTTGTATTGCTTTTCCATTCCGTGTCCAACTGCCCGAATGGATGTCCGACAGTTGGAGAATGCGATATCCGTCAAAAGCATCCGGCAAATCTTTATAGCCGATAGTCACTTCTCTGATTTGAAAATGCTGTTTCCCTTCGGTAGAGCCATATACGACGTATGCCAATGATGCCAGTGCCAGTACGCCTGCAATATAGCCTCCATAGAGCCTTCGTCCCGAAATGAGGAAAAGCAGTTTCATGATAAGGATGACGATGACAAATATGGCTTTAGGTACGGCAAAGCATAGGAATATCAACAGAAAATTGCTAAGCCGATACATGGAATCGGGCATTGGCTCGTGGATAGAGAAAATCACCGCCATTCCTGTGAGTAGGAATAATGTTGGTATCCAATAAGCCCAGCGAATCCATTTTTGTGAAACACGGCGGATGTAAGCTCTGTATATATACCAGTCGGGCAATACCAACAGTAATAAGAAAAATATAAAGAGTTTTATTAGCATCATGGCAATGAGTCTTTTTTTATGATATCTATAGATTGGCAGCCAGAAACTTTTTCATTTCCTCTATACTCATCCTGCGCCGGTTGGCATAATCGGCCAGTTGGTCTTCGCCTATTTTCCCTATGGAGAAATAGCGTGAGGCAGGATGGGCGAACATCAGTCCGCTGACAGAAGCATGAGGTCTCATCATGCCATTCTCGGTCAGGGAGATACCGATTTGTTTCATGTCCAGCAGTTCGTCCAATACGAAATTGACGGACTGGTCGGGCAATGAAGGATAGCCGACGGCAGGGCGGATTCCCTGATACTTCTCATTATGTAAATCTTTTATATTAAGATTCTCGTCGGGAGCGTATCCCCATATCGTTTTACGGATATCTTCGTGTAATTTCTCGGCAGTTGCTTCCGCCAAACGGTCGGCAAGGGTTTGCACCAACATCCGTTTATAGTCATCTCTGTCGTAAAGATGTTCCATACCGGCATCCACAGTGGTGGCAAATGCTCCTATTTTATCTTTGATGCCCGACGACAGGGGACGTATAAAATCGCTCAAGCAGAGAAACGGTTCGTCTGCTTTGAGTTTAGCTGCCTGCTGACGCAGCAAAGGAAAACGTGTACCACCGTCCAACCATAAATTATCGCCATCGGCATTGGCGTCCATCAGACGAAAAACACCATGCGTCTCAAAATCGGCATCCAGTTCATTCAACATTCTGTTGGCTTCTTTCGACAGTTGCATTGCTTCTGCAGCTTTCGACCGTTCTTCTTCGGGAAAACCGGCCAACCACATGGCACGGCATGAATCGCAACCATGTATATCGGCTATGGCAGCATATTTAGGCTGGAATCCCCATGCATGAAAGAAATAAATCCAGTTTATGTATTCACTGACCTGGTGTATTTTGTAATGTACAATCATCGTTTAAATCTCAGTTCTTTTCCTCTGTGAGCTTCGTCCACTTGGTGGTTGTGATAGACTAAATGCCCGTTGACGAACGTTTTTTCTACTTTCGAGTGGAATGTCTGTCCTTCCATAGGACTCCATCCGCATTTGCTCAAGATGCAGTCGGAAGTGACTGTCCATTGACTGTCGGGGTTTACCAAAACCAAATCAGCATAATACCCCGGTCGGATAAATCCCCGCTCTTCTATATGATATAATTCAGCGGGAGCATGACACATTTTCTGTACCAGTTGTTCGATGGTCAGTACTCCTTCCCGTACCAGTTCCATGATGGCCACCAACGAGAATTGTATCATCGGCATACCCGAAACGGCCTTTAAAGCACCGCCTTGTTTCTCTTTCAGCAAATGGGGGGCATGGTCGGTACCGATTACATCGATACGGTCGGTGGGCAAAGCCTGTCGTAATGCTTCACGGTCGGCTGCAGTCTTGATGGCCGGATTGCACTTGATGCGTGCTCCCTGCGTTTCATAATCTTTATCGCAGAAGTAGAGATGCGAAACACATGCCTCTGATGTTATCTGCTTTTCGCTCAATGGCTTGTCTTCAAATAAGCTCAGTTCGTCGGCCGTGCTCACATGTAAAATGTGCAAGCGTGCTCCTGTTTCTTTGGCTAGTTTTACTGCCAGAGAAGAAGAGTGCATGCAAGCCTCTGCACTCCGTATTTCGGGATGATATTTGATGTCCGGGTCTTCTCCGTATTTTTCTTTGAAAGCAGCAGTATTTGCACTGATGATGGATTGTTCCTCGCAGTGGGTGGCAATCAGCATACCGGCATTGGCAAAAACTTTGCGCAACACTTCCATGCGGTCTACCAGCATATTGCCGGTACTGGCTCCCATGAAGAGTTTTACACCGCATATACGGGTTTTGTCCAGTTGGGGCAGCATATCTGCATTGTTGTTGGTGGCACCGAAATAAAATGAGTAATTCACTACACTTTTCGTGGCGGCATCGGCAAACTTAGCTTCCAGCGCTTCGAGATTGGTGGTCTGTGGAGTTGTATTGGGCATATCCATAAAAGAAGTCACCCCTCCGGCAGCGGCTGCTGTACTCTCTGTATGCATATCCGCCTTATGAGTCAGTCCCGGGTCGCGAAAATGCACATGGTCATCTATCACACCGGGTATCAGGTAGCAACCTCCGGCATCTATTTCCTCGTCACAGGGATGGAGTGGGAGAGTGCCGTTTGCCATTACTTCCGCTATTCTGTCATTTTCAATTACAACCGAACCGTGAAAAGTCTTTCCTTCATTCACAATTCGTGCATTCTTTATCCAAGTACGTTTCATAAGTTTTTCTTTTGAGGATATTTATGGAACCAGCTATACCATTTCAGTTGGATAACTCCCATAATCGCTTCGCCGAAAATGCTGCTGTTCATTTTGGAAGTCCCCAGTTCGCGATTGACAAAGATAACCGGGACTTCGGCTATTTTGAATCCGCATTTATAAGCGGTGAATTTCATTTCTATTTGGAAGGCATATCCTTTGAAACGGATTTTGTCCAATCCGATGGTTTCAAGTACTTGCCGACGATAGCATTTGAATCCGGCTGTGGTGTCGTGGATGGGCAGACCGGTGATGATGCGTACATATTTCGATGCAAAATAAGACATCAAGACACGTCCCATCGGCCAGTTTACAACATTTACTCCACTGACGTAACGCGAGCCGATGGCTACGTCATAACCTTCATGGGCACATTTGTCATACAATCGGGGCAAATCATTGGGATTGTGGCTGAAGTCGGCGTCCATTTCGAATACATAGTCATATCCTTTTTCTATCGCCCACTTGAACCCGGTGATATAGGCAGTTCCCAACCCCAGTTTACCCTTGCGCTCTATCATGAACAGGCGGTCGGGAAACTCCTGCTGCAACCGGCGTACAATGGCCGCTGTGCCGTCAGGAGAACTGTCTTCTATAATTAAAATATGAAAGAACTTCTCCAGGCCGAATACAGCCCGGATAATATTTTCTATATTCTCCTTCTCGTTATAGGTCGGTATAATAATGATGCTATCGGATTTCTCCATACGTTTATTTGTGTTAGCTGAATAAATATCATACAAATGTAATTAATATATTATGAACCTCTGCAGAATTTAATTTTATTAAATAAAAAAAGAAGGGTTAACCCTGCTTTCATGCACGGATAACCCTTTCATTTTACAGAATAGTTTAGTTTTCTTTAGAAAGCCACACCTACGCGGAATCCGAAGTTTTGTAGTTTATCCATGTCGTAGTTAAACACAGTTCCCTTGTTGGTGGAGTAGTTGTAGAATCCGGCCAAATGGAAACCGATGCTGTTGGGCCATGGGTAAATGTTTACACCGATTTCGGGAGATACATAGAAGCCCCATGTATCATCTTTCACTTCGTAGATGTAGAAGTCGCTAGACATCTTTGTATAGTTGGCACCCAGCTTCAATCCGATGTAGGGTTGAAAGACACCGTCACTGAAGCGATAGTGAGTGGCAAAACCGAAAGGCAACTGGAATACGGAGTGTTGCTGGTCGGTGGTCAGTGCAGACGAATTGTTGATAGGCAATGTCTGACGCGGAATGTATTCATTGTTAGTGTGATAGTTGATAAATGCACCGATAGATAAATCGGGCAAAACATAATATCCACCTTCAAAGTTCATACCCCAGCCACTTGCTTTGTTTGAAAAGTTGTTGCTGATGGGAGCACTGAACTGCCAGTCTACATTAAAGTAGGTCATTGGAGTGATTTGTGCTTTTGCCGGTAGAGCAAAGGCAATGGCGATGGCAGCTACCGCCATTATTCTATAAGTAAAATATTTTATAGTTTTCATAAACTTGCTAATTTATTAAAATGATTTATTTGTTTATTTCTTCAAATAAGGGCTCTGAGTAAATGCCTGATTGATAGCCGTTGTAGCACGGTTCACATTCAGACTTCCGCTGCTACCGATTAAACCGCTGATGTAGGCATTCCATACAACAGGTAGTTTTTCTTTAGCTCCTTCGGGTGCACCCAGATTAACTAAATCAGCCAGTAATGAACCGGTGCTGTAGCTATAAGTGATGGAGTACGGGTAGTACCATCCACCTCCCCAGTATTCGCCCCAGTATCCGGGAATCCAATAACCGGGATAATAGTTCCACCATGGGCCGTTGTTATAATAGCCGCTAAAGTAGTAAGTGCTGGCTACGTAGCTCAATTGCAATCCGAGGTCGGCATCTTCTTTGTCTAATGCACGCATATAACCGGCGCCGTCCATTTTTGCAACGAATGCGCTGATAATCAGTTGAGCGTTATCATCTTTCCAGTATTCCGGTTCTTTAGAATCACCGATTACAAGAATGCTGTCGGGAACGTAATAAGTGCTGAAGCTGTTGAATTTAGCACTAGTGTCATGATTGGTAAATACCAGATACTCATTGTCCAGTTTGTCCATGTCCGGGTCTTTTTCGCAAGATACCAAGGCAAAGACCGCCAGAAGGATAGGAATTAATTTTTTCATGTCAAGTTTTTGTTTAAGTTAATACTAATTTTTTTCGTTTGTTGTACTCCTAAAAACGAAGGAGTTACGCTTTTGTTCACTACAATCATTTTTTTTGTGAACATTTTCTCATCGGACAAAGCTATTCGTTAAAACTTCTTTTTGAGCGTGTAGTTCAGTTTTGATATCGCTTTTTTGAAATCTTTGCCCACCATGGTCAGCGCACTGTCGCCTTCGGCTACAAAATTGGTCTTTTCATGGCCGGGAGCTGCCGAAACAAGTTGGTAGATAATGGCGGTGCTGTCATTGGGGATACCGATAATGGTTACAACGGTACCGCTATCAGAAAAGACCTGGTCTTGCCCGTTGTTGGCACCCAGGTAAGTGGTAGTCAAACTATATGTACCCAGAGAGTCTTCTCCCACTTCCTGCAGGGTGAGCAGATAGTTGATGCCCGAGACATCGGCACCCGGCAAAACCCCTTCGTAGGTATAGGTCTGTAAATCGCCCAAAGTGCTGTCATTGACTGCAAACAGAGAGTCACTTTCACTTTCGGCTATCATTTCGGCAGATTTATTTCCTTTGGAGCCGCAAGAAACAATCATGGCAGCCAAAGCTGCTGCAATAAATACTTTTTTCATTGTTAAGTCAGGTTTTTAATGGTTATTTGGCTAAATAACACCTGCCTGACTTATTTTGTTTAGCGGAGTGAATTTTTTTGTATTTAGCGTAACAGCACGCCGTTTATTTTCTTTCTGCTGAATGAGTTATAAAGTACTTTTGCCGATTTGGTTTCTGTTTCTTCCAACTTTTCCGCATCGGGCATTGTACCGGTAGTAATTAATGAGAGGGTATTTCTCAGCATCAACTCGTTTTCATCGCCCAACGGGAGGAGGGGAGAGATAAGTTCTCTTTCGTTCAATTTATAATCGGGGGTGATGCCGTTTACATAATCCGCTTTTCCATCGGCATTGAGGACGTATGCCACTACCGGCCATAAGATGAAGTCTATCTCATCTTTGGTGTAGCCGGACATGGCAACCGGTTTTCCGACTGTAGTTTCACCTATCACGACCACATTGTCGTCACCCATGTAAGGACGCAGACAGTTGATTACGGCTTCGGATGCCGAAGCGGTAAAAGTAGAAGTGATGACATACAGTTTGTTCAGATTAAGATTCTGTGCCGAGGTTGTCGATATAAAATTATAAGTTGTGTCTTGCGGAGTTGTAATATCATTGTATTGCATGGTGCAAAACGGTTTGCCGAGCGCCGATTCCGGAGCCAGCAGGCTGGCTAGTTCTTGCGCACACGTCAGATAGCCGCCGGGATTATAACGGAGGTCGAGAATAAATGCATCAGGAGCTTCACTCTTGAATTCCGAGAAAATCTGCAACATCTGTTGTGCGTAGTCTGTTTCGTATCCGTTGTCTAGGGGCCCGGTACTGAATTTGTTATATACCATGTAGGCAATCTTCTTGCCGTCTACATTAAATACTTTATTGACATAAAAAGGATTTACTTCCACCGGACGCGATGCTCCGATAGAAAGCACGTCGACATCCGTCCAAACATAGTCGCCTTCACTGGCAATGATACTTTTTCTGGTCAATGTGGTAGCGCCTCCCGAAATCAGATAACCATAGTTGTTGACATTGATTTGTGCATCTCCTACGGCAGAAATCCAGTCACCGCGTCGAAGTCCCGCTTCGGATGCCGGTGAATCGGGAAGAACGAACAATACTCGCGCATAGGTGTGTGAAGTTGTTCCCAGCGGATCGGTGACGAGTTCGAAATCGAATCCGTAAGTCGATGTCTGGTTAAGGAAAGAACGGCTGACATTGGTCTTCATTTCTACATACGAGAATGGGTCACCCTTTCCATCCAATGCCTGCGAATAGAGTAACTTCCGTAGAAACTCCTCCGGTTCGGCAAAATAATCCTTTTCAGAAATTTCGGGCATTTGGTCGTACCACAGATAGTGCTGTTTCATCACTTCCTCTATCCACATATCATCGCCCACGAGTGCGTAATACTCTCCACTGCGGTCTACTCCGCACGACGTAATGAAAAATAGAGTTGTCAGCAAGTAAAATGTATGTAGTAAATATTTCATTTTATATCGTTTTTTAGGTTTGCAAAGCTAGGTATTTTATTCGTAAATCAGATATTTTTCTCTCATCTTTTTATATTCCTCCAGTTCCTTTTGCCATCCGGCACGAATTTCTTCTTCACTTTTTCCTTCCGTGATTTGCTTTCTGACCTTTCGGTTTCCCACCAAAATGTCAAACCACTGAGGGCGGGTAAAGAATTTATCGGCCTTTCCCATATTCTTATATTCCTGGTAATAACTTATGACGTATCGTAAAGAGAACCCTTTAGGGGGCAACAGGCTTTTCATGTTATTTCCATAGCAATACTGTCCTTTGTACATTGGATTTTTGTCAAAACCTTCCAAAGCTTCCGGCTTGAACCGGAAGGAAGACAGGCGGATGTCCGGCGAGCCGATGACTTGAAAAGGGTGATGGGTGCCCCGGCCCACACTGATGGCAGTGCCTTCGAAGGGGCACAGTGAAGGATAAAGCGCAATTGCCTGGTCGTTAGGTAGATTGGGAGAAGGTTTCACAGGAAGAGAGTAAGAATCACCGTGTTTCCATCCCTTTACGGGAATGACAGTCAGCTTGCATTTCCGTTTCCCCGCCAGCCATCCTTCACCGTTTATCATTTGCGCGAGTTCGCCCACAGTGCAGCCGTGCAACACAGGAATGGGGTGCATGCTTACGAAGCTTTTTAATTCTTTTATCCGAACAGGGCCGTCCGTATAGTCACAAGGATTAGGCCGGTCGGTGACAATCAGCTCTTTATGGTTCTCTGCGCATGCTTCCATTACATAATGCATGGTGCTGATATAAGTATAGAATCGCGCTCCTACATCCTGAATATCGAACACCACCACATCGATGTCCTGCATCTGTTGTGGCGTGGGTTTCTTGTTTTTTCCGTAGAGTGATTGGATGAGGATACCTGTGCTGATATCTTTGCCGTTCTTAACTGTTTCGCCGGCATCGGCATTTCCCCTGAATCCGTGTTCGGGCGCAAATACTTTTTTTATGTTGATATTCGAGGCAAGCAGTGTATCCAGCAGATGTACATTGCCTATTATTGATGTTTGGTTTACCACCAATGCCACCCGTTTGCTGCCCAGCAAAGGGAGCAGAGTTTCCATTTGTTCAGCTCCGTTTATTACCTTCTGGGCAGACAAAGCATTGATAATAAACAAAAAAGAAAGAAGGAAAAGATATTTTGTTTTCATGTTTATATGCGGATTATTTTGTAATATTGCACAAAAATAAGAATTTAATTGAAGATGGACGCACTTGCTATCATTAATAAATATTATCCTGAAGAAAACGAGTTGAAACATATTCTGCTTACCCATAGTCGTTCGGTAGCTGACAAAGCGTTGCAGATTGCCGTCAAACACCCAGAACTTCATTTGGATACCGGTTTTTTGGAAGAGGCCGCCCTGTTGCACGACATCGGTATTTTTATGACTGACGCTTCCGGTATTCAGTGTTTTGGCATTCATCCATACATTTGTCACGGCTATTTAGGCTCCGAACTGCTGATGAACGAAGGGTATCCCCGCCATGCATTGGTTTGCGAGCGTCACACTGGGGCCGGAATGTCATTACAAAGTATCATAGAGCAGGATTTACCGATTCCGCATCGTGATATGGTTCCTGTTTCGATAGAAGAGCAGGTTATTTGTTTTGCAGATAAATTCTTTTCTAAAACACATCTTGACAGAGAGAAAAGCGTAGAAAAGGCGTTGAAAAGCATTTCGCGCTATGGAGAAGATGGAGTGATACGCTTTAAGCATTGGTGTGAATGTTTCTTGTGATAGAATAAGACTTAGAGCTTGTTTAAAAATGGCTGAAATCTTTTTATTATAAAGCTTCCGTATCAGCCGAATCGTTTCTTCCTCTCTCCTTTCATTAGCCGTTGAAACGTCCTGTTGATAGGCTTCCGGCCATGAAGGGACATCCCGTCACCGCTCTTTCAACCTCCTTTCATTCGTAAAAAGCGGGAATTGCTTTTTAACTTTTTCGATAGCGCTTTCATTGACTGTAGGGGCGGACCCATGTGTCCGCCTGATAGCCCCGATAGCTTGAAGTGAACTGTTCCCGGGCAGACATACGGGTCTGTTCCTACAAAAAACGGCAGGCTGAAAAGAAGTGTAGGAGTACACAGCTTGCATTGTGTGCTTTGAAGGCAGATTGTGAAGGGACTTGGGAAGCACGGCTGAAACGAGGATGAAGGGATGTGCTGTCATCTTTAACCATTTGACAGCCAGTGCGTTTTGACTAAAATGTAAGGATGAAGGGAAAAGAAGGAATGACCGGATTGGGGAGGGGTGATTCCATCTGCCTCTACATGAAAAGGTGCTGATGTTTTTAAAAAACTTCCCGAACTTTTCCAAAAACTCCCCGAGCTTTTTTGAAAACATCAAGGTCTTTTTGTGTACGTACGCATGGGTCTACACATACGGTGGCACAGGCCTACACGTACGTACGCATAAGCCTACGCATATATACGCATCGGGCTACACGTATATACATATAAATCTGCACGTATAGGGGGAGATGGAAAGGTGATAATCTTATCTTATACTCTATCTTTTTCTGATAGATTTATTGAGACGAGACTAATATAAAAATCGGCAATAACAAACTTATGAGTAACTAATAAAATAAATTAAATATCCGCTTAATAGTTCATAATTGGCGGATTATGCTTAATTTTGCTCCCCAAAGCGTAAAAGTATTGTGAATGACGCCACTAAAACGACATAGATTTATACCATTTTTACTACTATTTGCCTGCCTGATGCTTTCGTTAAGCTCGGGCGCACAACGCAGAAGGAGGAACCCGGCATCAGGTAGAGATACCCTGAACGTAGATACAACACAGGTAGATACGCTTTCGGTAGATACTGTTGCACCTAAAAAGAAACAGCCATTGGACGCTCCCGTAGTATATGAGGCTAACGATTCCATTGTATTTACCGAAGGCGGATATGCGCATCTGTATGGCGACGGAAAGGTGAACTATGAAAAGATTGAACTGACTTCTGCCGTAATCACCATGAATATGGACAGTAGTACGGTATACGCCCGCGGTGTTCCTGATTCGGTAGGCGTAGAAACCGGTACTCCTATCTTTAAGGATGGAGAGACTCCATACGAGTCTAAAATCATGCGCTACAATTTCAAGACTAAAAAAGGATTTATCAACAATATCGTGACTCAGCAGGGTGAAGGATATGTCACCAGTGAAGAGTCTAAAAAAGGAGCGGGTGATGAGCTTTATCTTCGTCACGGTAGATATACTACTTGTGACCAGCATGATCATCCTCACTTTTATCTGAAACTTTCGATGGCGAAAGTACGCCCCAAGAAGAACGTGGTTTTTGGACCCGCACAGTTGGTAGTGGAAGATGTGCCTCTGCCTATTGCCGTGCCATTCGGTTTCTTTCCTTTCAACAGTAGCTACTCTTCAGGATTCATCATGCCTACTTATGGTGATGAAATGAATCGCGGTTTCTATTTGCGTGACGGCGGATATTATTTTGCCATCAGTGACCGTATGGATTTGAAGCTTTTGGGTGAAATCTTTACGAAAGGGTCATGGGGACTTTCTGCACAGTCCAATTATAATAAGAGGTATAAATATAGCGGCAACTTTAATGCCAGTTATTTGGTGACCAAGACCGGTGAGAAAAATATGCCGGACTATAGTGTGACGAAGGACTTCAAACTTTCATGGAGCCATCGTCAGGATGCAAAAGCAAGCCCGAACAGTTCATTCTCTGCCAATGTGAATTTTGCTACCAGCAGTTACGACCGCCGGAGCATCAGCAGTTTGTATGATCCCAACCAGTACTCAAATAATACCAAGACATCAAGTGTGAGCTATTCGCGCAACTTTCCCGAAATCGGTTTGAACCTGTCGAGTACGTTCAACCTTTCTCAGAATACGAAAGACTCATCTATTAATGTCACATTGCCCGACTTGAATATTTCTTTGAACCGTATTTATCCTTTCAAACGCAAGAACGGTGCCGGAGATGAACGCTGGTATGAGAAAATTTCTTTTCAGTATACGGGGCATTTGACCAATAGTATCAATACAAAAGATAATTTGATTCTGAAGCAGGGTATCAGTAAATGGAATAATGGTATGCAACATAATATTCCGGTTTCCGCTACTTTCACTCTGTTCAAGTACTTTAATGTGGTGCCTTCATTCAATTATACCGAACGTTGGTATACACGCAAGATTGAGCAAAGCTATGATCCTAATGCTGTCGGAAATGTGAAGCGGGATACCATCAATGGGTTTAGCCGTGTATATGATTACAGAATGGGTATTCAGGTGAATACTAAACTGTATGGTATGTATAAGCCTTGGAAGAAACTGTTTGGTGATAGGATTGATGCTATCCGCCATGTCATGACTCCGTCTGTTTCTGTCAATTATGCTCCTGATTTCGGGGCTTCTCATTATGGATATTACAAAACGTATCAATATACGGACGAGAATGGAGAGGTGCGCACTGTGGAATATTCACCGTTTGCCGGTCAGTCATTCTCACCTCCGGGTAAAGGAAAGTCGGAGAGCTTTACTTTCGCACTGGATAATAATGTGGAAATGAAGGTGAAAACGGCTAATGACTCCATAAAGAAGGTGAGTCTCATTGACCAGTTATCGGCATCGCTTACTTATAATGCGGCGGCTGAAATTCGTCCGTGGAGTGACTTGAGCATGAATCTGCGTTTGAAACTGACAAAGAGTTATACTTTCAGCATGAATACATCGTTTGCTACGTATGGGTATAAGTTTGATGAAAACGGAAATGTGGTAGATAATGACCGTACAGAATGGTCTTATGGACGTTTTGGACGTTTTAAAGGATATAGCGGTTCTTTCTCTTACACATTGAATAATGATACATGGAAGAAGTGGTTCGGTCCGAAGGATGATAAGGACTCGAAAGATAAGAATAAAGGGAATGACAACGAGGCGCTTGATCAATATGATGACGAAAATACTGAAAAGGAAGACGAGGATAAATCCGGCTTGCGCAAGACGGAAGCTGCAGCTGTGGATACGGATGGGTATATGGCATTCAAGATGCCGTGGTCTCTGAGTTTGAGTTATAGCTACAGCATCAGTGAAGACAGGTCGAAGGAAATTAATAAGAAGAGTATGCGTTATCCTTATGCGGTCAGTCATTCACTGAATGTGTCGGGTAATATAAAATTAGGCAGCCGTTGGAATATCAACTGTTCTTCGGGTTATGACTTTAATACTAAGGAGATGTCTATGACAACGGTGAATATCAGCCGTGACTTGCACTGTTTCAATATGAGTTGTGGTTTGGTGTTCGGTCCGTTTACTTCTTATAATTTCAGTATCCGTGCAGCTTCGAACTTGCTGACGGATGCACTGAAATGGGACCAGCGTAGTAATACGGGCAGCTCGGTTACTTGGTATTAAAAAGATAGAGAAGTCTACCACTGTATGGGTTGTTGCCCATGGGCTGTCAGATACTCATTGGCTCGGCTGAAATGTTTGTTTCCGAAGAATCCGTTATATGCTGATAGGGGTGACGGATGTGCGGATGCCAGTACTAAGTGTTTGTTTCTGTCGATAAATGCTCCTTTTTTCTGTGCATAAGCTCCCCATAGGATAAATACCAGATTTTCTCTTTCTTCTGCCAATGCTCGAATAGCTGCATCGGTAAATTCTTCCCAGCCTTGGCGTTGGTGCGAAGCGGCCTGGTGTGCGCGTACTGTCAGTGTGGCGTTGAGCATCAGCACTCCCTGGTTAGCCCATCGTGTCAGATTTCCTGTGGTGGGGATAGGAGTTCCCAAGTCGCTTTGTATTTCTTTGAAAATATTCTGCAAGGAAGGTGGAAAAGGAACACCGTCATTTACCGAAAAACAAAGGCCATGCGCTTGTCCGGGGCCATGATAGGGGTCTTGCCCAATAATTACCACTTTCACTTTGTTAAAAGGGCAAAGGTTGAAAGCGTTGAATATCAATCTTCCGGGAGGGTAGACAGTGGTAGTTTGATATTCTTGTCTTACAAAGTTAGTAAGTTTCACGAAGTAGTCTTTTTCAAATTCAGGAGCCAAATGTTGCTTCCAGCTTTCTTCTATTTGTACGTTCATTCTAATTCCTTTTTAGTTAAAACATGCCCTAAAGATAAGCGTATTTTGTAAATGTGACAAATAAAAAGCACGAATCCGGCCGATTCGTGCTTAAAAATAGGGCTGATTGATTATCAAATGAGTTGCATGCCCAGTTGTGCACATTCTTTTCTCATTTCTTCAGGCCAAATGCTGGCTTGAATTTCTCCGATATGTGCTTTTTGCAGGTAGAGCATACACAAACGTGACTGTCCGATACCGCCTCCGATACAGAGGGGCAGTGTGCCTTCCAACAGGCGTTTATGGAAATAGAGTTCTTTACGCTTTTCCTGTCCGCTCAGAGTCAGTTGGCGAAGCAGTGCTTCCTTGTCTACACGGATACCCATTGAAGAAAGTTCCACTGAACGGTCGAGTACTTTGTCCCAAACCAATAGGTCACCGTTCAATCCCGGCAAATTATTTTCGGGGTTGACTGTAGAATAGTCGTCATAGTCTGGTGCACGGAGGTCGTGTTCTTTTCCATCGCTTAACCGGCATCCGATACCAATAATAAATACGGCTCCGTATTTTTGTGCAATAGCGTGTTCACGCTCCTTCGGAGTCTTGTCCGGATACATCTGCAGCAATTCTTCCGAATGGATGAAATGGATGTCATGGGGCAGGAACGGTTTGATTTGCGGATACATTTCACATACCATATATTCAGTGCGGCGCATGGCTGCGTATATACGTGTGACAATCTCTTTCAGGAAATGGACGTTGCGTTGTTCTTTGGTAATCACTCGTTCCCAGTCCCATTGGTCGACATAGAGTGAATGTAGATTGCCCAGCTCTTCGTCTGCACGGATAGCATTCATATCAGTATAAATTCCGTATCCGGGCTCGATATTATATTCTGCCAAAGTAAGTCTTTTCCATTTGGCAAGTGAGTGAACAACTTCTGCTTGTGCGTCTCCTAAGTCTTTGATTGGGAAAGAAACAGGACGTTCGGTTCCGCTTAGGTCATCATTGATACCCATTCCTTTCAAAACGAACAATGGGGCCGTCACACGACGAAGGCGTAACTCTGATGATAAGTTCTGCTGGAAGAACTCCTTTATTTGCTTGATGCCCAACTCTGTTTGCTTTAAATCCAGCAAAGGTTTATAGTTGGCAGGTTTAATAAGGTAACTCATTATATATTGTTCTAATTATTTTAATAGTTCGCAAATATAGAAATTATTTGTGATAATGTTATTGTTTTGGCCGAAAATATAGTCAAATTGATTGTTTTGTGCTTAAATTAACGAGCAAAATATCATTTTACTTCATAAAATCTGTTTTTTATTAGGAGAAAGAAGATATATTTTGTACTTTTGCGCGTTCATTAAAATAACGCACCCGTAGTTCAATGGATAGAATACCGGATTCCGGTTCCGACGATATGAGTTCGATTCTCATCGGGTGTACAATTGATATTGAATATCAACTATTTAACCAATATGGGGACTAAAATAGGGACTAACGATTAAAAAGAGTCATAGCTTCTTGTTTTACTTTGTCTGCTATGTCAATATAGGGTTTCATAGACTTGTAATCTCTGTGGCCTGTCCATTTCATCACAATATTAGGCGCGATGCCTAGCATGAGCGCATTGCATATAAAGGTTTTCCTTCCACAATGTGTGCCGATTAATTCGTGTTTGGGATGTATCTCATCTATTCTTTCCGAACCCTTGTAATAGGTTATGCACACCGGTTCATTGACTTCACAAACTGCACATACTTCTTTTATGTATTTATTCATCCGTTGGTTGACAGGGACAGGGAGCGCGTAGATACCCTTTATATCCTTGTATTTGTCCAATATGGTTTTAGAGTACTTATTAAGCTCTATCTTTAGCGGCTCGTCTGTCTTAATCGTTGTGGTGGTAATATACCCATCGAAGACGTCAGCTTTCTTAAGGTTCTTCACGTCAGAGTATCGCAGGGAGGTGAAGCACTGAAAACAGAATACGTCTTTCGCTATTTCAAGATGAGGCTCATCCGGGAATGATGAGTTGTACACTCTAATTAATTCGTCCCATTCGAGGTATATCACCTTTGACGGAATCGTTTTCAGTTTTTCTTTGAATGTCATAAATGCAAGTTCCTTATTGATTCCTTTATCCGCTGCCCATCTGAGGAACCATTTAGTCAGATTGATATACTTCTTCGCGGTACGGTTCTTCATTCCGACTTCATCATCTATCTCTACGTTCATCAAGTAGTCAACAAGCTGGGACAATCCTTCGTGTGTGAGGTCTGCAAAGGTAAGATTGGGGGCAAACTTCTTTAAGTGGTTCATTGTGGTTTTATGCCTCTTATATGTATTCTCGGACCAGCTATTTTCTTTACCCTGCTCCGTAATGAATTGCATATAGTAATCGAAGATGGTTTTTTCTTCTTTTTCTACGATTCTCCCATTCCTTCTATTGACTTCATTCCGAAATTCATCCGTGGAGGGTATGTGCTCGGTTTGCTCGAAAAAAAAGAAGGCGTCATTAATCAGCTCTTCGAATCGGTTTATCTCGGCATTGATGGTCGATGCCGGTACCTTTTTCTTACCATGGGTAGTGTTTACCTTGCATCGCTGGGCTTCAGCTACCCACTTGTTGTTATCTACTCGATAGCCAATATTAAAGGCTACTGTGTTGCCGTTCCACTTAATCCTATATCGGAGTTTGGAATCGGGCTTGCCTTTCTCCTTGTCCAGGAGAAAGGTAGTTGTTCGTTTGATGTTCATGATGTTATAATGATAGCTATTCTATATTTAAAGCCTGTTTTAGTTCTTTCTTGGATTTATAGCAATCTTTTTCAGATATATATGCAATAATGTCTGCGCTCATTTTGCGACCTATCCCATAGTACACGCCATCCGAATTTATATGAGCACTCATGATTTCGTAGCTTTTAGGCTCTTCATCCTCTAATACCCAAACGTAATCTCCCTTATCGAAGAGGCTGTTTATATTAAGTTTTAAATCTCTTGGTATAGAGAAATCGAAGACAGATTGATTACTGTATCCTCCATGTGGTATATTCCCTTTAAAGAAGAAGCAATATTCTCCCGCGTCCAGGAAGAATTGGGGAGTGACCTTAAAGGTATGGTCATTTATGACCTCAATATTGACTTTAATAGCCTTCTTTCCATCTATTCCGGTAGTAGAGCCTGCGTAGAGATTGATTTTTCCTGTTTCTAGTTCTCTGCGTCCTTTTTTGCTTACTAGTTCAACCAAGGTAAATTCATTGGGTGATGATGCAGCAGAAAACCACCAGTTTGTTGCAGATAAACCTAAATCACCTTGCCTGTTGGCGTTGAAGTAGAAATAGAATTCAGGTGAGTTGGTTGCCACTACGTTACTTGAATGTGCTCCATCCATTGTAGATTTAATCTTGGTGTTAGCTAAACCGTAAGAGAATGCAGTAGCTAATGTGTTAGTTTGGGAACCTGAAAAAACAGAAGGTAGTATTTTGATAAATTCATCCCCGTTTTTGTAATAGATGCCCGATCTGTCTGTGTCGTTATTTTTGTTATTGCTTACAGGAGCATGGTTTATCATGGCAATGATGATATCGTTATTAACCCCCATTTCTTTCAATGTCTTCAAGCTGTCAATGCTTGTGTCGAAGTTGCATGTACTACTATTTATTTTGCTAATGATTATGTCGTTGGAAAATCCAAGTTTAACCATTTCTAGGATAGAACTATTAGTAATTTTTTCGTCTTGGGCATATATGGGTTGAGTTAATGCCGCACAGATTAGCAATCCAAATAAAGTTTTTTTCATACTGTTATCTTTTGGTTTTTAGAAATTTCAATATGCAAGGGAGACATTTATCTTCGCATGCTACAGCTAGCGTGATTTTTAGCTGCTCTCTTAGTAATTCGATTTCTTTTTTTTGTTCTTCAACGATTATAGAAAGTGTTTTGGTATTAGTTTCCATGTTTTTGGTTAATTTGGGAATATTTCTTAATACAAAACACTATAATGATATATTTTGTTTAAATCAATATGATATTCATTGGTTAATCCGTTTTTATGTTTATATTAGGGAGTTTTTAAATTATAATTATGACAGACGAAGAAATTAGATTGGAAGCAGCTAAAATGGCTACTCAATGCTTTATTGCGAACAATAGCGATAGGGTATGGAATACATTCTCTATAAACGTTACTATTATCTACGACTACATTAAACATGGGATTCTCCCCGAAAATAATTGTATTTATAGGGAAATCTTGCAAAAGAAAGAGGTTAGAAAAAAGTAGTCCTGCTATATTAAGGGACTTGTCCGTTTTTCCTCTTTATCTGTCATTCTTTTATAAGCCTTTGAGCCATTTTTTGCCTGATGGAGTTTTGAGCCATATTAAAAAACCGCCCATTATCACGCACCCAATGGTGTAAGTTAAAGATAACATATCCATATTGCCTCCTTATTTTAGTGTTAAATTAGCTATTATAGCTGATAGGATTGTAAAAATACAGCCAGCAATAACTCTATATATGTCAATTACATGGTCTGTATTATCTGACTTTATAGAAACAAGTCCACCTACAACAAGCCCGGCAAAGGAAAGTTTGGATAAATCAAAAAAATATCCTGCAAGTTTTTCTCTTCGCGTCTTGTCATTTTGGGCTGTTTGGTTCATTTGTTTAAAGATAGGAGCTTCTTTTATCATTTCCAAGTAATTAATAGTTTTTATTATTTATATAAGAAACCGCAATTTATATCGCTTTCTTAAGTAATTCCTTATAATCTAACACAGATTTTTCTTTTTCCTTAAGTTGTGAGTCTTTTATCATCACCTCGATTCTGAGTTGTTGATTTTCATCAGCAAGCTCTTTATTTGAGTCATGGAAACTTTTCAAGGTTTTGGCTAATTCTTCACTTCCTTCCGAAAGTTCGGTTACTTGCATCTTTAATTTGGTATTCTCTTCCACAAGTTCTTTCATTCTATTGATAGTGTCATTATATATATGATAGAGTATGGATGCTTCGGGTGTATCTCCTGCTGTACTGATAAGTGCAGGTTGAGGCTCAACTATCTGCTCATGTTGAGGCTTAATCATATCACCTTCACCGCGAAGAAGCCATTCAGACGATATGTCTTCAAATGCACTTAATGTCTTTAATATAGTATCAAAGCTAAGAGAGCGTTCTCCACGCAATTGCTGATTAATTGTCTTCTGGTTGGCTCCAATCATTTTAGCAAATTGAGTTTCAGAATCAGATCTTTGTTGGCAAATGATGATAATCCTTTGTAAAACACCTTCTTTCATAAAACATTATTTATATTAATTATAAATAGAGCTATTGAGCTAAACTTTTTAAACGAAAACATTGTTTTAAGTTCAAAAGCTCTTAACTTTGCATCCGTAACCAATCAACAAGCGGTTGCAAAAGGGTATAAAAATGGCTGTACGACTGTTTGCCGTACTATCCAATCCAAATCCGCTGCAAATATAGTGCAGACATTTTTAATATCCTAAAAATCAGATTAAAAAATAGACGATACGGTTTAGTGGTGTTTACCGTAATTAGGACATAAATAAAGCTCTTGCTAAGTATCAGCCAAACACCAATTATGCTGAGAACAGCGAGGGCTTTTCTTTTTAAGAAAATGGAAAAGAGATATGTATTGACATTGAAACAGCGTCCTGATGGAACGTATGAGGTAAAATTGGATAATGGGCTTAATGCCATAATATCTGATAGAATCCCTCATGAATTTGTGGATATTTTTGAGAGTAGTGAGATAGGCCTTGTACGATTTATGATAGATAGTTTTTATAGCGCAAATTTCAAAGAGATCTGTGTAAGCGAACTGAAAGAATGTGAAGATGTAAAATTTGCATCAGAAGAAAATTCTCAAAGAAGTAGTAATGATATTGAGTTGAGGAAGGAGATCGTTAAGATGTTGTCAGCCGGTGTTGCCGATTCAGACCTTATTTATCGCGTGGATTCTATCTATAACTGGATCAAGGAGGGTAAATTATGATACCAATTGAAAGACGGATAAGCGATGATACCAGGTTGATAGATCTAACCGTAGGGGAGCTGAAAGAACTCTTTGAAAGCCTGGTTCCAAAGATTACACCTGTGGTTCCCACGCAATCTAAATCAGAGAAACGATTAGTATATGGTTTGAAAGGAATTAAGGAGTTATTCCACGTGTCAGATTCCACCGCTAGAAAGTTAAAGAACGGACCAATAAAGAGGGCTGTTTCCCAATCAGGCAGAACGATTGTAGTGGATGTGGAGATGGCGTTAAAATTATTTTCCAATAAATCTTAATGAGGTATGGCAGTAGGAAAGTTGGCGTTAGCCAGAGCGGAAGTGGAGAAAGCCCGCGAGTTGGTTTTTTCTTTGGAAGAAGAGTTGTCGAATGATATTGGAAATTTTTATGAAAAGGTAGCCAAATTGAATTGCGCTCGTATTGACCACGCAAGGAAGTTGGATTTACTGAGGAGAAAAGTAATGAAAGCTAGAGGTAATGCTGATAGATTACGACTATGAAGAAGGTGACGAATATATCGATAAGTATATGCTATGAAAGCGAGGCTGTTAAAGAAGGCTGTTCGTTTTTAAAATCAGTAAGAAGATCGGTTCTTGTGAATGGGATCAAAACCTATGAAGATGAGATGAGTCCTGATATGTTTGTTTCATGCCAGGACCCGATTAGGAAGCTGGAAGAGTTTTTGGTCGGAGTAGAAAGGGGCAAAACGGACGAAAATTTAAAAAGACATATACGATTAATCAAGATTATGAACAAGATAACAAAGCAAATACTGTGGATAATAGCAGCTGTGATTCTGCTGGGTGTTGCCGGCAAGTGTGACCATGACGAACAGGTTATCTACAACATGCCTGACGATGTATATCAGGCATTGAAGAAAGAGTTAGGCAATCCCTCTGATGGTCAATTGGTGGATGAGTACATCAGGAACCGTGCCCATTGGGATAGCATAGGGAATAGTTTTGAATATTAAACAGTAGCGTTATGAAAGAATGGTTTACAGGCGTGGTAAGAGGTGTTTCAATCTTGCCTAATGGTAAGAGGAAAAAGGTAAGTGATACTTACCTGGTTGATGCCATGGGCTTCACGGAAGCCGAGAATGTATTGGTTAAGCATTGCTTCCCACTGTATGGAGAAGCTAAGGTTATGACCTTGAAACGGGAAGTCATTGAAGAAGTATCCGGTTTCGACAAGGAACAGTGGTGGAAGGTCGTTATCGGCATATCGGATGTCACTCCGAAAGGTAAGGTGAAGATTCGCAGATATAACCACATAGTGTCTGCCGATAACGTGTCTCAGGCTAAAGAGCTCATCACAGAGCGGATGAAAGGAACTATAGGCGATTGGAAGATACTGAAGATAGAGGTTACTCGGTTCAAAGATATAATTATCCATTCCGATGGTACATCCAAGGATGAATTACGATAAGTTTTAGTTTAGGTTTAGCCGTCTAACCTGTGAGGGCGAAGCGGCACAAGGGCGGTTAGCTCAGGGGTAGAGCGATGGCAGTTATCGAAGAGTTGTGTGTTTTTAATCTCTTTTCATGGTATTGGTAGTTAAGTTTTTTTCTTCGGCAAAGCTATAGGTCGCGAGTTCAAGTCTCGTACCGCCCACGCATTCAAACTGAATGCCATATAGGTTACTCATTTTATCCCGGTGTGGCTTGATTGCCTATCCGGGAACCATTAAAACGAACAGTTATGAAATTAAGAGAAATACCCATTCCTACCGGATGTACACGAGTATCCGTGGAGCAGGAGAATGACAAGATAGTTATCTTGTTTGAAGGCAATAACAAGGAGTTTGTATTGGATTTGACCGGGGAAACCGAGTCCCCTCCTGAAATCGGAGACCTTGCAATATTCTGGAATGCCGGTAAGGAATACCTGGCTGTCATTGCGCTGCTGGCGGACAAGGAATGGGTGCCGGAAGCTGAAAAGTATCCTTATAAGGCAAGTAGTGAAGAGTGGTATAGCCACGCAATCAGATTCCGTAATCTCTCTCAATTTGTAAAAATAATCAAACATAGATTTAGAAATGCTCAAAAAAACAAATAATGCATCTCTCAAGAGGACCGCAGACACCGAATTTTCCCGATATATCAGGCTTCGCGATATGATACCGGGGACAACCGTATTCCGTTGCATCTCATGCGGGTTGATTAAGCCGATAAATCAAGCTGACTGTGGTCATTACATCAATCGTCAGCACATGAGTACAAGGTACAATGAGATGAATTGCAACGCTCAATGCAGAAGCTGTAACCGGTTTGACGAGGGTAATATACAGGGATACCGAAGAGGGTTGATTCAGAAGTATGGCGAACAGAAGGTATTGTTGCTCGAATCGATGAAGAATGATTATGTGAAGTATTCCGAAGCAGAATACCGGATATTGATTGCCGCTTATCGGTCAAGATATAAGAAAATATTAAAAAAAAGAAACTTGAGCTTATCATGTTTGACAAAATGATATTCAAAGCAAAGATAGACACAGCCGATATAGATACTATCGTCCTTAAAAACTACCTGGAACAGTGTACCGAAGGCGATGAGATCTATTACAAGTCTACGGCTTATGCGAATTTCGATGGTTGTTTCATCGAGATTCGGGGTGATACATTAAAATGTAAGTGCTCTATCCACAAGTTATACAGCAGGGGGAAATCGGGCAAGCTGGACAACAGCCGCCCGATGACCTTCAGCCATGCCGGATGGACGATCAATGAGTTGCTCTTAAGGCTATGCGCGAAGATAGAGAATGTAATAGTGACATACTATGAGATAGGGGTGACAATGAAGATGTCCATGCCGGCAGATGCATACATCAGACAGGTGGAGGAAGCCGCCGGTCGGGTGTTGTGGAACGATGCCAATTACCCGGAATTCCGGCAAAAAACTACGGAGAAGAGCAAGTATTACCGTAAGGTGCTCAAGATCTACGACAAGAGTTTTGAAGCCGGGGAAAAGGGACGGAATGTGGGTGCCAATATCTTACGTATCGAGACTGTGTATAAACACCAGTCAATGCCGTTGGCGGAACTCCTTGATAATGCATCCCTGAACAAAATCGGGCGGATATTTTACAAGGATTGGTCGGAGATGCAGTTCATCAGGGAATTGCAGCCGGCAAAGGGTGTAAAGCTGTCCCAATTGGATAAAGCCAGGGAAATTCAGAGGATTGGCGTCACTCGATATAAGGAAAGATATAAGGCGTTGTTCCAGGCAGGGAGGTTGACGAAGAAGCAATGGGAAACCATCCGCGTGTTTGCCAACAACTGGCACAAAGAAAAGGATAAGTATATCGAAGAGATAGGTCCGCTTGAAGCAGAATTCAAGGAAAAATTGCTTGCGGGATTTCAATCAGGGTCGATTACACCAATTAAGAAAAGAAGATAACTAATTGATAATCAATATTTTACATGATTTACAAAAAGCACCATAAGGTGCGGATATAAAATATTGGAAATCAATTGATTACGAATGAAAAGATATAAATTTAACAATTTACGGCAACTTGTCCTATACTGCCCGAAGGGTAGTCGGGACGACTTAAGAAGGCAGTAAAAAAATAAGGAGGATAAAAAATGAATTGCGAAATAAAAGGAAGAATTACGGCAGACCTGGGAAAGAGAACAGGTGTGAAGGATGGTAAGGATTGGGAATGCCATGAGTATATCGTCACAGAGATGTTTCAATACGGGAAGAATATGAAGTTTTCAATATTCAGCTCTGATGGACCGATTAGCACTCCCCTGTCGATTGGTGATGATGTGACGGTGAAGTTTAACGTTGTTGCAAGAGAACACCAGGGTAAATGGTATAATGACGTAAGAGCATGGAGTGTACAGGTAACAGGTCATCAGCAGTGACGATCTATTGGCAAACCAGGGACAGGGAAGCGATTAAGGCGATAGTTGACAGGTTTAATCTTCCGTGTTACATGTCGGTCAATCGGGAGACAAGATGCAGGATTAGTGATGATGATATGCCTCTCTTAATGGAATGTGAGAAAAAAGGATTAATCAAACTCAGAAACAAACAGGAATCATGAAAAGAGAATTAACACCTGAGAATATTCAGGAACTGAAAGAGAATCAAATATTCGTTTTTGGAAGCAATATGAACGGCAATCACGCCGGAGGTGCAGCTAGATTGGCAGTTGAGAAGTTTGGCGCAATTATGGGGCAGGCAGAAGGAATACAAGGTCAGTCCTATGCCATTCCTACGCTGGACAAGGATATGCAGAAAGTTACCGAAGAAGAGCTGGTCGTATTTTTAGGGAACTTCGGGAATTACGCTAACGAGCATCCGGAAAAGGAATTCCTCCTAACTGCCATTGGCACCGGGATAGCCGGATTTGATGCCAGCTACATGGCGTACATGGTACTTAGGGCAAACCTGCCGGATAACGTTACCCTGCCAAAGGAATTTATCAAAATCAAAGGATACAAAGGTTTTAACCCCGATATGACATGTAGGGATTTTCAATACGAAGAAGGTAAGGACTACGAAGAAACAGGCGATATAATGGCTTGCAGTAACGGATTTCACTTCTGCCTCCATCCGTTGGATGTGTTCGGTTACTATCCACCTGCCATAGTTGGTATGAATAAGTTCCACGAGGTTGAGGGGACTGGCGATATGGACGCAGATACGGATGATACGAAAATTGCTTGCTCAAAAATCCACATAGGAGCGGAACTAAGTATTAAGAGTATTGTAGACGCAGCCGTTAAGTTTACGTTTGAAAAATGCAAGTGGAAGAAGGGTAAGTCAGCCACAGGCTACCGAGGTGCAGCATCAGCCACAGGCTACCGAGGTGCAGCATCAGCCACAGGCGACCAAGGTGCAGCATCAGCCACAGGCGACCAAGGTGCAGCATCAGCCACAGGCTACCAAGGTGCAGCATCAGCTACCGGCAAGGATAGCATTGCTCTTGCTGCCGGATACGGGTGTAAGGCTAAGGGAGCTATAGGTTGCTGGATAGTCCTCGCAGAACGTAGAGAATGGGACGGTGATACCTACCCGATTAAGGAGGTCAAGGCGTTTGAAGTTGACGGGGAAAAGGTTAAGGCTGACACATGGTATATGCTAGTCAATGGACAGCTTAAGGAGGCTTAGTGGAAGTAATTAATTCAAAACTGAGAAAGAAAGGAACTAAAAGATGATACTTACTACTGATAAGATGGTATTTGTTACTGATTTAGAAAATTCGGACGAATATATTGAGAATCTTATAACTGAATATGGCACTAATCAATATCGTATAAAGGTTGACCGGACACTCAATCCACCATATTACCAATTATTTTACGAATGGAAAGAAGGAAAGCGAACGCTTAATAATCATTTGTTTTCTTCAAGTAAATTGGGAAAGATTGTGGATTACATTAATCAGAATATTCAATAAGATATAGAGATGAAGCAAAGTAAATTGACTCACGGTTCCCTGTTTAGTGGGATAGAAGGTTTCGGCTTGGGTGCAGCGTTTGCCGGAATAAAAACACTTTGGAGCTGCGAATATGAAGACTATCAAGCAAGTATAATCAAAAAAAATTTTGGAGAAAACCATGAAATCAACAGAGATATTAGAACGTATTCAAATCCAACATTTGTTGACATCATCAGCGGTGGATTCCCTTGCCAAGACATCAGCGTTGCTGGAAAAGGTGTCGGAATTGTCGGTGAAAGAAGTGGCTTATGGACTGAAATGTACCGAGTTATACGGGAAGTTAGACCTAAATACATCATCATTGAGAACAGTCCAATGCTCCTTATTCGGGGATTTGAACGGGTCTTATGCGACCTTTCCGAAATCGGGTATGATGCAGAATGGCAATGTTTATCAGGCACCGACTTTGGTATACAACAGGGTCGGGAGCGATTATATTGTATTGCCTACTCCTGTGAAGTCAACGGCAAAAGGAGCATTCAAGAATCGATATTTCGGGAGCCCTACCTATCGGGGCAATATACACGAGTATATCCGGGATGGAGAACAAGACAGTCAATACCCTCACCCCGATTTGCTGGAAAGTCTAATGAACTTCCCGATAGGGTGGACAGAACGGAGTGTATAGGCAATGCAGTACAACCTATAATTGCGCACTATTTATTTGAATGTATTAAGATTTTCGATAAACAATTAGAGTAAAACAGATCAGGTATGAATACACAATTTGAGCGGTCAGCATGCGCTACCGATGAATGGTATACACCGAAGGAGATTATAGATGCGTTGGGTGAATTTGATTTAGATCCGTGTGCCCCGGTCAACCCACTATGGCAAACAGGTAAGGTGATGTATGATAAAAACGTCGATGGGTTAAAACAGGAATGGAAAGGCCGTGTATGGCTAAACCCGCCTTATTCCCGGCCTCTAATTGAAAAATTCATCAGCAGGATGGCAGAGCATGGAAACGGTATCGCTTTACTTTTCAATCGTTGCGATTCAAAGATGTTTCAAGACACAATTTTTGAAAAAGCAACGGCGATGAAGTTTTTGCGCAACAGAATCAGATTCTATCGTCAAGACGGAACACGTGGAGATTCACCCGGTTGTGGTTCCATCTTAATCGCTTTTGGCGAGGATAATGCGGAGATATTAAGGACTTGTAATATAGCAGGTAAGTATGTTAGAATCAATTAGAATGACACAAAAAAGATGAATAAGGAAGAATTTCTGAGCAAAAGAGATGCCATTGATTTAAAGCTAAAAGAATTGAACGGCAAAAAGGAACAGTTGGAAAAGGAATACATTGAATCCAACCAAGGACTTCCTGTTGGAAGCAAGATCTGTATAACGGTCCCGGCTCATGAAAGGTTTTCTCCTTTGAACAATGAAAGGATATTGGTCCCCGAAGCGAAGAAGTTAGCCTATATTGCAGATTATGAGATTGATGATGACGGAGAGGTTGTTCCCTCTTTAAGGCAGTTGGATTGCAATGGGGGTATGTCGGCAATACCTTTATGTGTTAATTTTAAGAAGGTTATAATTGAATTAATGTAAATCAAATTATAAATGAGCAAATATACAGCAAGGCAGATAGCTGAATCTGACGAACTATTTGAAAAGCAAATACATAAAGTCAGAAAGTTTTATTTGAGTCGTAATCCCGATAAAATGATGATGCTTGAAGAAAGAAAAGCAGTCGTCAAAGAACGGAATAAAGGTCTTTCCCCGGAATATGATAAGGAGTATTATTGTGGAACTTGTGGAGCTAAAGACGGTGCGGAACATCCTAAAAGTGGATATTGCTTTCACTGTGATACTGATAACTGGATTTCAAAGAATAACTAATAACAGAACAGAAATGAATACTAAAACATTTCAAGAAGTCGCCAGGATTTGGAGTGCTGCGAAGCAACCTATCATAAAGCATGCCACGATGTGCGCGTATATGCTTACCCTTCAAACCCATTTACTCCCATATTTTGGGACGGCGACAGCTATATCGGAAAGCGACGTTCAGAAATTTGTTCTCTACAAGCTTTCCTCTGGTCTTGCTAAAAAAACCGTAAGGGATATTGTGGCGGTGCTGAAATCTATAGTAAAGTATGGTGGGAAACATAAGTTATTCCCTTATGAGGAGTGGGAGATAAACTATCCTACAGATACCGAATCTCACCGTTTGCCTACTTTGTCCTTAAACCATCAACAGATACTGATGAGCCATCTCACCGAATCCCCAACTCCTAAGAATATAGGCATTCTGCTGTCTCTGTGTACCGGCATGAGGATTGGAGAGGTGTGTGCCCTGCGATGGGAAGATGTGGATTTCAGACAGAAGGTAATCACCATTAGTTATACAGCAGGAAGGATATACAACTGCGAATCAAGAACTACGGAAAGGACTTTCACTTCTCCCAAAACACGAAATTCATACCGGGAGATACCTATCTCAAGACAGCTTCTCTTTGCCTTGAAGGAAGTAAAGAAAATATCTCCGTCCCGATTTGTAGTAGGAACATCAGGACGTCCGGAAGATCCCCGTTCTTACCGTGATTTCTTTGCCCGGCTCTTGAAGCGTCTGAATATTCCGCACATTGTGTTTCATGGACTCCGGCATACATTTGCTACCAGATGCATTGAAAGTCAATGCGATTATAAGACAGTGAGTGTAATTCTTGGACATTCGAATATCGCTACCACACTCAATTTATATGTGCATCCCAATCTCAATCAAAAACAAAGATGCATTGAGCGAATGAGCAACTTCTTAAAAACTAAATGACCCTCAAAACATAGCAGATATGAAACAGAAATTAGAAGAAGCAGCAAAAGAATATGCAGAATCAGTAATTGATTCATTCGGGACAAACGGAATTCCGAATGGCGTTTCCGATATTAAGGAAATGATTGCTCTTGGTTTTGAAAATGGCACATCATGGCTTTCAAATCAGATTAAATCTATCATCCTGGATGATACGTTGACAGATGGGGAAGTCATAGATAACATTAGTGAGCTATTGAACCAATAAGGATGTATTGGAACGGATTAAAGAGAAAGGAGATTGATTATGAAAGAACTTATTGACTATTTGAATCAATCCGGATTAACGGGATTAGTACGTACATATATGATTGCCGTAGGTATTTCATCTGTCATTGTATTTATTTTGATAATATATATGATCATTAAAATGTCACGTACTCTTAATGGTAGGAAAAAATTTATGTTGGATTTTCAACGTAGACGCAAAAAGGGAAAACATTTTACTTGTAACAAGTTAGATATGAAAAAAGTAACGATAATATGTGATGCATGCGGAAGAGAGATACAGCCATCGTATTTCCGCAGCGCAAGATTGGATTTCAAGGTGGATAAATGGGATGGTGGCTCTGTTGGTGGAAGGGAAGATATATTCATCCAAGAAGCCGACTTATGCTCGGAATGCGCCCATAAGTTACAGAAATTTATAGAGAACGAATTGAACATTCAACCACATCACCCTAATTAGGAAGTAATGGATGAGGTGTTAATTAATACATATATGTTATGGGAAAAGATAGACGATTGGTAGTAAGAATAGATGATCGGACATCAATGTTACTTAATGAACTTACTGGGATAACCGGTATTAAAACGTCAGTAATCGTACGTGGAATGGTTATGCGTTGTATTGAAGAGTTGATTGATAAATCAGGCAATTGGAAGATAAATAATGAGAAAAATCAAAATCGGGAAGGCTGACAATGGAGTTATGACTCTATTGGCGCGTAATTATTCCAAATTAAAAAACTTATGTGGCTATCGGGACTATGGGTGCTTTTGCTCTAAAAGTTACGAAGACATATTCCAAGATACAGTTATTTATGTCTCTCAGGACAAGAGAGCTGTAGGTATGCCAGAGGATGAATTGGTTAATTATTTTTGCTTCCGATTTAAAATGATACTATTTCAAACGATAAACGATAACAAAGAATTAAAAGAGATTGCTTATGCCGACTATAGAAAAAACGAAGAAAGTTGCTCAGAAAGCGAGTAATATGTATGATGTTGAGCGCAGAAAGATATACAATACGAGCCGCTGGAAGAGACTCAGGAAAAGAAAGTTTTCCATCAATCCTTTATGCGAGATGTGCTTAAAGGAGGGGAAGACAACCCTGGCGGAAGATATACATCACATACAGTCATTCATGCAGACAGAGGATAGATGGGAACGTATGGCTCTTGCGTATGATATTGGTAATCTGATGAGTTTGTGTAAAAAGCATCATCAGATGATTCATAACCAAAAACATTCAGGGGTTTAAGATGTCCGATTTCATTAGTGGTGCGCCTCAACCGGGGGAAGATGCTTTAATCGTTCTTTCCTCGGTTTTCTTATTCCGCCATATCTTGCCTTGCGGAGCATCTTCGTCAGCAAAGTAAATTGTCTTCAATGAGGCTGCGTTGATAAAAGGTGATGGGGGTTAATCGGTGGATAGGCACGGAAGGGATAGGGGGATCTTTTTTTATTTGCATCGCTGCTGCCAACCTCGCCCCACCCTTCTTCACACGCACGGAGCTTTTTCAAATTTTGAATTTGTTAAATTATTAACAAATAAAAGCGTGTATGACAATATTGCGGTTTTATAAAAAAGATATATGGTAAAGTTTGCTATGCCCAATGGTTTATCCGATGAGGCTCAAAAATTTATGAAAGATGTAGTTAAGGAACTAAATGCGAGAAAGGCAATTCAAAACATAGACCTTGGCGCATTACGAATGTTGGCTACCAGTTATGAGATGTATCTTCGCGCAACGCAACAATTGCTGGAAGAAGGTCCTGTAATCATGATTAAGTATGAAAAGGCAGCTCACCCGGCTCAGAATATTGCGACAAAGAATTATGCGCAAGTCATGAAGATTATGACTGAATATGGATTAACCATCAAGAGTAGGGGAAACATAAAGGCAATGAAATCGGATAATGAAGAAAAATCCCCATTGGAAGAGTTTATTAGAAGAGGTGCAAGATCTAAGAAATGAAGGAATATTACCAGTATGCAGCAGATGTTCGTGACGGAAAGGTATTGGTTGGTGAATATGTCAAATTGGCTGTGGAAAGGTTCTACTGTCTCTTTGAGAGGGAAGATGTTGAATTTAGAGAAGAGATGGTAGATTATGCCATTGATTTTATTGCGTTGCTAAAACATTATACAGGTAGACATGCCGGGAAGTCATTTATTTTACTTCCGTGGCAAAAATTTGCGGTTGCTAACATATACGGTTTTTACAAAAAGGACGAAAACGGGGAATGGAACCGTCTTACATCGTTTGTTTATATAGAGATGGCGCGAAAGAATGGAAAATCTGCATTTGCAGCTGCTCTTTGTTTGTATCATTTAATAGCGGATGGAGAGGCCAACGCAGAGGTATATTTGGCAGCGAATTCCAAGGATCAGGCAAAAGTAAGTTTTAAGATGTGTCGAAACTTTGTATCAGGGCTTGATCCTAAACACAAGTATTTAGAATCATTTAGAGATCAGATAAATTTTGATAAGACATTATCGTTTATGAAGGTTCTTGCAGCGGATTCGTCAAAATTGGACGGGCCTAACCCTTCAATGTTTCTTCTTGACGAATACCATGCAGCGAAGAATTCAGGACTAAAGGATGTTCTTCAATCCGGGCAAGGTATGCGCGATGATCCGATGGGTATCATTATAACTACTGCCGGTTTTGACAAGTTAGGGCCTTGTTACCAATATCGGGAAATGTGTACAGAAATTCTTAAGGGGTTGAAAACGGATGATACAATATTTGCCTTGATTTATTCGTTGGATGAAGGTGACGATTGGAAGAATGAATCTGTATGGGGGAAGAGCAATCCTAATTTGGGCGTCACTGTAAAAACTAAGTATTTACGCGAGCAGGTTCAGAAGGCAATCAACTCTCCGTCAGAAGAGGTTGGTATAAAAACGAAGAATATCAATATGTGGTGTGATGCAGAAACTGTATGGATACCGGAGCATTATATATTAAGTTCTTCTTCTGATGTGAATTTTGAAGACTTTAGAGATATGGATTGCTACGCAGGCATTGACCTTTCCAGTACGAGCGATTTGACCTGTGCAGCATTCATGTTCCCAACCGAGAATAGATATTACTTCAAGGTTAAGTACTACTTGCCCGAAATGGCTTTGCGCGAAAAAAGATTTAAAGAGCTTTACGGGGAATGGAGAAGGAAGGGTTTAATTACAATTACACCGGGAAATGTAACGGACTATGATTATATTTTAAACGATATACTAGATATAAGAGATAAGGTATATATTCAGAAGATAGCTTATGATGCATGGAATGCTACACAATTTGTGATTAACGCCCAAGAGAAAGGATTGCCTATGCAGGAGTTTAGCCAGGCATTAGGCAATTTCAATCGTCCGACAAAAGAGATGGAACGATTGATGTTATCAGGCAGGGCGGTTGTTGATAATAATGTAATAAATCGCCATTGCTTTAGAAATGTCGTGATGGCGCGTGACAGGAATGGGAATACTAAGCCAAGTAAGCAATTTGAAGAAAAAAAGATAGATGGTGTGATTGGAATGCTTGAAGCTCTAGGCGTTTATCTGATGTCTCCGAGATATGGAGAGTTTTATTAGTTGTCATACATTTATAAGGTTTGTAATGAGATTTGATTTGGTTTTCATGATATGTAAAGGAGATGGTTCGCGAGAATAGTCTTCTTTTTCTGTTTTGTCATACAAAGTTTTGGTTAGTGATATAATCAAAATTGAAAAATTATGAAAACAAATCAGGTTATGATTCGTCCGATGGGTGAGTTTAAAGTAACCCAACGAACAAAAGATGCATTTTTCAATGCGACGGATTTATTAAAACAGTGGAATCAATTAAAAGGTATGAAGAAAGAAGTTAATGACTACTTCGATTTGTCTTCTACTAAAGAGTTCATTTACACTATAATGGAAAGGGAAAATTATGATAGGGGTAATTACCCCTATCATAAATCAAGGGCAAATAAGGGTGATAATGCTGGTACATGGATGCATCCACTGCTTTTTATTGATTTTGCAATGTGGATAAATCCCTCATTTAAATATGATGTTCTCAAATTCGTTTATGACGAAATGATAAAATTTCGCAATCTTGCCGGTGATGCATATCCTAGAATGTGTGCAGCGGTTTACGCTATTCTTCCAAAGGGCTTATTCAATCAGAAAGTTAGGGATTTGGCAAAATCACTTAATATTATTGTTTATGGAAAACATGAATCAGAAATGCGTAATAAAGTTGGTGATGAGGCTAAGATACGTGAGTTATACGAGTTGGAGCAGCAGATAGCCCAATGGATTGAGCTTGGTTTTATCAAAAACTATCAGGAATTGAAACAGGCATTAACGAAAGTGTATTATCAGAGACACCCCGATATTCTACCCATGTAGATAACTTCTTGGGAAATGGCACTTAAAAATAACCCATAAATATAAATCTGAAATTCGCGGATTCGGTTCGTGAGAATAGAATCCTTTGTATGACAAAAAAAAGGTTATCTGATAAAAGTGGATAAATGAAAGTATTTGGTTTAGAAATAAGAAGAGCGTCAAAAGTAGAGACTTCTCGTGTAACTGCATGGAGTTATACAGGAGGAAGAACGATATTGCAAAGCAGAAGCAAACCTATGCTTCTTTCTACCGTATATCGTTGTGTTGATTTGATTTCGGACAGTGTCGCAGTGCTGCCTTTGAAAACGTATGAATTAGATGGTGATGGTTTCAAGAAGGAGGCAAAATCCCATCCGGTATATTATTTACTTGATATGGAGCCAAATGAAGACATGACTCGCTATGTTTTCTTCAAGACAATTATGGCCTCTGTTTTGCTGACCGGGAATGGATATGCTTATATCGAGCGTGATAATAACCTGAATGTACTTCAATTGATTTACTTGCCTTCATCACAGGTAAGCATTGTATGGATACAGGACAAGAGAGGGATAATGCGTAAGCGTTACCAGGTTGTTGGGTTTAAAGAGCTGGTCGAGCCAAGGGATATGATTCACGTGTTGAATTTTTCCTATGATGGTATCATAGGTGTCTCAACCTTGGAACATGCACGTCAGACGCTTGATATATCTACTAGCGCGGAGGAACATGCTGCGGGTTTTTTCAAGTCGGGCGGTAGTGTAGCCGGTATATTGACTGTGGAGTCGGGAAGAGTAGATAAAAAGCAGAAGGATCAGATTTACCAAACATGGGAAGAACGTACTAATCCGGTGACAGGGCATCCTAATGGAATAGCTGTGTTAGAGGGTAATATGAAGTATCAGCCTATATCTATTAGTCCTAGGGATAGTCAGTTCATAGAAAGCAGACAATTCCAGGTGATTGACATGTGCCGGTTTTTCTCTGTTTCCCCTGTTAAGGCATTTGATTTGTCGAAATCAAGTTATTCAACAGTTGAGGCTACTCAACTTCAGTATCTAACGGATACCGTGTTGGCTGTTATCACCAAGATAGAATTGGAAATTAATCGAAAAGTATTTCTTCCGTCAGAAAGAGGACGTATTATTGCAGAATTCGATACATCCGCCATTTTGCGTGCAGATATGACGTCAGAAGCAACTTATAATCGGGAAATGTGCAATGCCGGCGCAATAACACCCAATGAAATTAGGCGAAAACATGGGTTGTCAAAATTACCGGATGGGGATAATGCGTTTATTCAGGTGAATATGCAGACATTAAGCAATGCTGTTAAAGGGAATGGCATACAAGAGCCGGAACAGAATGCAAACCTTGGTAAAGTTGTAGAAAAAAATGTCGGAAAAGAATGATCTTTCTTGTTTTGTCATACAATTCTTTGGTTAGTTGATAAAAGTTACAGGAATGGACGAAAAAAAAGAAATAAGAAATACGGCTTATCAGGTTCAAGTAACCGGAGAAAGCGAGGAAAAGCGCACGGTTGAAGGGTATGCTGTTCTTTTTAACACTCCATCGGACGGGTTATATTTCGAGGAGGTTATAGAGCGAGGTGCTTTGGATGGAGTTTTGGAGAAAAGCGATGTTTTTGCGTTGCTGAATCACTCCCAAAATCGTGGTATTTTGGCTAGGAGCAATGGTGGGAACGGTTCCCTAGTTTTAAAGGTGGATGAAAAGGGATTAAAGTATCGTTTTGAGGCTCCTAAGACAGCACTGGGTGAAGAACTGTTGGAGAATATAAGGAGGGGGGAGATATCAGCCAGTTCATTTTGCTTCGATGTGGAAAAAGACACATGGGAGAAAAAAAGTGATAATACATGGAAGCGTACGGTCCATAAGATTGGAAATCTGTACGATGTTTCTCCTGTATACAATGCCGCATATAGTAAAACCTCAGTTTATATGAGGGGGAAAGAGTTAGCAGAAGAAGAACTGCTTAAAAAAGCAACCATACCCGATGAGTATTACCGTAACATAGAAAAAACATTTAATATTTAATTTTTATGGCAAAAGAAAAAAGTATCACCGAATTAAAGGACGAAAAAAAGCAATTGCAATCTCGTTCAAAGGAAATCATTGCGAAGGCAAAAGGTGAGCAGAGACAGTTTACAGCTGAGGAGAATGAAGAACTGGGCGCAAATCAGGTTCGCATGGCTGAAATTAACATTGAAATTGATGAAAGGGAGCTTGAAAATCGTAGTAGCCATGTGTTTGGTCCCCGGCAATCTATTGAACAGTTCTCACTTCGTCGCGCGATTTTGGCACAAATGAACAAAACCGAACAGAGAGATAGTGAGGCGGCTGTCATTGAAGAAGCGACTAAACTTCACCGTTCTGTAGCAGCTACTACAGAAGACAGCGGTGAGTTGATCATCCCTTTAAGTTATGCAAAACGCGCAGCGTATACGGCGGCTACAGAGAAAGCAACCGGTGTTGTTATCGATGAAGAACAGCAGGAGTTGCTTCTTCCGTTGGAATCTAACCTTGTGCTTTCGCAGGCAGGTGTGCGTATGATGACGGGGTTAGTGGGAAATATATATTGGCCGGAACATTCTGCTACTAATGTATTTTGGGAAGGTGAGAATGCGGAGGCAAAAGATGGTGCCGGGGCGTTTAAAAAAGGCAATCTGTTTACTCCTAAGAGATTGACCGCATACGTTGACCTGTCAAAACAGCTGCTTATCCAGGAAAATAGAGACGTGGAAGGATTGATTCGTCAATTAATGGCAATTGCTATTGCTCAAAAAATCGAGAAAACAGCATTTGCGAAAGACGTTCATGCCGATAATGTTCCTGATGGTATATTCCAGGAAGCTAATGTTAGCAATACGATAAAAGGTGATATGTCATGGGGGCAGATTGTTGCTATGGAAACGGCAGCGGATGTAAACAATGCATTGTTTGGAAATTTAGCGTATGTTATGAATCCAAGTTTGATTGGAAAAGCCAAAACTAAAGTTAAGGATTCATCAGGTGCAGGAGGCTTCATTTTTGGCAATGACGGTCAAGGGATGCTGAATGGGTATCGTGCATTAAGAACGAATAATATACCTAAAGAATTGGGAGAGGGCAGTGATGAATTTGGCATCGTGTTCGGTAATTGGGCTGATTATTTCTTGGGACAATGGGGTGCTATTGATATGACGGTGGACCCGTATACTCAAGCGACTAAAGGATTAGTAAGATTAGTGATTAATTCTTATTGGAATATGGGAATGATTCGCAAGGAGTCATTTACAATTGCATCGTTGAAATGATATGGGTAAGTATGTGACTCTGGAGATGGCTAAGATGCACTTGAATATTGAGGATTCGTATACGGATGAGGATTCGTATATCGAGTCCTTGATAGAAGTTTCCGAAGCAAAAATCGCCAAGGAGTTGTGCATCACAGTAGAAGAACTTGCTGACTTGGATGATACCGGAGACATTCCGGCTCCATTGAAGCAGGCTATCTTGTTATCTGTCGGGGGATACTATGCTTATAGAGAGGACATAATTACTGTAAAGAGTAATCCATTGGAACAGGGAACTAAGCATATATTGGAACTTTATCGGGATTATAGTTTATGAGAGCCGGGCTATTGCGAGAGATATTAGTATTCAAAGAACTGAGAGAGCATCAGTCTGAAACGGGTTTTGTAGTGAAGGAATACGAAGAAGTGTTCCGCTGCAAAGGGTATAGGAGAAAGATGTCATTGGTTGTAGATAAGGATGGTATCAGTGCAATGGAGCAGTTTATCGGCAGGACTATCGTATTCCAGGTTAGGGCATATCCCATTATTAAGGATTCGCAAAGGGTTGTATATATGAATAATATATATGAGATTAAAATGATAGATCCTCAAAGGGATAATACCTTGATTTTAACTCTTGGGAGGGTAGATACGTAACTATGGAGCTAAAAGTAATAGACCGGGAAAATATTAATTATCTTGTCCGAAATTTAGAAGATTTTGAAAAAGATAAGGCAATTCGTAGCGGGTTAAGATCTGCCGCATCTGTTTTTATGCGCAAAGGGAAAACCAACCTTCGGGCAAGGATGCGTAAGACAGGCAAGGTTACGGGCAATTTGGAAAGTTCCTTCACAACGCGTGTAAAAAGACGTAAGTTAGGTGCGTTATCGGGCTTCACACAATCGGGTGCTCATGCGCATCTTATAGACATGGGAACGCGAAAACGTCCTCATCCACTTACCGGCACTTCCGGCATTATGCCTGGCAATAACTTTTGGTCTGATGCGCGTAAATCAGAAGAAGTAAAAGCGACACAATATCTGTACGAAGGCTTGAAAAAAGCAATCCAACGGATTAACGAGAGGAGATAGTTATGAATATGTTTGGAATAACCACGGAAATACGTGGAATACTGTTGGCTTCAGCTTCAATTAAGGATGTTATCGGTCATAAAATATATCCGATAGTGGCTCCTGATGGGACAGATGGCGATTTTATAGTATACCAGCGTGACGGGTATCGGCAAGAATATAGTAAGATGGGGGTCGCTCGACAGATACCTATAGTTTATGTAAGCGTGATTAGTGATAATTATGATAGGAGCAATAAAATTGCCTCATTGATATATTCAGAGCTTGAAGGCAGTTTTAAAAATCCCACAATGACGATTCATCTAGAAGATTCGACCGAGGATTATGTCGATAACAAGTATGTTCAAGTCCTTCAGTTTTCTATTAGTTCATTGTGAGCAAAAAGGATGCTAATTTCAGCATCCTTTTTTTGTTTTGTCATACAAAGTTTTGGTTAGTGATATAACTCAAATTTAAATATTATGGCAGAAAAAAAGTATGATTCAAGCAAGGACATGGTTGTCGGTGATAAGTTGATGTTGTTTGTAGAAATCACCAAGGAATTACAGAAAGAGGTGGTTCCGATTGCCTTCGGCACATCGTGTGGCATTGATATTAGTGCAGATACAATTGATACCAGTAACAAGATGTCGGGTAACTGGAAGGAATACCTGACAGGGCAGTTAGGTTATACTGTATCCAGTGAAAGTATGTTGTCTTTAAAAACGGGGCACTTGTCATTCGTGACGTTAAAGGAATTAATGAAGAAGCGCACGCCGATTCCATTTGTAATCGCTAAAACAGAGGAATCTGAAGGCGATTTTCCTAAAGGGGAAGAGTATGTCAAAGGTAATGCGATTATTACTGCATTGTCAATGAAGGCTGACAATGGGGCGATCTGTACAAGCTCTGTAACGCTTCAAGGTACAGGGCCGTTAGAAGACGGTGCCGGTGCATAATTTTAAGTAACAAAGAAGGCGGTTTTACAGACCGCTTTTTTTAAATAAGATATATGGAATTGATTATAATATTGGCTATTAGCTGGATTATACTTCTTCCTTTTTTTATAAAGTGGGCTTTAAAAAGGGAGAAACAGCCGGTTCCGTCTAAAAAAACGATGAAGAATGCTGTTTTTCAGAAATACACTGTAAGAATGGTAATCAGATGGGAACAGCTGATGAAGAAACCTTTCTCCCAGATGGACTATTCGTCAAAGGAAGATATAGATGCATTGCTCTACGTGATGAATGTAGATAGTACTCCTTATACGTTTGAGGTATTTAGGACAGCATTGGAAAATGATGGAATTTTCAAGGATATGATGTTGAGGCTTGAGAAGGCAATGGGTATAATGGCTCAATTTCAAAAGGATAAAGTAGCTGATGATGTACCATCGGATGCGACCTTGTCGTGTAGTATTGGTGAGATAGTATCTATGTTGGTAATGGGTGGGTTAGACGCTCATTATGCGACTGAGGAAATGTCATTATGTGATCTGCCATTGTATATAGAGGCTTATGAAAAAAAACGTAAGGAAGAGATGGAAAGTGCCAGGCTATGGACTTACATATCAATACTTCCTCATATAGATGGAAAGAAGATTTCTTCTCCCCGGGAATTATACCCATTTCCTTGGGAGATGGAAGAGTTAAAGCGTAAGGCCAGGAAAGAAATAGAGGAAAATGAAGAGCAATTGCGAAAATTCCTCAATGGTGAATTATTTGACATGAATAAAATAAATTGGAAGAGTAAATCTGATTAATATGGCAGGCAGACTATCGTTTTCAATAGCAATTAATTTTCTGACAGAAAATTTTAAAAAAGGTACAAATCAGGTAAAAGCCGGATTCCAAGCAATGCAGGCTCAAATCTTAACTTTTGCTGCCGCTCTAGGCGCAGGAGGGATAGGATTGTCTAATCTTGTAACTAAATTTATAGAGGTCGCTAAATCAACTAATAGAGTGACTACGGCGTTGAAAAACGTATCGGGGTCAATGGCTGTGTTTGCAGACAATCAGCGTTATTTATTGGATTTGGCAAAAAAATACGGATTGGAGATAAACGCACTTACCGGAAACTATGCGAAGTTTACTGCGGCTGCAAGTATCTCAGGAATGTCTATGCAGGAGCAGAGAAATATATTTGAGTCACTATCGAGAGCTGCAACAGCCTTTGGTATGAGTGCTGACGACAGTAATGGCGTTTTTTTAGCCTTGTCTCAGATGATGAGTAAAGGGAAGATTAGCTCAGAGGAATTGCGTTTGCAAATGGGAGAGAGATTGCCCATTGCTTTACAGGCTATGGCAAAAGCAGCCGGTACAAGTGTAGTAGGTCTCGATAAGCTGATGAAAGAGGGGAAACTGTTAAGCGCAGAGGTATTACCGAAGTTTGCAGATGCGTTAAACGAGATGATTCCCAATGTGGATACAGATAATTTGGAAACCTCATTAAACCGGTTGCAAAATGCATTCACAAAGCTGGTTAATGAGACAGATATTCAAGGGAAATACAAAGGTCTAATAGATTGGCTTACCGGGTATGTAAAGAAAGCGACAGATAATATTCAGAGTGTTATTACCTATGTGGTTGCGGCTATTGCTGTTTTGGTGACAAGTCGGCTTGTTAATAAATTGATTGTATCTTTTCAAAAGACGGAATTAGCCGCAAAAGCTGCTGCGAGGCGAGCCGCAAAAGCTGCTGGTCAGTCATTCGATGAAGTGGCTTGGAAATCTCAAAAAGCATCCTCTACGATGAAAGCTATGTTTTCCAATGCAGCAAAATCTGTCAAGATAGCATTGGCATCTATTGCCCCAACTGCGATTATAGGAGCAATTGGTGCTATCACAGCTAAATTAGTAAATGTATACAAAGAGGGGAGTAGAATTAAAAATCTATTTAGTTCCTTTAAAAAGGAAATAGCTACAATAGATTTTGCGTCTGATGAGGCTAATTCTTTATCTAAATTATATGGAATAGCAGGGGATATAAACAGAACGATCAAAGAAAGACAGGGAGCATTGAATGATATAAATTCAATGCTGGGAACTAATTACAGCATAGATGGGAAAACGCTAAAAATAAATGGGGATATAAATAAAAAAATAGCAGAAAGAATAGAATTGCTTAAGGCTGTTAACGAATTTGATTATAGACAAAGAAAACAACAAGAATTAAAAGATCGACAATATGAACTAGCCGGTAACATAACAGAAAACTTACAGACAGCAAGGGGTAACGATAATTGGGCGGATTTGTGGGAAGGTCCCGCGGGGCTGAAAACCATTTGGAATAATATACCATTAATAGGATCGCATTCAGATGCGAACATGCAGAAGGATGAACTTTCCCAAATAGAAAAAATGATCGATTACAATCAAAAGCAGATGGATGCTGCGATGGCTGTAATTAATAGAATGGGCGGAAGAAATCAACTGGCAAATTCATCTACTGCGGGGACAGGGGATATTGTTGGTACCGGTAGCAATGATAAAAAAACGCCGTTGCAAAAATTGGAAGAAAAGTCAGCCAAGGAATTATCGGAGTTGGAAGCAAAATTTAAGATTGGTTCTCTTTCTCAAGCTGAATACAACAAGGCGTTGGCAGAGTTGAATATAAAATTATATGCTGAGGCCAGTGGGTCAAATGACCGGAAGGTATTAGAAAGCGAATTTTACAAGGTAAGACAAGAGGCGGCACGTCAGGCGGTAGATCAGATGGGGCAATTAAAAGCCGCGATCGAGTTGGAAAAAATTCAAAAAGAATATTCCGCGTCCTTGGAAAAATTAAAGGCTCAAAAAGAGAATGGTATACTGACAGAGGAACAATATAAATCCGAATTGCAAAGGCTTGCTGTAGAAACCGCTCGCACTGCCGGAGCGATTAAAGATATAGGGATAGAAGGGAAGGCATTCGTCGCAGCAATGCAGGCAACTGCTCAAACTATGAGTGCCCCTGTTAAGGTAAGAGAGAGGGATACGACTTTTGATTACAAAAAAAACGCAGTAGATATTGCTTCGGAAAAGCTGGATTTGGCAAAAGAATACGCGAAAGATTTGCAGGAAGAGTTTCAAAAAGCGGGAAAAACATTAGATGATGAGTTGGCTAAGTCTATGGCCGGTGTTCCTGATTTGGAGCAGGCATTAAAAATAGCTCAGGTGAGGCAGGATATTAAAGACTTAAGTAAGGAGTTAAGAGAGGGTATCTATTCAGGGGTAAAGAATATTGCATCAAGTGCGGATAGAATGGTAAATGCATTTTCACAAATGCAAGACGTATTGGGGGATGAGGATGCAACTGCTTGGGAAAAAGTGATGGCGGTATGGAATACCATGATAAATACAGTAGACAGCATAATGAGTGTTGTTCAAACCATAGAAAACATATCGGAAGTGGCGAAAAAATTAAGTGGTGCAAAAGAAGAGAATGCAAGTGCTGAAGAAGAAGCACTGGGAATCATTGGCGCAAAAGCAGCAGAAGTTGCGGCAAATGAAGCTGCCGCGGCTATAGAGATAGCTACGAGTAAGGCTAAAACTCAAGCTGCCACAACAGAAATGGCGGCAAAGTCGACAGCAGCGTATGCATCCATTCCGTTTGCCGGCGTAGGACTTGCTGCCGGTCAGATAGCAGCGATGCAATCGCTGATCACGGCAGCATCTAATGTCCCTCAGTTCGCCAATGGTGGTATTGTCTCAGGACGCACATTAGCCGAGGTTGGCGAATATCCGGGGGCAAGCAGCAATCCGGAGGTCATTGCTCCGTTAAGCAAGCTGAAAGATATGATAGGGGGAGGTTCTGTCAGCCGGATAAAGGTGGAGGTTGGCGGAAGGGCGGTGATAAGGGGAAGTGATGCCTGGTTGCAGATTTCCAATCACGCAAAAAAAATCGGTAAGAAATTTCCATAAATAGATAATTATGCAAAAATATAGAATTCCATTTTTTAATTTCGATGGAGAGCGTTTGGAAATTATAATTTCCGCAAAAGACTATAGTGGGGAAACAGTAGAATTAAGAGCTGCTCCATCGGCATTTGTCGTTACAGGAGATGATGAGGAATTCATTTACAAGCCCATAAGGACATCTACGGCCTCTGTATCCATTAATGCAGAAACTTTGCTATTGGACCTGTTTAGCATAGATAATCAATATGCTTCGGTGAAATTGTACAAGGATAGTAGGTTGCTATGGACAGGATATATCACCCCCGAGCAATTCACGCAATCTTATGCACCTGTAGTGGATGCCATAGAGATTGACTGCGTCAGTGCCATAGCCACGCTTGAAAACATTAAGTATGAGCAGCAGACAGAGTCGGGATTCATTACCGCAATGGAGTTGCTAAGATACCTTATATCTTCCGCCCATGGTGGCTATGAGTCCGTATATATCCCTTATGTGTATGCGTCTTCCTCCGCTGCTTATTCTTCGGGCGAGAACGTATTGGATAAACTCAGATTCGCGGAAGAGAACTTCACCTCAGATGAATTGATGCTGGATGAAGTATTGACCTACCTCATGCAGTTCTTTTCATGGACGCTGTATGATTACGAAGGCAGCCTGTATATCATCGATGCGGACTATAGCGGTCAGTATCGCAAGTATAATGAGGCATTGACATCTTATACAATGGTGTCGGTGAATGATGCCACATTGCAGGATATCGGCTTCGCCGGCAGCGACAACACCATTGACGTTTTGCCCGGTTATAATAAGGTGACAGTCAAATCCGTCAACAATGTGTTTGAGGACTTGGTGGTTAATGAGGATTACGACAACCTGGAATGGGCGGGCGGTTCGAGTTACAGCGATAAGGATAAGTATGACATCAAGAGGTTTCTGAAACCGAAGGAATGGAAAATGTATTACTACGATCAGAACCGCCACGAAACCATACTGAGTACTAATATTAACGATAACATATTCGGGGCTGTCCTGATGAAGGAAGCGTTGTTCACCGGTGGTGGAGACCCGCCGGGGGATTATAATTGGGCTGACAGCATCCAGATGCGGTCTGCTACGGTAGATGGTGTGATGGTTTTTGACGAATACCGGAAGGAAACCCTGCCTGCCTTTACGATGAGGGGTCCTAATGCAGTCTGGAAGGACGGTGCCATCGGCATATCGGGAAGCATGCGTTTCCCCTCCGACAGCCGCATGAACTATATCTATGACGGTGATATGAATATCTCTGCCAATATTCCTTACGCATGCTCCCTTAAGATCGGGGATAAGTATTGGAACGGCAGTGGATGGCAATCCTCATTCGTCCGGTTTGAAATCGTTTTCGAGACGGACAATATCAAGAACTGGGCGAATGTGAAGAGCACGAAAACGCCCGATATGCCATATAGCGGACTGTCCGGGCACATCATCACTCTTCCATCGGACGTACCGATTATCGGAGAATTGGAATTCACGATGTACTGTCGCAGGCAGAGGGTCGCTCAGGAAGTCGGTTTTATCGCATACGGTGCCGTTTTAAAGGACTTCCGATTTGACTACAAGAAGAAAGACGGAATCATCGATGAAGGCGAAGACGGTGACCGCTTGTATGAGAACGTGGTCAACGATAAGTTCATGTCCGAACTTGACGAAGTTGAGTTCGGCATAAGCTCTTATAATGCGGACGGGGCTTCCTATAGCAAGGCACTGTTGGGAAATGACTTCTTAACGGATAACCTGTATTCCGTCATCGAGGATAAACTTGTCAGACCCGAAGAAGCCTTCATCCGAAGGGTGATTAACCGCTATAAGGCAACCCAAATCAAGTTAACGCAGGTAATAAAAAACGATGGTTCTATCCATCCGTTTACCCGGTTGTATGACAAATCAGCGGTTAATAAGAGATTCATGCTGCTAAGCGGTGTATGGGACTATGAGCGGAATAATATTCAATTATCGATGGTAGAAAATGGGAATTAAGTCAGAAATAAGAATAACAAACAGAATCGTTCCGAGAGAACGTGACGGAAAGTGCGCGTCAAGGACGGTTACGGTTACTTCAGGCGGAGGTAGCAGTGATATAGAAGAATTGTCCGATTGGTTTCTGTCTTCCGTGTCAGATGACGAAGCGAAGGGGGTGATTAATTTCCTCAAGGGAATTAAGATTAGTGGGCATGATTTAAAGCGTATCTTGGGAACAGAGGCGGAAGATGAGGATATTACAGACGATGACATCCTTACAGGGCTGTTTGTTCTTGACCATTTCATTAGGAAGGACAAGCCCGACACTGCCGGTGAGTTCATAACATTTTTGAAAGGATGGTACGGAGGAAATTTTCAGCAAGGATCTACAGGAGCGGGGTTATGGCAGGATGAGCAGGGTGCATGGCATTTGGAGCTTGATTATGCCCATTTCCGCAGGAAGCTGACAGCCGAAGAAATAGAAGTGCAGAAAACCACCCATATCGGTGGCAAACTGATGGAGACCGCTGCCGGAATGTCCTGTATCAAAGTGGAAGACTTGGGAGATTACTGGCGATGCTACATGCGGACTAAGGATGCGGAAGGAAGGATCATATACAATCAGTTTAAGGTAAAGGACCAAGCTTTGGTTGAGACGTTTAACCTGCAAAAACAATCGGACGGGACGCTTGGTAATCACTTCTTATGGCGATTGGTGGTTGCTGTAGGTACGGATTATATCGACTTGTCTAAGGATATATGTGCCGCTGAAAGTGATGCTCCTTTGGTCGGTGATGATATTGTGCAGTTAGGGTACCAAGGTACGGATGATCCGAACAGGCAGAACGCGCAGATATTGGCAGGTGCCGGTGAAGGCTCACCGTATATCAAGCAATATGTAGGCATTAACAGTTTTGTCTTGCCGGAAGAATATACAAGGATTAAGCCTGGAGATAACCTCTTAACCGGGCGTATGAATTTACAGCCGGGTTCCACCGGTTCCGCCAATCTGACCGACCTTCCCGATGAGATATATAATGCCGTGCATCTAGGGTCGGTAAACCTGTTACGGAATAGCGGATTCACCGGTGACTATGAGAGTGAGCAACTGTCTTCTTCCGATGAGCTTATGCCTGACAAGGAACTATATAGCAAGCAATTAAAGTATTGGACAGGTGTAGCTACCGTATCCGCCGATAATGATGCCGGTTCCGGGTATTCCGCCGCAATCGGCAGCCTGTCACAATCGGTGGCCTTAATTAAAGGAGAAAGTTATGTTATATCATTTAAAGCAAAAGGTGCATCAGTGGCTGTTTCGTGTGGCGATTTCAGCACAACTCAATCTCTTGCATCCGGTTATCAGAGGTACACGTTTAAATTCACCTTCAATGGTACAGGTGTGTTTATGCTTAGCGGTACCGCAACCGTTTGTGATATTCAGCTAGAGCGTGGGACCATTGCCACAGACTGGAAGCCATCCATCTTGGATAATGATAAGTCCATGGCAGGTTTTCAGGCTATCAACTATATTGCCAGTGCGATTAAAGATGGATCTGTGGATATCCTTGGTGGTCTGATTTTAGCCAACATGATCCAATTGGGTAATTACAAGGATGGCAAGATGCAGAAGGTTACTGCCGGAGTGAGTGGCATATACAATGATGATGATGATGTGGCGTTTTGGGCGGGTGGCAAACTTGAACAGGCTATTATGACCGTAATGAAGTTCCGTAACGACCCCAATTACCAGCCTACTGATGCGGAGTGGGCGAATATGGCAAATTTTGTTGCCACGCATGGCGGTGATGTATTTTTAAAAGGATATGTCTATGCATTAGGAGGCTTTTTCCGTGGAAGGGTTGAGACCTCTGTAGATGGGAAGCGAATTGTCATTGATCCGGAAAAGAATACGCTGGAAATGTACACGGCAGAAGGACACGCCACCTTGATCTTAAGGTTTGACAAATCATCGGACGAATGGGAATATGGCGATCTCATCTTGCGGAAGTATGTCAATGATCAACTGGCACTCGAAACGACTGTATATCCGGAGCGTATCAGAATACAGAATCATGTTGAAAAAACGGATATCCTGTTAAATCCCAACAACGTCTCGTTTTATGGATCTAAAGGTGAAACATTATTGGTAGGGATGAAATCGGTATATAATGGGGTAAGCGTGTCTAAGTATGTGGCGGATATAAGTTGCAGTCATTGGCCCGGTAAGGATGATGTCGGTACCGGACAAGTCTATGTGGATTATGAGACGGTGGAAGGTATTATAACTAATGGGATTTTAAAAGTAAAGAAATAATATGGAACTCAATACAGTCATTAAAACAGGTACCTGGTCTGATGCTGCCGACCGAATCAACAGTAATTTTAGCAAAACTTCCTCCGAAGTTGAAAAAATAAAATTAAGCAGCACCCGCAACAAGGGGTTGTATCCTACTATCGAAGCGTTGAAGGCTGCTATACCATCCCCGGTTGTAGGTGACTGGGCTGTAGTAGGTGATACCATACCAGGACCAATCTATCAATGTAAAACAAAAGGCACATGGAGTGCCACAGGCACGACAGGAGGAGGTGGAAGTATAGACCTGTCGGGATACTTAACTGCCGAGGAAATTGACGATGTAACATCAATATTATAGTTATGAGAATCAATTATCAGTCCGATTTTAAAATCATAGAGAAAAATCTGAATGGAGACCTGAAAACTCCTTTCCGGTTTACTTATCAGACAGTATTGTCGAAACCCGTTGTAGCCTCTTTCGACGGACACGACTACAAGAACTGTCGCAGGCTGGATGATGGCAGCCTGCTGGTTATTTTTGATAATCATGGCATGCGTCCAGGCAACCTGACGGTCAGACGCGAGTATTACCTTACTGATGCTGATTTTGCTGATGGTATCTGTAACCTTGTATCCATGGAGTTTACAGGCATCGTTCTTGTCAATGGCAAGTCTGACGACAGTACAGGTACAATTGACGTTTATCCTAACTATCAGAAGGGCGATAAGGGAGATCCAATGACATGGGATTCCATGACAGAGGAACAGCGTGCTGAATTAAAAGACTCTGTGGTAAAGGATGTACAGAATGAGATGCTTTCTTCCTCTCCAATTTCCGACAAGGAATACGAAGATGTATTGAGTGGTTTCCTTTAATCGGGAATCGATAAAGAATAAATTTACGAATTAAAATAAGAATTATATGGCTAAAATTCATAAACTTACCAAAGGCGGGCAGACTATTTACCCTGCTACAACCACTGATGCGGTGGTACATCCGACTACTCGTAAAAACCTTACGGAAGAACTTTCCGGGTTGTCAAATTACAAGATTTTAGAATGGAATACAGACGTTGCAACAACTCGTAAGCAAGTTTTAAAAAAAGAGCGCAAAATCGGAATGAAAATAAGCTATAATGATCCTGAAAATGGATGGATTAATGAGCTGTTTACTGGTTCTGCGTTGGATGACTTAACATGGAGCAATGATAGAAATTGGATAGAATCTCTTGGGAAAAATGATAATTACAGTGTCAATGCCAGTGATTATGCCGATGGGGTTAAGGAGGCTTATCTGAATCTGCTAAAATCGGGGCAAAAACAATTCAATCTATTTTATTTTTCTAGCAAATATAAAAACATCTCTTTTATTCAGGTTTTCGGAACCGCAGAAGCCGATGGAACATTGATCATTAGTTACAATGCTAAAGAGTATAGGTATCCAATTATCACCGGTGAAACCGGTGATGAAATAGCATCAAAAATCATAGATATAACAGAAGCTACCATCATTGTTTTTGACAACTTGATAAAATTGGAATGTAAAGTTGGAGGTACTAATCCTGCCACTACTGCTAAATTTGAAAACAGTATTAAAGGTCTAAGAGTAGCGTGTGCTAATCAGAATGTGGATAGAGCATTTAATCCCTATGTAGGTTACAAGCTGGATGATAGATATATAGGTGGAACTGATATAAGGTATTATGATTCTGTTAAAGAGAGGGCTATAGAGAGGGCAAATCCATCATTTATTCAGTCAATTGTTCTTAACGAGAGTGAGAGCGTGACAATAGATGAGGATGGTACCGTTAAATGGTATTGCAAAAACCTTATCAGGGATTATAAGGGGAATTATGTTACCTCGAGAGACTATGAATGGGTTGTAAGAGTCGGATATGTATTAGGATATAAGTGTTTGGTAAGTTTTAATAAAACAATTTCTCTAGTTATAGATATTATACGTATTGCTGATTATGCAGATTATAAGTATAGCTTTGTGCCAATTCTGTTTAATTTTAGAAAAGGAACTTATACAGGATATGTGATTGACGAAATTGAAAAAAGAAACGAATCTTTAAAACCAAAGGGCTACGGGATTAAATCCGGATATATCCAGTATGAAAAAAACTTATCAGATGGTTCTGTTAAAATCATTAATCATGAAACGGCATCCTATATTAAAGAGGTAAGAGTGATATATGACGGTATTAAGGATAGAACAAATGAAAAGTATAGCATTGTTTGGAAAGAATTTACAATTCCTAAACATGGAGTACTTGTGTATGATTTTACCAAGGGAATTATTTCGGTAAAAGAAAGTTTACATAATATGTTTACCAACTATAAAACTCTTTCAACCGAAGTTGTCCTATTAATAAATTATGATGGTAATCTATGTGGAGGGGAATGGTATCCTTACATAATTGCTTATGATCAGTATCTGGCAACTTATCCAATCAGATTGACCAAACAAATAGGATATGAAGAAATCCCCGTTACGCGAAGAGGATATCATGATTGTACTTTTATAGATGGACAGTTCTGGACGTTTGATAAGGCTGATGATGGCGGTTATCTTGGCATCCTTGATGCAGAGGATTTTTCGCAAATAAAAACAGGGAAAACAGACTTCAGGGACGCCACGGGATTTAAACTTGAACATAAATCCGTAGATTATAATCAAATAAACAAAGTACTTGCTATAGGTAATGGATCATCCCGATCTGTCAGTGGTAATAGTCATATATACTTATTTTACGAATTTCTTTCATGGCCGGATAAAGGTGAGACCATTAATTTTAACAATTGTGGAAAATATGTTGATGTAGATGTCTCAGAACTTGGCGTTAAATCCTACGGATTTTGGGCAGGTGCAGATGATATGATGTATATTTCCATCAACAAATTTGAAGACATATATTTAATCCAATTAGGGAAAGGTACCAACAATTTAGGTAGTGGTAAGTATAGTTATATAGATAATGAAACATTTAATGGAACATTTAAAGTTGTTAAAGGATGGCATCAGGATAGATATAAGGAATATGGAGCACATGGAGGACAGTATTATAACGGAAACTTATATATTGCAGATAACCATACAGGTTATTGCCAAATATTCAAGATGTTGCTTAATGATGATGGCTCTCTACAATTTGAGAACATAAACTTATGGAAGTACACTCCTGATGGGACACGGTTGCAGAATACAGATATTGATGGACTGGCCATCAAGGATGGATATTTTTACGCACAACCCCTTGTCAATAACTCGGGTAAAGGTAATAGACTAATAATTAAAGCTCCGATACCAGGATTGTAGACTAAACTTCAAAAATTCCCTGCTGCCTGTGAAGGCATGCAGGGAATAAAACTTATGCAACGACCTCGCTAGGTCTGTTGGGTTATGAAAAACACATGCAAATATAGTATTAATCTTAAAAACAGACAAAATGAAAGATGTTATTTACAATTTTATCCAGCAGCACATGATGACACACATCGTGCTGATTGCCTTATGTATCGCTGTCACTATTGGGGCTATGTTTATAGACCTGTTGACCGGAGTGATGAAAGCCAAACAGCGCGGTGAGGCAAGGACATCGACAGGTTACAAGAAAACGGCTGTCAAGGCAAAGAAGTACTTCACACCGTTCTTGGAGTTGTGCTTTATCGACTTACTATGCTGTGTCGTTATACCTTTCCCTGTCTTCTCTATGATTTGGACAGTCTATTGTATATTCTGCGAATTTATATCGGTAAGGGAAAAATCGTGGGAAAAGGCGGAATTGAGGAAAGCAGAGAAAACAATGAGTGTGATAATTGAAAACAAGGAAGAAATCGCAAAATTGGCTGCACGGATATTGTTTGAATCAAAGAAGGAGGAAAAGAAGGAATAAAAAAAGCCGGTATCGCTATACCGGCATAGTTATCGTCATACCTTTTATGAAAAGCAGTATAATTAAATACTGTCGCAAACATACATAAATTATTAAATATAAAAAATATATAATATGAAATTAAGAGTAGAAAGATTATGGAAGAAACCCGCTTATACGGTGGGCAGGCTGTTCGTAGACGGAAAGTTTTTCTGTAACACATTGGAAGACACCGTCCGTGATTTGAGCAATGAAAAGAAGGTATATGGCAAAACCGCCATCCCTTACGGAGAGTATAAGGTGGTATATAATTGGTCTCCCAAGTTTGGCAGAAACCTGCCACGATTGCTTAACGTCCCTGCCTTTGAAGGCATCTTGATACATCCGGGGAATACTGCCGATGACTCTGCCGGCTGCATACTTGTCGGAAGGAATACGGAAGTCGGGCGATTGACCGAATCCCGATATACATCCGATAAGCTCAATGTGCTGATAGAGGATGTGCAGAGAGGGGGAGAAAGCATTACAATTGAAATTGTATAGAGCAGCTTGGTGGGGTTGAAAGTTAAAAACCAAATTGAAATGAAATGGCTTCCTTACATATTACTGATTGTACTCGCTTTCGGTTTAGGATGGTTCGCAAAGCCATCCCCCGAAGCAGTTATAGAGGCAAGAACGGATACGGTATTCAGTTCAAGCCTTGTGATAAGAAGGGATACGGTTCCCTACTACCTTCCTACTCCTTTGATTTGCTGGCACACGGGCGATACTATCCATGTAGGTGATACGGTGCTCCCTGTCGAGCAGAAGATATACCGGGACAGTAACTATACGGCTTATGTCAGTGGTTATAACCCGAACTTGGACAGTTTGAAGGTATATCCTAAGACTGTCACGGTTACTAATGATATCCATCATGTGATGAAAATAAAACCTCGTAGATGGGGTATGTCAATCACTGCCGGCTATGGATTTGGCAAGGATGGGCTATCACCGGCTGTCGTGGTTGGATTAAGTTATAGAATTTGGTAAAATGTATAATATGGACGATATTCAGATTTTCAAGAATGAGGTTTTTGGCGAAGTGAGAGTAGCCGGGACCAGTGAAGAACCGTTATTCTGCCTTGCGGATATTTGTAGGATACTTGATTTACATACAGGTATGACCAAACAGAGGTTAGATGCAAAGGGTGTAAGTTTGATTGACACCCCTACAAATGGAGGTGTACAGCAGCTTATATATATGAGCGAAAAGAACCTCTATAAAACGATTATGCGCTCAGACAAGCCACAAGCCGAACATTTCCAGGATTGGGTATGTGGCGAAGTCCTTCCTTCTATCCGCAAACATGGCGGTTATCTTACACCCGACAAAATAGAAGAGGTATTGAGCAATCCGGATACCATTATACGTTTGGCGATGCAACTCAAGGATGAGCAATCCAAGAGAAGGGATGCAGAGCAGCATATAGCCATCCTGACGCATACGAACAAAACCTATACGGCTACGGAAGTCGCAAAAGAAATAGGTATGCGTTCGGCTGCTGAGTTGAACAGATGGCTTGAGAGTGAGAAAGTACAGTATAAGGTAAACGGAACATGGGTGCCTTGTGCCGGTTATGCAAATTTGGCGTGGTTTGAAATCAAGCAGGAAGAGCTGGACAGTGGACGTATAATTTATCATAGGAAGATAACCGGTATTGGCCGTGACGGAATCATTAATCTTTATCAGAAGGGAGGGTGAGATGAAATAAGACATCATATCGGGAATTATTCTCGCAATACTACGAGTAGAAGCGTAGTAATAACAAAAGCAGTTCTTTTACGGCTTAGAATGAAAAGAAAGCCGTCCTCCTTAATGATTGACAGTCGACAGGAGATGAACACCCAAGGCATTGTTTACGGCTTTCTTAAGTTATAAACAAGTTCTTGGGTGTTTTGTTTTCCAATCTTTAAAAAAAGTATCGATGAGAATAGAGGAATTATATCAGGATATCATAATTATGGTATGTAATGTTACAGGTATTGATGAGGCTGACATATTGCATAGCAACCGCGAAGAGTGTGCCGATGCCCGATACCTCCTTGTAATGGCGTTATCCAGGATGATGACCGATGAGGAGATTGGCAGGGTCATACACAGGACCAGGCAGGGTGTATCTTATATCCGCTCCAACAGGGCAAAATTAAGCAAGTGGATTGTGGCAAGCAATTGGCAAGTAATCAGCAAGTATATCGCAAGCAAGTATTTCATTTGCCGCTGAATTATGGCTTTCTTTGCATGTAGCCCAACGAAGGGCTGCAATACAAAATACAAGTTATATGGAAGCAGAAGTAAAACAAGTAATCAAAGAGAAGGAGTATGTCCATGGCGAAGATCGTAAGGAATATGCTTCTAAGGGCGTGGGTAACGCAGCATTGACTACCGGTATTATCGGTACGGCTCTGGGTGCAGCCGCATTATGGGGTCGCGGAGGTCGCATTTTTGGCGGTGGCGGTATGCCTGAGAACGTAAACATCAATACGGTCAGCGATGCCATTGCCGGACGTTCGGGCGTGGCTCCTACGGCATTTCAGGCGTGGGAGAAGGGATGTGAGGAAGCTTTGAGTTTGACCAATACCATTTGGGGGCTTAAGGTCAACACTCAGGAACAGATGTACGCACATCGCGAGATAGACATTAACGAGAAATGGCAGCTCTACAAGTCACAGGTAGACGGTGACTTCGGAAATTACAAGGTTTCCCGTGACCTGTACGATAACATGAATGACAAGCTGAACACAGCTGCATTCGGTCTGTACAAGGGACAGCGTGACCTTTACGACACACTCAATGAACGTTACTCCGCCAAGTTCTGTGAGCTGGACAAGAAGGTATACGGAATGGAAGTTGCCAACCTGTACCAGAACAAGATTATTCAAATGGGCATGGATAGTGTCCTGAAGGAAAGTATGTGCTATACGGACCGCAAGACATGCCGTGCAATCTATGGTGTGGTGGGTTTGCCTTCAACCCCGACAGTCAGCGTGCTGGAAGGGGCGAACCCTTACGGATGCAACTGCCGCCCGCAGTCAACCGCACCAAACGCGTAAGACGTAAGAAACGTTAGTGGTAAGTCCCTTCGGGGGCATACCACTTTCTTTATTAACCACTGACAAAAAAATAATGAATATGTTTGAAAATGATCCTCTACTTACATCCGGGCGTAACCTGGAACAGTTGGCGCAGGAAAATGAGATGTACCAGCAGAAGTTACAGGCTTTGCAGCAGTTTCCCAAGACGCAGCCCGTACAGCATACCGCAACTCCTGTTTGGGATGAGATAGACCGTATTGTCTCATCTCTCAACGAGCAGGAGCGTGGGGTCCTCAGCAACAATAAAGAATACTACGATAACAGCATGGCTATACAGGAGATGGTTAATGCCGAACTGCTTCTGCTGGTCAAGGGCAGGATAGAAGCGTCTGCCGAAGGTAAGGCCATATTGGAGCAGCAGCTGTCATTCGTAAGGCGGACGTCGAAAGCGGCCAAGGAAGAGACCGCCAGGCGTGATGCTCTGTTCAGGGAGTACGTGACGGAACATAGTGATATGACATGGCAGGAGTTCATCGACTGGAAGAATGGAAAACCTCAATCTAAATCAAAAAAATGATGGAAGCAAAGAAAAGTATAACAGAGATTAAGGACAAGATGGCTGATTCGCTGTTGTTGTGGGTTGATGACAGGATTGACACGCTGGTTGAGGCTAACCCGAAGCTGAAAGTCGCTTCGGTGTATTTGAAGAGGGGTGCAAAAAACTATATCGCCAAAGAAAGAGACAACCTGAATACAATGATTGACAATGCCTCTTTGTTTTTGTGTGACGAAAACGGCAACATTGATGCGGATATGCTGTTTAATGACCTCATAGTAATGTTTCGCGAGATGGATGAGATGCCGTTCGGGAAAGGTTTTATCCGTGGAACTATAGGTAAGGGAAATATCCGCATTGCTCTCCCCGATAATCCGGTATCGAATATCCTGTTTGGCAATACAGGGGCTATCAGGATAACAGATGCCGATCTGATAGAGCTTAAGAAGCTGATGATGGAATGACATATTGAAAGCAAAAATAAACGTTTGCTGTGACAATTTGATATACCAAAATACTTCTTTTTGCCTATCAAAAAGACACAAGTGTCCAGAGAAAACAAAACAGATTGATAATATATAATATTAACGACATGGAATATAAGGATATGATTAGGGATGCCAAGGCTAACGGTGTAGCCTCCGACAAGGCGATGTGGCAGAGCGTGGACACATTGAGTGATATGCTGTGTATTCTCAGGGATGAGCACCCGGATGAATACTGGCATTTTATGCGCAAGCAGCACTCCATACTGTACGGCAACCACTACGACAGGAATTTTGCCGAAATGGATGTAGAGGGTATACGTTATACAGGACCGTCCGGTGAGAAGAGAACCGGTGCCCATTGGACTGCCGATCAGATAGAGGAAGCTGCAAGAGGGATGTCTTTCCCTTCGGGTACAACCAAGTGGGATAAGTATGTCGCGTTTAACTCGTTTTACGCCGATATGTGTATGGTCTGTGATGATGCTCAGATCCTCAAGGGTGCCCATAGGTTTTACTTTGCCGACGAAGACGCTCCGCAAGGCAAGATATGGGTGTATATGGCTGCAATGTATGACGCCGGGAAGTAGGTGTAGGGATATTCTTGCAAAGATTGGGCATGCACTGGGTTGCAGGGTTGATTTTATAGAGGATAAATAGATTGAAAAAGTCCCCGGTTTGATGAAATCGGGGACTAAAACAGGGACTGTTTAGTAAGGGATAAGATTGAATAAAAACGCTGTGATAAATATAAATCCGCTTCACGGTACTTTAAAACAGCGTATTACGCGATAAAACGCAAAACGACGGCTATTAATTAGTTCTCATCGGGTGTACGAATTTAGCAACCTCCTGACAGACTTCTGTCAGGAGGTTTTTTCTAAATAATACTTTCCCTCTGTGAACCTTTTTTCTTCTTTCTAGTTATTCCATTATGAAACTTTTGAAAAAGTCTCTTATTATTTAGCTTTTTCTTAAAAAATAACGCTAATAAATGATATTGTTTGTTTTATAGATTGTATATATTAAAAATGCGAGTATATATTCGCCTTGCAGATTAAAATATTTGTTTATATGGTTGTTTTGAGACTGACGATTAATTAAACTTATTTATTTAAACATTAAATTATCAACTAAATCTGAGATTCATGAAGAAGGCTCTCTTTTTAATGATGTGCTTATGCTTCTCAATTAGTGTATTAGCACAAGCAAAGACGGTAACGGGAACGGTGGAAGATGCTACCGGAGAACCGATTATCGGGGCAAGTGTTCTGGAAATGGGCACAACAAATGGTACAATAACTGACGTAGACGGTAACTTTACTCTTCAAGTTCCGGAAGGAGCAAAACTTGAAGTGAGTTTTCTTGGTTACAAATCACAGCAAATTGTGGTGGGCGCACAGAGCCATTACAAGGTGGTGTTGAAAGAAGATACTGAGGTGTTGGATGAGGTAGTAGTTGTGGGATATGGTGTGAAGCAAAAACGCTCTACTATGACTACGGCTATTTCAAAAATGGATAATAAGGTACTCGAAAATGCAGCGATTGCTAATGCGGCACAGGCATTGCAGGGGTCTGTCAGTGGTTTGCGGGTGACAAATACATCCGGTGCTCCGGGTAGTTCGCCCACTATCGTACTGCGTGGTGGTGCCGGTATCGAATCTGCCGGAAGTCCGCTGGTGGTAGTAGACGGAGTTGTTCGCTCGATGGATGATGTCAATCCAGCGGATATCGAGTCAATCCAAGTATTAAAAGATGCAGCTTCGACTGCTATTTATGGTGCCCGTGCCAATAACGGTGTCATTTTGGTACAGACCAAGAAAGGAAAAGAGGGGGTTGCCCAGATTTCTTATAAATTTAAGGGTGGTCTGAACTTTGCCCGCAAAGGATATGAATACATGGATGCCGAAAACTACATTAAATACGGACGTTTGGGACGTCAGTATTCGGGTGGTAGCTTATCACAAATTGATGGTATGCGCGGTTATGGTGCTGTGTACGGTCAGAATAACCCTGAACAATTTTCTATCAGATACCTGGATGGCAATGAAGATTTACTGCAGGACGGATGGAGACAAATGACTGACCCTATTTCGGGCAAGCAAATTGTGTTTAAAGATTATGGCACTACTTTGAGAGATGAAGTATATAAAGATCCTGCCTTCACTCAAGACCACTATCTGAACTTTACCGGCGGTAATGAAAAAGGTACTTTTGCTGCATCGTTGGGCTATTACTCGGAAGATGGTACTGTAAAAGGTACTCAGTACAGACGTTTTAGCGGTACATTGAACGGTAACTATAAAGTATTGCCTATCTTGAATATCAAGGGAGGGGTGAATTTCTCTACTTCAGAAGCTCCGCAATTGTATTATGATGATACGGCTGACTTGTTCGAACGTTTACAGAGTGTGGAACCGACATGGAATCCTTTCCTGCCGGATGGTTCGCCCAACTATGGTTATGGTAAAAGAGATGGTAACCCTTTGTATTGGCTCGATAAGTTGACTAATAAAAACAATACCCGCCGCACTACGCTGAATATTGGTGCCGATCTTGAGCTGATTAAAGATAAATTGTATTTGAGAGAAAACAGCTCGTTATATTATTCAGATTATACGAAAGAAACTTTTGATAAGGCGTATCGTGACTATTGGAATGAAAATACGCAGCGTAAAGCCTCTTTCGAATATACACGTACTATTCAGCAACAGCATAGTTTGCAGTTGGAATATACCGATACTTTTAAAGAGAAGCATAATGTTTCTGCCATGGTGGGAGGTGAATACTTTGAAAATCAATATTTGCAATATAAAGGCACAGCCGATGGCGCTCCTTTCGACCAGATACCGACATTGAATGTTTCCGGCCGTGATAATATGTGGTCTTATTCTTACCGTCAGGGATATCGTATCGCTTCCGGTTTTGCACGTGTGACTTATGATTACGAACGGCGTTACCTGTTTACTGCTGTGATGCGTTATGACGGTATTTCTAAATTGTCGGATAACCGTTGGGGCTTCTTCCCCGGTGTGTCTGCCGGATGGAATGTTCACGAGGAAGCTTTCTTTAAGGATAGTGAGCTGGCAAAAGTAGTATCTACTGTGAAACCCCGTATCTCTTACGGTATCAACGGTAATGTAAACGGCATTGGAAATTATGATGTGTATGGAGTTTATGATAAGCAGACTGCTTATAATGGAACGACAGGTATCTTGAATACGGGAGTGATTAACTCAAAATTAAAATGGGAAAAGAGTAAATCTTTTGAATTGGGGCTGGATTTGGGATTCTTGGATAATCGTTATAATTTGATATTGGATTATTATAACCGTACCACATCCGATTTGCTGACTAATGTTAATTTGCCGGGTTATACCGGTTTTGATTCTTTCAAAACAAATTTGGGAAGTCTTCGTAATACCGGTTTTGAAGTGGAAGGTAACTTAAGTTTGATTCGTAATCCGAAAGGCTTTAACTGGGATTTCTCTTTTAATGCTTCATTGGTACATAATAAAATTATTAAGCTTCCTTATAATGGAAACGAAAACAACCGCCAGGGCGGTACTCAGGTTTTTGACCCTAAAACACAACAGGTGATTTGGGTAGGCGGTTATCAGGAAGGGCATACCATGGGAGATATTTATGCTTATAAGCAAGTGAAGATTCTTAGTGATTGGAATGAGGTGAATACCATGGCAGGTGATTATATTGATATGATTGCCGGACTTTATGGACCTAACGTAAGTGATGCCGATAAAAAGAAGTATGGTTTGACAAAACCCATTGAACCGGGTGATGTTTTGTGGGCGGATTTGGATGGAAACCATAAAATAGACCAGCTGGACCGCGTGAAAGTAGGTAATATTTATCCTAAATGGACAGGTGGTTTCTCTACTACGCTTTCTTATAAGAATGTGTCTTTATACGGACGGTTTGATTTTGCTTTGGGACATACTATTCTGAATATGGTGGCTATGCGTTCTTTGGGACAGTCTGTTGGTTTCAAGAATATAATTAAGGAAGGACTGAAAACTTGGACGGAAGAGAATACGAATACCAATCTGCCGAAATCTTATTATGATGACTCTACCAACAAGAAAAATATCTATCGTGATACGAAGGGTAGCGATATTACTTCTGTTAATGATAGAAGTTCCAGATTCTATGAAAAAGGGGATTATCTGGCCTTGAGAGAATTGACTTTGAATTGGAAATTACCTGTTAACTGGGTGTCTAAGGTGGGCATGACAAATGCGTCTGTGTATATCACGGGTCAGAACTTGTTCTATATCACCGGCTATAGCGGTTCTTCTCCCGAAGCTCCGTTGACTTATCCGGGTGTGGATACCGGACGTTATCCTACACCGAGAACAGTGTTGGTAGGTGCCTCTGTATCATTCTAAGTTTATTATAATAAAAGAAGAAACGATTTATGAAAAATAAGATTATATCATTAGCCATCATGACAGCTTCCCTTTTTACAATGACGGGATGTTTGGATATGGATCCGGTAAGTAGTATTACCGATAAGAATATGTGGGAGAGTGAGGGTCAGTTTACTTCGTTTGTTTATGGGGTACACAGTCGCTTACGTGCAAATTCTTTCAATATGTTTATTTTAGGAGAGTTGCGCTCGGATATTTATAATCCTTCTACCGGATGGACGGGAGAGAGTAATAAGGTGGAGGAAATTACTTCTAATATATTAAGTCAGGAACGTCCGGGATTGAGCAACTTTGCAGGTCTGTATAGTAATATTAACCAGATAAATCTGTTTATCAGTAAAGCTGCCAATACGAATTTGTTAAAGGAGAAAGATAAGGCTTATTATTTGGGACAGATGTATGGCTTGAGAGCATTCTATTATTCCCATTTACTTCGTTCATGGGGAGATGTGGTTTGGACAGACCAACCGAGCACAGGCTTTGAAATCGGTAAACTGGATAAGGCGGCTAGTCCGGCTACGGAAATAATGGAAAAGATTAAAGCGGATATACAAAGCTCGGAAGACTATTTTGGCACAGATTACAGTTTTCGTGAATCACGTACATTTTGGTCGAAAGCTGCAACACTGATGCTGAAAGCTGAAGTCTATTTGTGGTCCGGTCGCCAAATGGGAGGTGGAACAGCCGATGCTACAGTTGCTCAGAATGCTTTGACCGACATTCAGAGTCATATCTCCAGAGAAACTCTTGATTTGATGCCAAACTATACAGACGTGTTTGCTTATGACGATAAAGGTAATGAGGAGATTATCTTTACCATTCATAATAAACAGAACGAAACAGATTTGTTTGGCGGCAGTTGGAGAAATAATCTGGTGCCTCAAAGAGCTACATTGAGTCTTTATTATGATAAAGAGACAGACGGACAGTTTGAATTGAATTTCAATGGTAACATGTATTATCCTATAAGAAATGAGTTGTACGACAACTTTGATGACTTAGATACCAGAAAACAAGGAACTCTGAAAGCTGCTTTTACAATGGATGCACCACACGATTATGTAGGATGTTTCCCTTATAAATATCGTGGCACTACCCCGTCGGGAGCTTCAGAAAGACTTTTTGCCGATGATTTTCCTGTATACCGTTATGCCGATTTATTGTTGATGTTGGCTGAAGCCAAGTCGTTGACTGGAGGAGATCCGACTACCGAAATCAATTTGATACGTGCCCGTGCTTATAAGACTAATTATGATGCGGCCACAATGGGGTATCCGAATATGGCAGGTGACAAAGACGGTATCAATGAGGTTTTATTGAGAGAACGCTATAAGGAATTTATGTTCGAAGGTAAACGTTGGTATGATTTGCGTCGTTTCGGCAATGAATATGTATTTGAGTACACTACTGCCGATGCTTCTTACCCTCAACGCTTGTTGTGGCCTATCGACAAGAATACATTGACAAATAACCCTGCTTTGGAACAAACTCCGGGATATTAATCGTATTTCTTGCCTAAATAATAAAATAAAGGTGGTTTTTTATCATAAAAAGATAAAGAATCACCTTTTTATTTTCATATTACAATAAAATATTTTATTTTTACCCGCGTAATTAAACAATAATATTATGAAACGAAATTCTTGGTTGTTAGGAACTCTTTTATTCCTCTCTCCTTTACAAATGAGTGCTCAAAAGCAGGATACGGTTGCTGTGCGCGAAACACGTATCCCGGTATTGATTGAACGACAGGACAATGAACTGTTTAATTTGCGTATAGATGCTACGCAAAGTCAGGTGTTGAATGATGTGAAACTTAGTTTCGGCAAAGAAGTGAATCTGAATGAAATAGAAGCAGTGAAGCTTTATTATGGCGGAACAGAAAGTGCTGAGAGAAAAGGAAAAACTTATTTTGCTCCCGTTGATTATATTCCAAGTAATACTCCGGGTAAGACATTGGCTGCTAATCCTGCTTATTCGATTTTGAAAGCAGAAGTAAAAGCTCCGAAAAGAGATATTGTGTTTAAAGTAGACCAAAAATTGTATCCGGGGGTGAACTATTTTTGGGTGAGTTTACAGATGAAACCGACTGCTTCCGTGCTTGCAAAGGTATCGGCAGAAGTGACAGGTGTAACGATGGATGGTCAGGCTGCTCCGGTGAAAGTGGTGCGTAAAACTGATACTCATTATATGGGAGTTGGTGTTCGTCATGCCGGTGATGATGGAGTGGCAGCTTATCGTATACCGGGATTGGCGACTTCCAATAAAGGTACGCTACTTGGTGTATATGATGTTCGTCACAACAACAGCGCAGACTTGCAAGAATATGTGGAAATAGGTTTGAGCAGAAGTACAGACGGCGGACAGACTTGGGAAAAGATGCGTATTCCGATGTCTTTCGGTGAACATGAAGGTTTGCCAAAAGCTCAGAATGGGGTGGGAGACCCTGCTATCTTGGTGGACAAGAAGACTGGTACTATCTGGATTATAGCAGCGTGGACACACGGAATGGGTAACGGACGTGCTTGGTGGAATTCTCAACCGGGAATGGATATGCATCATACCGCACAACTTATGTTGGTGAAGAGTGATGATGACGGTAAAACATGGTCTGAACCGATAAATATTACGGAACAGGTAAAAGATCCTTCTTGGTATTTCTTGTTACAAGGTCCGGGTAGAGGTATTTCGATGGATGATGGCACGTTGGTATTTGCCAGCCAATATATCGGAAGTGATAGAATTCCTAATGCAGGTATTATCTATAGTAAAGACCATGGTAAGACATGGAATATCAGTTCATTGGCACGTACCAATACGACAGAATCACAAGTTGCTGAAATAGAGCCGGGGGTATTGATGCTGAATATGCGCGATAACCGTGGCGGCAGTCGTGCGGTATCTACTACTACCGATATGGGTAAAACTTGGAAAGAGCATGTTTCCTCTCGTACTTCTTTGCAGGAACCGGTATGTATGGCGAGCCTGATTAGTGTGAAGGCCAAAGACAATGTGCTAGGCAAAGATATTCTGTTGTTCTCTAATCCGAATGATACAAAGAATCGTCACAGCATCACAATTAAGGCAAGCCTTGATGGTGGAGTGACTTGGTTGCCCGAAAACCAGTTGTTGCTGGATGCCGGATGGGGTTGGGGATATTCTTGCCTGACTATGATTGATAAAGAAACAGTAGGTATATTATATGAAAGTAGTGTGGCTCACATGGCTTTCCAGGCTATTAAACTGAAGGATATTATCAAAACTAAATAAATGAAATGTAGATTAACCTGTCTCATAGGTATGATATTTGTCTGTGCTATAATTATAGCACAGACAAATGCTTATCCGTTACTTCCTATGCCACAGAGTTATATAGTAACGGATAAGTCGTTTACAATGGGAAAGGTAAAGCTTTCTACTCCGGTTTTGAAGTCGGAGTGGGAGGCTTTTATTGTAAATGCCGGTGGGGAGTTGGCAGACAAAGCTACTGCTGAGATTAAAGTAGAACTTCTTCCGGTTATTGATGGGGTCAAATTAAATCCGGATGAGGCATATAGATTGTCTGTGTCCGGAAAATTGATTAAGATAGAGGCTGTTACAGAACGTGGGGTGTATTGGGCTTTGCAAACGCTCCGTCAGTTAGAAAAGAAAAAAGGAAAGAAAAGCAACTTTGCCGGTTGTGAGATTGTGGATTGGCCGGCTTTCCGGATACGTGGCTTTATGCAGGATGTAGGTCGCAGCTATATTTCGATGGAAGAATTAAAACGGGAAATAGAGATACTGTCTCGTTTTAAAATCAATGTATTTCATTGGCATCTTACCGAGAATCAGGCATGGCGTTTGGAGAGTAAGATATTCCCGATGCTGAATGACAGTATTAATACAATCCGTATGCCGGGTAAGTATTATACACTGGAGGAAGCGCGTGAATTGGTGGACTTTTGTAAACAACATCAAGTCATGTTGATTCCCGAAATAGATATGCCGGGACATAGTGCTGCCTTTATCCGTACTTTCCGTCACGATATGCAGAGTCCTGAAGGAATGAAAATCTTGAAACTGTTGATAGATGAAGTTTGTGAAACCTTTGATGTGCCTTATTTGCATATCGGCACCGATGAAGTAGCTTTTACTAATCCTGATTTTGTTCCAGAAATGGTATCTTATGTGCGTTCAAAAGGCAAGAAGGTGATTTCTTGGAATCCCGGTTGGCATTATAAGCCGGGAGAAATAGATATGACCCATTTGTGGAGCTATCGTGGAAAGGCGCAACCGGGTATTCCTGCCATTGATTCCAAATTTCATTATTTGAATCACTTCGATACATTTGCCGATTTGGTTGCCCTGTATAACAGTCGTATATATAATAAGGTAGAAGGAAGTAATGATATAGCCGGTACCATATTGGCTATATGGAATGACCGGATGATTTCAAAAGAAGAAGATATGATTGTTCAAAATGGATTGTATCCCAATATGCTTGCCATTGCCGAGCGTGCATGGAGAGGTGGCGGATCAGAATACTTCGACGGGAATGGAACGATGTTTCCTGATGAGAATACAGAAACATTCCATGAGTTTTCCGATTTTGAAAATCGTATGTTATGGCATAAAGAACATACATTCAAAGGCTATCCTTTTGCGTATGTGAAACAGACTAATGTGAAATGGAACATTACCGATGCCTTTCCCAACGATGGGGACTTGTCAAAAGTATTTCCTCCCGAACAGGAGTTGAAAGAATCCTATGAGTATAAAGGGAAAACGTATGGAACACGCGAAGCTATTGGTGCCGGCATTTATCTGCGTCACGTTTGGGGAACATTGGTTCCGGGTTTTTATAAAGATCCTAAGGAAGACCATACCGCTTATGCTTATACATGGGTTTATTCTCCCAAAGATCAAGAAGTGGGGTTGTGGGCCGAGTTTCAGAATTACAGCCGTTCCGAGATGGATTTGGCCCCATTACAAGGAAAGTGGGATTATAAAGGCAGTCGGATATGGATTAACGATCAGGAAATAATGCCTCCCGTGTGGACAGCCACTCATCGGGTAAAAAGTAATGAAGTACCTTTGGGTAATGAAAATTGTGTGGTGCGTCCTCCATTGCTGGTCCATTTAAATAAAGGTTGGAACAAAATATTCCTGAAGTTGCCGATAGGCAAGTTTAGAATGGACGAAACACGTCTTGTCAAGTGGATGTTTACTACCGTCTTTGTTACTCCGGATGGTGAAAAGGCAGTAGAAGGATTAATTTATTCACCTAAAAAACAACTATAAAATGAAAAACATTGCTTTACTTTTGTTGGGGCTTTTCTTTGCACTTCCCCAATTTGCCCAAGAACGCAAATATTCTACATTCTATGAGCAACGTGCAACTTTATTCGAAGAACTTCCGGTTACTTCGAAAGATATCATCTTTTTGGGCAACAGTATAACTAACGGATGTGAGTGGGGTGAGCTTTTCCAGAATTCTCATGTGAAAAACAGGGGAATCAGTGGTGATATCTGTATGGGAGTATACGACCGTCTTAATCCTATTGTAAAGGGAAAGCCGGCTAAAATATTTCTTTTAATAGGTATTAATGATGTGGCGCGAGGAACGTCGGCAGATACAATTGTTGCAAGAATCGAAATGATTGTAAAGAAAATAAAGGCAGAATCTCCGAAAACTAAATTATATTTGCAAAGTGTATTGCCCGTCAACGATTGTTATGGTATGTTTGGCGGACACACCTCTCGTTGGCAGGTTGTGAAGCAGATAAACGATTTGTTGAAACCTTTGGCAGAGAAGGAGGGAGCTGCGTATGTTGATTTGTATAGCCACTTTGTGGATGGAGATACCGGAAAGATGAATCCTCAATATTCCAATGATGGTCTGCATTTATTGGGAAAAGGCTATCTGTTGTGGCGTGATATTGTGAAACCTTATGTTGATAAGAAATGAAAAAGACACTGATACTTTTTATAAGCCTTTTTTTCTGTGTTGCTCTTTTTGCACAGAAAAAAATCAAAGTTGCTTGTGTGGGTAATAGCATTACTTATGGTTATACATTGCCCGACCGTGAAACTAATGCTTATCCGGCAAAGTTACAAAAAATGCTGGGGGGCGATTATATGGTTGGTAACTTTGGAAAATCCGGTGCTACTTTATTGAATAAAGGTCATCGTCCTTATATGCAGCAGGAGGAATACCGTAAGGCAATTGATTTTGCCGGTGATATCGTTGTCATCCATCTGGGTATCAATGATACAGATCCGCGAGACTGGCCTAATTATCGTGATTTCTTTATTAACGACTATAGGGCGTTGATAGATTCTTTTCGTGTGGCTAATCCCAAATGTCGCATTTTGATTGCGCGTCTTACGCCGATTGCCGACCGTCATCCCCGTTTTGAGTCGGGCACACGTGATTGGCATGGTGAAATACAATTGGCTATCGAGAATATTGCTAAATATACCGGTGTCCAGTTAATTGATTTCCATGAACCACTGTATCCTTATCCGTTCATGTTGCCCGATGCGGTTCATCCCAATGTGGAGGGAGCTGAAATATTGGCTAAGACTGTATATGAAGGTATTACCGGAGATTTTGGCGGGTTGAAGATGAGCCCGTTGTATACTGACAATATGGTGCTGCAACATGGAAAGCCGTTGACTATTCAGGGTACTGCCAATGCCAGCGATAAAATAACTGTATCTATCGCACATCAGAAACGGAACGTTGTAGCAGGCATGGATGGAAAATGGTCTGTCACTCTCTCACCTTTAAAAGCAGGAGGACCTTATACATTAGCTATTTCTTCGGATAAGGAAAAACTTACCTATAACAATGTGTTGGCTGGAGAAGTATGGCTTTGTTCCGGGCAGTCGAATATGGAATTCTATTTGAATTGGAGTGCGACCGCCAAACGTGATGTGCCACAAACTGCCAATAATAATATCCGTCTTTTTGATATGAAAGCGCGTTGGCGTACAGATGCAGTCGAATGGAATGCTTCCGTTCTTGATTCTTTGAATCATTTGCAATATTATAAAGATACGCAATGGACAGTTTGTTCTCCAAAAACGGCCGGCAATTTCTCCGCCGTGGCTTATTATTTCGGCAAGATGTTGCAGGATAGTCTGCAAGTGCCTGTCGGGTTGATTTGCAATGCCATCGGCGGTTCACCTACTGAAGCATGGGTAGACCGTAGTTCGTTGGAATATCACTTTCCGGCTATTTTGCGTAATTGGACTAAAAATGATTTTATTCAAGACTGGGTGCGTGGACGTGCTGCTTTGAATGTTAAAAAGTCAACTGATAAATTGCAGCGTCATCCCTACGAACCTTGTTATCTGTACGAATCGGGTATTCGTCCTTTGCAACAATTCCCTATTAAAGGTATTATTTGGTATCAGGGAGAGTCGAATGCGCATAATCGCGAAGCACACGAAAAACTGTTTAAATTATTAGTTGACAGTTGGCGCAAGAACTGGACAGATAATGAGTTACCTTTTTATTATGTGCAGTTATCGAGTATCGACCGTCCGTCATGGCCTTGGTTCCGTGACAGCCAGCGTCGTTTTCTGACGCAAATACCCCATACGGGAATGGCGGTGACTTCGGATAAAGGAGATTCCTTGAATGTACATCCTACACATAAGCAGGAAGTAGGGGAACGTCTGGCTGTTTGGGCATTAAACAAGACCTATAATCATAAAAATGTAGTGCCTTCAGGACCGCTTTTCAAATCTGTGTCCTTTAAAAATGGGGCAGCTTATATTTCTTTTGATTATTCTGAGGGTCTTCATGCATCAGATAACAATGAAATTCGTACCTTTGAGCTGGCTGGAGATGACCAATTGTTTTATCCGGCAAAAGCTGTCGTCGTAAACGGCGAATTAAAAATATGGAGTGACAAGGTAAAAGAGCCGACAATAGTGCGTTATGGTTGGCAACCGTTTACTCGTGCCAATCTGGTGAATGGTGCAGGGTTGCCGGCTTCAACGTTCCGTTCGGATGTGAAATAACGATAGGGGAAGCTTTACGCTTCCCCATTGGAACGATAAAAAGATGTAAGATATGAGAAAATTGCGAATGTTAATGATGATGGGATGCATCCCCATGATATTAGGTGCCAAGGAGTATAAGGAGCCTGAGAAGATAAACCTGAATAAAGGATGGGAATTCAACCAGGCAGGCAAGAATGAGTGGTTGCCGGCTATAGTTCCTAGTACGGTACACCAGAATTTGATAAGCTATGGTATCATTCCGAATCCTTTTTATGGTAAGAACGAAGAGAAGGTGCAATGGGTGGAAAAGGAGGATTGGGCATATAGAACTACTTTCAATGTGACGGACGAACAGCTGGCACGTGATGCCGCCGTACTCCAGTTTGAAGGATTGGATACTTATGCTGATATTTATCTGAACGGCTCTTTATTGGAACGTACAGACAATATGTTTGTCGGTTATACTCTTCCTGTGAAAGGGGTATTGAGGAAGGGGGAAAACCGTTTACAGGTCTATTTCCATTCACCCATCAAACAGGCATTACCGCAATGGGAAACAAACGGATTCGACTATCCGGCAGACAATGACCATAGTGACAAGCGTGTCAGTATTTATACCCGTAAAGCACCTTACAGCTATGGATGGGATTGGGGTATTCGATTGGCTACCAGTGGTATATGGCGTCCCGTACATTTGGTTTATTATGATGTGGCAGCTATTGAGGATTATTATGTGCGCCAAGCTTCGGTAACTGAGGAATTGGCGAAGGTCGAGAATCAGTTGGCAATAAATAATATCACTTCTACTCCTCAAAAGGCGGAAGTGACCGTGAGTTATTCTTATAAAGACGGTGAAAAGACAACGAAGCAGAAAGAAGTGACCCTGCAACCGGGTGCGAATGAAATCAATATACCCATAGAAATCGCCAATCCTCATCTTTGGATGCCGAATGGTTGGGGCGAACCTGCTTTATATGACTTTGAAGCTCAGGTAAAGGTGGATGGCAAAGTGATTGCTTCCAAGCAGGAACGTATCGGACTGCGTAATATCCGTGTAGTAAAGGAGAAAGATGCCCAAGGTGAATCTTTCTATTTCGAGGTAAACGGTAAACCGATGTTCGCTAAGGGAGCGAACTTCATTCCCGATGATGCTTCGTTGCCCAATGTCACGCCTGAACGCTACCACCGATTATTCAAAGATGTGAAAGAGGCCAATATGAACATGCTTCGTGTATGGGGTGGCGGTGTGTATGAGGATGATGCTTTTTATAAGGAAGCTGATGAAAACGGTATCCTGATTTGGCAAGACTTCATTTTTGCTTGTACCACTTATCCGTCAGACCCTGCTTTCTTGAAGCGTGTGGAGGCGGAAGCCGACTACAATATCAAGCGTTTGCGCAATCATGCAAGTTTGGCCATGTGGTGTGGAAATAATGAAATCTATGAAGGAATGCGTTATTGGGGATGGGACAAGAAATATACCGACCCTGCCATAATGGAAGGTATGAAACAAGGATACGACAAACTGTTCCGTGAATTGCTGCCCCGCAAGGTGAAAGAATTGGATGCCGACCGCTTCTATATGCACGGCTCTCCTTACGAAGCCAATTGGGGACGCCCGGAGAGTTGGAAGATAGCCGACAGCCATAACTGGGGGACATGGTATGGACAGAAACCCTTCGAGAGTTTCGATACGGAGATACCTCGTTTTATGAGCGAATATGGTTTCCAGGCATTCCCGGAAATGAAGACTATTGCCACTTTCGCCGCACCCGAAGATTATGCGTTGGAATCGGAAGTGATGAATGCCCATCAGAAGGCTTCTACCGGTAACTTCTTGATTAAAAAGACGATGGGGCTGTATTATAAGGTTCCCGAAGACTTTGAACAACTGGTGTACTTGGGCTTGGTATTGCAAGGACAAGGGATGCGTCATGGGATGGAAGCCCATCGCCGCAACCGTCCTTATTGTATGGGCACGCTTTATTGGCAGCTGAATGACAGTTGGCCGGTTGTTTCTTGGTCGAGCATCGATTATTATGGAAACTGGAAAGCCATGCACTATCAGGCAAAGAGGGCTTTCGCTCCGGTATTGGTGGATGCAATAAAAGAAGGGGATGATTTGAATATCTATGTAATGTCCGACAAGTTGGAAGCCGATAAAGATGTCACCCTTCAGTTGCGTCTGATGGATTTTGACGGGAAAGTATTAAAGAAGCAAGAGATAAAAGGTGAAGTGCCCGCTAATGCTTCTACCTTATATTATAAGGAGAAGTACGAGGGAATGACTCCTAATCCAAGGAATACCTTCTTACTGATGACGCTGAAAAACAAGAAAGGCGAAGTATTGTCCGAAGAAATTTATTATTTCAACTTTGCCAAAGATCAGGATTTGCCTAAGGCTGATATACGCTATAAGGTGAAGCAAATGGATGGCAAGTGTGAGATAACACTATCTTCCAAGCAGTTGGCAAGAGATGTGTTTATCGAAATACCCAAGCAGTTGGAACCCACCTTATTGGAGTCTTCTCTTCAGGGAGCAAGGTTCTCTGATAATTTCTTCGACCTGTTGCCGGGACAAACGAAGAAAGTGGTGGTTACTTCCGAGGAGTTGTTGAAAGATGGGAAATTGGATATTCGTATCCATCAATTAAGCGATACTAACTAATCAATTAAGTATATATTATGAAACATTTAATGAGCCTAGCAGGGCTGTCTGTGGCAGGTTTGATGCTTGTATCCTGCAACACACAAGTAAAAGAAGCAAATTATCAGGTTATCCCGTTGCCGCAGGAAATCTCGGTAATGGAACAGGCTGCTCCGTTCATTTTGTCGGAGGGTACAAAGATTATGTATCCCGAAGGCAATGAGAAAATGCAAAAGAATGCAGAGTTCTTGGCAAGTTATATTAAAGATTTGACCGGAAAAAGCTTGACTGTACAAGCCGGTACGGAAGGTAAAGGTATTCTCTTGCAATTGGGAGGGAATGCAGAAAATCCGGAAGGTTATCAATTGAAAGTGACGGATGCCAATGTCGTGATATCCGGTCCGACAGAAGCCGGTGTTTTCTATGGTATCCAGACATTGCGTAAGTCTATTCCGGTGGTACAAGGCATGGACATTGCTTTGCCCGCAGTAGAAATCAGTGACTATCCTCGTTTTTCTTATCGTGGAGCACATTTGGATGTGTCTCGCCATTTCTTCCCGGTCGACTCGGTGAAACGTTTTATTGATATGTTGGCTTTGCATAACATTAACCGTTTCCACTGGCACATCTCTGATGACCAAGGATGGAGAATCGAAATCAAGAGCCGTCCCGGATTGACAGAAGTCGGTTCAAAGAGAACAGAAACTGTAATCGGACATAATACCGGTAAATATGACGGTCAGCCTTATGGTGGTTTCTATACTCAGGAAGAAGCAAAAGAAATTGTTGCCTATGCTGCCGACCAACATATTACGGTTGTTCCTGAAATCGATATGCCGGGACACATGCAGGCTGCTTTGACTGCTTATCCGGAATTGGGATGTACAGGAGGCCCGTATGAAGTATGGAAAATATGGGGTATATCGAATGATGTACTGTGTGCCGGAAATGATGAGACACTGAAGTTTATTGACGATGTATTGGGTGAAATCATTGAGATTTTCCCGTCTGAATATATTCATGTAGGAGGTGACGAATGTCCGAAAGTGCGTTGGAAAACTTGTCCGAAGTGCCAGGCACGTATCAAGGCATTGGGTATAAAGGGTGATAAGAAACATTCGGCAGAAGAATATTTGCAGAGCTTCATTATCAATCATGCAGAGAAGTTCTTGAATGACAAAGGTCGTCAGATTATAGGCTGGGACGAAATTCTGGAAGGTGGATTGGCCCCCAACTCAACTGTTATGTCATGGCGTGGCGAATCAGGCGGTATAGAGGCTGCCAAGCAGAAACATGATGTGATTATGTCGCCGAATACTTATCTGTATTTTGATTATTATCAGTCTAAGGACGTTGAGAATGAGCCGGAAGCCATCGGTGGTTATCTGCCTATCGAAAGAGTTTATTCTTATGAGCCGATGCCTAAGTCTCTCACTCCTGAAGAACAAAAGTATATAAAAGGTGTACAGGCTAACTTGTGGACGGAATATATTCCTACTTTCAGTCAGGTAGAATACATGGAATTGCCTCGTATGGCTGCTTTGGCCGAAGTACAATGGACAATGCCTGCGAAGAAAAATTATGAAGACTTCTTGAAACGTTTGCCGCAACTGGTAGATGTATACGATGTATATAAGTACAATTATGCTACTCATGTATTTGATGTAAATGCTGTTTTCACTCCTAATCCGCAGGATGGAACATTGGATGTAACTTTATCTACTATTGATAATTGTCCGATTTATTACACATTGGATGGAAGCGAGCCGACTGCTGCGTCAGCACAGTATACAGAACCTTTGAAACTCAAAGAAAACTGCACTTTCCAGGCAGTGGCAGTTCGTCCTACAGGAAACAGCCGTGTGGTGAAAGAGGACATCGCTTTCAACAAGGCAAGTATGAAACCTATCACTATGTTGCAGCCGGTAAATAAGCAATATGAATTTAACGGTGCTCCCACTTTGGTGGATGGATTGAAAGGTAATGGAAATTATAAGACAGGCCGTTGGATTGCTTTCTATAAAAATGACATGGAAGCTGTGATTGATTTGAAAGAACCGACCGAAATTCAAAGTGCTTCTATCTCTACTTGTGTAGAAAAGGGGGACTGGGTATTTGATGCTCGTGCCCTTTCTGTAGCAGTGTCCGAAGACGGTCAGAACTTTAAAGAAGTTGCTTCAGAAAAATATCCTGCCATGAAGCAGGATGACAAGAACGGAGTGTTTAACCATACTTTGACATTCTCACCGGTTAAGGCTCGTTATGTCAAGGTGACAGCTTTGACGGAACATAGCATTCCTGCTTGGCATGGTGGTAAAGGCAATCCTGCCTTCTTGTTTGTAGATGAAATTTCGTTGAACTGATTAATCCATAGCTTGTGTGACAAAGAAACAATTATATGGAAATTTGCTGGCTGTATTAGTGGGTGGTTTATTGGCATGCAGTGCATGCCATCACACTGATGCGTCCGGTTCTGAAATATCTCTTGAGAAAATGAACGGCTTCCCTTCGGGGAATGCCGCTTTTCTTAAGGGAGTTTCTGCTTTATATGCAGGAGTAACAGAAGGCCGTTTGATAATGGCGGGTGGATGTAATTTCCCGGATATTCCTGTTGCCGATGGCGGAAAAAAGGTGTTTTATAATGAAATTTATGCCACTCCTTTATCATCGGATACCACCTTCCGGTGGAAACAAATAGGTCTTTTGCCTGAAGCGTCAGCGTATGGAGTAACTATTTCTACACAAAAAGGGTTAATTTGTGTTGGAGGAACTACTGCTGATGGTAGTATATCTGATGTATTTCTTTTATCTTTGCAAGAAGACGCCCTGGTAACCGATACTTTACCTTCTTTACCCGTGACTGTCGATAATATGGCAGGTGCCTTAATCGGTGATTTGCTGTATATCGTAGGAGGAAATGTGGATGGTGTTCCCTCTTCGGATATGTATTCGCTGGATTTGTCAAACTTGGATAAGGGATGGCAGAAAGAGGCCAATGTGCCCGGCGAACCGAGAGTGCAACCGGTATGTGCGGCACAGGGAGGAAAACTTTATGTTTGGGGAGGCTTTGCTCCGGCTGTAGATGGACGCAAGGCAACCTTGTCTGTGGACGGTTATGTATATTCACCCGAGACGAAAGAATGGACTTCGGTAGCGACCCCGGTCGATAAAGAAGGAAAAAGTATTTCATTGGGAGGCGGAGCAGCCGTTCCTTGGGGAGAAGAGGCTATTTTGTGTGTGGGCGGTGTCAATAAGGATATATTCCTGAAAGCCTTGCAGGGCATTTATGCGGGAAAAGAATATCTGTCGCATCCGGTGGAGTGGTATCAGTTCAATAAGAATCTGTTGCTTTACTATCCTGCGAAAGATGAATGGAACTCTTTGGGTGAATATGAACAGGGAGCACGTGCAGGAGCAGCTTTGGTTGCCGACGGAGTTTATACTTATATAATAAATGGTGAATTAAAACCAGGTATTCGTACCAATGAAATAAACAGAATTAAAGAGAATAGAAAATGAGGAAACTTACACTATTGGCAGGTGTGGCGTTGAGCCTGTTGTTGGCGGGTTGCGCCAAGGAACAGAAAGAGACACTTTCTGTGATTCCCGTTCCATTGAGTGCAGACTTGCAAAAGGGTGCTTTTCAATTGAATAATCAAACAAAATTATGGATAGATGCACCCCAAGAGGATAAAACGGTATTGGCAGACTACATGGCCGGCTCTCCTTATCAATTGGACGCTGCTCTGGAAGAAGTGGCCGATAATGCGGTCATTCTTCAACAAGTAGACCGGTTGCTGGATATTACTTCGCCCGAAGGATATGTATTGGAAGTAACTCCGAAGCAGGTAAAAATCCGGGCTACTTCGGGTGCAGGACTTTTTTATGGTGTCCAGACATTCCTTCAAATGGTCAATGAGAAAAAGGAATTGCCGGTAGGAACCGTTACCGACGAGCCACGCTTTGCCTATCGTGGTATGATGCTCGATGTTTCCCGTCATTTCTTTGATGTGAATTTTGTGAAAAAGCAGATTGATGCTTTTGCCTATTATAAACTGAACCGCCTCCATTTACATCTGACTGATGCGGCAGGCTGGCGTATTGAAATAGATAAATATCCCCGTCTCACTGAATTTGCTGCGTGGCGTGAGTTCCCCACCTGGAAAGAATGGTGGAACAATGGTCGTCAATATCGTGAAGAAGGTAGTGAGAATGCTTATGGAGGCTATTACACCAAAGAGGATATCCGTGAATTGGTGGCTTATGCCAAAGCTCGTTATATAACCATCATTCCCGAAATAGAAATGCCGGCACACTCGGAAGAAGTATTGACGGCTTATCCCGAACTGTCTTGTACACATGAACCTTATAAGCAGGCTGATTTCTGTGTGGGCAATGAAAAGACTTTTGAATTTCTGGAGAATGTGCTGACGGAAGTGATGGAATTATTCCCGTCCGAATATATCCATATTGGTGGAGATGAGGCGGGTAAAGCATCTTGGCCTACTTGTAAGTTATGTCAGGCACGGATGAAGAAGGAAGGTTTGAAAGATGTGAACGAATTGCAGAGTTATCTGATTCATCGCATTGAAGTGTTCCTGAATGCCCACAACCGCAAACTGTTGGGGTGGGATGAAATTCTTGAAGGAGGATTGGCACCTAATGCTACAGTTATGTCATGGCGTGGAACGGAAGGAGGAATGAAAGCGGTGGAAGCCGGTCATAAGGCTATTATGACTCCGGGTGAATTTTGTTATTTTGATTCTTATCAGGATGCACCGGATTCTCAGCCCGAGGCTATCGGCGGGTATCTGCCTTTGTCCAAAGTCTATTCCTTTAATCCGGTACCTGATACGTTGAGTGCCGAAAAGGTGGGACTGGTGTATGGTGTGCAGGCAAATCTGTTTACAGAATATATTCCGACACCCGAGCATGCTGAAATGATGATTTACCCCCGTGTTCTTGCGTTGGCGGAAGTTGCCTGGAGTGCACCGTCGAAGAAGAATTATGAAGACTTCCATGTACGGGCTCTAAAAGCGGTGGAAGAATTGAAAAAATCCGGTTATTATCCGTTTGAGCTGAAAAATGAAATCGGTAACCGTCCCGGAGCTGATAAGCCGGTGGAACATCTGGCAGTAGGGAAGAAAGTGACTTATGGCCCTGATGCTGCTTATTATCCCGGATATGCTGCCGGGGGGGATACGGCTTTGGTCGATGGTGTCCGTGGTGGATGGACGTATGGTGATAAGCGTTGGCAAGGTTTCATTGACAAGAAAAGAATGGATGTTACGATTGATTTGGAGAAAGAGACGGAACTTCATTTTATCGGTGCAGACTTTATGCAGGTTTGCGGACCGGAGGTATTTATGCCTGCCGAAGTGACAATCTCTATATCCGATGATGGTAAAGACTTTACAGAATTGAAGCATATCGAGCATAAAGTAGTGAAAGACGATAAGGTAACTTTTACCAATTTTGGTTGGGAAGGCAATGCTAAAGGACGCTATGTACGTTATCAGGCAACTTCCGGCGAGTTTGGTGGTTTCTTGTTTACAGATGAAGTTGTAATTAAATAAATGACTATGATACGAAAACTGAGTATTTTGACCGGTGTCGCATTGTTTTCTTTGCTGACTGCAATGGCGCAAAAAGAACCGGCCAATTATGTGAATCCTTTTGTGGGGACTACGAATTATGGGACGACTAATCCCGGTGCGATGTGTCCGCAGGGAATGATGTCGGTTACGCCTCTCAATGTATTGGGGGATGTACCCGAAAATAAGATTAACAAGGACAGCACCTGGTGGTCTACTCCTTACGAGTTCAATAATAAGTATATGACAGGATTTGCCCATGTCAACCTGAGTGGTGTGGGTTGCCCCGAATTAGGCTCTTTACTGCTGATGCCGACCACCGGAAAGCTGAATGTTGATTTTAATACTTACGGAAGTGTGTACAGCAATGAATCGGCTACTCCCGGCTATTATACCAATGTATTGGATAAGTATAATGTAAAGTGCGAAGTGACGGCTACTCCCCGTACCAGCATGGCACGTTTCACTTTTCCGGCAGGACAAAGCAATATCTTGCTGAATCTGGGTGAAGGATTGACAAACGAGAGTGGCGCAACAGTGCGTTTTGTCAATGACCGTGAGATTGAAGGAACCAAGTTGCTGGGTACTTTTTGTTATAACCCGCAAGCTGTATTCCCAATATATTTTGTGATGCGCATTAATAAAGTACCGGCAAAACGCGGCTACTGGAAAAAGATGCGTCCGATGGGGGTGGAAGCACAGTGGGATGACACGGCAGGCAAGTATAAACTTTACACTGCCTACACAAAGGAAATGAGCGGTGACGATGTCGGTGCATGGTTTACTTTTGACTCGACAGTGAGCGAAACGATAGAAGTCAGCATGGGTGTATCCTTTGTGAGCATCGAGAATGCACGTTTGAATCTTGAAAAGGAGCAACCGTTCGGAACTACATTCGACAAACTGCGTGCCGAAGCACGCAAGATGTGGAATGACGACCTTTCACGCATCACTGTCAAAGGCGGAACAGAAGAACAAAAAGGAGTATTCTATACCGCCATGTATCACACTCTTATCCATCCGAATATCCTTCAGGACGTTAGCGGTCAATACCCGCAGATGGAAGGCGATAAGATTCTGACTACCAACCGTAACCGTTATACGGTATTCTCATTGTGGGATACATATCGCAACGTACACCAATTGATGACGCTGGTATATCCTGAGCGCCAAATGGATATGATTCATACCATGCTCGGAATGTATAAGGAACATGGATGGTTCCCTAAATGGGAACTTTACGGACGTGAGACGTTGACAATGGAAGGCGATCCTTCTATTCCGGTTATTGTGGACAGTTGGATGAAAGGTCTTCAGGACTTCGACATCAACTTGGCATATAAAGGTATGTATAAGTCGGCCACTACTCCGGGTAAGGATAACCTGATGCGCCCGGATAATGATGACTATATGGCAAAGGGATATGTGCCGATGGAAAGCCAATATGATAACTCTGTTTCACATGCCTTGGAATATTATGTGGCAGATTATGCGCTGTCTACTTTGGCAGAAGAACTGGGAAAGAAAGAAGATGCCAAGCTGTTCCGCAAACGTTCTATGGGTTATAAGAATTATTTCTGCAAAGAATTTGGCACTCTGCGTCCCATTACGCAGGAAGGCAAGTTCTATGAACCGTTCGACCCCAAAGAAGGAGCAAACTTTGCACCCAGTCCCGGTTTCCACGAAGGAAATGCATGGAATTACACTTTCTTTGTTCCTCATGATATCAAAGGGCTGACAAAATTGATGGGTGGCGACAAGAAGTTCGTAGATAAGCTGCAAAGTGTGTTCGATGAAGGAAATTATGACCCTGCCAACGAACCGGACATTGCCTATCCGTACTTGTTCAGCCGTTTCAAAGGCGAAGAATGGCGTACTCAGAAATTGGTAAAAGAGTTGCTGGCCAAACACTTCACTACCAAACCTGACGGTATCCCCGGAAATGATGATACAGGTACTATGTCTACATGGGCTATTTTCAGTATGATGGGATTGTATCCTGATTGCCCCGGTGTACCCGAATATACATTAACCACTCCGACTTTTGATGAGATAACCATTAAGCTTGACCCTAAATATTGGGGTAAAGACAAACTGGTCATCAAGAAGGAAGGTCATGGAGACTATATCAAGGAAATCAGATTAGGAAACAAGAAAGTGAATAAATACCTTATTTCTCATGATGACTTGATTAAGGCGGGAGAGATAACTTTTGTTGTTACAGACCATATCAATAAATAAGAAAGACTATGAATACTAAACGATTTTTATGTGCCGCGTTGGGGGCTATCTGTTCCCTTGCTTTCATGCAAGCGCAGGTAAGAACCGAGCAGACCTTTGAAAAAGGGTGGAAGTTCACCCGTGAAGACAATGCAGACTTTGCGAAGCCCGGATTTAATGATGCCAAGTGGCAGAACGTTACCGTTCCCCATGATTGGGCTATTTACGGGCCATTCAGTATAAACAATGATAAGCAGGAGATGGCAATTACCCAGGATGGGCAAACCGAAGCAATGGAACATGCCGGACGTACCGGCGGACTTCCTTTTGTAGGAACTGGTTGGTATCGCCTCAATTTTGATGCTCCTTCTTTTGAAAAAGGCAAGAAAGCTACATTGATATTTGACGGTGCCATGAGTCATGCCCGCGTATATATCAACGGACAAGAGGCAGGATACTGGCCTTATGGCTATAACTCATTTTATGTGGATGCTACACCTTATCTGAAGCCGGGAGAGAAGAACGAACTGGCAGTCCGTCTGGAAAACGAGCGCGAATCTTCACGTTGGTATCCCGGAGCAGGGCTGTATCGCAATGTGCATTTGGTAGTGACAGAAGATGTACATATCCCGACATGGGGAACTGTCATCACAACTCCTGTTGTGGAGGACGGTTTTGCAAGAGTCAATGTGAAGACTGACTTAGTAATGCCCAAAGGGAAAAATGTCGGTGATTACCGCATTGTAACAGAAATACTGAATCCCGAAGGAAAGAGAATCTCTTCGGATGACAGACCGGGAGATAGACTGGACGGAACCTTCTTCAACCAGAATTTTGTTGTGTATCATCCTTCTTTATGGTCACCTGAGAATCCGGCATTGTACACTGCAGTTTCTAAAGTCTACGATGGCGAGACATTGAAGGATGAATATACGACTCGTTTTGGTATCCGTACATTGGAGATTGTACCTGATAAGGGCTTCTTCCTGAATGGCAAACTTACAAAATTCAAAGGAGTTTGTAATCATCATGATTTAGGCCCTTTGGGTGGTGCTGTGAATGATGCGGCTATCCGTCGTCAAATCCGCATATTGAAGGATATGGGCTGTAACGCCATCCGTACTTCTCATAACATGCCTGCTCCCGAGCTGGTAGAGGCGTGTGACGAGATGGGGATGATGTTGATGCCGGAATCATTCGACGAATGGAAATCGGCAAAAATGGCGAACGGCTATCATAAGGAGTTTGACGAATGGGCAGAGAAAGACCTGGTGAACCTTATCCGTCACTATCGCAATAATCCGAGTGTCGTGATGTGGTGCATCGGTAATGAAGTGCCCGACCAATGGAATGGAAGTAACGGACCGAAACTTTCACGTATGTTGCAGGATATCTGCCATCGCGAAGACCCGACCCGCCCGGTCACTCAGGGTATGGATGCCCCTGACGCCGTAGTCAACAATAATATGGCGGCTACTATGGACATAGCCGGATTTAACTATCGTCCCCACAAGTATCCCGAAAATTATAAGAAGTTGCCGCAACAGATTATTTTGGGTAGTGAGACTGCTTCCACTGTCAGCTCTCGCGGTGTATATAAATTCCCTGTAACCCGTCAGGCTATGAAGAAGTATGATGACCATCAGTCTTCATCATACGATGTGGAACACTGTGGATGGTCTAACTTGCCCGAAGACGACTGGATTTGGCATGATGACAAACCATGGGCTATCGGAGAATTTGTATGGACAGGCTTTGATTATCTGGGTGAACCGACACCTTATTATACAGATTGGCCCAGCCATTCTTCTTTATTTGGTATCATTGACCTTGCCGGCCTGCCTAAAGACCGTTACTATCTCTATCGTAGCCATTGGAACAAGGACGAAGAGACCCTCCATATCCTTCCTCATTGGACATGGCCGGGACGTGAAGGCGAAGTCACTCCGATTTTTGTATACACCAACTATCCTGCGGCAGAAGTGTTTATCAATGGTAAGAGTCAGGGCAAGCGCACAAAAGACCTGAGCGTTACTCCCGAGAATAGTGCTGATTCAGCCTCTACCGCCGACTTCAAACGCCAGCAGCGCTATCGTCTGATGTGGATGGATACAAAGTATGAGCCGGGAACGGTAAAAGTAGTGGCTTACAATGACAAGGGAGAAGCTGTGGCCGAAAAAGAAATTCACACAGCTGGCAAGCCCGACCATATCGAACTGGTGGCCGACCGTAACGAAATCAAGGCGGACGGCAAAGACCTGTCATTCGTGACCGTGAGAGTGGTAGACAAGGACGGTAATTTATGCCCCGATGCACAACACCTCATCAAATATTCGGTGAAGGGTGCAGGAACGTATCGTGCCGGAGCCAATGGTAATCCCGCTTCATTGGAACTTTTCCATCTTCCGCAGATGAAAGTTTTCAACGGAATGATGACTGCCATTGTTCAAAGTACCGATAAACCGGGAGAGATAACATTAACCGCAACAGGCAAAGGACTTAAATCAGGTAGGCTAGTTTTAATGAGTAAGTAAAAAGATTTGTTTGAATTCCCTCTATCTGTGCCCCGCTTGATTTTATTAAGCGGGGCTTTTTATATTAAAATAGTTAGAAAATAATTCAGGATATCTGCAGCTAACTGTGAAAAAGTTAGTAATTTTGTTCCCATATTTAATATGCTGTTTAGAAATCCTAATTTTATTACTATATTATGTTGACCCAAATCATAAACGCGAAGATACTCACTCCTCAGGGATGGTTAAAGGACGGTTCTGTCCTGATGCGCGACAACAAAATTTTAGAAGTAACAAACTGTGACCTGGCCGTTATCGGAGCCGAGCTGATTGACGCCAAAGGTATGTATGTAGTTCCCGGCGGTGTGGAAATCCACGTTCATGGCGGTGGCGGCGGCGACTTTATGGAAGGTACTGAAGAGGCTTTCCGTACAGCGATTAACGCTCACATGAAGCACGGTACTACCAGTATTTTCCCTACTTTGTCTTCATCCACAGTGCCGATGATTGAAGCGGCTGCCGAAACCTGTACCAAGATGATGGCTGAACCCGACAGCCCGGTGCTTGGTCTGCACCTCGAAGGACATTATCTTAATATGAAAATGGCAGGCGGCCAGATGCCCGAAAACATCAAAGACCCGGATCCGAAGGAATATATTCCTATTGTAGAGAAGTGGGGCTGTATCAAACGTTGGGATGCCGCTCCCGAATTGCCGGGCGCCATGCAGTTTGGTAAATATATCACAGGAAAAGGCATCTTGGCTTCAGTGGCTCATACCCAAGCCGAATATGATGATATCCGTGCTGCCTACGAATCGGGTTATTCTCATGCCACTCATTTCTACAATGCGATGCCGGGCTTCCACAAACGTCGTGAATACAAGTACGAAGGTACGGTGGAAAGTATCTACCTGATAGACGATATGACTGTAGAAGTTGTAGCAGACGGCATCCATGTTCCTCCCACCATCTTGCGCTTGATTTACAAGATTAAAGGTGTGGAACGCGCTTGTGTTATCACCGATGCCTTGTCGTGTGCAGCCAGTGACAGTAATGTGGCTTTTGACCCCCGTGTCATTATTGAAGACGGTGTCTGTAAGTTGGCCGACCGTTCTGCTTTGGCAGGAAGTGTGGCTACCATGGACCGCTTGATTCGCACGTTGGTGCAGAAAGCTGAAATTCCGTTGGAAGATGCTATCCGTATGGCTTCGGAAACTCCGTCCAAGATTATGGGAGTATATGACCGTAAGGGTTCACTTCAGAAAGGCAAAGATGCCGATATGCTCATTCTTGACCAGGATTTGAATATCCGCGCTGTATGGGCAATGGGTAAGCTGGTAGAAGGAACTTATACTCTGTAAGAACAGGCTGAATAAGAACGGAAATAGGACTTTATAAAATCTCCTTTCACACCAAACAGGATGTAACTCTATTGGGGTACAGCATGTTAGGGTGAAAGGAGATTTTTTGCCTCTTTCTTTTCCCTTTAGAAATAATTATTTCCCATTTCCTTTTGCGCATCGTTTATTTATCTATATTTGCCCATACTATTAATCATAAAACGATGTGTGATGAACAAACATTTCTTCAGGCTTTCCTGCTGTTTTTTCATAGCAGCTATATTATCTTCCTGTAGTGGGAATCAAAAGGCTGCTCCAATGACGGAAAATGGCATGACTGTAATTCCCTTTGAATCGGCTGTCCAAGATGAGAGAGAACTGTCGATGAGCGATTTTGTGGCAAACGTAGACTATATTCCTCTGCAAACGGATTCCAATTGCTTAGTCGGTAATTTGTGGGATAACGGGGTTGTCCGTTCTTCAAAATATTTCTTTTTGGCAGTAGGAGACAACTTGCTTCAGTATGCTTTGGACGGAAAGTTTATCCGCGTGCTAGGAGGGATAGGCGGTGGACCGGGAGAATACAATTGGATAAGCGATATAGATGTCAATGACCGGTCGCAGCGTCTTTTTGTTGGCGATATAGGCAAGATAAATGTATATGATACGGAAACCGGCGATTTTATTTGCTCATACCCTACGAATGATGAAACTTTTCAGTTTAAGGTGAAGAACGACAGTACCCTTTTCCGCTTCCTTTATAATTCGACAGGCAAAGTGGCTACCCGGGTCTTGATTTCCGATGCTCATGGCGATACACTTCGCGCTTATCCCCGCCATGATTTATTCGATGTAGAAGAGGGGATGGTCTTTATGATTGGTTCGTCCGACGACCGTTTTATGTATCGTTGCGGAGATGACATTTGCTATCGGGAGAACTATAACGATACCATTTTTACGGTGACCGAACAGGAACTCATTCCGCGTTATGTATTCGACTTAGGCAAATATCATCTGCCGTCCGATTATCGTTTTGAACTTCTTGGCGATGATGATAAGTTTAATTCTCTGGCCAGTTCTTATCTGTCTATTCATCCGATTGAAGTGGCGGATTTTGTATTTATCCCATACGCATATTGGGCGGGAAAAGGTAAACGGGAGAATATGATGGCTATCTATGATAAGCGCAAAAACGAATGTTATAAAGTGGCGGGCGGCGCATTGAAGAATGATATGGATGGCTTGTTTGATTTTCGTCCGGCTATTGCTTTGGATGATTATACACTGTTGAAAGTAGTGCAGGCTTCCCAAGTCCTCAGGTATGCCGAGAAAAATCCTTCGGTCTTGGAAAATGAGAGATTGAAGAACTTGCAGGAAGATGATAATCCGGTGCTGATGGTCGTGACACTGAAGCAACAGCCCTGAGAAGTTTCCTCTCCTTATCTTCGTTGTTCAGCCAAGTAGCCTTTGTCGTTATAGAGCAAATGCATAGCTTCGGAAAGCCTATTGCGATTGCTTAACCACGGAGGTGGTTAAGTCTGCTCACCGCCGTGGTTAGAGTTAGTCACGGTCGTGGTTAGAGTTAACCACGGAGGTGGTTAATGTATATTTTACTTTCGTTGATAAAAGAAGGAACGGAAGCATTGTATGCTGACTGAGTACTTCATATTATTGTATCATCAGCTGTTGTTGATGGATTTCGATGCATCGGAAAAAACCGGCGGAACTTGCCAATGGTGAAAAGGTGAATATGAAGTTCACTTTGTCGGTATTGTTTGGAACTGCAAACAGTGAAATTAATGAAAGAAAACAAGAAAGAACAAGAGTATTTTGTCTCCTATATCACCAAGCAGCAGTGTATTGGTGAAGAAGTATCGGTTGCCGGTTTTCTTCGGAAATATGCTTCCCGATACCATAATGCCGCTTTTATATCATCCGATCCGGTTCAGTTTCCGCATCGCTATCATCGGAAGGAAGATATAGAAATAAGCGGTTTCCTGACAGCATATCTGAGTTTTGGTGCCCGGCCTCAGATACTGAAGGCGGCAGAGAGGCTGGATGCCGCCATGCATCGTAAACCTTTGGCTTATGTATTGTCGGAAGATTGGAAATCGGATTTCTGTGGGGAGGACTCTTTCTATCGTACGGTGTCGAAAAACAAAATGGCAGAATTGTTTCATTGGTTGCATGGAATATATACAGCATACGGCTGTATGGAGGCGGCTTTGATGGTGTGTCGGGAAGGTTCTCCGATGCAGCGTCTATGCCGCTTATTGGGTGTGTCGGACAAGGCGCCGCAAAAGAAACTGAATATGTTTCTTCGTTGGATGATACGGCGTGACTCGGAAGTTGATTTCGGTATTTGGACTTCTTTTTCGCCTTGCGACTTATTGATTCCACTGGATACTCATGTCAGTGAAGTGGCCCATCGGCTTCATCTTACTCAAAGTAAATCTTATACACTGAATAACGCAAAGACCATTACCCGGGCACTTGCCGAGGTCTTTCCGGGCGATCCGTGTCTGGGAGACTTTGCGTTATTCGGTTATGGAATTAATGAAGGAGAATGACTTATATCTTTTCTATTTTTGCCAAATATCCTCCTCCCGAGAGTAAGTCAAGTTTTAGTGTATTGCCGGATTTGATTTTGCGGTTGCTGATGACGATTTGTTTGTAGTCACCGCTTTTATCCGATGCGATGGTCATCCGGTAAGTGCCTTTGGAAAGGAAATCCGTCTTGAGCTCGCCTTTATAGGGCGTTTCACCGTTAAGTACGGAAAGATACCATGTATCGCCGCTTCTTCTGGCTAAAGCTGCCAGTTCTCCGATGCGGCTTTCGGGCAGTACCTTGGTTTCATCCCAAACCACCGGAACTTCTTCGATAAACATCCGTCCCGGACAGGTTAACATATCTTCCATGTCAGCAGCAAAGATCAGCATGGGGGAGGTAAACACGTAGATACTTGCCAACTGATGGGTGAAGCTGACCGAAGGCGGACAGAATTGTCGGAAATTCAATGGTGTATAATCCGCAGCACCTGCCAGCCAACGGGTAAAAGGCAACACTGTATTGTGATAAGGCCATGCCGGACCGGGTGCCCAACTATTCTCAGCTCCTACGGATTCCAATCCGCGTACAGCTTCTTTTGCCAGAAGGTTGGGATATGTGTAGCTGTCTCCCGTTGGTTTGTTTACTCCATGAAAGATGACCATCAAATGTGCTTTGGCTGCATCTTTCAAAATATTTTCCATTAAGTTGACGGTAAAGAGGTTCTCGGTATGGAAGAAATCAATCTTCAGTCCTTTGACACCTGCTTCGGTACATTTCTTCATAAAGCTGGCTCGTTCGTCAGCATCTACCAGCCCTATGTCGGTTTTGTTGCCCGAACGGGGAGAGGAAGGTCGCCACACCCAAATGTCTACCTTCTTGGCTTTGGCATAGTCTGTCAGTTCTTTTAAAAGCTCCCATTTGGAGCGTCCGTTGGCATTCTTTTCTGTTTCTCCCCAAAGTTCCCAACCATCGTCTACCACTACCGATTGTAGTCCTAGTTCGGCTGCCCCATCTACATATTTTTTATGGTTGGCTACGCTGAGTCGGTCATTGCCTTCTACCAGCCATGTGAAAACAGAACGTCCTGGTTTAATCCATTCCGTATCTTTTCCTTTTGGGAAAAGGGTGGGATTGGGACGGTCAGATACTTGGGCGATGATTTGGTTATTGACTAAACCGTCTAGGTCTTCGGCCAGCATCAGTACGCGCCATGGGGTGGCGATTTCATTTTCTCCGTTGCGCGGCGAGGTAATCCACGGTATGTTACGAACTTCTTCATGCCAGTATTTGGACTGTGGGATACCGGTGATGATTCCACTTTCCACATGTCCTTTGTTTTCTACATAGCCAAACTGTACACGGTTGTTTTCTTTGCCGAATAAAACAGCCCCGTGAAAGTTGAAAAGATTGGCTTCTGTGATGGCGGCATAGGTTCCGTCCGGCAAAAGGAATGTGGCAGGAGGAGCCAGCAATTCGTCTTTGATGGCATCGGTATTCCGGTCTTGATAGGATTGTATCCATCCATATTGGAATGGGCCACTGGCATACCATACGTGTGTGCCTGATGGGAAAGTGTAGGCTGTTTGTTCACCGTAAATGCAACGGGGGCCGTCCGAGGGGATACGATAACGGAGGGCTACTCCGTCATCGAATTCCCATGAGTCTATGTAATAGATACTTCCGTCCTTTTTTTCTATAGTATATGTCTTATACTTTCCGGATGTTGTATTGGCGGTGCTACTCTTTACTTCTTTTCCGAGTAACTGGTTGTCTACATTCATTCCCAAGGGGGAGGAAAGGATGACAGGCTGTCCTTTGAATGAGACGGTGAAGTTGAGTTGGCCTGCCTCTACCCCGATGTTCATTTTGGCCTGTTGTGCTTGAAGGAAGCACGGGATGGAAAAGGCAAATGCCAGATAAGTCAGTTTTCTGAATTTCATGATATTTATATAGGTTTAATTAGTTATTCAATTACATACCAAGTATATCCCCTTGCCGGGATTTTGACGGTAAGGTTCACTGTGTAATCTCTGTTCAGGGTATAGTTTGCCGGTGTACCTTCCTGCTCGCGGATGCTGGCTGTTTTTGTCAGTCCGGTGTAGTAGAGCGGAAGTTGGATATTACGTGTCATTTCTTTGTCGGTAGGGTTATAGAACATGGCCAGCCCTTTTTCTTTTCCGGCAGGATTAACGTGCATGATACCATCCCAGTCGCGGGCATCCGGTTTGCGCAAGTGGATGATATCGCTATTCAGTATGTTTCGGTATTTCTTATACCAGCTGATAATTTCCACCACTACTTTTTTAGTCTCGGGAGTATCATACAAACGCGGGCCGCGATAGCAGGCTTGTACTCCTGCACCATAATTTTGGAACATCAGTGTTTTGTATTCGTATAAATGTTCACTCAAAGGCTCCAGTGTGGCAGCTGCTCCGCCTCCTTGGTATTCCACCAATGGGACAAAGCTCCATAAGGAGGAAGGAATACGTTCGAAAGTGCAGTCATAGTTCAGTTGGCGGGTGTGGATAAGCTGTCGGTCGCGTGGTAATGACCAGTTGACTTCACGATAGCCGATGCCTACCTTGGTAGAGCCGTTCAAGAAATAAAAGTCGGGTACATTGAGGTAGATTCCGTTTTCGCACATCCAGTGATAAAGTTCTGTTATCTTATAAAATTGATTCCATTGCGAGTCCTTCAGTCCTTTATGGTGGGGATGGACGGTCGAGGCACAGAAATCTCCCGGATAAGAGCCATCGTGTTCAAAGCAACGCATTCCGGTTTTCTCGAAGAAAGTCTTTATCTTATGGAAATATTCATAGCCCCAGTCGCTGCACAGGCAGGGCGAACTGCCGAATGTCATGCCGCCTCGCTTCCCTGTTTTCGGATTGATGACATCCACCTCGTCGCTGATCCAGCGGCTGGCAAGCAGAGAGTAGCACCCCATTTCGATGCCTTTGTCACGGGCGTAGTCCACAAACGCTTTGTATTTGGCTATGTTTGCATCCGATATGTCTTCGGCATTCAGGCCCGAACCAAAACTCAGGATAATCATTTCATAGCCTGTTTCGGCACATTGGTCGATGGCACGGTACACTGTTTCCGGATGGGTTGAGGTGAGATGCATGAAGATGGGATTTTCTGTAGTCCACGGTGCGATGGTGCGGTACATTTTGCGGGTAAACAGTCCTTTACGTTCACGGTCGTAGCTGTCGAACGGCATTTCGTAGACACTGAAAGAACGGAAAGTTCCTTTGGACGGAACGGCCTGGTCGGGTCCCATTTTGGGAGAAACTTCCAGTATGCAAGGGGTTTGCAGCAAATAGTTCCGTTGCGAGGTATAATCGGGATCGGTCACCCATTTTTCGGTAATGTCTGTTTCTTTTTCCGTGAAACTTCCGGCACAGGCATAATCGCTTTCTATATGGATATTGGGCAAAAGGAACTTGGAAGGGTCACCCCCTCCGGGAGATTCAGGTTCGGCAAAAGCGAGGTATTCCAATTGGAATGTGTCGATGTTGATAGGCAGGCCGGATTGGTTTACCACTTCAAATCGTTTGCGGATGACGGGAATTTTATCGTATACCGATACATGGAGTTTCACAATGACATCTTTTAGTTCCTTGTCACCACGCAAAGTAAAGATGATTTCACTGCCGGTTGCCGTTTCTTTATTGAGTGCCCAGCGGCTGCGTGCCCATTTAATATCTTCCTTGATGGGGGCAATTTCAAAGTCTTCCACCAAAAAAGATTCGGGAATGCTAGTCATGTTCTCTATCCATCTATCTTCAATGTAAGCTCGTTCCGGCTGTCCGGCCAATCCCCCGATTAAGTGTTTCTTACCATCAATTTGTATGCTTCCTTCACTGCTGACAGCACGAAGCATACTTTCTCCGGTCATTCGGTTGATGATATTGGTTGTGGCCAGATTCGGAAAAATCCGGAAAGTGCGGGATACCATTGGATTGGCTACGATAATGCTTTTACCGTCTGCTGAAGCATAGATGCCTGCTTTGGCTTTTTCGGGTGTGATCAACCAGTCAAAGTCGGTTTTTGTAGAGGCGGCCACGGATAAGACAGGGAGCTTGCTGATTTTATCTGCCAGTTTGCGGGATACATTGGTTGCCATTTCCGGCCCTTTTCCTGCATATCCCGCATGGACGGTTTCGGGCTGGGTTGATTTATACTCAATGGTCGGAGTAATCCACAAAGCATTGTCACCACTGCCACCATCGTCTGTTGGTTCTACCAATAATTCTAATATACGGATTCCTTTTAAGTCTACATCTATGGAGAGAGGTGATTCCTTGCCGTGCAGGATGCCACTGTTGTAAAGCTCTTTGCCGTCGCCTTTCACAATAAAGCAAACAGATCCTTTATCTATTTTGCCACTTGTGCCGGCCAGTCCCAAGAATTGTTTATCATTGCCTTCTTTGCGAAAATAAAGTTTTGTTCCGTTTACTAATGGAAGGATGGCCAAGCTTTTGTCCGAAATATCGATTTTGCTGTCTGCGATACCTATTTGGGAACGCAGACGCGTGGCATCTCCGTGAAGGTCTATTTTCAGGATGCTTTTGGCATGGGTACCTATCACTTCATTGTAAGTTTTTCCATTGATGGCGGCTTGTTCTCCGGTGACAGACTTTCCATCCTGTACTTTTCCATACTCTTGCCACATTTGAGATAGGTCTAGTTCTGATAGTTTTATCGTATGTTGGGCTTGCCCACTCAGGCAGACAAAGAGAGCGCCGGCTAGTAATAAATTCTTTTTATTCATATAAATCTTTTAAATGTGTTTTTATTTATTGTCAATATCTGTCTTTTCCGGTTGGACAGGTTCCTGATGGTAGTATCAGGTGTCTTCTGGTGGCAGGACTGCAACAAAAGGACAGAAATGGCTTTTTATGTAACAAAGGAAAGAATAATAAATGTATAAATCAATGGATTTTCTTGTTTAAAACATGGATTATGTTTTTGTGTTCCATTGATTTGAGATAAGAGTGTGTCAAAAGCTCTAAATGACAGTTATATCGTAAATCATTATTTTGACACACTCTTTCCTTTTTAGTATTTCTATTTCCTATTCATACGGATTGAATGTTCCGTTGTCCCAATCTTGCGTTTGCTCCAACTTGGAATTGGTTTCTAAATGCTTGTTGGGAATGGCATAGAAATAATAGTTGTTTTGGAAATTGATTTCATATTTCTGGTCTAATACCACCACCGAATCTTTAAAATAGGTCGTATAGTCTTTGTCTATGTCTATATTGTCTTTTATTTTGTCGAATTCGATGGGGGAAATCTTTAGTTTGGGCAAAAGACCATGACGTCGGGTTCCATTCATTTCGGATGCGAACATGCGTCGTCGGCGCAAATCCCAGTAGCGTTTGCCTTCATAGGCAAATTCTATTTTACGTTCCAACATGATGGCAACTATCATTTCATCGTGTGACATGTTTGCTTTCAGACCATACATGCCATTGCTTCCGGCTTCTATTCCGGCGCGTTGGCGAATGCGTTTTAAAACTCCGTAAGCTTCATCCAGTTTCCCATTTTCGGCAGCACATTCGGCATAGTTCATCAAGACTTCGGTAAAACGTATTTCTATCCAGTCGGTACTGCTTCTTTCAGTATAATAGGGAGTATAGCTTACATTGATGGCTTTCCGGCAATAGAAACCGCTGCTGCTGGGGTTCAGGGTAGAGTGTCCTTGGTATGTCCATTGGATTCTACCTTTTTTACCACTCAATTCCCATATGCATCCATTATAGGCTATGGTGCTGGTGAAGCGGGGATCACGGTTTTGCCAGAAGTGAAGCGGGTCATAATCGGGCGATTCTGTAATGGGAGTACCAGTAATCATTGGGTAAGATTCTACCATTTCCTTTGTAGGTTGGTTGCAGCCCGAATAATTTTGTGCTTCCGACAAAGGGCGTGTCGCAGCATCCCAATGGTGGGTCAGGTCGGGTTCCTGGTAGCGTGTAACGAATAATACTTCTTTATTCATTTCATCAAACCAGATATTCTCATAACTATCGTACAGCCCATATCCGTTGGCTTCTATTTGTTCGGTTGCCATTTTGTTGTACGTATATGCTGTTTCCCAGCGTTCCGCTTTGTTCTCTGGATTGAATTGCGGACTGGCATAATAGAGCAGAATCCGGCCTTTCAGTGCCATTACGGTTGCTTTTGTAAAGCGTCCTTCGTCATCTCCTGTCCATTTCCAGGGCAGGGCATCGATAGCATCGTCCAAATCTTTGATGATTAAGTTGATGCATTCCGAAGTTTTGTTACGGGTGACATATAAGTCATCGGTCAATGCCTGCGGTTCCAGAATTATAGGAACTCCACCGTATAAACGTACCATCTGGAAATATCTCCAAGCTCTTAAAACAAGTGCCTGGGCTTTTAATGAGGTTTTGGTTGCGTTATCTATATTTCCGGTTTCGATACTGCTTAACATGATATTGATGTTACGGATTTCTTTGTATGGCCAACTATCTATTGAGGCTGTGGTGAGCTGACCGTATAAAATACCTGTTTCACCATAAGCTTCGTCTGAATACCCGGCTACGTTCTGATCCCAGCCCGGAAGGTTGTCACGATACAATTTGTTCAGATAAGCAGTAGCATATTGGGCATTGTTCCAAACATCTTCTTCGGTGATGGCAGATAAGTCTTTTTTATCTAAAACATCAATACATCCCGAAAGGGCGGCAGCTGTTAATACGCTATATAATAAATATTTTATTTTCATGATATTTTCATATTTAAAGAGTTAGAAACTGACATTGATACCAAATGAATAAGTCCGCATCAACGGGTAATTCATGATGCTTGAGTTCTCCGGATCATAAGCTTTAATTTTATCTTGCAGCAGGAACAGGTTGGTTCCCATCAGGAAGAATTTCATTTGTGAAAGACCCCATTTGGATACCAGTTGTTGCGGCAGCTGGTAAGTGATATTCACATTCTTCAAGCGCAGGAATGAAGTATCTTGAATCCAGAAAGTCGATTCCTCAGAAGCTCCGTTGTCGGCTCCTGCCCTTGGGAACTTGGCATCCGTGTTCTCCGGTGTCCAATAATCTGCCCTCCATGCATATGCGGAAGCTTCCATTCCTTCCCATTCTGTACGCTGGTCATAAAAACGTTTACCTCCGGCTACACCTTGGAAGAATAAGTCCACACTTAATCCTTTCCATGCCCCACCCACGGAGAAGCCGTAATTGATGGGGGATTTGGTATGCTTTATAATCCATTCTTTATCATTATCGTCAATCTTTCCATCCGGTTCGTCCGAGTTTGCACCTCTTATATCCCTGTAATTCAGCATTCCCAGTTCCGGTTTTTTCCCAAAGATGGTATATCCTTCGGGCAGTGCGTCGAGGTCGGCTTGTGTACGGATGATGCCGGTTGCCACATATCCCATGCTGCGGTCTGTGTTATATCCTAATTCTGATTTATAAGGACGTAAGTTTTCAGCTTCGTCTTTAGTGATTAGCTTATTGGTGGCGTAGCCAAAGTTGGCATTGATATTATAGGTAAAGTCTTTTCCTATTTTGTCTTTGTAGGAAAGTTCTATTTCGAAACCTTTCGTGTCAATCGTTGCGTAGTTTTCTTTAGGCATGACTCCTCCGAAGGTGGAAGGCAGGCTGGCCAGGCGGTCTCCTAAAATATCGTAGGTATGTTTATAGAATCCACCGGCACTTAATGACAGGCGGTTGCGTAAGATCTGCATATCAAATCCGTAATCTATATCTAATGACTTTTCCCAAGTGATTTCGGCATTGGGGATTACATCAGCGGAAACTCCGTTGCTTAGCGCACCGAAATAGGCGCCTGAATTCAAGTTGTAGCGTTGCATCCATTGCCAGCCTCCCACAGCATCATTTCCCAGCAAGCCTATGGAGCCGCGGAGTTTCAGGTAATCAATGAAACGGACGTTGTTTTTGAAGAAATTTTCTTCTGAGATCCTCCATGCTGCCGATACTGACGGGAAGAATCCCCAACGGTGTTTTGGGTCGAAGTTGACAGAACCGTCATAGCGGAAGGAGGCTTCCAGCAGGTATTTGTTGTCGTATGTATATCCCAGGCGGCCTACATAAGAAAGGCGACCGCTTTCTGAACCTTTACCGTTGAATGTCGAATCTTTAGGATCGGAGCTTCCGGCAAAAATCTGGTCTACGGCCGAAGAGATGAAATAGTTGCGTTGTCCGTCCATCCAGTCGGTTGTGCCTTCATACTGTTCGTATACAAACAGGGCGTTGATATCGTGCTTGCCGAAGGTATTGTTGTAAGTCACCATGGCATTGAGCTGGTAGCTATTGTCGTTATTGTATTTTTCGTATAGGAAATCTCCGTCATCTCTGGTTTTCACATAGTCTAGTTCATTGGTCTGTATATGGTTGTGTGAACCTGTGGTCTTGAAAACATACAGGTCGTAAGGACGGCTGAACTGTTTAATGAAAGTATGCCGTTCATATTTGTTGTATGCCAGTTTCAGGCTTAAGCCTTTGATGAAAGGAACATCATATTGGAAGGCTACGTTTACTTCATAGTTGGAATAACGCTTTTTATTGTATCCGCTATTTCCATTGATTACTTCCATCGGGTGCCATGCCAGGTAGGTTCCGTTGGGTTTCCCGTCAATATAAGGGGCAAAAAGTCCGCGGCGCAGTAATCCGTTGTATAGGTTGTTCATATTGTCGTTGTCATTGTCCCATTTCCAATAAGGTTTATGGTCGTTGCGTGTATCCATGTTCAAGTTCAAAGATACTTTCAGGTCTTTGGTGATATTGGCGTCAATATTGCTGCGGATACTGTATTTTTTGAAATTAAGGTTGTCGAATGAACCTGTTTCGTAATAATAGTTTCCACCGATAAAATAGCGCACCTTGTCATTACCACCGTTTACATTCAGCGAATGGCGGGTGACAACGGGGGATTTCCAGGTCTCATCCATCCAGTCGTATGAGTGATTTTTGTAATATTCCAGTTCATCTTCGGCATAATATTGAGCATCGCCTTCAGGAACCAAATGGTTGCGCAAAGCTTCATTGGTGTATAAAGCTTGCTCGTATGCATTGAACATATCTGGTATCTTGGTTGCTTCCGATACACCGATTGATCCTGTATAATTGATGGTCGGTTTGCCTATCTTACCTTTTTTGGTAGTAACCAGGATAACACCGTTGGCGGCACGCGAACCATAAATGGCCGCCGAAGCGCCGTCTTTCAAAACGGAAAGGTTTTCTACTTCACTGGCGTCCAGCCCATCGAAGGCAAACTTGTCACGGACCACGCCGTCAATGATGTACAGCGGGTCGGTGCTGTTCCAAGTACCGTCGGCACGGATGGATACGGATGAGCCACCTCCCGGTTTGCCGGCTGTTTGGGTGATGTTGACTCCGGCCAACCGACCGCTTAGTGCATTGGAAAGGTTGGAGGCAGGTACATTTTCGATTACTTCGGAATTAATGGAAGCTACCGAACCGGTCAGGTTGACTTTTTTTTGGGTGCCATAGCCTATCACAACGACTTCTTCAAGGGCTTGTGAATCTTCCTGAAGGATGATGGAAACCATGCTTTTATTGCCTATCGCTATATTTTGGCCGATGTAGCCGATATAAGAGATAGCTAAGGTTGCTTTGTCCCCTACTTCAAGGGTAAAATGCCCATCTATGTCTGTAATGGTTCCGTTGGTCGTTCCTTTTTCCAGTACACTGGCACCGATGATGGCTTCCCCATTTTTGTCAATGACCGTCCCCGTCACCTTTTTTTTAGTTTGCTGTGCAACATGAGTTTTATCGTTTTTGGGGGAGAATACGATGTAATTGTTGGTATGTTCGTATTTTAGATTGGAACTTTTCAACAGTTCTTTTAGCATTTCGCTTACTTTGGCTTTCTTCTTTGACAAAGTAACAATGCTCTTCACATTCAGTTCTCTGTTGCTGTACACTACCAAATAGTCTGTCTGTTTTTCTATTTCAGAGAAAAGGGTTTCTACCGTTACAGCGTTTGAAGGTAGTTCTATTACAGCGTTTTGTGCTTTACCGGTAGAAGCAAATAAGGGGAAAGCACAGAAAAACGTCAAAAATATAGTTACTTTCATAATATTTAATGTCCTGTTTTGCGTTTTTAGGCATAAAAGATGCCCTAACAAAGGTTTTATTTTCATATCTTTGTTTCCGATTAAGTTAATAATTTCTAGATTTTTGAAAGGGTTTGGAATACGTTATGCTTAATGTCGGGTTGGCAGGTGTTGGCGCATCTGCCGACTTCTTTTTTGATTAAGGCATACGTGTGGATGGATATTCTTCTTATGTTTTCATGGTTCTTCTTGATTTTATGGATTAGACAATAAGGTTAACGGTATAAAGTAATTTCATTCGTATTCTCTTTTTGTTTTATTTTGAAAGGGTGTATTTTCTGGATAATCCGCAAGACCTCCATTACCCCGTCGCGCTGGCGGAACTTTCCTGTGTATTCGTATTCCAGTATGGAGGTGTCTTTGACGATGATTTTCACGTCATAATAAAGTTCCAGTTTTTTCAATATATCTTTCAGCTTTTGTTTGTTGAAAGCATAAAGACCGTCTTTCCAGATGATGGGGTCTTTAGTGATGGGTACCACCAAGAAACGTCCATTGGCAGTTGCGGTTAGCTGTTGTTCAGGGCTTAACAGAACTCCTTGTTGTTCTTGTTCGGGATGGTAGACGCGTACGGATCCTTCCAACAGTGCAACGGTCACTTCTTCGGTAGGATAGTTGAACACATTGAATTGGGTGCCGAGTGCTTTTACATCCACCTTACCGGTAGAGACTATAAACGGCAAAGAGCCTTTCGCCACTTCAAAGAAAGCTTCTCCGCTGAGTTTTACCCGGCGTTCCTCACCGAATATGGAAGGATAGGTGAGGGTGGAACCGGCATTCACCCATACTTTGCTGCCGTCCGGCAGTACAATATGTGCGCGTTGTCCGGACGGGACAGAGAGTTTCTGAGTGACAGGTTGTGGTATATCCATAGTGATAAACGAGTAAGTAACCCACCATGTGGAAACCATACAGGCAATGACGATAGCTGCATAGCGTAACAAATGGAATGACAATCTTTTCTTTTTTTCTATCTGTCGGGCTTTCATGAAATGCTTCAGGCTTTCCTTACCTAATAATTCGTTTTTTTCTTGTGGGTGGAGTTTTACCAGTGATTGCAAGTGCTGGCAATTTATCATTTCCTTCTTCAGTTCTTGGTTGGAAAAGGCCTCCTGCAGTAAAGCTTTCCTTTCTTCTTTACTGAGTTCTCCTGCGTAATATTTTATAATTCGATGGTCCATTTTTTATCTGTTCTGTATAGTAAACGAAGGAAGAGAAAGAATCCGCCAAAAGAAAATGAAAAAAATCAGGGAAGAGCAAATAAAAAAAGAAGTAGAGGCAGGCAGTCTTTTAATTCCTCGCGTAATTTTTTGTATGCAATGGCCATTTGTGATTCTACGGTATTGATGGAAATTTGCAGTTCTGAGGCTATTTGCTGTTGTTTTTTACCTTCCAGTTTGTTCATGACAAAAATGCTTCGGCACCGTTCGGGGAGTTTCTGCAGAGCTTGTTTCAAACGTTCTTCTATGCCGGTTTCATCGGGGAAGTTAGTATTGAGGATTTCCAAAGAATCATATTTCATGCGTAAGGCCATATCAAATTCGCTTTGCATTTCGGCTACAGCTTCCTGTTCGTTCACCCGTTTGCGTAAGTAGTCGAGGCATTTGTTTTTGATGGAAGTAAACAGGTAAGCTGTAAGGTTGGTGTATGCGTCCAACCGGTCGCAGTGTTCGTATAAATGTAGGAACACGTCTTGAACGATGTTTTCGGCATCACTTTCGGACAATATATATTCGCGTGCGAAATAAATAGCACGCGAATACCATGTGATATAGAACTGTTCAAAGTTTGTCATGACGAATCACTTAAATGATTTAAATGCAAAATTAAGATTTTATATTGAAATATTTAAAAATGATAAGGATGAATGACTTATGGATGTTTTTTTACTATAAAAGAGTCTTTATAGCAGTTGCTGTATTTGTTCTTTTTTGAGTTCCGTATCAGGATGGAATGCCGGACTGCTCATGTATTTTTTCAAGCTATATAACAGTTGTCGGGCTTCGGGGCGTTTATCCATGTCTTGCCAAAAGTCTATACCTGAAACCAATATTTTTCCTTTACCTACTTTAGCTTCGAACAATAAGGCTAAGGGGCGATTGGTAAACCAGTCGTCGATGACGCGGACAATGGGATGTAGCTTGGGAGAAAGTTCGCAGAACTCAATTGCTCCGGAATGGCTCATGGCATCCCACCATTGGTAATCGCTATGATATTCTGTGGGGAATTCACTTAGAGCCGGATGTGCGGGATTGCATAATATGCCCAAGGTGTGAGGTGCTTGTTTGGCAGTCCATGCCGTATTCCAGAAAATGCTGGAGAAGCCTATCTGGATATCGCCCCCCAGTTCTTTGGACAAACTTCCTTTCTTTAGTGAAAGTAATACTGTGGCTCCTTTCTCAAGTGTGTTTAGGGTGATGGCATCCAAGCGATCGGTCATACAGATTTTATTTTCATTGGGAATGGCTTGTTGGGCTGTTGGGTATACCCAGATGTTCCAGTCATTTTTTCTATTGTTTACTGAAACTTCTAACACCAAGCGTTGTGGTGTGGTTACGGTAGTGAGTGGAGCAACTATTTCTCCTAAAGCAAAATTATTGCCGACAGGTATTTCTTTTGCATTCCATTCTCCTGATTGGAGGATGTTTCCTGTAACATCACGTAAAGTCCATCCGGTAGTTGCGTTTTTCAGAGGGCTATCTCCGTAGTGAGCGACCTCTACAGATGCTTTCAAAGTTTCATTGTTTGTGAAAATTAGTTTGGGCAGGCGTGCCAATGGTACGGTGGCATTGCAGAAACGGCTGTATTCTTCGGGAGAGATATATCCTTTCTCTTCCCAAAAGGCATCAAGCACACCTACCAGTGCGGTGCCTTGTCCCGGAAAATCGTATAAACCCAGCAATTGGAATCCTCCGAAGTCTTTAGTGCGGAGGGCGGCTTCTATGTCGGCTTTGTAACAAAGTACTTGTAATTTTCCAGATGCTAGAAGGAAACTATCGGCAAGGGCTTCCATGCCATTCTCTTGTAGACTTTCTTGGAATATTTCAAAGTTGGTAGGGCGCATTACACCTGTATACTTTTTCATTTCTTTAAAATTGGGATAGACGCACCATTGTCCTATTTCATGGCTTACTATGGGCTGAGTGAACCGGTTAATATATTCAGACCAATCGTAGTCCGTACGTGGTGTTTGGGCATTGATGATACTATTCAACCCTTGTCCCCATCCCTGTATGCGTGGCGAGGGATCGCTTAAAAAATCACTGACAGGCAAGTTGGGCCATCCGCCTGCAGTGCTATAAATTCGCCTGTTATCTTGTTTTTTCCAATAGGAGGTAAATTCGGCCAGATAATTATTGCTTCCTGCACCGGCAGGTTCATTGCCGTACATCATCATGCAGAAAGAAGGATGATTGCCAAAAGTTCTCACTATAGCTTCGCTTTCTTTTAGTATAAAGGCGTCCAATGGTTTCCCATCTCCGATGGTGGTGCTGCTGTTTGCCCAGGATGAGCACTCTATTTCCAGGTACATTCCCATTTTGTCGGCTGCACAAAAAGCAGCTTCGGGAGGACACCAGGAATGAAAACGTATATGATTCATACCGTGATTACGGCAGGCTGTGAATATCTTTTCCCATGAGGCTTGGTCGGTAGGTGGGTAGCCGGTTTTGGGAAAAACTGCACAATCCAGTGTTCCACGTAGAAAGACAGGACGTCCGTTGATGGTGATGTGGCGGTTTATTACTCTGAAATCGCGCATACCGAACTGCTCTGTATGAGTATCGGTAACCGTTGTTTCTTGATTGGTCAGGCTGGCTTTCAATGTATATAAATTCGGATTGAACTCATCCCACAGACAAATATTGTCTCCTAATGGAAGTATTGTTTCGGTTTTGTTCTCGCCGGGAAGGAGCACTACTTCTTGTTGTATGCTTTTCCCATTGGCTTTTAAGGTTAGAATAGCGGTGACTTTTGTCTTTTTTCTGTTTTTCAAGCATGTTTTTACGCGAATGTTTTTAGCACTGATATCAGGATAAATATCTGTGTGTGCTATGTTTACTTGTGGGCGGACTTGCAGGCACATGTCGCCTATTACTCCGTTCCAGTTACCTTGCGTGTGGTCTGAAATACTGTGTGAGTTTTCTCCCGGATCAATGTCTTTTATTCTGTTATCTATACGTAAAGTGAGTGTATGCTTGCCGGGAGTGAGTACATCGGATAAATCATATTGATGGGGAGTTCCGAGTGTGTTCTGCATGCCTATTTCTTTATCATCTACCCATAAACGTGTTTCCCAATGGCATCGTTCCAGAAAAAGAGAGATATCTTGCTGTTTCCAGTCGGTTGGAATATTTACTTCTTTCCGATACCATGCTGCACCTTTGTAGTATTTTACTGGTTGTAGCCAAAAAGGTATTTTGATGTTATCGGAGTTACGATATTTGGCATAACGTTCATTCTTAAAATAAGACTCATCGTTGATGCTTCCTGTCCAAGGTGTGCTAATGTCAATATCTTTTCCTAATCCATTGGAAGCCATGGAACCGGGCAACAGGATGCTGCCGCTCCAATTGGTGGAGTCTGTAGTAAATTGCCATTTACCTGTCAGATTAATCCGGTTTTCAGGTTGTGAACATGAAAGTGTTAACAGGGATAAGAATAATAAAGTGTTGATTTTCATTTGTTTGATTGCTTATGGTAATTGGTTAATGATATGTCAAATGTTGTCTCCTGCCCGTATTTTTTATTTCCTATCTGTGCGGAAAGGTGCTACAGGAAGTCCTTCTGCATTGAATAAATTTCCTACAGTCGCATCATCGAAACAGTAACGGACAGCAATCGGCTGTTTTACTTTGGGTGAAGAAACTATCAGCAGGTTTTCTTTGATATGTGCATTGGCAGGTACGAAATTTCCGTCATTTCCGGCTATCGTTACTCCTCTGATTTTTTTGTCGGGACATACTAATTTCTTTTCTGTATGACTAAAAGAGAGGATAGCTTTTCCTTTTTTGATGGTCATTTGTGTGAAGAAAGGTGTTTCATAACCTTTTTTTAATACTTTGTAAGTTTTTCCCAATACCAAATTAGCCAGTCTAAAGCCGGCTTCAGCTTTTTGGGCGGGATGGATGTTGTCAGGGTCACCAATATCGGTAGTGGTTATCAGTCCTACATTATCAACTCTATGTGCTACTTGTTCTTGTGCTTCACGTATCAATGCGGGACCATTATTGGTAGAGTGATAGTTGTATGGAGCTATTTGAACCATATAAAAAGGAAAATTTTTACCGAAGCCTTTTCGCCAACTTGCAATCATTTTTTCCATGAGCAAATTATATGATGACGGATTGTCTCTGTTTGATTCTCCTTGATACCAAATGGCTCCGGCAATGTCGTATGGCATTAACGGATGAATCATGCTGTTGTAAAGAACTCCCGGTGTTACCGGCCACCAGGGGTAAGGTTTGTTTATTATTGCTTCGGCAATGACTTTGTTGTTTATGACCGTGTCTTGCGGAGTCCATACTTCTGCAGGAGTTCCTCCCCATGCGGAAACAATTAATCCTATGGGTACATTGAGTTTCTGTTGCAGACGTTTGCCGAAAAAATAAGCTATGGCACTTCGCTTTTGCATTACTTCGGGGGTACATTGTTCCCATTGTGCATAGCAATTTTCTTGTGGAGATTTGCTCCCTTGTTTGCTCAGACTGAAGAAACGTATGTGAGGATGGTTAGCGTTGTTAATTTCTTCTTGCTGGTTATGGATTCCGTTATTGGGGCTCCATTCCATGTTTGACTGTCCACTGCATAACCATACTTCGCCCAATAGGATATCTTTCAGTATTATTTTGTTTTCTTTCCTGTTATTGGTGAATATTTGCAGGGTGTACGGACTCCCATGTCCGCAGGTGGGAATTTTGGTGCTCCAACGTCCGCAGTCATCTACAGAGGTTGAAATGGTATCATTGGGCATCCAGCTTCCTACTAATTTGACCGTAGTGCTTGCTTCTCCCCAGCCCCAAATAGAAACAGTACTTTGCTGTTGGAGTACCATGTGGTCCGAGAATATGGTCGGTAAATGTATTTGGGTAGAAGTTTGCCCATTTGTAACTGCATTATAGCATAATGCAAGAAAAATAGAAATAGTTTTAATAGTTCTTTTCATTATATTGTATAGATTAAGGTGAATGAATATTCCTGATAGAGGAATAGATTTACAAAAGAAATAATAATTGTTGTATAATCCCATAGATATTTTAGCTTAAATGATGGATTATATTTCTATTTTTGAGGGGGAATATTGTTTGGATGAAAATAAAAATCCCCGGTCAGGATATCACATCCTCCGGGGATTTACTTTTACTTTAAAGGTTAGTATAAATAGGTTAGGTCTTATACTTCTTATAGTGGAACATACTCTACAAACGCTTCCATTGCTTCATAGCATGCCAAACCTAGCTGGTCATACAATGCTGCTGTGCCGCGGTTGCGGTCTTCACTACGTTGCCAGAACAGACGTTCGTCATTACCCAAGAACGGTGCACTTTCCATCTGAGACTGGTGTTTCAAGATGGAGTTACGTTTAGCACGCAGTTCTTCGGGGCTGAACGGAACAGCCATTTCGATATTCTCTATTTCCCATTCTGCCCATGCACCACGGTACATCCATGTGCGGCAGTCTTTCAGCCATTCAGCTCCTGCTTCCTTTTCAATATCGATGGCGGCAAGAACAGCATCGGTACATACGCGGTGGGTTCCGTGCGGGTCAGCCAAGTCGCCGGCTACGAATATCTGGTGAGGCTTCACTTCGCGTAACAAATTCAGTACGATTTCTACATCGGCTTCGCTGATAGGATTCTTTTCAATCTTACCGGTTTCGTAGAACGGCAGGTCGAGGAAGTGGCAACGGCTCAAAGGAACTTGGTTGAAAGTACAAGCTGTGCGGGCTTCACCGCGGCGAATCAGGCCTTTGATGGTCAGGATGTCGCGTGTGTCCATATCGCCTTCCTTTTTTGCTGCAAGGAATTTCTTGATTTCAGCATACTTGTTTTTGATGGTCTCGTTGGAGTTGTCATCGAACAGTTGGTTGAAACCATTGATAAAGTGCATGAAACGTACCACTTCCTCATCACCTACGGCAATATTTCCGGAAGTCTCGTATGCAACGTGCACCTCATGACCTTGTTGAACCAAACGGCGCAAGGTGCCACCCATTGAGATAACATCGTCGTCAGGGTGCGGAGAGAAGATTACCACACGTTTGGGAAACGGTTTTGCGCGTTCGGGACGATAGGTATCATCTGCATTCGGTTTGCCGCCCGGCCATCCGGTGATGGTATGCTGCAAATCATTGAATATTTTAATGTTCACGTTGTAAGCAGAACCATAGAGTGCCAGCAGTTCGCTCAATCCGTTTTCATTATAGTCTTTGTTGGTAAGCTTCAGAATAGGCTTTTTCGTCTTCAGACATAACCATACGATGGCACTGCGAATCAATTTGTCATTCCACTCACAGTTGGTTACCAGCCATGGACGTTGGATACGGGTCAAGTGAGATGCTGCTGCCAGATCAATGCAGACATTTGCATTGTTGTGCAGCTGCAGGTAAGAAGCGGGAAGTGTGTCACTTACTTTATCTTCTACTGCTTTTTTGATGATATCGGCTTTGTCGTCGCCCCATGCCAACAGATAAACCTTGCGTGCTGCCATGATAGTGGCAACGCCCATAGTGATGGAACAAGGAGGAAGATTGTCAACACCCAGATTGTGTGCGGCTTCGGCACGCGAAGTGGAGTCAATCAGAATCAGTCGGGTAGGTGAGCTGAGGCTTGAGCCCGGTTCGTTCATGGCAATATTACCTTCACGGCCGATGCCCATTAAAATGATATCCATACCGCCAAATGTCTGGATGCGTTGTTCATACAGACGGCAGTATTCGATTACGGCTTCCTGAGGAATAGTACCGTCAATCGTAAACACATTCTGCTTATCGATATCTATCTGGCCCAAAAACAGTTCGTTGAGTTGTGCGAAACTGCTTCCTGCACCTTCGGCGGCCAAAGGATAGTATTCATATAAGTTGAAGATGACTACATTGCGGAAACTCAGTCCTTCGTCTTTATGCTTACGGACGAGTTCGGCATATAGCGGACGCAATGAAGCACCTGTTCCGGCACCAATCACGCAGAATTTTCCTTCGCGCTGGCGTTCCTGAATCTTGGCAGCTATTTCATTGGCGATGTGTTGCACTCCTTCGTCCACCGTTTCGTAGATGTCTGTCGGCACCTTTTCAAAACGGGTGAGAACGGAACGCTCTACCGCATTTTCGGGTTTATAATACTTCGGAGATACTCTGTTAAGAGAAATCTGCGAACTTAAATTTGTTCTCATAAAGTTACAAATTAGCTTTTTCGATGTCTTTGAAATACTTGTAAGTACTTACTTTCAGTTCATCTGTAGCTGATTCATCACAAACAATGATGCCATGTTGATGCATTTGCAATGCACTGATAGTCCACATTTGGGTGATACCGCCTTCGACAGCATGTTGCAATGCGCGGGCCTTGTTGTGACCGTTGCAGATAATCAGCACTTCTTTGGCTGAAAGAACAGTTCCTACACCTACTGTTAACGCAGTTTTGGGAACTTTGTTCACGTCATTGTCAAAAAAGCGTGAGTTTGCAATGATGGTATCGGTAGTCAGTGTCTTGATACGGGTGCGAGAAGACAGAGAAGAGCCCGGTTCGTTGAAAGCGATGTGGCCGTCAGGACCGATACCGCCCATAAACAGGTCGATGCCACCGATTTCGGCAATCTGCTTTTCGTAGTTTGCACATTCAGCTTCCAAGTCTGCTGCGTTTCCGTTCAGGATATGTACATTTTCTTTCTTGATGTCGATATGGTTGAAGAAATTCTTCCACATGAATGTGTGGTAGCTTTCAGGATGGTCTTCGGGTAGACCGACATATTCATCCATGTTGAAAGTAACAACGTTCTGGAAAGATACTTTTCCTTGCTTGTTCAGTTCAATCAGCGCTTTGTACATACCCAGCGGTGATGAACCGGTAGGACATCCCAATACGAATGGCTTTTCGGGAGTAGGGTTTGCCGCATTAATTTTACTTGCTACATAGTTTGCTGCCCATTGTGACAGTTTTTGATAATCAGGTTCGATAATTACTCTCATGGTTCTTTCTTTTTAAAGTTTTAAGTTAACTATTCGTTTTATTCTATTTATTGTCTGTTTTAGGATGAACTATTCACCCGAGATGCAATATTACTGAAAATCGGGGACATTCCCTTCAATAAATTGTTTTTTTCTTCCTGAAGGAGTGATTTTCTTTGTTTTATTAGCATTCTCTTTCGTTTTTATGGAAAATAACATTAAAAAACGGTTTTTCTAAAATGAAAAAGAGAGAATGGGATGGAAGGTCGGATGCATGCTATCTTCTTTAATTTATTAGGAAAGAAATAGGGGGGGATGCAGGTCATGGCTGATATTGATATGTAAATGATTTAGTAATGGAGTGCAATGAGTGAATTTATTTATTATATAGGGCTTATTTAATAATCGCCTGATTTGTGGGTGCGTAAACGGTATTGACAAATAATTCTTTGAAATTAGAAATAATTGACAGAAAGGTATAATATATTAGGTTTTATAAAATCTTTTTGCAAAATTCTCTCTTTGTGGAATGTGCTTTCATAAAAAAATAACTATATTTGTGAGCATTAACGGAATATTTTAATATGGGTGATAAGTTGTTGAAAGAGATAGAAAAAGGCTCTAAGTTGGCTGTGATGAAGAAACGTATCATCACACATTATATTTATAATGGTAGTTCTACCATTACTGATTTGGCAAGAGAAATGGATTTGAGTGTACCTACTGTCACAAAATTCATTGATGAAATGTGTGAGGATGGGTACATCAATGACTATGGAAAGTTGGAAACCAGTGGAGGCAGACATCCTAGTCTGTATGGACTGAATGCAGAGTCTGGCTATTTTGTCGGAGTAGAGGTGCGCCAGTTCTCTATTCACATGGGGTTGGTTAACTTTAAAGGTGACGTGATGCAGCTAAAGATGAACGTACCTTTTAGAGCGAAGAATACTCCTGAATGCTTGGATGAGCTGTGCAAGATAATAAAACAATTCCTTCAGAAACTTCCGATAGAACAGGATAAGGTATTGAATATTAATGTGAATCTTTCGGGACGTGTAAATCCTGATTTGGGATACAGTTATAGTATCTTTAATTTTGATGAGCGTCCGCTGTCGGATATTATTTCTGAAAAATTGGGCGGTTTCCGGGTGTCGATTGATAATGATACGCGTGCAATGATATATGGTGAGTATATGCAGGGTGCGGTGAAAGGTGAAAAGAACATCATTCTCATCAATGTCAGTTGGGGGCTGGGTATGGGCATTATCATTGATGGAAAGCTTTATAAAGGAAAATCAGGTTTCTCCGGCGAATTCGGACATAATTACGGATATGAAAATGAGATTATCTGTCATTGTGGAAAGAAAGGATGTATAGAGACTGAAGTTTCAGGTTCTGCCTTGCAGCGTATTTTATTGGAGCATATTAATAATGGAGAGACTTCTATTATTTCGAACAGTAGGAAGAACCTTGAGGAAATAACGCTTGATGATATTATTGCTGCTGTGAACAAAGAAGATTTGCTTTGTATTGAGTTGGTAGAAGAAATTGGCGTGAAGTTGGGAAGGCATGTTGCCGGATTGATTAATATATTTAATCCTGAACTGGTGATTATCGGCGGTGATCTTTCTCGCACAGGAGATTATCTGATACAGCCTATTACGACGGCAATCCGCAAGTATACGCTCAACTTGATGAATCGCGATTCTGTGATTGTGGAATCTAAATTGAAGGAGAGAGCCGGTATTATCGGTGCGTGCATGCTTTCTAGAAGCAAATTGTTTGAGTCTTAGCCTTTCTTTCGGTATATCTAGGGCAGATTAAATCCGCCCGAATGTACACGGTAAATCTTGAGGATGTGTAGACACTCTCATAAACTAAAAGTCACCCTCGCCACAGGTCGTTGTAGCGAGGGTGATTTTGATAAAGGGAGAGTTTTGACAGCTCCAGGTAACAATGTAACAGTTCTTTTTATTTGTATGCCAGTTCTCGTTTTAATATTTCCCAATCCTCATTAAATGCAGGCATGGAAGGAAATAACAGGTTTGCCCCTTCATCCCATAGCACTTGGTCGGGCAAAGGACCGGTGTTTACCGCAATCGTAAAGATGCCCGCAGCTACTCCGGCTTGTACTCCTAATGGCGCATTTTCTATAACGAGTGCTTCATTGGGCTGGAGGTGGGCTTTCTTTAAAGCCATTAAGTAAGGTTCGGGATTAGGTTTACCGTATTTTACGTCGAAAGCGGTAACCATCAGTTCCTTTTTAAATATGCCGGGGAAATTGTGGTTTAGTCTGTCTAATAGAGAGGTCTGTCCCGAACCGGTTACTACCATCGGAATGAGGCCTTCTTCTTTGATTTTTATCAGAACCTCATAGGCACCGGGCATTCTTTCTGCTATAGGGCATTTGTTGAATTCCTCAGTTTTTGCCTGATAAATCGCTTTGATTTCTTCTTCTGTAGCGTCATGTCCGCGTTCACGGCGGCTTACGATGTTTATCGTTGAGGCTCCTGTACGGCCTTCGTGCATGTAAGCTTCATCACGACTGAGCCCGAAGCCGAAACGGAGCATCACTTTGTGCCATGATTCGGCATGATTGGGCATAGAGTTGAATAATACGCCATCCATATCAAATAATACGGCTTTCAGATGGATGGCATCGTATCCGTGAGATTGGAGATAATTGTTTATTGCTTTTTGGAACATTCTTTTATTGTATCATAATGAAGCACGGATTACACAGATTCGCAGTCTTTAGTGGAACTGCATTCATCCGTGAAATCCGTGCCTAAATAAAAATCTTATAAATTATAATCTAGCTTGGATTGCTTTAGATTCTTCTTCGTATCCCGGTTTGTTCAACAGAGCGAACATATTCTTTTTGTATGCTTCCACACCCGGTTGGTTGAAAGGATTAACACCAAGAATATAGCCACTGATGCCGCAACCGATTTCAAAGAAGTAAATAATTTCTCCCAAATAGAATTCGTTCAGTTCAGGAACAATCAGACGCATATTGGGAACACCACCGTCTACGTGTGCCAATTGAGTACCCAGTTCTGCCATCTTATTTACTTCATCTACACGTTTTCCGGCCAAGAAGTTTAATCCGTCGAGGTTTGCCTCATCCGAAGGAACTTCAAGTTTATGATTCGGCTTCTCGACAGAGATTACTGTTTCGAAGATAGTACGTTCGCCTTCCTGAATCCATTGTCCCATAGAGTGGAGGTCTGTTGAGAAGTCTACAGAAGCGGGGAAGATACCTTTGTTTTCTTTACCTTCAGATTCTCCATACAGTTGTTTCCACCATTCTGATACATAATGCAATTTAGGCTGGAAGTTTACTAGAATTTCAATCTTTTTGCCGTCTTGGTATAAGGCATTACGGGTTGCTGCGTAAACGGCTGCGGGATTTTCTGCGAAAGGTGTATTGGGATTGCTGCAAAGAGACTCCATTGTGCGCGAACCTTCCACTAATTTAACGATGTCATATCCGGCTACTGCAATAGGCAATAAACCTACGGGGGTCAATACAGAGAAGCGACCGCCTACGTTATCCGGAATAATGAATGATTTATAGCCTTCCTTGTCGGCTGTTACACGTGCTGCTCCTTTTTTGGCATCGGTAATGGCTACAATTACTTTTTTTGCCATTTCTTTGCCACGTTGGTCTTCGCATTGTTTTTTCAGCAGGCGGAAAGCCAAAGCTGTTTCTGTAGTAGTACCTGATTTAGAGATATTAATTACACCGAATTTCTTGTCTTTCAAGAACTCTGTCAGTTCGAACAAGTAATCTTCACCGATATTATGTCCTGCGTAAATGATAGTCGGAGCATTTTTCTTTTCCTGCAACCATTGGAAGCTATTAGACAAAGCCTCAATGATGGCGCGTGCACCAAGATAACTGCCACCGATACCGGCAACGATGACTACTTCACAGTTTTCGCGAAGTACCCGAGCTGTTTCTTGCAAATCAGTCAAGTGTTCGGCAGTAATTGATGAAGGCAAGTGTAGCCAGCCTAAGAAATCATTACCTTTACCTGTACCGTTTTCCAGTGTTTCAATGCAGGTTTTTACCTGAGGTGCATAAGCAGCGATCGTTTCTTTTGAAACAAATCCGGCTACTTTGTCGATGTTTAAACTAATATTCTTCATTGTATCTGAATTTTATCTGAATGAATCAGTTAATAATTTTATCTCAATCATGGGCGAGATGCGCTCGTACAATATATTGTAAACGGCATCTACGATGGGCATGTTCACGTGCAAGTGCTTATTTAACTCCTTAATACATTTTGTGCCGTAGTAGCCTTCTGCTATCATTTCCATCTCTATTTGTGCGCTTTTTACGGAATACCCCTTACCAATCATTGTACCAAACACACGGTTTCGGCTGAAATTGGAATAAGAAGTAACAAGTAAGTCTCCCAAATAAGCAGAATCGTCGATAGAGCGTTCTACGGGGTGTACGGTGTTGAGGAAACGATTCATTTCCTGTATGGCATTCGATATCAATACTGCTTGAAAGTTATCGCCATATTTCAAACCACTGCAAATACCGGCAGCAATGGCATAAATATTCTTCAATACAGAAGCATATTCGATACCTGCTACATCGGGGCTTACTGAGGTCTTGATATAATGTCCGGCCAGTTGGCGGGCAAAGATTTTGGCTTTGTCAATATCCTTGCAACCGATAGTCAGATAAGAAAGACGCTCCAAAGCGACTTCTTCTGCATGGCAAGGTCCTGCGATAACGGCAATGTTGTCTTCGGGAACACCGTATACTTTATTAAAATAGTCGGAAACAATCAGGTTCTCGTCGGGGACGATACCTTTAATAGCTGTGACGATGAACTTGTCCTTTATTTTGGTTTTCAGCTTTTTGAGGTGGCTTTTTAGATAAGGAGAGGGAGTTACAAATATCAGCGTATCCGACTCCTTGACTATCTTGTTTATATCTGACGAAAAGTTGATGCGCTTGATGTCAAAGCGCACACTGGTCAGATAAGCCGGATTATGGCCGAGACGTTTGAATTCTTCAATTCGGTCGTCACGACGCATATACCAGTTGATTGATTCAGACTGAGCCAAGACTATCTTTGCAATAGCCGTGGCCCAGCTGCCACCACCCATTATTGCTATTTTACCGGGCAATTTCATGTTTTGTCAATTAGATTTTGCTAATCCATCCGGCTACTTCATCTACCGTCGGATTGGTCAATTCCAATTTATATTTCTTATTTATACCACAGATGTCTTGGTGTAACTTCTGCGGGTTTACATCTTTCATATCACTCACTAAGTTGTAACCGGCTTTTTGAATGGCGGGAACCCACTCTTCTGCAATGCCTAGTTCCATGAACTTGGTTGCCGGGTCTTTCGGAGTAATTTTTTCAGGACGCATCTGCGGGAAGAACAATACTTCCTGAATATAAGGTTTGCCTGTCATCAGCATCACTAATCGGTCGATACCGATACCGATACCCGAAGTGGGAGGCATACCATATTGTAATGCACGCAAGAAATCCTGGTCAATAATCATTGCTTCGTCATCACCCTTGTCGGCCAGCTTCATCTGTTCCTTGAAACGCTCTTCCTGATCAATCGGATCGTTAAGCTCAGAATAGGCATTCGCTAATTCTTTACCATTTACCATCAATTCAAAGCGTTCTGTCAGTCCCGGTTTAGAACGGTGCATTTTTGTCAGCGGTGACATTTCTACCGGATAGTCAGTAATGAAAGTCGGTTGGATATAAGTACCTTCACAGAACTCTCCGAAGATTTCGTCTATCAGTTTTCCTTTACCCATTGTTTCATCAATCTCTTCCATTTTCAGCTCTTTGCAAACCTGACGTATTTCCTCTTCAGTCTTATCGTTGAGGTCATAACCGGTCTTTTCCTTAATGGCTTCCAAAATGGGCAAGCGGCGGTAAGGAGCCTTAAAACTGATTGTTTTTCCGTCAATAATACTATCTGTACTTCCGTTTACAGCAATACAGATGCGTTCCAATAATTTTTCGGTGAAGCTCATCATCCAGTTGTAATCCTTGTACTGAACATAAAGTTCCATACAGGTAAACTCTGGATTATGGTTCTTGTCCATACCTTCATTACGGAAGTTCTTGCCGATTTCGTATACACCTTCAAAACCACCTACGATGAGTCGCTTCAGATAAAGTTCTGTTGCAATACGCAGATAGAGGTCTATATCCAATGAATTATGGTGTGTTGTGAATGGACGTGCACTTGCTCCACCGGGAATGGATTGAAGGATAGGAGTTTCCACTTCTGTATAACCGGCTTCATCCAAAGCGGTACGCAGTGTTTTAACTACGATGGCACGTTTCTCAAAAGTTTCTTTTACACCTTCGTTGACAATCAGGTCGACATAACGTTGGCGATAACGCAATTCCGGATCTTCGAATTTGTCATAAGCTACGCCATCCTTATATTTTACGATAGGCAGCGGTTTCAGGGATTTAGACAGTACAGTCAGCTTTTTGGCATGGATACTGATTTCACCCATCTGTGTTTTGAACACGTATCCTTCGATACCAACGAAGTCACCAAGATCCAGCAGACGTTTGAATACTACATTGTATAAATCCTTATTTTCATCCGGACAGATATCATCACGGGTAATATATACCTGAATACGGCCTTTGGAGTCTTGCAATTCGATAAATGATGCTTTACCCATTACACGGCGGCTCATCATACGTCCGGCTACCGATACTTTGCGGGGTTCTGCTTCATCTTCTTTGAACTCGGCTTTTATATCTGTAGAAAATGCGTTGGTTACATACTCAGCTGCGGGGTACGGGTCAATGCCCATAGCGCGCATTTCATTCAGACTGTTCCGTCTGATAATCTCCTGTTCACTTAGTTCTAATACGTTCATCCTGTTAAAACATTAACTCAATTTGGAGGCAAAAATACGAAAGATTTTGCAAAGTACCTCATTTAGACTTATTTTTATTTCGATAAGTCTCCATCTTGTGCCAGTTCACATACCATGGAAATCATAAACAACAGACTGATGGCTCCGCAAGCAACAAGGAGAGTAATATTGATGAGACGTGCTTTTAAGTGGGTTGCAGTGTGCAGGTTGGCCGCTATGTATTCTTTAAAGAAAAGGTATAATCCGGGAACGGCTGAACTTGCCAGTAAGAAATCTTCGGGAATCTGGAAGAAATAAGTTTTGGTAAAACCGATAAGTGCCCAATGACACAGGAATAAAATGAGGAAAAGATTGACTCGTCGTGAAAAAGCCAGTAATAGTCCGATGGTGAATACTGCTACCGAACACGGCATGACCGGAGAAGTCATCATGGGGAAATGCATACCGCGGGCCGCAGAAAACAGGGGGTAGGCCAAAGGAAGGAAACATAATAAGACGGCCAGTTTCTGGTGTTTGTGGTTCAACTCGAAGGGAGTGTAATCCACTATTAAATCGTAAATCCAGAAAAGGCACATGATTCCCCAAAAAAGAGCTAATGCATTGCTGTAGCTGCGCGGGTCACAATAAATATGATAATAAACTACGGCTACCCATGCATTGATAAAAATAAGATAAAGCTTCATTCCCTTTTTCTTTGAAGGGGTGGGATGGTGGAATAATGAGTAGGTAAGCCATAAGCCAACAAGGGTGATAATTAGTTGGTAAATCCATGTTCCGGCATTATACTGAGCGATTGTTTCCCAAAAAATATTCATCTTGATGTGGTTATTGGTTAAATTCGGGCGGCAAAATTACAAAAAAACGATTGAATAGTCTATCTTTGTGGCAAATTATAAATGGAGAATGCAATGAAAAAGCTTATGAGTTTAATGATGTTGGTTTGCGCATGCTTGCTCAGCCAACCGATGCAGGCACAGAAGAAGGATGTAACTCCTGATGATGCCGGTTATATAGTGAAGGTAGGCGATATGGCCCCTGATTTCGAAATGGAACTGACAAACGGACAAAAGGTGAAACTTTCCGATTTGCGTGGTAAAGTGGTTATGCTTCAGTTTACGGCCAGTTGGTGTGGCGTTTGTCGTAAGGAAATGCCTTTTATAGAAAAGGATATTTGGCAGAAGCACAAAGATAATAAGGCGTTTGCTCTTTACGGAGTAGATCGTGACGAACCGCTTGATAAGGTAGTAGCTTTTGCCAAGCAGACAGGGGTGACTTATCCTTTAGGACTGGATCCGGGTGCAGATATTTTTGCAAAATATGCAGACCGTAAGGCCGGTATTACTCGTAATGTGTTGATTGACAAGACCGGTAGGATTGTGATGTTGACTCGTCTTTATAATACAGAAGAGTTTGCTTCATTATGTAAAAAGATAGATGAAATGTTGGGTGAAAAGTAATTGGGAATGAGATTTATAATAATACTGATTACGTCATTATTTGTCTTGTCTCTTTCATCGTTTGCACAGAATAAGAAGCCTCGTACCGGCAAGGAACCTCTTTTTGGAAAAGAACTTGCCACTTATCAAATAACCTCTAACGAGCTTAGTGGAGCTTGTTTCTATTTGGTGAGTGGGCATGGAGGTCCTGACCCGGGGGCAATCGGTATTTATCAGGGGCGTCAGTTGCATGAGGATGAATATGCTTATGATATCATTCTTCGTTTGGCACGTGAACTGTTGACACGGGGAGCGAAAGTACACATTATTATTCAAGATAAGAAAGACGGTATCCGTAACGGCCATATTTTATCGAATAGCAAGCGGGAAACTTGTATGGGAGATCCTATTCCTTTGAATCAGGTGGAACGGCTAAAGCAACGTTGTAACTGGGTTGACAAGTTGTTTAAGAAAGATAAAAGTAATTATAAACGGGCAGTCTTTATTCATGTGGATAGCAGGAGTAAGGGGAAGCAAACGGATGTGTTCTTTTATCATGCTCCGGGCAGTAGCAAAGGTAAACGCTTGGCGAATAACTTACATCGCACTTTTGATAAGAAATACGACAAGCATCAGCCCAACCGAGGTTTCACCGGAACGGTGAGTGAACGTAACCTTTATGTGTTGCGCAACACGCAACCGGTGGCGGTGTTTTTGGAACTTGGAAATATTCAAAACAAGCGCGACCAGCAAAGACTGGTATTGCAGAACAACCGTCAGGCATTGGCTAAATGGATAGCAGAAGGCATAGTAACTGATTATAAGAAAGGGAAGTAATGGACAACTTCCTTTTTTTTATATTCAATAAGAAAAATTTGTTAAACTAAAGATGTACTATTGCCTGTGCCCGACAAATTTGTATATTTGACACTCGTATATCTGAACTATCGAGTGAAAAACTAAACACAAACAATTATGAGTAGTAATATCTTCTTAATTATCGCTCTTATCACAACTGGAATCTTTGTGATACAATTTATTCTTTCTATTTTTTTCGGAGACATTGATACGGATGTGGACGTAGATGCTGATATCAGCAGTGTGGTGTCTTTTAAAGGACTTACCCATTTTGGCATTGGCTTTGGCTGGTATATGTATCTGGCGGGAAATACGGATGTAGTCAGTTATATCATAGGTATATTAATAGGTCTTTTCTTTGTGTTGGCTGTTTGGTTTCTCTATAAGAAAGCTTATCAGTTGCAGCAGGTAAACCGTAGTGAAAAAACAGATCAATTGGTGGGAAGGGAAAGTACTATTTATTTTAAGCATGGTGATGGAAAATATACCGTCCAGATAAAGCGTGATGGTGCTATCCGTGAGATGGATGTGGTTTCGGAAAGTGGAAAGACTTATCAAACCGGAGATAAAACAATCATTACAGCTTATAAAGATGGTACATTATATATTCAATAATTGAAACTTTAAAGAAATAATCTATGACACAAGAAATGATGATTATGGCTGCTATATTGGTAGCAGTCATTTTACTTACTTTTATCGGTATCCTTTCTCGTTACCGCAAGTGTAAAAGTGATGAAGTACTCGTGGTATACGGTAAGACAGGTAATGACAAGAAGTCGGCGAAACTGTATCACGGTGGTGCTGCTTTTGTTTGGCCCATTATACAAGGGTATGAATTTCTGTCTATGAAACCGATGCAGATAGACTGCAAGTTGACCGGTGCCTTGTCTGCACAGAATATTCGCGTGGATGTACCTACTACTATTACGGTAGCCATCAGTACCGACCCCGAAGTGATGCAAAATGCAGCCGAACGCATGTTGGGGTTGACTATGGACGATAAGCAAAATCTGATTACCGATGTCGTTTACGGACAGATGCGTTTGGTCATTGCCGACATGACTATTGAGGAACTGAACTCGGATCGTGATAAATTTCTTTCAAAGGTGAAGGATAATATCGATACGGAACTTCGTAAGTTCGGACTTTATTTGATGAATATCAATATCAGCGATATCCGTGATGCTGCTAATTATATTGTCAACTTAGGTAAAGAAGCCGAGAGTAAAGCGCAGAATGAAGCACAGGCAAATATTGAGGAACAAGAGAAATTGGGTGCAATCAAGATAGCCAATCAGATTAAGGAACGTGAGACAAAGGTTGCCGAGACTCGTAAAGATCAGGATATTGCGATTGCCGAAACCAAGAAGCAGCAGGAAATATCGGTTGCCAATGCCGATAAAGACCGTATCTCTCAGGTAGCTATTGCCAATGCGGAAAAAGAGTCTCAGGTGGCAAAAGCTGAAGCCGAAAAGAATATTCGCATAGAACAAGCTAATACTGAAAAAGAAAGTCGTATTGCCGAGTTGAACTCGGATATGGAGATTAAGCAGGCTGAAGCTGCCAAGAAAGCGGCTATCGGACGAAATGAAGCACAAAAGGCTATTGCACAATCTGATGCGGAACTGGCAGTGACACAGGCCAACGCTGACAAACAAGCCGGTGAAGCGTCTGCCCGCTCGGAAGCAGCCGTGCAGACTGCTCGCGAAATTGCCCAAAAAGAAGTAGAAGAAGCGAAGGCACGTAAGGTGGAATCTTCATTGAAAGCAGATAAAATTGTTCCTGCTGAAATAGCCAAACAGGAAGCTGTTTTGCAAGCGGATGCCGTTGCTGAGAAAATAACCCGTGAGGCAGAGGCACGAGCAAAGGCTTTGCTGGCTCAGGCTCAGGCTGAAGCTCAGGCTATCAAGATGAAATTGGAAGCGGAAGCAGATGGTAAGAAGAAATCATTACTTGCCGAAGCTGAAGGTTTCGAAGCAATGGTGAAAGCTGCCGAATCGAATCCGGCAATTGCCATTCAGTATAAGATGGTAGACCAATGGAAGGAAATCGCCGGTGAACAGGTGAAAGCATTTGAACATATTAATTTGGGTAATATTACAGTGTTTGACGGAGGCAACGGTGGGACAAGTAATTTCTTGAACACGTTGGTGAAAACAGTGGCTCCGAGCCTTGGGGTACTTGATAAATTGCCCATTGGAGAGACAGTGAAAGGAATCATTAATCCGGAAGAAAAGAAAGAGGAGAAGACGGAAGATAAGAAAAAATAGAGATTGAATTTGTTCAGCTTATATAGTGTTGTTGGACATTAAAGAGCTGAAGGTGGAAGTTGTATCAAAATAACACCGGCTTATCATTTTGTGGTAGAGGCGGGTAACTTGGGAGTTTTGATACACTTCCTTTTGCTTATGGCAGTTTTGTTTGATACATTTCTATCATCTTCATAGCCTCTTCTTTTATCTTAATCCTTACTGAAGTAGGAGAGAATACTTCTATATTACTGCCGTATGATAACAATTCCTGTATCAATTCATAGGATAAATAGGCTTTAATCTGAAAAATACCTTCTTTGATTTCCGTTTGGGAATGAGGGATAGGGCGGGTACGAAAGTAAGGAATCTGTCTGCTGTTTACCTTAAAGACGATAATCTCCAGCTCCAAGTGGGGAGAATAGGTAATGCCATAACAATTATTGAAATAAGAATGCTGGTTAAAGTCCTTGGGAATAGAGAACGCTTCTTCTGTAAGAGCAATGTCTTCTATTCTGTCGAAAGAAAAAGTCCGTATTTGCTGATGACGGGAAGAGAATCCCAACACATACCATCGCTGTTTGAACACCTTTAAGCAGTAGGGTGAAAACAAAGTGGTATATTTATTATCGTTGAAAGGGTGATAAGATAATTCTATCTTTGCGGACATTTCCATTGCTTCCAGTATGTCGGGGAGGTAGAAGTATCCATAAGCGGGTTCTTCAAGCAAGATGCGTTCTTGCATAGTCCGGTATCTTTGCAAAAGATTGGAAACGGACAGAGTTTTTAATAACCAGTTTCGAATACTGTTTTCTTGAAATATTTCAGGGTCTTCAAAATAATACTCATGTGTTTTGGCATTGTAGTCAATATTTATGTCAAACAATCTTTCTACTTTGTTTCTTGTCTCTTGAAAAGTTCGTCTTCCTAAGCGTTTACCATAACTGATATTGCTTTTCTCCCATGCTTTTTCTATCTGCTCTCTAGTGGCTTTCTTTTTTCGGTATAAGAAATCAGCCAACCACAATGCTTTGTCTGTGACCATTGTATTTTTGATTTATTTTCTTGCAAACATAATAAAAAAAAGAGCAATGCACATATATCTTGTGCAGAAATGCCGGACCTTTGCAATAGAGATAGAGAAAATAATTGTTTTACTAAAATTTGAAAAGATTATGGCATACTTTACAGCGCTTGAGTTAATTAAAGTGGAAGGCAATAATGAATCGGTAGTGTGTAGAACGGAAGACGTCGGTTTTGATCATCAAAAACTCCGTGCCCTTTATTTCTTTCGTGAGCTATACGATGGTTATATGGATTATTTTTTGGAGGTATCTAAAAAGCAGTTGCCCGAAGTATATAAGAAAACAAAAAGTTCTTGGGCGGATAAATCTAGCGATGAAGCATTGGAGGCTATTATATCACGTACTGATTATGATTATATCCGCATTAATATTTATGAGTTTGATTACGGAATGGAATAAACTTAACTTATTCTGCTTCCATTCTGTTTTTTACCTTTGTATAATTTCAACACTAACTTTTGGCTATAACATGAATTGTACTTACACTGATATCCGAAGCCGGATATCAGTGTAAGTATGATTATCTTATTTTGATTTCACAATTGTCCAAACTATCAATGATAGCCAGTGATTCAATGCGTATGCCCGCGTTGCGTAAGTAATCACCACCGTGTTGGAATGACTTCTCGATGATAAAGCCCATGCCTGCAAGTTCGGCTCCCGCTTTCTCTACCAGGTCGATAATACCTTTGGCGGCATTGCCATTGGCGAGGAAGTCGTCAATAAAAAGAACACGGTCCCCTTTTTGGAGAAAGTCTTTACTGACACAAACATCGTAAGAGTGGTCTTTGGTGAAAGAATATACACTGGTGGTGAGCATATTTTCCATAGTGACGGGCTTTTTCTTCTTTGCGAAGACCACAGGGAGTTCAAGCAGATATCCCACCATGATGGCAGGTGCGATTCCGCTGGCCTCGATTGTCATTACTTTATTGATGTTGGTTGAGGCGAAACGACGTACAAATTCCACGGCTATAGATTTCATCAGGATGGGGTCCATCTGGTGGTTGATGAAGTTATCTACTTTTAGGATACCTCCTTCAAAACATTTGCCGTCTCGTAAGATTCGTTCTTTTAATACTTTCATTGGTTGTGTGACTTTTGATAATGGTGGTAAAATTACAAATTCTCCGCCCAAATACATAAAGCAAGTTGTTTTGGGCGGATTTTATTCATTCTTACAGCGAAATATAACAATACTTGTTTCTTACATGCTATCTGGCGTTACCATTGGTTGTAATGTATGTTTTCCTGCTTGAATTTATCTTTTGGTTCCTCATTGCGTTGGGGATAACCGATAGGGATTAAGTTGAAGGGTACAATATATTCGGGCAATGACAGGACGGCGCGTACATTTTCTATACGTTGTTCTTCCGGATAAACAGCTGTCCATACAGCTCCCAATCCCAAAGCCTCGGCTGCCAGCAATAGATTTTCGGAAGCTGCAGAACAGTCCAACATCCAATATTGTCCGAGTTCTCCATTCAATGATTTGGTTAAATCACCGCAGACCACGATGGCCATGGGTGCTTCCGCAGTCATTTTGGCATACGGCAATACCTGTGCCAAATGGTTCAATACTTCTTTGTCGTCTATTACGATAAAAGACCAAGGTTGCTTGTTCACAGCCGAGGGAGCAGCCATAGCCGCTTTTAGCATGATGTCCACTTTTTCCTTTTCCACAGGTCGGGATGTATAAGAACGGACACTCTTGCGTGCCATAATTATTTCGATAGCACTTTTCTCTTTTTTGATATTTTCGTTTTTATCCATATTTTGGCAACTTTCCATCGTCATTACTGATAACACAACAGCAGGTAATAACTTGAATATTGTATTTGTATTCATTTTTAGTAAATGATTAGTAATTTAAGTGGAACTCGACCACTGCTTCAATTCCCTTACGGAAAATATCGAGGGGAATGTTTTCATTGGGAGAGTGAATAGCGTTGCTTTCCAATCCGAATCCCATCAATACCGTTTTTATACCCAGAATCTGTTCAAAGTCGCTGATAATGGGGATACTTCCTCCTCGGCGAACGGCAAGCGGCTTTTTCCCGAAGGCTTTGGTAAATCCTTTTTCGGCAGCTTGATAGGCAGGGAGGGTTATAGGGCAAACATAACCTTCGCCACCATGCATGGGAGTTACTTTTACTTTTACATAATCGGGAGTGACAGTATTGATATAATCGACAAACAATTTGGATATCTTCTCATGATTCTGGTGCGGAACGAGACGGCAGGATACCTTGGCGTAAGCCTTTGATGGCAATACGGTTTTAGAGCCTTCACCCGTATATCCTCCCCAAATACCACAAATATCGAATGACGGACGACAACTGTTACGCTCCAACGTAGAATATCCTTTTTCGCCTTTCAATGCCTTTACATCAATGGCGGCCATATATTTTTGTTCGTCGAAAGGTATTTGGGCAATCATTTCGCGTTCTGCGGCAGGCACTTCTTCCACATCATCGTAGAAATGAGGAACCGTGATGCGACCGTCTTCATCAATGACTTTTGCCAACATGCTGCATAAGGTATTGATGGGGTTGGCCACTGCTCCGCCGAAATGACCTGAGTGAAGGTCGCGGTTAGGGCCTGTCACTTCGATTTCCCAATATGCCAGCCCGCGTAGTCCGGTAGTCAGCGAGGGAAGGTCGGCTCCCAGCATACTTGTATCCGAGACAAGGATAACATCAGCTTTCAACAGTTCTTTATGCTCTTTGATGAAAACATTCAGACTGGGTGAACCGATTTCTTCTTCTCCTTCGAAGATAAATTTTACATTGTGCTTCAACAGTCCGTGCTTCACCACATATTCGAAGGCTTTTACCTGAATCATGGATTGCCCCTTATCGTCATCCGCACCGCGTGCCCAGATATGTCCGTCACGTATTTCGGGCTCAAACGGTTGGCTTTTCCAAAGTTCCAGCGGCTCTGCGGGCATTACATCGTAATGCGCATATATTAATATTGTAGGGGCTTCGTCGCTGATATGTTTTTGTGCGAATACCAATGGGTTGCCTTGAGACGGCATAATCATTGCTTCGTCTGCTCCCGCCTCCAGCAACAGTTCTTTCCAGCGTTGGGCACAAGCAAGCATGTCGTCTTTATGTTCGGGCAATGCACTGATACTGGGAATGCGAATGAGACTGAAGAGTTCTTCCATGAAGCGGGCTTCATTTTCTTTAATGTATTGTTTAATTTCCATAGCTGAATGATTTTTTATCGGGTTAAAGTTAACGCTCCCGAGGAAAAGAAAAAAATTATAAAACTTAAATAAAGAAAAAATGTACATATAAAAAGCCCAAAGAGAAGCACACAGGCTGTTTGTCTCTTTGGACTTTCTATAAAGATAATTCTTATAATTGAGTGGTTCTGTCTATCAAATAGTAATCTAAAATGGTGATGGCTGCCATGGCTTCTACAATCGGAACGGCGCGGGGCAATACGCAGGGGTCATGACGTCCCTTGGCTTTCATAGTGGTGTCAATGCCATTGACGTTTACGGTGTGTTGTTCCATTAGCACTGTTGCGACTGGTTTGAATGCAACACGGAAATAGATATCCTGTCCGTTGCTGATGCCGCCTTGAATGCCGCCGGAGTAATTGGTTTTTGTTTCCACCCGTCCGCCGTTGTTGTAGAATACATCATTTTGTTCGCTACCCCTCAGTTCCATGGAGTCGAATCCTTGTCCATAGGCAAAGCCTTTCACGGCATTGATGCTCAACATGGCATTTCCCAATGCAGCGTGCAGTTTACCGAATACAGGTTGTCCCAATCCGATAGGACATCCTTTAATCACACAACTAATCACACCACCGATGGTATCGCCTTCACCTTTGACTTTCCAGATAAGTTCTGCCATTTCTTTTGCTTTTTCAAGGTCGGGACAACGGACATCATTGCTTTCAATCAGGTCGAGGTCGTAGCTTTTATAGTCTTGCTCCAACTTGATAGGTCCCACTTGTGAGGTATAGGCTGTCACGGTAATGCCCAGTTGCTTTAAAGCAAGTTTGGCAAGTGAACCGGCCACTACGCGCGAAATTGTTTCACGCGCCGATGAACGTCCTCCGCCACGATAGTCGCGGATGCCGTATTTTTCCATATAAGTATAGTCCGCATGCGAAGGGCGGAAGAGATTCTTTATATTCTCGTAGTCGTTGGAATGTTGGTTCTTGTTCCATACCACGAAACCAATGGGACAGCCTGTAGACTTTCCATCAAAGATGCCTGAAAGGAACTCCACTGTGTCGGGTTCCTTGCGACTGGTGGTAAGGAGCGATTGTCCGGGACGGCGGCGGTTCAGCTCCTTCTGTACAAAATCCATATCGATGTCGATACCTGCCGGAAAACCGTCAATTACACCACCGACACCGGGGCCGTGAGACTCACCGAAACTCGTTAATCGGAAAATGTTACCAAATGAATTAAACATGTTGTTTGTAGTTTTAAAAGTTTCTATTCGTAAAGATAACGATTTTCCTGAAACAATGGTTATCTTTCAGGTAAAATTTTACTTTTCCACTCTTAATCCTTTGTATACTCTTCACGGCTTTTTTTATCGTGTCTTTAGCCGGTCTAAGGCTTTTCTTCCTTAGGGTTAAGTCTTTTTATACAGCTGACTATTACGTCCCATTGCGGTAGGACGTAGTAGCCTGCCATTCAAAAAGCTTAAGCCTTCCGTATGAAAGGCTTAGTACTCCTTATAGATTAAATAAACCGGTCTGTAAATGCTTTCACCCTTTCCGTATATTCCTTGGTGTGGATGAGATATGAATGTGCATGGTCGGCATCCGGAACTATCCATAGCTCTTTAGGTTCAGGTTTTGCCTCATATAATTTGTATACCATCCAGGTCGGAACATAATCGTCTTTGTCACCGTGAATGAAGAACATGGGGAGCTGGCATCGGGCGACTTGTTTTAAAGCGGATGCTTCTTTAAATCCCCATCCATATTCCAGTTGGCATAGCCAGTCGGCTGTGTACATTAATGGAAATTGGGGAAGGCCGAACTGGGATTTCAGTTCTTTGGAGAATTGGTCCCATACATTGGTATATCCGCAGTCCTCGATAAAACATTTTACATAGTCGGGCTGAGGTTTCCCCGACACCATCATTGTCGTGGCTGCTCCCATTGAGATGCCATGTACCACCATACGGGTGCTGTCGCCATATATTTCGTTGGCTGTTTTCATCCATTGCATGACGTCTTTACGGTCGAGCCATCCCATCTGAATGGCATCTCCTCCGCTCAGTCCCGTGTCTTTAAGGTCGGGTAAGAGAATGTTGAAGCCTAGCTCTTTGCTATACATATAGCCAATCATCATCATGCGGATAGCGTTATCGGTATATCCGTGAACAATGACGGCGGTTTTCGAGGTAGGCTGTGCGGCAGCTACATAATAGGCATGCATTTTGACATTGTCCGGGGCATAGATAAATGTATCTTTAAGAGCACCTGCGTTTTGCAAACTGTCTTTCCACGGCTTTAGATAAGGGTAAGTGTCGAACATATACTGCCATGAGCCGGCCAAATCCCTTCCCCGGTTATCGGGACGAAGAGAGTAGTTGAGCATATATTGGCTGGCTCCCAGCAGAATAACGGTAAGAAGAACGAGCACAAGGCCCGTTCCGATAAGATATTTCTTTTTCATACTTTATTTATTCCATATATCCCAAGCACCGAAAGCCTGCAACAGCAGCATCTCCAAACCGTTTTTGGTGACAGCTCCCTTGTCGGCTCCTTTCTTCATGAATAGGGTGGTGTCGGGATTATACAACAAATCATAAAGCAAATGGTTGGGGGTAAGGCACTCGTATGGAATATGGGGATATTCGTTGGCACGAGGATACATCCCCACCGGTGTACAGTTGACGATTACTTTGTATTCGTCCATCACTTCAGGTGTTAAATCTTCGTATGTGAACATCCCTTCGCGGGGGGTGCGTGACACGAATTTAGCTTCCAGTCCTAACTTTTTAAGTCCATGGTAAATGGCTTTGGAAGCGCCCCCTGTGCCTAGTATCAAAGCTTTCTTGTGCTGCGGTTCCAACAGTGGCTCAATAGATTGGGTAAATCCCAGAATATCAGAGTTATATCCGATTAGTTTGATTTTTCCTTTAGCGGGGCGGATGATTTTAATCACATTTACAGCACCGATGGCGGCTGCATCAGGGTCTAATTCGTCTAAATAAGAAATGACTTGTTCTTTATAAGGAATGGTGACGTTCAGACCTACCAAATCATGATTTTCCAGCAAAACGCCGGGCAGTTCCTTGATGGAAGGTATTTCGAAGTTTACATATTCGGCGTCAATATTTTCGGAGTTAAACTTCTCATTGAAGAAGTTCTTTGAGAAAGAATGTCCGAGTGGATAACCTATCAAACCATATTTTTTCATAAAACTCTTGCTTTTAGTTATTTTGTTGCTAAATAAAGTGTACAGATACCCAATGTCAATCGTTTAAAGTTTACTTGGCTGAAACCGGCTTTGCGGATGATGTCAGTCATGATTTCTCCTTGTGGAAAAGCCTTGATGGATTGGGGTAGGTAAGTGTATGCACTTTGGTCTTTGGAAAGAAGTTTTCCGAGGGTGGGGATAACTACTTTGGAATAAATGGCATATAATTGTTTCATAGGGAACCAATCCGGTTCGGAAAGTTCGAGGATGACTAATTTTCCGTTGTCGTCGAGTACGCGGTGCATCTCACGCAACCCTTTATCGAGGTCTTCAAAATTGCGTACGCCGAAGGCTACTGTGATAGCATCGAAGCGTTTGTCGGGGAAAGTGAGTGCCGTACAATCTTCTTTGGCGAAGGAAATGCGGTTCTCCAAGCCGGCAGCTTTTACTTTTTCACGCCCCACATTCATCATGCCTTCCGATATGTCCGTGCCTATCAGTTCTTCGGGTTGAAGGATGCGGCAGGCTTGAATGGCAAAGTCACCGGTGCCGGTGGCTACATCCATCATACGTTGCGGATGAAAAGGCTTCAGCCAGTTGATGGCTTTGCGGCGCCAACTTTTATCTATATTCCATGATAGGGCATGATTCAGTTGGTCGTAGGCAGGAGCAATGTTGTCGAACATTTTCTCTACCTGCACGCTTTTCTTTTCGTCGGCGTTGTAGGGCTTGATATTTTCTTGTGGATAGTTAGTCATACGCTTCTTTATATATAGGGGGAAATCCGGGGCGGATTCAGTCCGTCCCGGATACATTCTCCTTTTTAAACGAGGAGAGTCATTTATTTCAGGTATTCGGTAATGTTCTTTTCGATACGTTCGGCGATATTGTCTGTATTTGCTTTTACAAACTTCTCACCGGTGATATGTTCGAACAATTCCATATAGCGTTCGCTGATAGAGTTTACGATTTCGGGAGTCATTTCAGGAACCTGTTGTCCTTCTTTACCCTGGAAACCGTTTTCCATCAGCCATTCACGTACAAACTCTTTAGAAAGTTGTTTCTGGGGTTCACCTTTAGCAAAGCGTTCCTCGTAACCTTCCGAGTAGAAATAGCGGCTTGAGTCGGGAGTATGGATTTCGTCCATCAGGTAGATAGTGCCGTTGTGCTTACCGAATTCATATTTGGTATCTACCAGAATCAATCCGCGTTCGGCAGCGATTTCTGTACCGCGTTTGAACAAAGCCAATGTATATTTCTCCAAAATTTCATATTCTTCAGGAGTAGCCAAACCTTGTTTCAGGATTTCTTCCTTCGAAATATCTTCGTCGTGTAGACCCATTTCAGCCTTGGTGGTCGGGGTTACAATGGGTTCCGGGAACTTCTGGTTTTCTTTCATCCCTTCGGGAAGTTTCACACCGCAGATTTCGCGGACACCGTTTTTATAAGCACGCCATGCGCTACCGCAAAGATAACCGCGAACGATCATTTCTACAGGGAATCCCTGGCACATAACACCTACGGTTACCATAGGGTCGGGAGTAGCCATTTTCCAGTTGGGGCAGATGTCGGTGGTTGCATCCAGGAATTTGGCTGCAATCTGGTTCAGCATTTGTCCTTTGTAGGGGATACCTTCGGGCAGAACTACATCGAATGCAGAGATACGGTCTGTAGCTACCATTACTAACTTTTCGTCATTGATGTTGTACACATCACGCACTTTGCCGTGGTACACGTTCTTTTGTCCCGGAAAGTTAAAGTCTGTTCTTGTTAATGCTTTACTCATGTCTTTTTTATAATTATAAAATGAATATTCTGTTAAAACAGTGTTGGTTCGTTATTACTGTCTTTTATCATAAAACGCTTAGGTGATTGATTACTTGCCTCAATGTCTTGCATCTTTTGGAGGTAATCTGTCATTTTCCGGCTTGACCAGTCTAATTTCAGTCGCTCGATGATTTCTTTGGAGCTTAATTTCTGTCCCTTCAGTATTTTTTTTATTTTGTTGTTTAGACTTTCATATTCGCAATTGGGTTCGTCGACAATTCCCATAGCAATTTCCGCTTCACAAGCGTTTCCCTGCAAAGATACGGAAATAGCTCCTTTTTCTATTAAAAGTAAGTTGGCATTTTTTTCCAAAGGTGCCGGTTGGCGGACATATACCTTGCGTTTTTTGCGTAATCCATCAATGACTCCCGACCAAGTCCCTCCTTTGTTATCGGATTCTGCAACATAGATATCTGTTGCCAATCCGTAGATATAGATGTTTCTTGCCATGGCCAGTCCTGCATTCCATGGGGCTTTGGGCTGAAAAGTACTCAAGACCAATACTCGGCCGGCTATGATGTCTTTGTATAGTGCTTTAAAACCAGAAGTGAAAGAAGTGATGCCCTGAGGTAGGACAACTATACTTTTCCCACCATATTTGAGAGTGGAGTCCAATGCCTGTTTGTCCACTCCTTTGGCATACCCGCTGACAACAACTTTATCCTCTTGTGCTGCCCGGCGTGCTATGTTGTCGGTAAAAATCAAAGAAGTGTTTCCTGCTTGGCGTGAACCGACAATGGCTATGCTGTCCTCTTGTAACAATCGTTTGTTCCCTTTGATATATATCAGGGGAGGGGCATACGTCTTTTTCAGATTTACTTTCAATGCTTTGGGATAATCCGAAGAGGTTATAGGAATCATATCATATCCTTGTTCCAGTAAATCTTCTGCCAAAAAAGAATAGTTGGGCAACTCTGCTTTTGCAGCTTGTAACCATTCTGTCTCCTCGTCGGACAGTTCAAATGTTTCTTTCCATATAGACGAATCACTATGAAAGAAATCGGATAAATCCATTTCTTTTTCGTAACAGCGGACTATCAGGTTATTTTTGCGTACTGTCCGCATTCTTTCTGTATGGGCTAATGCCATCCAATAAGCATATTCCTGTTTCATGATTTTTAATCCTTTCTTTTTTCTAAGTCATCACCGCCTATTGTTTTTGCTATTACCAGGGGAGCTATTTCTATAGCTCCAGCCTTGGAAAGCATTTTTCCGATTTCTTTGATGGTTGCTCCGCTGTCGTAAATGTCATCTATTAGTAAGATGGATTTTCCGATTATAAGCTCCGGTTCCGTCAAACAGAATGCTCCTGCTACATTGTCTTTTTTCAAGATACTGTTTTGAAATACTTTCTGCGCATCCGTTTCTCTGGTCTTTTTCAATTGGTCGGATATGGGAATCTTCAGTACAACACTTATTTTATGGGCAAAGTTTTTCACTAAGTCGCCAGATAAAGTTGGGGGTACATATAATATCAAGTCGAACTGTTTGTTGCCATATCGTTTTCGGAAAGCCTGTAATGTCATTTTCAATAATGAATCTGGAAAGTCTCCGCCTTGTTCGTATTTGCATCTGTGGATGCAGGTGCCTATATGGGATATTCCGTAGTAAGCACCAGCCACACCGTTTATCAGGTTACTTTTGCTGCTTTCTACTACTAATTCGGGAAAGTAGTTATCCCAAAAACTTTTGATGAGTTCTTTATCTTTTTCTGAAACCTTCACTTTCCGTTTCACCAAATCCGTATTGTCGCAGTTCTTATGGAAATTCAACTCTGTGTCTCCCAAAAAATCACAAAGGTACTTCATGCGTGGTTTTTGTGTGAATACATAGTCTACCATACTGTCTAAGTCTTTCAGCTTGGCTGAACGCACTTCTTCGAATATGGTAGTGTCCAATGGATTGGCACCGAATTGATATTCATATTTTTTACAGCCGTTATATATCACTTCTTTAATGATGTCTTGCTCTATCAAGTCTGCTTTTATCACCATGAGGGGTGTTTGTTTCAGGTTTGTTTTTCGCATGAGGTCGTACAGGCCTAAGGGTTCTTCTTGCAGCAGGCTTATGACCTTTAAGTATGTATTGGTTGTAGGCCGTGCCGATTCAATAAATACTTTTGGAAGTTTATAGTCCTCTTGAACTCCGTTTGCATCTTTCGATGAGTTATAGAACAGAATGGCTACGGTGGGTTTTCCGTCTCTTCCGGCACGCCCTATTTCCTGATAATAATGTATCGGTGAAGCCGGTATTTGTGTATGGATGACAAAACGGATATCCGGCTTGTCAATACCCATGCCCAAGGCATTGGTGGAAATGATGCATTTCCAGCGATTCTCCATGAGCCCTTGTTCTATTTCTTTTCGTTGCTCGCCGTCAAGTCCTGCATTATAACCGATGCAATCTATTTCATTTTGTTGAAGCCAACGGGCATATTGTTCTGTTTGAATGCGTGTTCCCACGTAAATTAATCCAGTGCCCGGTAGTCTTTTTAGCCAATGTGCCAGACCTATCATCTTTTCCTCTTCGGATTGTGTCTCGACGACATAGAGGTGGAAGTTGTCTCTTAGCAGGTTTCCTCTAATTGTTTGCAGATTACCACCGATTTGTTGTTCGATGTCCTGTTGTACGCGTAGGGTAGCGGTTGCGGTAGTAGCCAATACCGGCATATCTTTGGGCAATAAATTCACTAAGTTGATGATGCGCCTGAAAGCCGGTCTGAAGTCATGTCCCCATACGGATATGGTATGTGCTTCGTCAATGACAATCATGGATAATTTCATTTTTCGTGTGGCTTCTATCCATTCTTGATTTTCCTGTCGTTCGGGTGCAATATATAAAATTTTGATATTCCCTTCCAATGCATCGGCAATGGCTTGGGTGTTTTCTTCCGGAGCTTGTTCCGAATTTATATAGCGTGCAGCAATACCTTTGGCTTTTAGAGCATTTGTCTGGTCGCGCATCAAAGCAATGAGTGGTGAGAATATGATAGTTACTCCGTCAAAAAGTATGGCAGGGAATTGATAACAAAGCGATTTTCCAAAACCGGTTCGTTCTATCAGCAGCATACGTTCTCCTCTAAGCAATCTTTCTATGGTGTTCCATTGCTCGTCGTAGAAATGTTCAAGTCCGAATACTTGCTTTAATATAGTTTCTGCCTTACTGCGTGTTATCATTTCTCTTTTTCTATTTTCTGTTTCGCTTTTTGCTCGGCTTTCTGTTTTTCCTCGAACTTCTCATAAGCATCCACAATGCGGGTTACCAGCTTATGTCGCACGATATCTTTTTTATTCAGTTCGATAAAGCTGATACCCTTTACTCCTTTCAGAATTTTCAAAGCCTGCACCAGTCCCGAAGTTTGTGATGAGGGCAAATCTATTTGCGTCATATCTCCCGTAACAATCATTTTGGTGTTCATGCCCATACGGGTGAGGAACATTTTGATTTGCTGTGTCGTGGTATTCTGAGCCTCGTCCAATATCACCACGGCATCGTTCAGTGTACGTCCGCGCATAAATGCCAGAGGAGCAATCTGAATCACATTCAGTTCCATATATTCTTTCAGCTTGGCAGCCGGAATCATATCCTGCAGAGCATCATACAGCGGTTGCAGATAAGGATCAATCTTATCTTTCATATCACCGGGAAGGAAACCGAGTTTTTCACCGGCTTCCACAGCCGGGCGGCTTAGAATGATTTTCTTGATTTCCTTGTTTTTCAGAGAGCGTACAGCAAGCGCGATAGCGGTATAAGTCTTTCCGGAACCGGCCGGACCGATGGCAAACAGCATATCGTTCTTTTCGTACTCCTGCACCAGTTTCAACTGATTGGGGCTGCGAGGCACGATAGGCTTCCCCGTCACACTGAATACAATCGTGTCGCCGGTCTTTTCCACTTGGGGTTTGCGTCCTTTGACAATATCCAGAATGACTTCCTCCTTCAATGAATTATACTGGGCACAATATTTTTCCAGTGCCAGAATACTCTCTTCGAAAGCACACATTTCTTCTTCGTCCCCCATCACTTTAATGACATTTCCACGTGCCACGATTCTCAGCTTGGGGTACAAAGCTTGTATCATTTGCATATTGGCGTTGTTTACACCATAAAAAATAACAGGATCAATATCCTCTAAAACAATATGTTTTTCTATCATTTAACTAGTTTAGGTACAGATGTACTATTTTATAGGGTGCAAATTTAATGAAAGGTTTTCATTGTTTTCATTTTCCGGGGCAATTTATTTGCATAAGCTTTTCCTGAAAAAAGATTTTAGGTTATCTTTGCCCGGCAATAATGAAAAAGACAATAAAGTTATGAATTATATGAAATGTGCATGTTGCACACTGTTTTCTCTTCTGTTTACTTTGACGGTGTCTTCGGGGTGTAAGGAAAAAGATATGTCCATGAAGATGAATGAACCTCGTAATATAAAAGGTGTAATCAGTTATAAACGCAGTTTTGGTGATTTGAATGATACTCATTTGAGTGTGGCAAAGCGGATTGGTATCCGCCCTTTGGCCTCCCGTGCAGAAGCGGAAGGATTGGGCGGTAAGTTGGTGGAGGTTGCTCCATGCGAGCGATATGCCATGGATTCGCTTACACATTCCATTCCTTTTTTGGTGCCGAAAGCCGGTGCATTATTGGATACTATCGGAGCTAATTTTCTGGATTCACTGACTTGCAAAGGATTGAACCCGAATCAAATCATCGTTACTTCCGTACTTCGTACTTCCGACGATGTCAAGCGTTTGCGTCGCCGTAACGGAAATGCTTCCGCAAACTCAGCTCATGCTTTCGGAACCACATTTGACGTGAGTTACCGTCGTTTCAAAAAGGTGGAAGACCCTGACGGACGTCCTATGCAGGATGTGAGTGCCGATACGTTAAAACTTGTTTTGGCTGAAGTGTTGCGTGACCTTCGGAAAGCAGACAGATGTTACATTAAGTATGAGTTAAAGCAAGGATGTTTTCACATCACTGCCCGCTAATCCGGACTGTTGTTTTTAAACCTCTTATTTAGATTTTAAAATGCGATACTTTATATATCTAGCTTACGACGGAACAAATTATCATGGTTGGCAAATCCAGCCCAACGGTATGAGTGTGCAGGAAGCGTTGATGCGTGCGCTTTCCACTTTCTTGAGAAAAGAGATAGAGGTGGTGGGAGCAGGACGCACGGATGCCGGTGTGCACGCCCGGCTCATGGTGGCGCATTTTGACTTTGAGAGTGAATTGGATGGGGCGCAGATAACGGATAAGCTGAACCGTCTGCTTCCTCCCGATATTGCCGTATATGGCGTAAAGCGGGTGAAGGATGACGCGCATGCCCGCTTTGATGCTACTTATCGCACTTATAAATATTATGTAACTACCCGGAAAGAGCCTTTTAACCGTCAATACGCATGGCGCCTTTTCAATGAGCCGGATTTCGGGAAGATGAATGAGGCGGCCCGTACTTTGTTTGATTATACCGATTTCACCAGTTTTAGCAAGTTGCATACCGATGTAAAGACGAATAATTGCAAGATAATGCATGCCGAGTGGACACAAGTCAGTGAAACGGAATGGGTATTTACAATTCAGGCAGACCGCTTTTTGAGGAACATGGTCAGGGCTGTGGTGGGTACATTGATAGAAGTGGGCCGTGGAAAACTCTCGATAGAGGGTTTCAGGCAAGTCATAGAGAAAAAGGATAGATGCAGTGCCGGAAGCTCAGTGCCGGGACACGCTCTGTTTTTGGTCGATGTGGGATATCCGGAAGACCTGTTCATCCTGTAAGGAGGAGATTATTGCTTTTCGGTAAGATATTTCCAATAGCGCACAGGCATATCTTGCCGGTGTTTTCTCGGATTCCGCCGTTCCTTGATGCAGATAGCCTTGAAATAAGTCTTCCATAATTGTTGGAAGAGCTTCTCATCGTTATCCATCAGGCTTTCGTTCAACATACCTGTGACCAAATGGGCCTGCCGGGGATTTTCAAAAGTAACTTCTTTCATCTCTTTCAAGTCGTAATAATATCCGTATTGCCGTTTCACGTCGTAGATTAGCCACGGTTGGTCGGCAAAGCGGTCTTTGAAATGCTCCACAGTCAGGGGAAGAGCATTGAACTGTGGTTCGACAGCGGCAAAGAATGTTCCGTCCACAGCTTTCTGAAAGCGGACGAACTGCATCAGGTGTATTCGCTCTCCATCCACCTTCTTATAGATTTTTGACAATTCAAGAACGTCTGCATCTGCAAAGTTTGTCTCGATGGAACGAGGCGAGTCGATTGCTTTTCTCATATAGCGGAACAACATTTTGTCTACTTCCGGCAGCTCCGACAGCCAGCAATAGGTGAGGGCGGACAGGGCATGGCAGGATATTCTCTTCTCTAATCCGCGCCACACGCGCATTGCTTTGCCTTCATCGGTGATGACGGTAAAGGTTTCGTTGTAAAATAGCGGTAGCGGCTCACCTTCCATCAAAAGCAAGTCGGGGAAAGTCTTGCGGGAGTAGGCATCAAAAATGCAGGTTAGCAAGCCTTCGAAGGTATGGTCGTAGATAAAGATATTCATTCGTTTTCGGGTTCTTCAAATTCCAATATCAGTTGTCGTTCATCTGTCTTTCTCTTAGGCTTGGGTACCAACAGTTTCCGTACTCCCGAAGGGGTGAGTTCGTTTACCGTTCGGGTGGGGAGCTCGTTGCAGGTGATAAAATATTGTGCTTTCTTCATCACTACTCCTATTTTCTTCAACTCATAGAATCCCAATTTCGAGAAGCGGCGCGAAGCGACGATAAACCTAGCCGATTTAACCCCGATGCCCGGTACACGAAGTATCATCTCGTAGTCGGCCTGGTTGATGTCTACCGGGAATTGTTCGGGATGCCGAAGTGCCCAGCTCAGTTTGGGGTCGATTTCCAAATCAAGGTCGGGGTAGGAATCATCCACAATTTCTTCCACTTTAAACTGATAAAACCGCAACAGCCAGTCTGCCTGATACAAACGGTTCTCGCGTACCAAAGGGGGCTGCTTCAGTGCCGGAAGTCGCTTGTCGTAAGTATTGACCGAAATATAGCCCGAATAATAAACGCGCCGCATCGTGGGGTGTCGGTACAGTGAAGAGGAAAGATACAATATATCCTTATCTGATTCCGACGTGGCTCCGACAATCATCTGTGTGCTTTGCCCGGCAGGGACGAAGCGTGGAGCATGGCGGAACTTCTTTCTGTCCTCTTTATTCATGAGCACCCCCTGTTGAATGTAGCGCATGGGTCGGTATACACTTTGGTGGTCTTTTTCGGGAGCGAGAAGTTTGAGATTCTCCTCTTTAGGTATCTCTATGTTTACGCTCAGACGGTCGGCATAGAGTCCGGCCTCGTTCACCAGCTCGCGACTGGCACCCGGGATGCTTTTCAGATGGATGTAACCGTTGAACCGGTGTACGAGCCGCAAGTCTTTGGCAATCCGTACGAGGCGCTCCATCGTGTAGTCGGGATTTCGCACTACGCCCGAGCTCAGGAAAAGTCCTTCGATGTAATTGCGCCGGTAGAACTCGATGGTGAGGTCTACCAATTCGCTCACCGAGAGCGTGGCACGGGGAATGTCGTTACTGCGGCGGTTGATGCAGTAGGCGCAATCGTAAATGCAATAATTGGTGAGCATGATTTTGAGCAGCGAGATGCATCGCCCGTCCTCAGCAAAACTATGGCAGATACCCCAACCTCCAACAGTGTTTCCCAGTGTGCCCGATGAATTGCGGCGCACTGTCCCGCTGCTGGAGCAGGACACATCGTATTTGGCAGATTCCGCCAGTATCTTGAGTTTGGCAAGGACGTTTTCGTTCATATCTTCAACAGGGATATTTTCGCCAAAAATACAGATAGTGTTTGAAACAGGCAAGGGCTTTCTGATTATTTATATCAAATTGGATATTCCTTTTCGAGGCTTTTGTTGTAACTTTGCACCCGATTAAAAAACAGGTAAAAAGATGATGTGGTTACTTTTAGCTTTTCTCTCGGCGGCATTGCTGGGATTCTATGATGTATTTAAAAAGCAGTCGTTAAAGAACAATGCAGTGATTCCCGTACTCACGCTGAATACGTTGTTCTCCAGTTTGATATTCCTTCCGTTTATTGTGCTGTCGGCATGGCGTCCCGATATATTGGAAGGCGGACTTTTCTTTGTTCCCGTGGTGGGGTGGGAGGTACACCGATTTATTGTTTTGAAGTCTGTCATTGTCCTTTCTTCGTGGATATTGGGATATTTCGGCATGAAGAATCTTCCGATAACCATTGTGGGGCCGATTAACGCCACCCGTCCGGTGATGGTATTGGTGGGAGCCTTGCTGGTGTTTGGCGAACGACTGAATCTCTATCAGTGGATAGGGGTATTGATGGCGGTCTTTTCTTTTTTTATGCTGAGCCGAAGCGGAAAGAAGGAGGGCATTGACTTTAAACATAATAAGTGGATTTATTTCATTGTGATGGCTGCTGTGTTGGGAGCTGTCAGCGGACTGTATGACAAATATCTGATGGCACCTGTCAGTCAGGGAGGCATCGGGCTGGACCGCATGGTGGTGCAGTCGTGGTATAACATTTACCAGTTGTTTATGATGAGTGCCGTGCTGATGCTGCTGTGGTGGCCGAAGCGACAGGCGACCACTCCTTTCCGCTGGGATTGGTGCATCATACTGATATCCATCTTCCTTTCGGCTGCCGACTTTGTCTATTTCTATGCATTGAGTCTTGACGGTGCCATGATTTCCATTGTTTCGATGGTGAGGCGAGGTAGCGTGATTGTTTCCTTTATTTTCGGTGCAATGGTGTTCCGCGAGAAGAACCTCAAAAGCAAAGCGGTAGACTTGGCACTGGTGCTTATCGGTATGATATTTCTTTATTTCGGAAGTCGGTGAGGGGGGTCGTCAGATAGTCCCGACAAGAATATACGCCTGATAAGCAGTCTGTTGGTATATTGGAGTGAGGGACAGGTAGCCTGATTTTATCCTTCCTCCCTCTAACAGCAGAGGGTGCTGGAGGCGCAAGAACCGGTCGGCCTGTTCCGCTTCACCGGGCGAAGCATAATATTCTATTGCGTAGCGGCCTTGCACACGGTCACACACATATCTGTCATAAACCATCCGGGCCACTACTCCCATATTCATCCGCAGATTGATTTCCACACAGGGATGAATGGCATAACCTGTCTTCGCCAAAGACGTGCGACATATCATCATGTCCACTCCCAGATAACCTTCATACCCGCCTATGGTGTGTGCCAGTTCATCTGCCATCCGTCTGCAGAGCCGATGGAATACGGATGTGGGGACGTAGGCCGACAGCTTTTTCAGAATATCGGCATCGGCTGCCAAAAGATTTTCTTTATAAATGCCACGCTTGTCCGTTTCAAACAGAGAATAACCTGCAAAGCGCACCTCACCCTTTCCGTTGCTGAAAAATTCCATTGCAAAGTCTTTCACCTTATCATAAAATGGTTCGCCCACCACTGCCTGCTGGGTGTGGAGCACGTGTTGCACCCAACCTTTCAGCGGGCGGGTAAATGCTCCCGAAGTGTACTGAATCCCTCGTCCGCTGCCCGACCATGGAGACTTCAGCACGGCCTGCGGATACGAACGGACAAAGTATTCGACTTCCTCCTCTGTGTGAAACAGAAAAGATTCACCTACAAACGGAGTATGGGCCTCCGTATCTTCAGGAAGAGTGGGAAAATCCTCCATCGCACCATTATATTCCGATACTGCAGACGAGGAATATAACCGTTGCCCCCTATGAATGGAAGACAGTACACGCACCGCCGTCTGGCGCCCCGACAGTTCACGGACACGCTTCATCTCTTCATCCGTAAGACAGGCTGAATCCGTTATTCCTGCCTCGTGTAACCGACGGAGCAAAGAGGGGTTCCAGCCCCAGGGAGATATCTTAGTATAGGAAGAAGATAGTCCGGTGACAAACTCCACAGCAGGCAGCAGCGGAGACAGAACTTTCATTTGTATGTCGTGGGGAGCAACATCTGTCAGCACCGCATCTCCCGGTGCGGCATACCACGCCGGGAGCACCGACAAATCGGCTGCCATCCGTCGCGCACTGGCCGGCGGCATGTAATACGAATCACCACACGCCAATGCCATATCATTTTCAGGGTTAAACAGATAAAGAGTTTTCATTTACAGTGCAAAGATAGGAATTTCCCTGTCTATTAAAAGAAGAAAAATAATAATATTTTGCTATCTCCAGTTTGCAATTTGAATTAGTATTGCTATATTTGCAGCCGATAAAAAAGCAACCATGGAAACCTTTTACAGAACACACAGTTATCTGGTGGAACATACAAATGCTCCTGTTCGCCGGGACCTGATGGACGAAATAGACTGGAACGACAGACTGATCGGTATCAAGGGAACTCGTGGCGTGGGGAAGACGACTTTCCTCCTGCAATATGCAAAAGAAAAGTTCGGCACAGACCGTTCATGCCTGTTTATCAACATGAACAACTTCTATTTCTCTAAATATACACTGGTGGATTTTGCAGGAGAATTTGTCAAACGCGGAGGCAAGGTCTTGTTGATAGACCAAGTGTTTAAATACCCCGAATGGAGCCACGACCTACGTGCGTGTTATGAAAAGTTTCCCGGGCTGAAAATTGTATTCACGGGTTCGTCCGTGATGAGGCTGAAAGAAGAAAATCCCGAACTGAGTGGCATCGTAAAGGTGTATTACCTGAGAGGTTTCTCTTTTCGCGAATACCTGAATCTGCAAAGCGGAAACAATTTCCGTGCCTATACCTTACAAGATATTTTAGAGAATCATGAACAGATAGCGAAAACAATCTTGCGCAACGTCAAACCGCTTGATTTTTTTCAGGATTATCTGCATCACGGTTTCTATCCGTTCTTCCTTGAGAAGCGCAACTTCTCGGAGAATTTGTTGAAAACCATGAACATGATGATAGAAGTGGATATACTTCTTATCAAACAAATTGAATTGAAATATCTCTCGAAGATAAAAAAATTACTATATTTGCTAGCTGTGGACGGACCTGTGGCTCCGAACGTCAGCCAGTTGGCTACGGAGATTCAAACCTCGCGTGCCACGGTGATGAATTACATTAAGTATCTGGCAGATGCGCGTCTCATTAATATGGTGTATCCGAAGGGGGAGGAATTTCCTAAAAAACCATCAAAACTGATGATGCACAACACCAACCTGATGTATTCCATTTATCCGGTGAAGGTCGATGAACAAGATGTTCTGGACACCTTTTTTATGAACACAATGTATAAAGACCACAAACTGTATAAAGGCGATAAAGGCACTTCGTTTATGGTAGACGGTAACTTGCACTTCCGCATCTGTGCCGAAGGATGCAAGTTCAAGAACAACCCGAACGTATATTATGCCCCCCACAAGCTAGAATTGGGACACGGCAATCAGATTCCGTTGTGGCTTTTCGGCTTTTTATATTAAGAGATAGAGAATAATTTTAATTACCTAATAATTAGTAATTGTATGACTAAACAAAAAAAATTCATCACTTGTGATGGTAATCAGGCAGCAGCACATATCTCGTATATGTTCTCTGAAGTAGCTGCTATCTACCCCATCACTCCGTCGTCTACTATGGCTGAATACGTAGACGAATGGGCTGCCGCAGGTCGTAAAAACATCTTCGGCGAAACAGTTTTGGTACAGGAAATGCAGTCAGAAGGGGGTGCAGCAGGTGCTGTTCACGGTTCTCTTCAGGCAGGTGCGTTGACTACCACTTACACTGCATCACAGGGATTGTTGCTGATGATTCCTAACATGTACAAAATTGCCGGTGAATTCCTGCCTTGCGTGTTCCACGTATCGGCTCGTACGTTGGCTTCTCACGCATTGTGTATTTTCGGTGACCATCAGGACGTAATGTCTGCACGTCAGACCGGTTTCGCAATGTTGGCAGAAGGTTCTGTACAAGAAGTTATGGATTTGGCCGGTGTCGCTCATCTGGCTACCATCAAGTCACGTGTTCCGTTCATGAACTTCTTCGATGGTTTCCGTACCTCTCACGAAATTCAGAAAATCGAAATGCTGGAAAATGAAGACCTGGCAGGTCTGATTGACCAACAGGCTTTGGCTGAATTCCGCGCACGCGCATTGAATCCCAACAAGCCGGTTGCCCGTGGTATGGCTGAAAATCCTGACCACTTCTTCCAGCACAGAGAATCTTGCAACAACTTCTATGAAGCAGTTCCCGCTATCGTAGAAGAATATATGAATGAAATCTCCAAAATCACAGGCCGCAAATACGGTTTGTTCGATTACTATGGTGCCGAAGATGCAGAACGCGTCATCATCGCTATGGGTTCTGTTACAGAAGCTGCTCGCGAAGCTATCGACTACTTGATGAGCAAAGGTGAGAAAGTGGGTATGGTTGCCGTACACCTGTACCGTCCGTTCTCTGCTAAACACTTCCTGGCTGCTGTACCTAAGACTGCCAAGACTATCGCAGTTCTTGACCGTACTAAAGAACCGGGAGCTAACGGCGAACCTTTGTATCTGGATGTTAAAGACTGCTTCTATGGTGCAGAAAACGCTCCGGTTATCGTAGGCGGCCGTTACGGTTTGGGTTCTAAGGACACTACTCCTTCTCAGATTTTGGCTGTATTCAAGAACTTGTCTCTGCCGATGCCGAAGAATCACTTCACTATCGGTATCGTAGACGACGTCACTTTCACTTCTCTTCCTCAGGAAGCAGAAATCGCACTGGGCGGTGAAGGTATGTTCGAAGCTAAATTCTACGGACTGGGTGCCGACGGTACAGTAGGAGCCAACAAGAACTCTGTAAAGATTATCGGTGACAACACCGACAAGCACTGTCAGGCTTACTTCTCATACGACTCAAAGAAATCAGGTGGTTTCACTTGCTCTCACTTGCGTTTCGGTGATACTCCTATCCGTTCTACTTATTTGGTAAACACTCCGAATTTCGTAGCTTGCCACGTACAGGCTTACCTGCACATGTACGATGTGACTCGCGGACTTCGTGACAACGGTTCATTCCTGCTGAATACCATTTGGGAAGGTGAAGAACTGGCTAAGAATCTGCCTAACAAAGTGAAGAAATACTTCGCACAACATAATATCACTGTTTACTATATCAATGCCACTCAGATTGCACAGGAAATCGGTTTGGGTAACCGTACCAACACCATCCTGCAGTCAGCATTCTTCCGTATCACAGGCGTTATTCCTGTTGACTTGGCTGTAGAACAGATGAAGAAATTCATCGTTAAGTCATACGGCAAGAAGGGTGAAGACGTGGTGAACAAGAACTACGCAGCCGTTGACCGTGGCGGTGAATACAAACAATTGCCTGTTGACCCCGCATGGGTGAACCTGCCGGATGATCCGAAGGCTGAAAACAACGATCCTGCTTTCATCAACGAAGTGGTTCGTCCTATCAACGCTCAGGATGGCGACTTGCTGCCGGTTTCTGCATTCAAGGGTATCGAAGACGGTACTTGGCATCAGGGAACAGCTCAGTACGAAAAACGTGGTGTAGCTGCATTCGTTCCCGAATGGAATGCTGAAAACTGTATCCAGTGTAACAAGTGTGCATACGTTTGTCCTCACGCTTCTATCCGTCCGTTCGTGCTCGATGCTGAAGAACAGAAGGGTGCTCAGTTCGAAACACTGAAAGCTGTAGGAAAGCAATTTGACGGTATGACATTCCGTATCCAGGTTGACGTACTCGACTGTCTGGGTTGCGGTAACTGTGCCGATGTTTGTCCGGGCAATCCGAAGAAGGGTGGCAAGGCTTTGACCATGAAACACTTGGAAAGCCAGTTGCCTCAGGCTGCCAACTGGGAATATTGCTCTAAGAATGTGAAGAGCAAACAGCACTTGGTAGACATCAAGGCTAACGTGAAGAACTCTCAGTTCGCTACTCCGTTGTTCGAGTTCTCAGGAGCTTGCTCAGGTTGTGGTGAAACTCCGTATGTGAAACTGATTTCTCAGTTGTTCGGCGACCGTGAAATGGTTGCTAACGCTACCGGATGTTCTTCTATCTACTCAGGTTCAGTACCTTCAACTCCTTATACTACTAATGAAAAAGGTCAGGGTCCTGCTTGGGCTAACTCACTGTTCGAAGACTTCTGCGAATTCGGTCTGGGTATGACTTTGGCCGACAAGAAACTTCGTGCACGTATCGAAGCTGCCATGAAGGATGCTATCGCCAGCGATACTTGTCCTGCTGAATACAAAGAAGCATTCCAGGAATGGATGGACGGCAAAAACGATGCTGACAAGAGCAAGGCTGCTGCCGAAAAGATTATCCCGATGGTAGAAGCTGCTAAAGACAAATGTGCAAACTGCGCTACAATCGCCGAATTCAAGAACTACTTGGTGAAGAAGAGCCAGTGGATTATCGGTGGTGACGGTGCTTCTTATGATATCGGTTACGGTGGTTTGGACCACGTGATTGCTTCAGGCGAAGATGTAAACATCCTGGTATTGGATACCGAAGTTTACTCTAACACCGGAGGTCAGTCATCTAAAGCCACTCCGCTGGGTGCTATCGCTAAGTTTGCCGCTTCAGGTAAGCGTGTTCGCAAGAAAGACCTTGGTATGATTGCTACTACTTACGGTTATGTATATGTAGCTCAGATTGCCATGGGTGCTGACCAGGCTCAGACCTTGAAAGCTATCCGCGAAGCAGAAGCTTACCCCGGACCATCATTGGTTATCGCTTACGCTCCGTGTATTAACCACGGTTTGAAGGCCGGTATGGGTAAGAGTCAGGCAGAAGAGGCTAAGGCTGTAGAATGCGGTTACTGGCACTTGTGGCGCTTCAACCCGGCTTTGGAAGAAGAAGGCAAGAATCCGTTCATGCTTGATTCTAAAGAACCGAAGTGGGAAGAATTCCAAGACTATCTGAAGGGTGAGGTACGTTTTGCTTCTGTAGCAAAACAATATCCTGCTGAAGCTGCTGACCTGTTTGCTGCTTGCGAAGAAATGGCTAAGAAACGTTATGCTTCTTACAAGCGTATGACTGCTATGAATTGGGGTGAATAACTCAATCATATAAATTATTAAGGAAAGGGGATGTGCCGTGAGACACATTCCCTTTTATTATATCATCGCCTTAACGCTTAGCATGAAAATCGCTAGTGCATTCCTTGTTGGCAAGACATGGAACATACCATCTGAACAGAAGAACTGAAGATGTTCTATTACCGTGGTTTTCATCAGTGGGGTAAAATCAATGACTATTTGACTGGTACTTGCCTCAGTACACAAGATAATTTCAAGGAATTGATGTCATATTTCAAAATAAAGGAATAACTGTTTTTTTTGAGTTTGTACCTGTCGAGGAGGTGGCTAACAGGGTAAATAGTACCCTCGAAAAGTACCCTGTAAGCGAAGAAAGTTCGGTGGAAAAGTACCCTGTATCGCCTTTTTTGTTTGTTTCCTTGCTGCAGGTAAGCCACAAAACATTTATGCAATAGCCATTATCATGCTATTAGCTGAGTGAGTATATGGCTGGTAATACACAGAACTCAAGCAACAATTATCTACTTGATTCCATAGAAAACGCATAGCAATCATGAACCCCATAAACGCAAAAAGCGTGCAACCCACCAGAGCTGCACGCTTTTGCTTATTGTTTGTTATCTGTATCTTTATCGGAATCATTTGACTTCCTCAAAATCAACGTGATATATCTATCAGCGACTTGCGTACACGTGTTGCAAATATAACGCAAACCCGAAAATAAGCATCCATAAGCAACACAAGCTCTTGCTCACAAAAGTACGATTTTTATTCATAAATAACGAGATGTAAACGCATAAAAATCAAAAGAAAGCGATACTTTTAACAGATTCTTCGGTTTTATCCTTACCTTTGTGTATGATATTGGGATGTTATACCCAAACAACAATAAGAAAACGATGCAGATACATAACAATACATTGATAGCGGAATGCTCAACTTACGATTTCAAGGAAATGTTGGAACGTAAGAAAGTAAAATCGTGGCTTAAATCCGTGTCGGCTTTTGCTAATACGGATGGTGGCAGTTTGTTCTATGGAGTGAATGATGACGGCATAATTGTAGGGTTGGAGAATCCACAAGCCGATGCTGATTTTATCAGTGAAATGATAAAGGCAAGACTTGACCCTGTGCCGGAAGTTCAACTTATTCCGATAGAACACGAAGGGCATACCCTGCTTGAAGTGAAAGTAAAGGCAGGAACGCTTACACCTTATTACTATTATCAGGATGGGACACGTACTGCATATGTACGAGTTGGCAATGAAAGTGTAGAATGCAACTCCCAACAATTACTTTCGTTGGTATTAAAAGGCACGCACATGACATGGGATTCACTGCCTACCCAAGTGAATGCCAACAAACATTCTTTCATCATCCTTGCCAATACCTTCCGTGAGCAAACCCATCAGGAATGGAATGACAAATATTTGGAATCATTCGGACTGGTAACTCCTGATGGCAAATTGACCAATGCCGGATTGCTGTTTGTGGATAATTGTACCGTATTCCAATCACGTATTTTCTGTACCCGTTGGACTGGACTCTATAAAGATGATGCCATCAGTTCCGTAGAGCATCGGGCTAACCTTGTATTACTATTGAAATACGGCATGGACTTCATCAAGAACTATACCATGAGCGGCTGGGTGAAGATGCCGAACTATCGTCTAAATCTCCCCGACTATTCAGACCGTGCCATCTTTGAAGGGTTGGTAAACCACCTTATCCATAGAGATTATACTGTGATGGGCGGTGAAGTGCATATTGACATTTACGATGACCGTGTAGAATTGGTATCACCGGGTGCAATGCTTGACGGTACACAAATTCAAGACCGTGACATATACAAAGTGCCGTCCATGCGTCGTAATCCTGTCATTGCAGATGTGTTCACACAGTTGGATTATATGGAGAAACGTGGTTCCGGTTTACGCAAAATGCGAGAGCTTACAGAGAAATTACCTAATTTCTTGCAAGGAAAAGAACCACAATATCAAACGGAAGCGACCTCCTTCTACACCACATTCTATAATCTGAACTGGGGCGAAAACGAAAGAATACCTGTTGAAGAAGTAGCCAACAGGGTAAATAGTACCCTCGAAAAGTACCCTGTAAACGAAGAAAGTTCGGTCGAGAAGTTCGGTGAAAATAGCAAAAGTTCGGTGAAAACCTTCGGTGATACGCAAGAAAGTTCGGAGAAAGGTTCGGAGAAAGGTTCGGAGATAATGCAAAAAGGTTCGGAGAAAAAGTTCGGAGATTTGAAAAACAAATCCAAAAGCATTGGGAAAACCGCACAAAAGATTATTGATTTCGTCATTTCCGACCCATCAATGTCTGCAGAAGCAATGGCCTATAAAATAGGAATAAGCTCTCGAGCCGTAGAAAAACATATTTCAAAGCTTCGTTCTATGGGAATTTTGTCTCGTGAAGGAGCAGACCATGGTGGCTATTGGCGCATTATTGTTAACCCTCAAACCGAGCAATAAGCCTATGGGAACATCTTTCATTCCACTTTGTGCAATCATAGCCGTTTTGATTATCGCCTTTTTGTTTGCCTCTTTGCCACAGGTAAACCATAAAACGCGATACCGAGTGCTTTATGCAATAGCCATCATCATGCTATTAGCTGTTATCCCTATTAGTGAATATATGGCTGGTGACACACAAAACTCAAGTAACAATTATCTGCTTATCCTAATATTCGATATTGCAGTAGGGTATTTCTGTATGTACATTGCTGCCTTGCTGAAATTCAATGTCCTTAAACGAAAGAATCAAGCATTGGAAAATGCCTTGACAGAAAAGCAACAAGAAAATGTAGCAATCCTATTGGAGCATCAAAACGAAAAACAACAAGCACTTCAGCAAAGAGAGCTTGAATGGTTAACAGAAAAAATCAAGGTATTTACCGAAGAAGAACAGGAAGCTATTCTTGCCAGTGCTCTATCATTTGCTGAACATGACTTGATAGTTGTTCCCTCAATAAACATACAACCCAAAGAAACATGTAGTCAGCAAGAACTAATGTACTTTGTCTGCTCTGCTTTTTACAATATGGATAAAAGCCGTAGTGAAATTGTGAGTTTCTTATTCCAAGTCTTTCCACTCTATTTTCCTGCCGGAGAAAGTGCATTAGCTAAAAAGATGCCGGGATTGGAAAAGGTTAGAGAGCGAAGAGGAAAAGAAGAATGTTTGTGAAGAAATCAAGAAGATTATTTTAACTAATTACTCAAAAACAGACAGTAAGATCGCAAGTATTAGATGTAAAAAACAACAAAGGACTTAAACACTATATATTTTATGGTTTAGGGAATGCTTTCATGAAATAGTCAAAATCGTAATGCATTTGTCAAGGAATTATTGATAAGTCATGCAAAGAAATCAAAAGTTTATTGCTTGTGTTAGCCTAATTAAGATATAGCCTACCCTATAAAATCATAATTTTTAATGTTTCACATCGTTATTCGAACAAAATCATTTAATTTTGTAAATAAAAAAATCTGTATGAGCCAGCAATTGACACTGAATATTGAATCCGAAACATCTCCTGAAGAAATACAGGACATGATATTGCGTACAAACGAAGAGGAACAAGACGCTTCCCCTTCTGTTATGCCTCCTCCTGATATTATAGCGTTTAATGAACAACGTTCTTGTGCTGATATTTTTAGGATGTATCAAAAAGGACAAATAGAAATAAGTCCTGATTTTCAAAGAGGTGAAGTTTGGCGAAATTCAGCTCAAACACTTTTTATTGATAGTTTGATGAAACAATTACCCATACCTAGTATGTGTATAAGCCTTGATATATCATCGCAAAAGCGAATGGTAATAGATGGTTTGCAACGTATTTCTTCAATTATTAAATTTCTTGATAATAAGATAGATTGGAGACTTTCAAAAAATGAAGATGTAGATATTCGAATTTCAGATAAAAAAGTATCAGAAATACGAAAAGAGAATCCTCATTTAGTAGAGGTTTTAGAAAATGTCACTATTCCTATTACAGTACTCAGATGTGACTATACTAATCAAGAGCATATGAAATATCTCTTCCAAATTTTTTATAGATTAAATTCAGGTGGGAATAAATTGTATAATCAAGAAATAAGGAATTGTATTTTTCAAGGTTCACTTAATTCTTTACTTAAAGATTTAGCTCGTACTCCTGAGTGGTATTATTTTGCCAATACAGACTTAAAAAAGGTGGACAAAGCAAGGTTTAATAACGAAGAGCGAATTTTGCGTTTTTTTGCTTTTTACCATACTTTTCAGAATTACAAAGGAAAATTAGCGGCATTTTTAAATGCTTATATGGATGAGAATAAAAATGCTGACACTGCAAAAATAGAAGATTTAAAAAATCTATTTATCGCCACTTTAACTATTGCAAATAGACTTAGTGATAGATCTTTTTCTAAAAACATAGCAGAAGCGATATTAATTGGAATCGCATCTAATCTGGCTACCTTAACTGATATAGATAGTGAAAAATTAGATGAAAAGTACGCCGAACTCTTACGACAGCCAATGTTTACAACAGAAGAAATGAAGGAAGGATTAGGCTCTGAAGACAAAGTTAAAGGTAGAATAACATCTGCAATCAAAATTTTTAGTTGTGGTTAATTATGTGGATATTGAAAACACATTGATTCACTTAGATACTTCATATTTAAGTTCAATGTCTGATCCTCTTTTACCAATCCTTTTATCAAAAACCGCACTAATAGAATTTTCTGGATGGATTGAACAAAGTATGGATCAAATTTTATATGAGTATTTGGATTCTCATATATGTGAAACACGCATAGTGCAATATATAAAAGGACTGATAAATAAAAATTATGGCTTTAAATATGAAGACAATATATTAAAAATATTAAGCCTTACAATAGGAGCTTATCATCTTGAAAATTTGCTTGATAAAATAGATGTTAGCATACTTCAGGCTATTTTGGACAAGTACGCTATTAACAGAAATAAAGCGGCTCACACCCATACTGCTGGTACGACTTTAACTTACGATGCACCATCTGTGGTTTTAAATGATTTTAGACATATCAAAACAATAATTGCAACCATGGAGAATGAAATTCAATCTTTACCTTAAATCGTGCATGTGTTTATGTATCCATATATTTTGATTCAAATCGTGGATACTGCCTGCTGCAAATCATTGTACCGATACTTGTGGCTTCTTCGGAGAAAGACAAAACAGCCCATTCATTTTGCGTCATTTCGATGATGATGTTTATGAGCCATTGCCTGCAAACAATTCATGCTTATTAATGGGTATAAGTTCATAATGAGCTTTAAAAACAAGTAGATTTTGGCTAAATATAAAAAATATGTAGGAAAATACACAATAAATGAGTATTTTTACCGCTCTTAATAAGAAATAGTAGAGATTAGATTATGAGTATTAAACAAATACCCAATAGATTAAAAGCAGCATTGGCCGATAATAACAAAACAAGCAAATGGCTTGCTAATCAGTTAGGAAAATCAGATATGACGGTTTCCAGATGGTGTACTAACCGCTCTCAACCTTCTGTCCACCAATTGATAGAGATAGCTAATCTCTTAGATATTGACGTATCAGAACTGCTTAATAAAACTAAATGATTAACGTATGAAGTACAGATTTATAGATTTGTTTGCAGGTGCTGGTGGACTCTCAGAAGGTTTTATTAGAGCTGGTTATGAAGCCATAGCACATATTGAGATGGATCACTATGCTTGTGACTCATTAAAAACCCGTGCGGCATTTCATTATTTAAAGGAGAACGAAAAACTTGATATATACGAAGATTATCTCAAAAACAAGAAGGAAAAAACGGATGGAAGTTGGTTATGGAACCAAGTTCCTAAACATGTCATTGACTCGGTTATTCAAGAAGCTATAGGAAAAGAGACATTGCCTAGCCTTTTTGAAAGAGTAGATAAGCTATGTAATGGTAAGCCCATTGATATGATAATTGGAGGTCCACCGTGTCAGGCATATTCTGTAGCTGGTCGTGCCAGATTAGGCAAGAAAATAGAAGAGGACCCTCGTAATAACTTATATAAATTTTATGTAGAATTCCTTAAGCGTTATAGACCCAAAATGTTTGTGTTCGAGAATGTTTTAGGAATTCTTACAGCCAAAGGTGGTGAACCATTCAGAGATCTTATACGTTTGGTGCGTGAACTAGACTATGACATTGATTTTCGCGAACAAATAGCATCTCAACATGGCGTTTTACAAAAGCGTCATAGGGTTATTATTGTTGGTTGGCAAAAGAAACGAGATACACAAGAAAATACCTCATACCACTATCCATATCTTCTTGAAGAACAAATGCCTTATAAGATAATGAAAGATTTGTTTTGTGATCTGCCTGTAATAAAAGCTGGTGAGGGTACACTTTGTGGAATTGTTCATTATACAAAGCCTTTGGCTGATATGGAATACCTCAAGGCATCAGGAATAAGGGGAGTTATGAGCTTTACAACTCAACACATTGCACGTCCTAATAACCCTACAGATAGAGAAATCTACAAGCAAGCTGTTGAGCAGTGGAATGAGGGAAAACGTTTACGGTATGATAAACTTGATCCATCACTACAAAAACATAAAAATACACAGACATTCTTGAATAGGTTTTGTGTTGTAGATCCAAACGGTGTATGCCACACTGTTGTTGCGCATATCGCTATGGATGGACATTATTACATTTATCCAACACCTAATCCCACTACAGATAATGTACGCTCTATTACAATACGTGAAGCTGCAAGAATTCAATCATTCCCAGATGACTACTTTTTTGAAGGAAGTCGCTCTTCCGCATTTAAACAAATTGGTAACGCTGTCCCTGTAGTCCTTGCAGAGAAGATTGCTTTAGAGATAAAAAAAATATTAGCTCATGAAGATGAATTACGAAGAACTCAAAACCGCTAATGCTACACCTGCTGCTGCGTCCATGGTTGAGACTTTTCGAGCTATGGGCTATAGTTTGGAAACAGCAATGGCTGATATATTAGATAACTCTATATCAGCTGGAGCGAATAAAATCTGGATCTCGAGAATCTGGAAAGGTGATCAATCAATTATCACTATTAAAGATGATGGCATTGGAATGAATCATCAGGAACTGATCGAAGCAATGAGACCAGGTTCTCAGAATCCTTTGGAAGAACGTTCAAAAAGTGATTTAGGTCGATTTGGTTTGGGATTGAAAACCGCTTCATTCTCTCAATGTAGAAGACTTACCGTATATAGCAAAAAGGCTGATTACAAGCCCGTTTATTGGACTTGGGACTTAGACTACGTTGCAAAAACAAACCAATGGGAACTTCTTCAATGGATTCCTGATGAATATATAAATGCTCTTGATGATGTTTCTCATGGCACTTTGGTTATATGGTCAGGTTTAGACCGAATCATTAACCCAGAAACAAGTGAGATTGATATTAACTCAAAGGTCAAATTTTCTTCACTATTAGACAATGTGAAACGACACATTTCAATGACTTTTCATCGTTTTATAGAAGAAAAAGTTGTGAGGATTTTCTGGTGTGAACATGAAATTGAGCCTTGGAATCCATTCTGTGAAAATGAACCAAAGACGCAGATAAGACCCACCGAAAACATTATTGGTGGAATATCTGTCAAGGGGTATGTTTTGCCTCATAAAAGTGCGTTCTCTAGCGAAGCAGCCTATGCTAAAGCAGAAGGTATTAATGGATGGGCAGCTCAGCAAGGATTCTATGTATATAGAGGAAAAAGATTACTTTTAGCAGGTGATTGGCTTGGGCTATTTAGAAAGGAAGAACACTATAAATTAGTGCGAATTAAAATAGACTTACCTAATACATTGGACACTGAATGGCAGATTGATATTAAAAAATCAAGAGCCTATCCTCCAATGCAAAATAGAAGTCAACTTGAATCTTACGCTAAAGCTGTGAGATCAATTGGTTGTGAAGTCTATCGACATAGAGGAAAGATTCTAAAGCAAAAAGCTGGTACATCTTTCCAACCTATATGGTGCGAGAAGAAAAAAGATAATAAATGGTCTTTTGTGGTTAATCGTGAACATGACATGATTAAGCAAATAAAAAGTATGGCTCTTGACAACCCTGAGAAGGCTATTAACACTCTTCTTAGCTTTATTGAGGAAACATTACCAACTAAGACAATTTATATCAATGAAGCAAAAGGTGAAGAGTCTCAACTTGAACCTTTTACGGGTATCAATCCTTCAATCATAACAGATATGATGCGGACGATGTATGATAACCAAATTAAAACGGGAAAGACATCTGAACAAGCCAAAGCATATCTAAAAACAGTAGAACCTTTTAACCTCTTTGAGGATTTAATCGAAAATTTATAGCTATGCAGAATCAGATTATTAATATGTGTCGAGTCCTAATCGGACCAAATGCTGTTGTAACAGACGATCAGATTAATGATGCTATAGAAAGGGTATCACTAATCTTTCCCAATATGGATATTGCGCAAGTAAAAAGCGAATTACTATCCTTGTATGGAGTAAGGATTCAGGACTTTCAAATACTAGAAGGGAATGAAAGAAGACAACCTTGGCTTAGAGATTTCAAAGCTGAGCGCAAGTCTACTTGGGACTTTTGGGTGAGGTATAAACAATATTTGTCTGAACAAAAAGGTTTTGCTCCACTTGTCATTCAAAAGTTAGATGAAATGAGTGACCGCATTTTAGATAATTTGTTTAATCCCCAGCTGACCAATATCACAATTGATAAAAAAGGGTTAGTTGTAGGTCAAGTTCAATCTGGTAAAACTGCTAATTACACAGGCTTAATTTGCAAAGCTGCTGATGCAGGCTTCAATTTTATCGTTGTACTAGCTGGTATCTTGAATAATCTGAGAAGTCAAACTCAAAGTAGAATAGATGAGGGCTTTTTAGGATTTGATACCCAATACGAACGAGCATATAATATCAACAATACTACCAAAATAGGTGTAGGACTGATTCCTGGTTTTGATTCCGCAATTGCTAATTCCTATACCACAAGTTTGGATTCTGGCGATTTCAATAGTAGGGCAGCAAACACTGCCGGGTTCAACTTCAATGCACCGCAACCCATAATTCTGGTTGTAAAAAAGAACGCATCAGTATTAAAGCGCTTGAACACTTGGCTGAAAGCTCAAGCTGGAGGTCACAAGATTGCAAATAAATCGTTGCTACTGATTGATGATGAAGCTGATAATGCTTCAATCAATACAAAGAAAGATAAGGATTTAGACCCAACAGCAATCAATAACGGTATTAGAACGCTGATTGGACAATTCAATAGGTCTGCCTATGTTGGATATACAGCCACACCTTTTGCTAATATATTTATAGCACAAGACGAATCAGATTTGTTTCCACGTGACTTTATTATCAATCTCCCTGCACCAACTAATTACATTGGTCCTGAAAAAGTATTTGGGACAAGTATGGATGTTGAGGAGGAAGAAGACTTGTTGCCGATTGTAGTTCCTATTAGCGATTATCTGACTTTCATACCAGAGGGGCACAAAAAGAATGATCCTAAGCCAACATTTGCAGATATACCAGAGTCGTTAAAGACAGCTATTAAGAGCTTTATATTGACATGCGCTATACGCTTAGCAAGAGGCCAAGAAAATAAGCATAACTCTATGCTTATCCACGTTTCTCGTTATCAGCTATGGCAAAATGAGATTAAAGAATTGGTAGCTCAACAGTTTTCATATTATAAGCAAGAGATAGAAGCAAACGACCCATCTGTACTCAGTGAATTTCAAGATTTGCTAGAGAATGACTATACTGAAACAACCAATAAGATTAAGAATTCAACTCTTTCCAATATTGATCATTGCTTGCAAGTCCATCAGTGGGAAGATATTAAGCCTTTACTTTTCAAAGTTGTTCAGAAAATTGAAGTGAAATCCATTAACGGATCTTCTGGTGATATCGTTGATTATCAACTGAATTCTAAAAATGGGGTTTCTGTTATCGCTATAGGCGGAGACAAACTATCTCGAGGTCTGACGTTGGAAGGACTTTCTATAAGCTATTTCTTACGTGCTTCTAAAATGTATGATACATTAATGCAGATGGGTAGATGGTTTGGGTATCGTCCAGGATATGTTGATTTATGCCGTCTATTCACAAGTACTGAACTCAATGAATGGTATCGACACATTGCTGTCGCTAGTGCTGAGTTGCGTGAAGAATTCAACTATCTTGCAGAATCAAGAAGTACACCGGATAAGTATGCTCTCAAAGTACGTACACATCCTGGATGCCTACAAATCACTGCTCTTAATAAGATGAGGAATACCAAGGAAATTCAAGTATCGTGGGCTTCTCGACTCATTGAAACTTATCAATTGCCGATTGATAAGGGATTAAAGAACAGAAATCTTGTTGCTACTGATGAGCTTCTAGCCGGATTAGGTGAACCCATAATCAAAGATGGAGACTATCTTTGGAAAAATGTTCCAGCAAATCAAATTTGTGATTATTTCAATGAATTTACTGTTGCAGAATCCCTCAAAAAGGTAAATCTTGAATTAATTGTTAAGTACATCAATGAGTTACAAGAACATAACGAGTTGACGAATTGGAGCGTTGCTCTGATGAATAAGTCGGCTGGAAGTGGTCCTAATAAGGAATATCGTTTCTGCAACAAATATAAAGTTAATTGTTTCTATCGTAATAGAGCTATTGATACAGATTACAAAACATACTTTATTCGAAAGAATCATATCGTTGGTAATCAAGCTGATGAATTTGTAGATTTAGAAAAAGATGTGCTAAATGAAGCTTTAGAAACAACAAAACGAGAATCTGTAGATAATGGTAAAATTTGGTCTAAGGCATATCCAAAACCATTGGTTGTACGTAGTAATTTTAGACCTAAAACTCAACCACTACTGATAATTTATCCATTAAATCCAATAGGTGCTAACGTCATGAAGAATGGTGTGCCAGCAGAAGGTTCAACCGTATTTGTCGAAAGTGATGATCCATTTGTTGGATTTGCCATTTCCTTCCCAGCAACAGATACATCGTTTGCAGTAAATTATAAAGTGAATATGGTAGGAGAATATGCTGATATTGAGGATAATTTCGATAACGAAAACGATAATGAGTATGGAGAATAAATATCAGATTATAGAGTTGTGGAACTCGTTAAAAAGTCTTGCGACAATAGGACTTGTGAAGAAGCTTTACGACACGACATTACCTATACAGGTATATGTCACATATAGCTATCCCGATGACATAATAGGTATTGCCGTCTCTTTCTCGAAAGAATTCAAGATTGATGTCACATCTTTAAGCAATTTAAGCGAGCTAAAAATTAGACAGCTCGTTGACACATCAATGCCTGGACAAAAAATGCTCCATGTTCAGCTAATGAGGAATGAGTACCAAAGAGCCTTTGCTGCATTATGTGAGGATTTGGTAACTACACTTAAACCACTATCCACTCCAAAGAAAATGGCTCAGGAAGTTGTAAATCAACTATATAGATGGAAAAATTTGTTTGGTAAAATGAAGTTTGACGGCTTGTCAAAAGAAGAACAGCAAGGCTTATATGGAGAATTAGTATTCCTTAGAAAAATGCTAAGTCGAAGTACTAATGATACCTACGCATCTACATTAAAGCTTTGGACAGGAGTTGAGAAGACAAATAAGGACTTTCAAGGTGATAATTGGGCTGTTGAAGTTAAAACAACATCTACTAATAATGCTCAATTCATAACCATAAACGGAGAACGACAATTAGATAATTCACTTGTAGCCCATTTATTTATCTACCATTTAGTATTGGAAGTATCCAAAATTAATGGAGAGAGTTTACCTATGATTGTAGCAGAAATAAAAAATCTCCTCAGCAGCAATGTACCTGCATTATGTATCTTTGAGGAAAAACTTATTGAGGTGAAGTACATCGCTAGTCATGAATCCTTGTATGCTGAACGTTTTTATAAAAAAAGGAACGAAAAGTGCTATAAAGTATTAGCTGATTTCCCAAGAATCATGGAAAATGACCTTAGAAACGGAGTAAGTAATGTTGTTTATGCCATTTCTATCGGCATGTGCGATGAATATTTAGTTTCTGAGGGTGTCTTATTTAATACCATTAAATGATATGAATAATGATATAAACAAATATTATCTATCTCTTATTCAGGAAATTTCGACCCGCCAACTATCTAATGAAGATGGCGATAATCAAGAACAGACATTCACAAGATATGTTTTTGATGTATTGTCAGAAGCTGGAGAAACAGAGAATGCGACAGTAGCTTTTGATGAAAAAGACCTAGGAACCAAAAAACAGCATAAAATTAATGGTTATGCAATAGCAGATAATTATGAGACTGTTGACTTATTCATATCTATTTATGGGTGTGAAGAAAGTATTTATTCAACACCTAAAGCTGAAATTGATAGAGCTTCCACTAGAATTATTAATTTCTTCAGGAAGGCTGTATATGGGGATTATGCAAACGAAGTAGCAGAATCATCTGAAATATTTGAATTTGCAAATACATTATCTTCATACCAAGAACTAAAAGATAATTTGGTAAGAGTTAATGCCTTTATTCTTACGAATGGTGAGTATAAAGGCGAATTTCCTGCCAATGTAGATATATGTGGATATAAGGTATTCTTCCGCGTTATAGACCTTAGATATCTTTACCAGATAACTGTAGAGTCACGTGTGCCTATTGAAATCAATTTCAAGGAAGAAGGATATACTGTTCCATGTCTATCTGCTGCTTCTGAAAATCCCGATTATCAAGCATATGTAGCTATAATACCAGGAACTTGTTTAGCCAATTTATATGAAAGATTCGGTGCCAGATTATTGGAGCAAAATGTCCGTTCTTTCCTCCAGTTTACAGGAAAAATCAATAAAGGTATCAGAGATACAATAAAAAAAGAGCCACATATGTTCTTGGCTTTCAACAATGGATTAGCGGCTACTGCTGATCACATCGAATTAGATTCTACCGGTAGAAACATTGTCAAAATATCTAATTTACAGATAGTAAATGGCGGTCAAACAACAGCGTCTATTTATCACACATGGAAAAAAGACAAGGCTGATATATCTGGCATTTTTGTTCAAGCAAAAATATCTGTTATCAAAAGAGCAGAAGAATTTGCAGATATTGTGTCACGCATTTCTCGATATGCAAATACTCAAAACAAGGTGAATGATGCTGATTTTACTGCCAATAATGCGCATCTTGTAGCTTTCGAAAAGTTGTCTCGATATATCTTGACACCAATAACAGAAGATTCAAACATCCAGACATATTGGTTCTTTGAAAGGGCAAGAGGACAGTATAAGAATTTTCGTCAGAAGGAGGGATTTACCAAATCTCGCCAAGCCGCCTTTGACTTAAAATACCCCAAGAAGCAGGTTATAACAAAGGTAGAGTTAGCTAAGTATATAAACGCATACGAAGAAGTATATGATGGGAAGAAAATTGCTATCGGACCGTTTATTGTTGTACGTGGTAACGAAAAGAACTACAGCAAGTTCATTAATAACAACTTACCTGAAAATATTAAAAACCTCAATAGTATATATTATGAAGATGCCATTGCAAAAACGATATTATTCAGAACTACCGATAAAAGATATGGAACCAAGGTATCAGGAAATAATATTGGTGAGCTAAAACAGGTAGTTGTTCCATATGCTATATCTTTATTAACTACTATAACGAAGGGCAAACTAAACCTCTACAAAATATGGAAAAACCAATGCCTTTCTAATGCTCTTTCAGATTTCATCTATGAGCTAATGAAACAAATTAATGATTTTATTCTCAAAGAATCGCCTGTATCGCACTATATTGAGTGGTCTAAGAAAGAAGAGTGTTGGGAAAAGGTTAAGGCATATACATGGTCTTACGATTTGAATGATATAAAACCAGATCTTATTAATTCGTCGACTCCAGCCAGAAAAGGTTTTTCACTGAGTTCTGACGAAAATGACGAAGATGTTGCGCATGATATGGAAATCATAGAATCTATTCCATATTCACTGTGGAGAAAAATTGCAGAATGGGGAAAAGAAACTGATTGTTTATCTATCAACTATCAATCTGCGGCCCAAGAAACTGCTCATAAGTTGAAGTTTAATCATAAGTTCACTGATTCAGATAGAAGAAAGGCCATAAATATCTATAATATCGTTTGTGAAAAAAACATCGATTTATTGTTTGAGGCAGACAAACTTGCTTCCGAAGACAATAGGGCATCGAACGCAATTCATTCCTCCTCTATTGATTATGATAACGATAATATCACAATAGAGTTAGTTCAAAAAATGGTTGAGTGGGATCGCAGGCGTAGAGTTCTCAAAGATTGGCAATGGAAAGTTATGGATGAGATTGCCAAGGGGAAGCGTCCATTGGATGAAAGGATGAAAAGAGGGATGTATATGAACTATATAACTCTCAAAAAAAGAGGGTTTACAGAATAAAAAGATTGTGTAGATTCAAAAACGAAGTGCTCATTTGGCAAAGAAACAAATCTACAATAAAACAGAAAGCAATAGAGAAAATTTGCGAGAATATTAAACCAAACTTAATTGAACATTATAAATGATATGCAATTTCTGTCATCAATATGGACAAACTAACCAAAGAACAGCGTCATAAATGTATGTCCGCAATAAAAGGGAGAAATACTAAACCTGAATTATTGGTGCGGAAATTCCTTTTCAGCCGTGGTTTTCGCTATCGGCTTAATCACCCACGTCTTCCCGGTCATCCTGATTTGGTGCTCCGCAAATACAAAACCGTTATTTTTGTGAATGGCTGTTTTTGGCATGGTCATGATAATTGCAGATACTTTCGCCTACCTAAAACAAACATTGACTTTTGGCAAAAGAAAATAGAGCGAAACAAAGAGCGTGATAAAAAAGAACAATGCCAGCTTGCTGCTATGGGCTGGCATTGTATTACAATTTGGGAATGTCAACTAAAACCTAAAGTCCGCATACAAACACTTGAATCACTAGTTTATACATTGAATCATATTTTTCTTGAAGACCGAAAAGTCAAGACATATCAAATAGCAGAAAATGACAATAATTTCATGGCTGCAGAACCGGAAGTGTCATATGGTAAAATAGACAAATAGTAATCTATTAAAACTTATTATTCCGCATCAGGCTTAGATTTTACATAAGTAATTTCCACTAAATGCTGATATTGTTCCTTCACTGCCCTATACATAGAATAATGCGCAAAGGATTCTTCCTTAAATTTCATACTACTAGCAGAAGCAGCAACAGCCCATATAATAATAACGGCAATAATGGGCACAATATACTGGAGTTTTATATGATAGCCATATATAAACAACCCATTAATATTAGGCGGAATAACAGTTACAGGGCTTTTCAGTTCATTGATTTTTGCCAATATCTCATCCTGCCGTTTCAATATGCACTCAGTATTTGCTTCAATGGTCATACGATTAACATTGTAATCACAAACGTGCTTGTAAAGATATTCAAGAAGTTTGGATTTCTGCTTAAACAGTTCAATGAGTTTTGGAAACCATAATGAAAATGGCAATGTGTCCGGCTGTTGTTTCCAAACGTGCTTCTTGACTACAGACAGTGCATCATTCCAACAAGAGCAGAAGGTCTTAGCCACTCCATTATAGATGGTATTCTCGCCAAATTTCATTTTTACTGATTGCTCTGGTTTAGGAACAGTGGTATTCTGTTTTTCAATACACTTTTTCAGTTCGTTGATACTTTGACGCAAATTCGCAAGATTTGCAGCTACTACATCTTCTTTCATTATCTTCTACGTTTTGTGGTTTTATAAAAAGGTTCGTTTCTTTCGTTGTCTCTGTTTTTATCGTTTCGCCATCCTTGTTCATTGTTGGTTCCTCCACCTCCACTGGGAGTTATGGCTTGATGGGGTTGAATAATCAGTTCTGCTGCCATATTACCCAATGTAGCACAAAGGCTGTTAAAACTCAAATCACGGTCAAGTTTAGAACCAGCCATGCTATACTCATCCTGACAGAATGATATACCACGAATTTTATCAGAGTTCTCAGCATGATTAAAACGCATATCTATACCCAAGCCTTTGAGAATGCTAAAAAAGTCATTCCACGAATGAGAATTTGCTCGCGCATCAAGCACAGAAGAACGAAGATTATACTTCCGTAATTGATGAGGACGCAAACGGCTCTTATTTCTGGCTTTACTGTTTTTAGGGGCAAAGAAAAGTCCATACTCTTTAGTCAAAGCACGACAGACTTTTGCATTGCGTATTCTTTCATTGCTGTCAGAAATAAGATTGCCATCATTGTCTATCCGATTGAATACCAAATGACAATGAGGATGTTTCGTGTCGTGATGCCGAGCCATGATATATTGAGTATTGCGAATCCCCATTTGTTCCATCCATTTCTTGGCAATCTCCACCATAAGCGCATCCCCTTCTTCATTATCAGGAAAACGGCTAATATCTTGCGAAGAGAAAGCAAGTGATACGTGTTTCACAGGACTCTTTACTTTCGGGCGCATGGATGCTTGAAGGCAAAAAGAATCGGCAATCAACTTATTGCTAATGGCACATACTCCTTCGTGCGCCAAAAGTGTAGCGCATTTCTTCTTGTTCTTTTGGTCGTTGGCATAGTTTACAATACCTCCGAAATCAACTCTTGTTTTAATCTTCGCTATCATGGCAGTTATTCTTTACTTGACTGATAATTCTACTGACTTCGGATATGATTGAGAAGCATTGTTGTTTGACTGCTTCCAAACCATAAGTGTGCATCTGATGGGCAATCTGATTGACGTTATTGGCGATACCGGAAAGGTCACGAATTGCCGATACTATTTCCGGACTGATACGTTGACAGACCTGACAATCCATTGCTGCCTGATGGCAAAATTCATTGACTGACAATCCTGCCTGTTCCGCTTTGGATTGGATATAAATGTAGTCGTTCTCGGTAAACATTACCCGAAAACATTTGGTACGTTTCTGATAGCTCGCCAACTTTGGGCGGCCACCAAGTTTCTTTTCCTTTATACTCATATTGATTCTCGATATTGATAAATTGTTTTTTTGAGAGTGGCAGGTCTATCGCTTGCCGCATAGGTTTTAGTGGCACTAAAACACAAACTTGCCACTCAAAAAATCTTCCTATATTTCCCTTGCTCTAT